>Ga0105100_10000714_pt1 | contig 19416 bp, 17 predicted proteins | sample PPLLak12cMay2015_2_FD_87033 | JGI IMG/M metagenome (GOLD analysis project Ga0105100, IMG submission 87033) | Freshwater sediment microbial communities from Prairie Pothole Lake near Jamestown, North Dakota, USA - PPLs Lake P8 Core (1) Depth... | ecosystem: Environmental > Aquatic > Freshwater >...
GCCCATCAACAAACATAATTTCGGGAAGGTGGATGCCCTGGCTGATCTGGCATGTGAAACCGGATGCAACGCTTTATCCTTTTCACCCTTTGTTTCCCTTCAGGGCAGGTTAGATCCCTATGCCCTTTCTCCAGAGGAAGAAAAGTCTTTATATCTTTCCTTAATTAAAATGAAGAAGAGGCTGAATTCATTGTCGATGGAGCACAATATCGGTGAAACTCTCCTGCGCTACCGCATCGGTGAAGCAGTATGGAATAAGCTTCCATGTTACGTCGGATGGCTCCATGCCCGCATCAAGGTGGACGGCACGGTTCTTCCTTGCGGGCCATGGAATCAACCCGTGGGCCATTTAAAGGAGACCCCTTTTCAAGAAATCTGGAACGGGCCTCACTATCGTGCTTTTCGGCGACGAACGGTCACCCGGGAAGAGTTGGCTTCCATCGCCAAAGTTTGTGACTGCGGCTTCTGTTGTTTGACCAGGGATAACGTCCGTGTTCACCGGTTCTTCCGATTCTTTTCGCCCTTTCTCACCCGGTCAAAAAAGCGGCCGTTCCAAAGCATGGACGAGGTGTCTGCGAATGCAAAAAATATTTAGGACATTAAGAACGTTCGCCACCCGAAATCTTACGTTCACATTCGATAAAATCGATTTTACCTGTACCTATCTCTCCTGGAAAAGGATGCGGAATTGGTTTCTTGCCGAACTTTCCTATTCGTTGAAATCGGACAGAGCCTGGGCCTTTCCCACCCATCTTCAAATCGAGCCGGCCAATATGTGTAACCTCAGATGCCCGGTATGCCACATCGTCACAGATAACAAGCCACAGGGGCTGTTGAGCCTGGAGAATTTCAAGAAACTGACCGACGAGGTCGGTGACTATCTGCTCTTCCTCCATCTCTGGGGCTGGGGAGAACCTTTCATCAACGAGGATTTCTTCTCCATGATCCGATATGCCAAAGATAAGGGCATCAAGACGATCAGCAGCACCAACGGCCATTTTTTTGAGGATAAAAAGAACATTGATCGCCTGATCGACTCCGGGTTGGATGTTCTCATCTTTGCTCTGGATGGCGTTACCAGGGAAACCTACGAGAAATATCGTCACCGAGGGGATTTCGACAAAGCCCTCCGGGGCCTCCGACTTCTATTGGAGCGAAAAAAGGAACGGAAAGTCTCATCCCCTCTTCTTAATCTCCGCATGCTTGTGACCAGGGACAATGAGGATGAGGTCCCACAGATGAAGAAACTGGCTCAGCAGATCGGGGTGGATATGCTCACTCTCAAAACTATGAACGCTTTTGACAACGAAGCCGAAGGGCACTGCCTCCTTCCCCTTCAATCGGAATACCTTCGATTCGAATACGATGACAGCGGCCAGCCGATTAAGAAGAAAAATCTTTGCAAGAAACTATGGAACCATCCCACGGTTTATCGGGACGGGGTCGTCGTTCCCTGTGACTACCATACGGGACAAGAGCTCTCCCTGGGCCATGTCTTCAACGGTCACGGGGATGGTTTTCGTGAGGTTTGGTTCGGGGAAAGATTTCGTCAGCTCTGGAGTCGCTTTATCAAAGGGGAACGATCCGGTCTCAGATGTGAAGATTGCGCCCTGAATTTCGCCAATGTAGACCGGTGTGTTTCTCATGCCCTCACTTTCAACGAGATCACGCGAGGAAGATCTTCTGGGCGATGGCGACGGATAGGGGAACGGACATGCTCGGACATCTGATGGCAAGATCTTATCAGGCGATCAAAGCGCTGGCCACCGGGCAGTTACCGATCGAATGCGACCGCATCCCTTACCATTTTCATAACGTCCCGCTGAAAAAACTTCTCAATTGGATGCTGGTTGAAACCTCTATGTATTTGAAGCCGGAACATCCATGGGGGTGGCCAACACACCTTCAGATAGAACCGACGACCCACTGTAATTTGAGTTGCGCCCTTTGCCCTGTCACCGCTGGGATGGACCGACCGAGTGGGCATATGGATCTTCATCTTTACAGGAAATTCATCGATGAAATAGGCGATTACGTTTTTTTGATCCTCCTCTGGGATTGGGGGGAGCCCTTCCTCAATCCTTCCATCTACGGAATGATTTCTTACGCTAAACAAAAGGGAATTAAACTCGTTTCCAGCACCAACGGCCATCTCTTCAAAAATAGGGAACAGGCAGATCGGCTGATTGCGTCTGGACTCGATTCCATTATTTTCGCTGTGGATGGCATCAGTCAGGAAACCTATGAACCTTATCGACAAGGCGGAAGCTTAGCATCGGTTCTCCAGGGTATCCGAACGGTGGTGGCGCGAAAACGGGATCTCAAATCAAGAACTCCGTTGATTAACCTCCGGTTCATTGTGATGAAGCATAATGAACATGAGATCCCGAAACTGAAGGAATTGGCGAAGTCGCTGAAAGTGGATGCGTTAACCCTCAAAACTCTAAACCCTGTCAATCAGGACCCCTATTCTGAAAACCCGTCAGAGGAAAGAATCGATAATGAGTTCCTCCCAAGGGATCCCCGTTACCGCCGATTCAGGTACGATTCAACAGGCCGGAATGTCATCCGACTACGACGCAACCCATGTAAACAACTCTGGAACAACCCGGTCATTCATTGGAACGGGACGATTTGCCGTTGCACTTATGACCCTAAGGAAAAATATAGCCTCGGGAATCTCAAACAAGATACCTTTAAGAATATCTGGCGTGGACCGTCTTATTGTGGATTGCGCCGGCAATTTCGCAGAGATTGGGAGAAACTTCCCCTCTGTCGCGAATGCAGCTATGCCTACAAAGGTGGGAATTGCGGTCGAGAGATCATTGCGGAAGCGTTCTTTCTCAACACCCCAAACCATGCTTGAAGAAGCACCTGAATTGCAACGAAGGGAAAGCATTCCCTAAATGCCGGAAAAGCCTAAACTCTCGATCATTATCGCCTCCTATGATTCTGGAAACTTGATCAAAGGCTGTCTTGAATCTCTGAAAAACCAAAACACAGATCAACTTCTTGAGATCATCGTGGTTGACAGCTCCAGGGATGGTGTGTCGCACCTGATTAAAGAAACTTTTCCGGATGTCAGACTCTATCAATTCTCTGAAAGAAAATTCTGCGGCGATGCCCGTAATGTGGGGATTTCTGTCGCCAAGGGAGAAATCATTGCCTTCATCGATGCGGATTGTAGAGCTGATCAGAACTGGGTGGATCATATTATCAAGGCTCACCAGTCCCCTCCCCTTGCGATAGGAGGAGCGATCGCGCATGGAAACCCTAAAAGCACCATCGGATGGGCATCCTATTTCTGTGAATTCAGTCAATGGATGCCGGGTTTTCCCTCGAAGAACATGGCTGATATCGCGGGTGCCAATATGTCTTATAAAAGAAGGGCCTTTGAGGAGTACGGTCTTTTCATAGAGGGCACCTATTCTTCCGATACGGAGTTCCACTGGCGTTTGAGGAAAAACAAGGGCTGCCTACAGTTTGTTCCGTCTATTCTTGTCTTCCACCACAACATTGATCGATTGGGAAAGTTCTTAAGGCATGAATTTGAACACGGACGATCTTTTGCCAGGGTACGTGTGAAAACCCAACATTTTTCCAAATTCATGAAATTCGTTTACGCGGTCTTTTCCTTTTTGATTCCCTTTTGGCTTTTACTGAAAATTGGGTTGAGGAATCTAAGAAACCGAATCTATCTCTTTCACTTCTTGAAAGCAATGCCTCTGTTAATGTTAGGACTTATTTCTTGGTCTCTGGGTGAGTGCGCCGGCTATGTGAAAGGCTCTCTCTCTCCTCGAAGGAAGGCCTCTTTCTCTAATTGAAAAAACAGGAATGTGGTAGTTCATCTAAAGCTGAAAGATTTTCCCCCATACCCCGTCATAGGAGTCGGCAAAATCGCTTCTATCGCCTCCGCCAACGCAACGGTCTTCGGCAAGCAGATGCCCCGGTCGTGGCATTCGTCTAGGAACGCTCTTCTCCGAACCCTGGCGGCATGGATATGGGGCTGGTCGCAATTGCGCCGGGTGAAATGATTGGCCACCTTCCGGAAGCTGGAATTGTTTAGGGGAAGCTGTGCGATTCGAAGTTCCATCACTCTCGCCACCTTATAGAACGGCAAAGGCACATTCATTCATTAATGATTGAACGGAAACTACCGGATAACGTCTCTAACGGAAATAAAGACATCAAACCTTCAGTTGAGAAATGGAGCGGGACGATGGTTCCAATGATGCGAAAGTGGTGGGTCCTCCACCATACGACTTTCCTCCGCTTCGCCATTGTGCTGATGGCAGTCCTTGCGCTGTTGAAGCTTGGAACTGAGTTCTGGCGGTTACTTTTGGACGGCGGCCCAGATGGAGCAAGAGACCTGAGAAGCTTTCACGAGCTGGTGCACCGTTGGTTCGCCGGGAAACCTGTATACGATGATCTGGAAATCGTTCGAATCGCTGTCTACCCGCCGGCGAGCTACATGATACTCTGGCCGTTCTTAGGCTGGCTTCCAGTAACCCCAGCTCGCTGGCTATGGGCGCTAACCTCGGCGGGGGCCATGGTGTGGTTGATTCATCTCATCTCAAAGGAGAGCCATGCGGAGAGTCCATTAGAGCGCACTTTTGTCGCACTCATACCTCTTTCAATGAACGCCACGGGGGTCACGATTGGCAATGGTCAACTCATCATTCATCTGCTGTCTTTGTTGTTGGCTGGATTGTTTCTGGCCCATCCTGCGCGGCGCAGCTGGAGAAAGGACCTCTTCGGGGCAGGCCTGTTACTGATAACCCTGGTCAAACCGAATGTATCCATCCCCTTCTTTTGGATCATCCTATTCCGCCGCGGCGGGCTTCGGATAGCCGTACTGACCTCGTTAGGGTATGCCACTCTCACCTTTCTGGCAGCCTTTTTTCAAAGGAGTGACCTCATCGCACTTCTACGCGGGTGGCTAGTACGGGCCTTCGAAGCCACGCAAAGAGGGTATGGTGACCTACACGTTTGTTTATTTACGCTCGGGCTGGGGGAATGGATCCTCCCTGCCTCGCTGATTGCGCTGGCAGCCCTTGGGCTCTGGGTATATTGCCATCGTGATGGAGATCATTGGCTCCTGCTGGGGGTCACAGCTCTTTTCGCACGATTCTGGACATACCATCGCTTGTATGACAACCTTCTGATCTTGCTGCCCATGATTGCTCTTTTTCGAATTGCCAAGCGAGGCCCCTCTGTTCATGGGGAGGATGTCGTGGCAGGTTTGCTCCTGGCGGCTACCACGCTCATCATGCTTGCACCCGCTCGCCTCCTCATTACTCCACCCCCCTGGGGTCAATTGTTTAAATCTGTACAGGTGATCCTCTGGATGGCCACTTTATTTTTCTTACTGCGCCAATCCTGGAAGGATAGGAGGAAAAAGGTTAAACCATTTTTAGTCAATGGTACATGAATCCATTTAATGCCGGGTCAAACGCGCCAAAGGCTCCCTTTCTTCTCGATTACAAACCAATGCTGACCCGGCTGCAGCACGCAATGCTCGCGCAGGTGCAACAAGTCTTCTTAGTGAGAGTGCTATTAGCAATGTTACAAGTGGCAAATACTATAGTTTTTTTGAGGGATTCAACCGAATCAAGAGGAATTAACCGTAGGAGCGATTGATGTCTAACCTCAAAGTAGGCCTGATGGGGTGTGGCCGTATAGCCCAGTCGGTCCACCTCCCGGTGTTGACCCACCTGCCAAAGGTTGAATTGGTGGCAGTGGCGGAAGCGGACCCCGAGCGCCTCAAAAAAGCCCATCGCCTTGTGCCCAAGGCTGTCATATTTAACCATTATGAGAAACTTTTGAAAATGAAAGAGGTCGAGGCAGTAATCATCTGTCTGCCCAACACCCTTCATGCTGAGGCGGCGATTGCATCACTTCAACAAGGCAAGCACGTTTATTTGGAAAAACCGCTCGCTGCGAGTCTTGAGCAGGCACGAAGGGTGCTGGAGGTTTGGCAGAACACCCGTCTTGTCGGGATGATCGGGTTTAACTACCGTTTTAATCCGCTTTATCGGGCGACCCAGCAGCATCTCCAGGCGGGTCGCTTAGGGAAACTGGTGGGGGCACGTTCGATATTTTCCACAACAAGCCGAAACTTACCCGATTGGCTACAAACGAGGTCCACCGGCGGCGGTGTCCTGCTCAATTTGGCATCCCATCACTCTGACCTTATCCGTTTTTTCTTCGGCCAAGAAGTACGAGAAGTATTTGCATCGTTGCGATCTCTGCAAAGCGAAGATGACAGCGCCATGTTACAATTAAAACTTTCTGATGGTTTGATGATTCAATCCCTCTTTTCCATAAGCTCCATTGAGGAGGATCGGTTCGAGGTGTATGGTCAAACAGGAAAGTTATTTGTGGATCGCTATCTTTCGCTGTGCGTCGAACTTTATGGTCCAACACTCGATTCAATCCGCCTCAGGCAGGTGTGGCATGGGCTGAAAACGCTCACCCACGTTCCCTATCTGCTGAAAAAAATTCGTACACCCGGCCATGAACCTTCCTATCGTGAGGCATTGACCCACTTTATAACGGCTGCGCGGGCCCATTGCCCTGCCGCTCCAGACTTTTATGATGGTTTCCGAAGCCTGATGATTATCGAAGCTGCCGAGGAATCAGCCAGGAGGGGGCAACCGGTTTCGATACCAGATCTTGCTACAGAAGATATCGTCCCCTCTTTGATGAAAGGACGAACATGAGCGGGCGCAATTTCCCTGAGATGTCGGTGGTGATTGTCACACCAGATGATTACGAGACCATCCGCAAGACCATCAAGCATCTCCGCGCACAGACCATAAAAGAAAAGCTGGAGGTTATGATCGTCGCACCCTCTCTTAGCAACCTCGATCTTAACGAATCGGAGTTGAAAGAATTTCTGTGTTTTGACGTGGTGGAATTTGGGCCAATCAAATCTTCAGCCAAAGCGAGGGCTGCGGGTATTCGCCGGGCAAGTGCTCCGCTTATTGCCTTCGTCGAAGACCACTCCTTTCCTGACCCCAGGTGGGCTGAGGAACTGGTCAAGACGCACCAACAACCCTGGATTGCTGTGGGTCCTGTTTTGTGTAATGCCAATCCGGAGAGTATGACCAGTTGGACCAATTTTATTATCGAGTACGGACCATGGCTTGACCCAACCGAAGCAAGAATAGTGGATCACTTGCCAGGCCACAACAGTACCTACAAGCGCCTTCACCTCCTGGACTATGGGCCAGAGCTCGAAGGGATGCTGGAGGCCGAAAGCATCCTTCACTGGAATTTACGGGCGAAGGGATACCAGCTCTACTTAGAACCAGCAGCAAAGACATCTCACCTGAACTTTTCATCGCCTTTTTCTTCGATAAAGCTGCGGTTTTATTCTGGGCGTTTGTTTGCCTCAACACGCAGCCAACACTGGTCATCACTCCGGCGCTTCCTTTACTTCACCGGGTCGCCCCTCATCCCACCCGTCCGTTTGTTGCGCATCTTACGAAAACTGCGCCAGCCCGGGCGACCGCAAAAATTACTGCCGCGCATCCTGCCGCAGCTGGTGATAGGTCTCGTATTGGATGGGATCGGAGAAACGGTTGGCTACGCCCTCGGCATGGGCGATGTCGTCGAGAAGCTATCCGATTTGGAGTTTCATCGCGGGAGACATCTGAATAGACGAGATAGAAAGTTGAATTTAACGCACCCGAGCATTTGAAGTTGAACAGTGCCCGAATAAGAGACAGCATCGGATGGAAGATAAACAACCTTTCTTCTCGATTATTATCCCAACTTTCAACCGACCCTTGCCACTGACCCGCTGCCTTCAATCCCTGGCTTTCCTGGATTATCCTCGAGATCGTTTTGAAGTCATCGTGGTCGATGATGGGAGCGAGAGCCCTGCGGAGTCCGTCGGCTCCTCCTTCAGCTATCGGCTTGACATCACTCTGATCACCCAACCCCACAGCGGCCCAGCCATCGCTCGTAACAAAGGGGCCGCCCACGCAAGCGGTAAGTTCCTCGCTTTTACAGACGATGACTGCACCCCTGCTCCCGAATGGTTGAAGACTCTGGCCCTACGTTTTAATGGAACTCCGGGGAACATGATTGGGGGACGGGTTCTCAACGTGCTCCCCGACAATCCCTACTCAACGGCGAGCGATCTCCTGATTCGATATCTCTATACCTACTATAATGCGAATCCTGACCAAGCACACTTTTTTACATCCAATAACTTAACTCTACCCAAAGATGGCTTCCACCGGATAGGCCGTTTTGATATGGTCTTCCCACGTGCAGGGGGGGAGGACCGAGAATTCTGCGAACGGTGGCTCCGTCATGGCTTTCGGATGACCTATGCGCCAGAAGCCCTGATCTCCCATGCCCATCGGCTGAGACTTCATAGTTTCTGCAGACAGCAATTTAACTATGGGCGCGGGGCCTTCCGCTTCCACCAACTCCGTGCCCGCCGCCGCTTAGACCATTTCAGGTTAGAGCCCTTATCATTTTATGTGAATATGTTACGTTATCCATTGGCGGAGATCCGGGGACTAAAAAAGTACTTAATTTTGGCATTGATCGTCCTATCGCAAGGGACAAACGCAGCAGGCTTTTTGTGGGAGATGGTGAAACAGATCATCCGAAAGAACAACTCCGTACTCTCATCAGGGCATTATGATTGACGAAGCACGAATCGCTGTTCGGAATGCTGGTTTCCTTCTGGCTCAGAGAGGATTCCATATCGCGGCCGGTTTCCTCTTCGCTGTCCTAGTGCCTCGAATGATGGGACCCAGTGACTACGGGCGATATGCCTTGGTCACCTCTCTCTACCTCTGGTTTGCGTGGGGCGGGGATCTTAGCTCCTCCCAAGCCATGGGACGATACGTCCCACATTTCATGCTTCGAAGAGAGAAAGAGAAACTCCGGAAGTTTTTTAGCAATTTATTGGCGGTGAGCCTGTTAAGTGGCGGCTTATGCGCGTGCTTTTATTTGCTGTTCACCTCTTTATGGCTGACTGATCTCGACCTGGTTCTGCTCGTGTCGGTATCCATCACCCTGCTTTTTCGAGCCGCTGGCCATCCTTTTTTCACCCTCTTCCTGGGTCTCAACCAGGCAGCGCGGTGGGGGATGGGCGAAATTCTTCGTCACTGGTTTATCCTTGTCTTTGTCATCGTCGGTTTCCATCTGGCCAGCCTGCGAGGGGCTTTCCTGGGACTATGGCTTACGGAACTCATCGTTCTATCCATTGGTGTCTGGTGGGGGAAATCCTATCTTTCTTGGAAGGAATTACGTCCGGACGTACGTCATCTCGCTCCTTATCTCCGATTCGGATCTATCTTCCTGATCTTCAACCTGCTCTCTGCCGCCTTCCAAAGTAGCGGAGAGCTATTGGTCCGATTATTCTATCCTGATTATCAACAGGTGGCGTATTTTGGGCTTGCAAACAATGTGTACCTCACCATCGGTCTGGCCATTCCACAATTCACCATCGCTTTCGCTCCTCTGATGATCACCCTGCAAGCCCAGGGCAAAAGCGATAGCGTCAGACAATGGATAGAGCGATTGGTCAACGGGCTGACTGTGGGTGGGATGTTTGTGGTGTTCGGCGTTCTTCTTCTCGGGAAAAATCTGGTGCCCCTGGTTTTGGGTGCTGCCTATCAGCCCGTGGCAGCCAATCTGTTCCCCCTTTCCCTAACGCTGTGGGCTCAAATCTTGAGCAGCGTGGCCATCCTGCTAACGCTCGTTTACAGTACTCCTCGAATAGCCGTGATGTCGGCGTTCATGCGTCTCGCCGCGCTCTGGATTTTTGGGCCTTTCCTTGTCGCCAAGTGGGGAAGCCTGGGAGGGTGCTTTGCTGTCCTGTTGGCATCGGCCATCTATGCAGGCTATTTAACATGGCGTATGAAAGGAGTGATCACCTACTCATTAAGAACGTGGGCATCGATGATTGGCCTGGGATTCATTTTCCTTCCGCTGTTGTGGTTGCAATCTTCATGGCTCATCAATGCCCTGCTTTACGCGGTCTTCGTGGTCGGTTATTCTGCTGTGTTACTTCTTTTACGGTTTGTTACGTTCGCTGAAGTGACCGCCTTGGGCCGAGCCTTTCATTCACAAAATGCCATATTTGACGCGTCGAAAAGTGTGCGGAAAGAATCCCTTGATGGTTAAGAACGGAAGCCTCCAGGAGTTATTACCCGAAACATATCAGTCTCAGGGCCTACAGAAATTATGGCGAGCCCATAGTGACTCCGTCAACAAGGCACTCATTGCTCGATGGTGCCCGGCGGAACAAATGGATACTCTGCTCAAAACAGACCTGTTTGACGAGGCGGTCAGTGATGGGTTGTCCCCACTACTAAACTCTCTGGCGAAAAGAGTCTTTTACATCGATTCCGCCCTTAAGGTTCACGAGATGGCAAGGTATCGTTATTCCCGTCTTCAAACGATCGGAGCTGACGTGCGCCATTTACCCTTTGCCGACAGCGCGTTTGACGGCATCGTTTCCAATTCGACGCTCGATCATTTTGAATCGCCTGGCGACCTCTCCGGTAGTCTTCAAGAACTTTTTCGGGTCCTTCGTCCCGGAGGACATATGGTCCTGACTCTTGACAACCTTTCGAATCCCATGATTCTCCTGCGAAATCGGCTTCCTTATCCCTTGCTTAAATGGTTAAAGATTGTCCCTTACTATGTCGGATTTACCTTAAGGGCAAATCGGTTGGGAGATCTACTGAAGGAAACTGGTTTCGAGGTCCTCGAAGTTAGCGCCGTCATGCATTGCCCGCGTATGCTGGCCGTCACGATCGCCCGCTGGTTAGAAAAACATACTTCACCCGGGACACAAAGATCCTTTTTACGTCTTTTGATGGCTTTTGAGGGGCTGTCCAGTTTGCCAACGCGTTTTTTGACCGGATATTTTGTTGCCGTCAAGGTAAAGAGACGTTGAGGTCTAAGAACCAGTATTTACGTGAGGTGGCAACATCTTTTGCGCTGTGTCGGGCCACCCCTATAGCGCAAAGCGTTGAGCGTCCCACGCCGATCAGTCCGCTGTTTAATTTAGGGTTGGAATGTTATCGCCGTGGTTGGATCCCGGGACGTTTGGTTGCCGCCCTGTCTTTAGGATATTTTGAAAAAATATTGGCCTGAACTTCTTGGAATATTATTTGTTTATCCTGTCCATTCCGCTTTGGGATGAACTTTTTAGGAAGGGGCAATTTCAGGCACCGGCAGCATAGACTCTATCCTGTATTGAAGTTATTAGAAACAATGGAGCAAAAGCCATGCGTTTGAGATGGCGTGATCTTCCGGCACTTCTCCGAACCCCGTTGGGGCGGACGCAATTTAAAAAGCGTTTTTTCTACCAGGCCTCGCCGCTGCTTTCACGGTTGGCAACCGTTTACCGGAGGACACTCCTGCGAAAAACTTATGTAGTGGCGGTGATAGGCTCTCTTGGAAAAACAACCGCGACCCGCGCTATCCATCGTCTACTTTGCGGGCCCGAACGTACTTTGTTCGGACCGAATTCAGGGAGTTCGCTGGCGATGGCCATTCTGCGCATTCGGCCCTCTGCCCGGCATGCCGCTGTTGAGGTTGGAATTGAAAGGCCCGGTGAAATGGCGGCGTATGCCCGCATGATTCGTCCGGATATGACCGTGGTGACTTCGGTTGCCAGTGAGCATAATACGTCATTCGCTTTTCTCGAACTGACCCGCGCAGAAAAATCGAAAATGGTCCAGGGGCTTCCCGAATCCGGTATTGCCGTCCTCAATGGTGATGATCCAAACGTTCTCTGGATGGCGACACAAACCCGGGCACGAGTCGTTACGTTCGGGTTAGGAGAGGCGAACGAAGTGCGTGCAAGCAACATTGTTCTGGACTGGCCAAACGGGACAGGATTCAGGTTACATGCATTCGGTGAAACGCGAGAATTGAAGACTCAGCTGATTGGACGAGTAATGGTTTATTCCATTTTGGCTGCAGTCACGGTAGCCCTGGTCAATGGACTTTCCCTGGACCAGAGTCTTACGGCCATCGGAGATCTTTCTCCCACCCGGGGTCGGCTTGAACCGATCCGTCTGGCAAACGGCGCCTATCTTTTGCGTGATGATTATAAATCCCCCTTGGAAACGATCCACACAGCGCTTGACACGCTTTCCGAGATACCTGCACGACGCCGCATGGTCGTCCTCGGAGACGTCTCAGAAACACCCGGAAGCACAGGACCCATTTATCGGAACATCGGCATGCACGTTGCGAAAATCGCTTCCAAGGCGATTTTCATCTCACACAGCAGAAAAGGGTTCCAAAACTATGCGGCAGGAGCAAAACGGGGCGGACTGCCTCCCTCCTCGATAATCAAAGTGCATAACGACATTCTTAGAGCCATAGAGATCCTGCAAAGGGATATTACCCCTGGAGACGTTGTATTAATCAAGGGACGTTCCCATCAGCGACTTGACCGAATTTCCCTTGCACTGATGGGGAAGAGGGTCCGGTGCGATGTGGCGATGTGCCAATCCGGAAGCATACGCTGCCAGGATTGTCCGATGCTTGAACGGGGATGGAATGGTCTCCGGTTCGTTATATAATGATATTCGTTTGGGGTTGGATGGAAAGAGTGCCCCCTTCGACTCCTCGACCTAAAGGCCGGCGCTTCGGGCCGCCGAACAGATGAACAGGGACTGCCGATGGGAAAAGAGATCCGAATTCTCCTGATGAAAATGATCACGACGTTTTATCGCAGAGCTCTCGTTGTAGCCCGCCCCATCGATGATACGATCTCTGAACCGAACCTTCGCCTCCCGATCGTCATTACCCGGCTGAGAAGGGAAGACCTCCCAGCCTATCTTCAACACCGTCCCGATCAGCACTCGGACGTAATCCGGATGCGTATTGCTCAGGGAAATGAATGCTTCGCCGCTTGGCATGAGGGGCGAATCGTCCATACGGGCTGGGTGACGACAATACCGAAGCATGAATCTTACCTTCGACGGAAATTGATTTTACAGCCCGGAGACATTTTCCTTTATGATCACTATACACAACCATCTCATCGGAGTCTGGGGTTGGCCCGGGCCAGAGACATTCATGTCCTGCGCCATTATGGAGAAGAAGGCTACCAGCGAAGTATGGCGATCGTCGCCATCGAGAACAAGGCCGCCTTTCGTCAGTTCAAAGCACTGGGTTACCGTTCTATCGGCATGTTCAAATGCCTCCGGTTCGGCCCTTGGCAGTGGACGCGGGAAGAGAGGTGGGGCGAAGACCCTCTCCCCGTTTCGACGAAAATAGGCACGAGAAAGCGATCGGATGATGACGGGTCCTTTTAATAAGATTTACGGAAACATTGTTGTTCTGAGTCATCTGTACGGACAACGCCGCATTCCCTACCGTTCTTTGGATGAGCTCTACGAGCTTAGAGATTCACACCTCAGAAGTATTATAAGATATGCCGCGGAGACGGTCCCCTACTACCAGAACCTTTTCAGAGCCATGAAACTCAACCCATCTGAGATTCGATCCGTTGAAGATCTTGAGGGTCTCCCCTCCCTTGATAAAGAAATGATTCGAAAAGACCCTGTTTATTTTATCTCTACGACCGAGAGGGGTAAGAACGCTATTCCTTTCCTAACCAGCGGAAGCACAGGCCTCCCTATCAAAATTTGCCACGACCGGTATTCCCTTCTATCGAATATTGCATTCGGAGAGAGGGAAAGAGAAGTAATCTCTAAACTCTGCGGGAGACGGTTTGGATACAGAGTCGTCACGATTCTTTATGAAGGGAACACCACAAAAAAAGTTCAAAATCTATACCGCCAATGGACTTTCATCCCCATCCGCCCGGAGGAGTTTACTCTCTCTGTTTCAGACCCATTTGAAGATATTGCTAAACGGATCGACCATCTTTGCCCCGATGTTTTGATCGGATATGGTTCCTATCTGGAAACATTTTTCAGAGCGCTGGCCTTACGGAAAATTTACATGCGACTCCCAAAAGTGATTGTTTACGTCGCTGAGGGAATGACTACTGAAGGAAAATCCTTCATCGAAGAAGCCTTTGGCATTCCGGTTCTTTCTCAATACAATGCGGTGGAGGCCTTTAAGATAGGATTTACATGCGAAGAACGGAATGGGTTCCATCTCCACGAAGACCTTTGCCATGTGAAGATCGTCGATCCCAATGGAAAAAAATTGGCAGACGGGGAGAAAGGCGAAATCGTGATTTCCAATTTGGTCAATCACGGGACTGTCCTTTTAAATTACCGTCTCGGTGATGTGGGTGTGTTGTCCAGAGAGAAATGTCGCTGCGGTAGGACCCTTCCGCTTCTCTCGGAACTGGAAGGACGTGTGGAGGATACCCTCTTTCTTCAGGACGGAAGATTTATCCATCCGCGGGCAATCTGGGCAGTCATCAAAAAAACGGAAGGCGTTGTCAAATATCAGTTGATCCAGCATGCACCACAGCGCTTTGAACTCAGACTCGTCACCGTCGATCAAGACACCTACCCACTCGTTGTGGGCAGGATTCTCGACGGGTTAAGAGACCTGTTAGGAAGCTCTGCCACGATTGAATCCGAATATGTTGAGGAACTGACGCCCCGAGAGGGTGGAAAATTCCGGCCTGTCTTATCCCTCTGCAACCCGAGGCCACCGGAATGATCAGAGATCTTGTCGAGCTGCGAAAACTCGTGTCCAACCTGAGACTCTCTTCCGATGAGCTTCTTCATCGACAGGAATCGAAGCTTCGTTCATTGATCGCCCATGCCTATCATCATATTCCTTACTACCAATCGCTTTTCCAGTCGGTTGGCCTTTCGCCCAAGGATATCCGGACGGTCGATGACCTGAAACATCTCCCCATCACCGCCAAAGAAGACCTCAAGGCCGCCGGTCTGGAGAGAATCATTGCCAAAGGAATTTCCCCGGCGGCCTGCCGCCGAATGGATACCAGCGGATCTTCAGGGGAACCCTTTCCGGTTTATTTAACTTCCCAGGAGATGCGAAGTCGAAGATTACTCGAGTTTCGTTCTTTGCTTTCCATCGGATTTCATCCTCGGGATCGACTTTCTGTCCTTGGCCCGCAGCACCTTCATCCCATCCGGTTTCATCAACGACTTGGATTCTATCGGAGTGAAAACATTTCCGTATTTCTTCCCATTGAAATGCAGGTTCGACAATTGGGAAAAATGCGTCCGACGATATTCTGGGCATACCCCACACTGCTGAGAGCTCTTCTGCATCATACGGGGAATCATCTCAACAAGATCATTCGTCCGCGTATCCTCATCACCTCCGCAGAGCCTTTGGATGAAATCACGAAAGAAAGGGTTCAGGTTGTTTGGGATTTAGAGAGGTTCAATTTTTATGGGGCCGTCGAGGTCGGACGAATCGCCACCGAGTGTCCCTCTCATGAAGGTCTCCATGTCAATACGGACCATCTCATTCTTGAATGTTTGAACGGGGATCGTCCGGCGGAACCCGGAAAACCCGGCACCGTGGTGGCCACAACCCTGAATGCCCTGGCCATGCCGTTTATCCGGTATCGTCTGGGAGACATCAGCACCCCGATCGCGAAAAAGTGTTCCTGTGGGTCGCCTCTCCCTCTCATCGGCCCTGTCCAAGGCAGGGAGGATGATATGATTCACCTTCCGAGCGGGAAACTCCTGTCATCATTCGGGTTACAATTTATTTTGAGGCCTTTCACCTGGGTTGATCAGTTCCGTTTCATTCAAAAAGGCCCAGACCATCTGCTCCTTCAACTGGCCACCCAGGGGGGTCTCCATGAAGATCTCCTTTCAAAAATTAAGGCCGGCTTTTTAGAATATCTCAAGGAACCAATGCAGGTGGAGATTCAGATCGTCAATTTCATCCGGGAAGACAGAAAATTTAGTACTTTTGTAAATCTAAGTGAACCCCGTTAGAAATTCGAGTCCCGCAATAGCGGGACTCGAAAGCGAGCGGGGCATTATTTATAGCGGGATAAACGGCCCATGAACAAAGTCCTGCTAATATTTTCAAGTGAATGGAGTGAGGCTGACCCGCTGTGATTAGCATTCGATCATACCGTGAGATCCCCCGGCTTCTGCGCACGCCGTTCGGCCGAATGGAGCTTTGGAAGGAGTGCCTGGGGCGCAGCTGGCCCGTGCTGCGCGAGGTGGCGAGAGGGTATCGCCGGCTTGCGCTCCGCAGGACTTGGGTCATTGTCATTACCGGCTCTTACGGCAAGACCACCACCCAGCGGGCGATCACCGTTGCATTGGGGATGGAACCCGACAGGGTGGAAAAGAGCAACTTCCAGAGCGGGGTGGCCAAAGCTCTGCTCCTGACTCGTCCGTGGCGGCATTTCGCAGCGTTTGAAGTGGGAATCTTTGCGCCCGGGCAGATGATCCAGTATGCCCGAATGATGGAGCCCGACATTGCGGTTGTCAACAGCATCGGGATGGAACATCAACGCGCATTCAAGACACTGGAGAATACGCGTGATGAGAAAGCCCAGCTCCTCACCGGAATTACCCCGCATGGCATTGCCATCCTGAATGGCGACGATCCCAATGTGCTTTCGATGAAGGGAATGACAACGCGGCGAGTCATCACCTACGGTTTCAACGAGGGCAACGAACTCCGTGCCAGCGACTGGCAGACGAGCTGGCCGGAAGGCAGCCGGTTTCAGGTCCATCTGAGCGGCATGAGCTATCCTATCCGCACCCGTCTGCACGGGAGGCACATGGTCTACCCCGTGCTGGCGGCACTGGCTGTGGTCCACGCGACAAACCAGAGCATGAATGCCGCCGTGACAGCGATCGAGCGTCTGACTCCGGCCCGCGGTCGAATGAACGTCGTCGCCCTGCCCAACGGCGCGCGGATCATCCAGGACGACTACAAGTCGTCTCTGGAAACGATCGAAACGGCGTTTGATTTTCTGCGGTCCATTCCGGCTGCTCGACGCCTCGTCCTTCTGGGCAGCATCAGCGAGTCCCCGAATCCACAAAGACAAGTTTATCGTAGATTCGGACATCGGTTCGCCCAATTCGCCGACATCGCCTTGCTGCTGGCATCCAAGGATCGATGCCAATCCTATGCCAGCGGTGCCGTCGCGGCGGGGATGCCTCGTGAACGAATCATGAAATTCCACAACGACTTAAAGCAGGCGATCGAAGCACTGCGGAAAACTCTTCAGCCCGGTGACGTACTTATGGTTAAGGGACGACTGGACGATCACCTCGAGCGAATCACACTGGCCCTCTCCGGACAAAAAGTGGGATGCTGGCGGGCGGAGTGCAGATCGAGGGCCTACCGATGCGACAATTGCCCCATGCTGGAGAAAGGTTGGCAATGAGGTTCGCGAATGGCTGAAATGGCACGGAGTATTCAGGGATGAGAGGACAATACACCTGGAGAGACATCCCGTCTTTTTTGCGGACACCGGTGGGGCGGAAGCATCTACGGATAGCAGCTCTGCGTCGCCTCTGGCCTCTCCTTCGGCCATTGGCCATGATTTACCGGCGTACGGCACTCAGGCATACCTGCTTGGTAGTGGTCACTGGATCTTTTGGAAAAACCACCACTGCCAGGGCCGTCTCCGTCGCCCTGGAAGGAGCTGATCGGGATGTCAATTGGTACAATTTCAAGGGCGGCGTGGCGATGGCGGTCCTGAAGACGCCGCCCTGGCGTCGTTTTGCCGTCATTGAGGCTGGCATTGACGGAGCAGGACAGATGATCCAGTACGCCAAAATGATCCGGCCGGACGTTGCCGTCGTTACCTGCATCGGCAGTGAACACAACCGCTCGCTGGGAAGTCTACAGAGCACACGCAACGAAAAGGTTAAGATCCTGGCTGGGTTGCCCCCCGGGGGAGTAGCCGTTCTAAATGGCGATGACCCGAACGTCCATTGGATGGCCACACAGACCCAAAATAAGATCATCACGTTTGGGGTCGGAGAAACCAATCAAGTCCGGGCCAGCAATATTACCCTGAACTGGCCCAAGGGTACGCAATTCAAAGTCCATGCGAATGGAAGGACATGCGAGCTGACCATGAAACTCCTTGGCCGCCACATGGTCTATCCCATCCTGGCAGCGATTGCCACCGCTCTTGCGAAAGGGTTTTCTCTCGACCAGATTCTCTCGCCTCTCCAGACACTTTCTCCAACGCCAGGCCGTTTGGAACCGATCCAACTTCCAAATGGTGCCTTGATTCTGCGCGATGATTTTAAGTCTCCTTTAGAAACAATCAACGCGGCCCTCGATCTTTTGGCGGAAATACCGGCGAGGCGGCGCATCGTGGTTCTCGGCGATATATCGGAGCCATTTGGAAAACAATGGCAAATCTACCGAAAAGTAGGGGAGCGTATCGCGCAAGTGGCTACAAAGGCTATTTTTATTACAGGAAAATTTCGGGCCTATGCAGCCGGTGCAAAATCTGCTGGACTTCCTTCCTCGTCGATCATGGGCGCTGAAAGGAGTGTGTTGAAAGCGGTCGAGCTTCTACGGGAGGATCTGCGCCCCGGAGATGTGGTGCTCATCAAGGGGCGCGATAACCAACGTCTTGACCGTATTACCCTCGCCTTGATAGGAAAGAAGGTGTATTGTGATATCGATTTCTGCGATACCCGAGCCGTGCGTTGTGAAACATGTCCGAACTTGGAACGGGGATATGAGGAACAGCGCATGATCTTATGACTCAACCTTTCATCCATGGGCAAATGAAGGTGGGGCCCAATTCCCGTAGTGGAGAGTCGGCCTCATGCGGCCCCGTGGCTATTCATCCCCTGCGCAGAGGTCGATCCACTGTTAAAAACGCAATGGATCTGGAAGAAAGGTAAATTTATTGAAATGCAAAGATTGGACTTTTGATTGAAAATGGAACAGGAAGATCATAGAATGATGATAGCATGAGACTTCCGACAACCTTTTTAGAACGGAAAAAGATTCCGAGGGTTATTTTTTCCATCCACCCCCGCTCCCCTTCTGATTTACCTGAGATTTTATCCCTCATGGAAGAAGCTCACGAGATGGGGGCCTGGTGTTTTGATCTGCCTTCAGCGAATCATCTAAAATCCTTTAAGCAATTAAAGCGTCTTACTACGGATGAAGCGCTGATAGGCCTCTGCCATATCGAGGTGGAAACAGGGGCTTCCCTTTTAGGAAAACCTCTCCATCGATTTGAATCCAAGGTCACCTCAACGATCAGGAGAGGCCTCCTCCCTTCGAATTTGACCCGGAATGTTCTTCCCCCCTCCTCTTCCTCGGAGGTGTTTACGCAGAAAGAGATTGACCGGATTACCTTCGACTCTCCCCGCTTCGAGGAGGCTCTTTCCCTCTTCGACCCCGAAGAGTCTCCCTTCCTCTTCATCGGTGAGAGATATGGGGACTGGCTCTTGGCGCTGGGCCGGATCGACCTCCTCCACGAGATGGTGTCCAAGGTCAGGGGAA
>Ga0105100_10000715_pt1 | contig 19393 bp, 12 predicted proteins | sample PPLLak12cMay2015_2_FD_87033 | JGI IMG/M metagenome (GOLD analysis project Ga0105100, IMG submission 87033) | Freshwater sediment microbial communities from Prairie Pothole Lake near Jamestown, North Dakota, USA - PPLs Lake P8 Core (1) Depth... | ecosystem: Environmental > Aquatic > Freshwater >...
AAAGGAAAAATCCCCCCGGTGAGCGGGGGGGATAAAGAAAGTCAGTAATCATTAAAACCGGTCAATATTAAATCTTGCATATGCTGAGCATACTTACATAGCTGTTCCCTATTTTCAGTTTCATATAATATATCCCGGCCGGCAATTCTTTAAAGTTTTGCTGAAGCGTAAGGTAATAACTGTGCCAGCCCGGGCCGAATGAAGAAAGATCTTCCTGGAAGACTGTTTTCCCGAAATAATCAAATACTTCAATGCTTTTTAACGCCTGCTCATCATTACCGGCAATATGAATGCGTATGAAGGTATATGCTGAGAAAGGATTGGGGGCAGCATAATCAATGAATGAACAGCTGTCGCAATAGCTGGGGCTGAATGATCCATAAGAATAATATTTGTTATTGCCGTGTGAAGTCAGGGCTGAAGTATTCCACCCGGTGGTGGCTCCATAGCTGTCTCCGACGGCATAATCACTTACGCCCTCAGGCAGGGGAAGCGGCTGTTTGACGGTTACCACATCGCCTGAGTCACGACGGATCATGGAATCGACGGCAATAAAGGAGGTGTAATTCGTCAGCAGATTATACTTTAACCCCAGCTGTGTAATTTCCTTTATCAATGCACTGTCGTTATCATAATAATTTTGAATGGTGGCATAATCATCCAGTAATTGTATCCGGAATCGTGCCCATAAATATCTCAGGGCAGCATTAGACTCCGATGGTACAAAATCATTCACGGAGAGTCTTTCATGATAAGCTCCGCTGCCGCTCAGCCCTGAGATCTTAATATTCCCGGCTGCAAGTCCGTTGTATTTTCCAAACAGCAAAACAGGTCGCTGTGCCATCACATCGGGAATTGACAGCGGTTCGACGTCATAAACGTCAAAATCCTCGAATATGGCTTTGATGTCAGTAAGCACGGGATATTGTATATATTCCCTGAACTTTTCAGCCTGTATATAGGCCTCTTCCTGGCTTGTAATGATCAGTGGTTCGGTCATCCCTACATGGGCCATGCCCTCAATAATATAACGGTTGACCCCTGATCCGATGCCAAAGGGAAAGAAATTGGCCTCGGAAAGGTTATTCCGGATCAGGTCAAAGGCTTCTTTTTCAACGCTTACATAACCATCCGTAGCGATAACAAAAGTGCGGGAATAAAAGTCGGAACAGGGAAGATGCAATGCCCTTTCCAGTGCAGGAAGCAATTCCGTCCCTCCGCTGCCTGTTTTCTGTTCGATCATATATACGGCTTTTTGAATATTTTCCATGGTGGCCGCCAGTGAATTTTCAGCAAGCAATTCATTTCCTCCGGCAAAGAAAAGAACGTTAAATTTGTCGGTCGGTCTTAGTTTACTGATCAGGTCTACCAGCAAGGTTTTGGAAATATCAATCGGGAATCCGCACATGGAGCCTGAAACATCCATGATAAAAATGTATTCCCGAGGCGGGATCTGGTCTTCCCTGGGACTTTTCGGCGGTTGTGTCATGGCCAGGAAGAAATTCTCATCTTCTCCTTCATATAATAACAAACCCGATTTGAGCTCATCACCTGAAAGGCGGTAATCCAGTATGAAATCCTTGTTCCCGCCATCGCTGGCAGTGCTGTCGAGCAGGCATGTTGCACTGTTTCCTCCGTTATTGAAAACCCTGGCGGCAGGGTGAGAAGGGCAACTGACTTCACTGATGGGCAGACCGGCATTTATATTTACCTTTATTTCAAAGGTATAGGGTGGCTTTTCCCCTTCGTGAAAATAAGGGGTCTCTACCCAGCCTTCGCCATCTTCCGACGGGCTTTTGTAACGGGGACCCACGACGGTAGGGTAAACAAATTCATATATTCCTTCAACCGGAGTGATAAGCTCGGTATAATGCATTTCTACCACTATGGTGTCTCCCGGGAGGATGTTGGCTACGTTCATCTGAAAGACGTTGGGCCGGTTCTGTTCCAGCAGTGTGGCTGTCTTCCCTTCCTCCTTTGCCTCCTCGTATTCCTCACGTGCCTTTTGTTTTTCTTCGATCCTGGCAATCAGGATCCGGTTTCCAAGCATCATTTGCATGTAATTTACAGCTGCTTTGGTGGAAGCCGGAAATACGTAAATGGCTTCAATTACGTTGGTACCTTCGTTGCAATAGGTTTGTTTCACCCAGACATCGGCAATGACACCGCAGACATTCACCTCTGCCGATGTTGCTTTCAGCGGAAGCTGATCGGTACCGGTGCTGTCATTCACAAAGAAATAAGGTGAGGTGGTCTTATCCTCCTCCGTAGTTTCCTGCGATAAAACTGTTGCAGGAATCATCATCAATATACATAAAATATTGATTTTTAATATCCTGAACAGGCTGACCGGATTTTGTAAGATTGGTTTCATAGTGATGGATTTTTAATTGCGGTTTTCCAGGAAGATAGATGATTGTGGCAACGAAAAGGTTGCTTTAAGGAATTGAAATTATTCCTGGCTAAACATAAGCCATGATGCGATACTTGCGTCAGCATCATCGCATAATATGATCTCTTAATGAACCTATTTAAGTCCGATCATCTTCTTGATCTCATATAACCTATTCAAGGCTTCCATAGGTGTGAGGTTATTGAGGTCAGCCTTTGCAATTTCATCCCTTATTTGTTTCAGCACAGGGTCGTCGAGCTGAAAAAAGCTCATCTGAAATCCTTCCCTTTTTTCGGCAAGGTCGGCAACGGGTTTGGTCAGCTGGTGTTTCAGGTGCGACTTCTCCAGCTCTTCAAGCACTTCGTTGGCGCGGCTCACCAGGCTTTTAGGCATGCCGGCCATGCGTGCCACATGAATGCCGAAGCTGTGCTCACTGCCTCCCCTGACAAGTTTCCGCAGGAAGATCACCCGGTCATCGAGTTCTTTTACTGAAACATTGTAATTCTTTACCCGTTCAAGGTCATTCTCCATTTCGTTCAGTTCATGGTAATGGGTGGCAAACATGGTTTTTGCCTTTGCCCTGGGATGTTCGTGAATGAATTCCACCATGGCCCAGGCAATGCTAATGCCGTCGTAGGTGCTGGTCCCCCGGCCGATCTCATCCAGCAAGATCAGGCTTCGGGAGGAAAGATTATTCAGAATACTGGCCGTCTCGTTCATTTCGACCATAAAGGTCGATTCGCCCATGGAAATGTTATCCGAAGCCCCGACGCGCGTAAATATTTTATCCACGCAACCGATGCTTGCATGCTGTGCCGGAATATAGCTGCCGATCTGTGCCATCAGCACATTCAGTGCGGTCTGGCGGAGCAAGGCTGACTTGCCCGACATATTAGGCCCTGTAATGATGATGATCTGCTGAGATTTGTTGTCCAGGAATATATCATTAGCAATGTAGCTTTCCCCGGCCGGGAGTTGTTTTTCAATCACCGGATGCCGTCCCTGGCTTATCTCGATCACTTCCGTGTCGGTCAGTACGGGCCGGTTGTAATTGTTTTCAATTGCGCTGACGGCAAACGACCAGAGGCAGTCAAGCCGGGCTATCAACGAGGCATTCAGCTGGATGGGAACGATATATTCGGCCAGGGCCAGCACCAGCTCGTTAAACAACCGGCTTTCAAGTTCCAGGATTTTTTCTTCGGCCCCCAGGATCTTGGATTCATATTCCTTCAGCTCTTCCGTGATATATCTTTCGGCACTGACCAGTGTCTGTTTGCGGATCCATTCGGGAGGTACCTTGTCTTTATGGGTATTTCTGACCTCAATATAATACCCGAAAACATTGTTAAAGTTTACTTTAAGGGAGGAAATGCCTGTACGCCCTATTTCGCGCTGCTGGAGCTGCAGGAGATAATCCTTCCCGTTATGCAACAGATCCCGCAATTCGTCAAGTTCAGCCGATACACCGGTTGCCATTACCCCACCACGGTTGAGTTGCACCGGAGGATCGGGCATCAGCTCATGTTCAATCCTGTCGCGGATGATGGGGCAGGGATTAAGCTGTTCGGCGATCCGCTGCAATACCGGCTCGCGGGCAGATGAACAGAGTTCTTTGATAGGCTTTATGGCTGACAGGGCATTTTTGACATGCATGATTTCCCGGGGAGAGATCCTGCCAACCGCAACTTTTGATATGATCCGTTCAAGGTCACCTATATTCTTAATTTGTTCTTCAATCTCTGAACGGAATTCAGGATTGCGGATATAAAACTCAACCACGTCAAGCCTTTCGTTGATGGGTTGAATGTCTTTAAGCGGCAGGGCGATCCATCTTTTCAACAGGCGTGATCCCATGGGAGACAATGTTTTGTCGATAATATCGATAAAAGAAGTGCCTCCTTCCTGCATAGGCTGGAACAGTTCAAGATTACGGATGGTGAATTTGTCGAGCCACACATAATGATCTTCCTCAATCCTTGACAGGGATGTGATGTGCTTAACCTGATGATGCTGTGTGATATCGAGGTAATGAAGGATGGCACCTGCTGCCACGACACCAAGTTTCAGGCCCGAGATACCGAATCCCTTAAGGGAAATTGTTTCAAATTGCCGGGTGAGTTTATCATGGGCTGAATCTTCCGTGAAAACCCAGTCATCAAGTTTAAAGGTATAGAATTTATGTCCGAAAAGCTCATGGAAGAGTTTTTGTTTACCTCTCTCAAAAAGGACTTCCTTGGGTGCGAAATTGTTCAGCAGCTTGTCGATGTATTCAAAAGTCCCCTCGGCCGTCAGAAATTCACCGGTGGATATATCGAGGAAGGCGACTCCGGCTGCGCTTTTTTCAATATGCACACAAGCCAGGAAATTATTTTCACGGTGCTCAAGCACGTTATCGTTGAAGCTGACACCGGGGGTGACCATTTCCGTTATGCCGCGTTTCACCAGCTTTTTAGCCAGCTTCGGATCTTCGAGCTGCTCGCAGATGGCTACCCGCTGGCCTGCTCTGACCAGCCTGGGAAGATAAGTGTCGAGCGCATGATAGGGAAAACCGGCGAGATCAACATAAGATGCGGCACCATTAGCCCTTTTTGTAAGCGTGATGCCCAGTATCTCGGAGGCTTTAACAGCATCTTCATCAAAAGTCTCATAAAAATCTCCTACCCGGAACAGCAGGATAGCGTCGGGGTGTTTGGCTTTGATGCTTAAATACTGGTTCATCAAAGGAGTATCGGCAATATTTACCGGTTGGGCCAAAGGTTTATTATAAAGGACTAAAATTAATCCACGTTCAATAAAAGGCAAAGAAAAACAGAAGAAATTCAATTTGTTTTGTTCACTTTTGAGCTTTTGTGCGGTTATTATTTTAACCACAAAAGACACACAAGAACATATAAGTAAAATCAGGAATAACTAAATTTGTTTAAAACATCCGACATGAACTCCGCGTTAAAATACGGCAGCCAGGTATTGTCCTTTAAGGTTCCTGACAATGCTGAGATGCTGCAGATCCGGGAACCCGAATATACCATCAGCCGGGATACCTTTTATACCAATTTTCTTCTGCGATTATCCACCACCACGCAGGATTTCAGCAAGATCGGCATTGTCATTTCAGATAAGACCAGGCTGTGCGGGTATAATAATTATCTCCCCTGGCTGGTTGACATCCTGGAGAAATCGGGGGCAAAAAAGGAAAACATTACTTTTTATATTGCTTACGGAACGCATCCGAGACAGACAGATGAAGAAAGCGTGAACGCTTACGGGAAGATTTATTATAAATACAAATTCGTCCATCATGACTGCTCCGATACAGGCAATATGACAACGCTGGGCACCACCAAAAGAGGGACTCCGGTAATCGTGCGGCAAGATTTTCTGCAGTCAACACTGCTCATAACTTTTGGAGCCATATCGCACCATTATTTTGCCGGCTTTGGTGGCGGGCGGAAGCTGTTATTCCCCGGACTGGCTTCCAGGGAGTCCATTTATCACAACCACAGCCTTTTTTTGAATAGGATATCCAGGAAGCTTGAACCGGGCTGCCAGTGCGGGGTGCTTGAAGGGAATCCTGTTGCCGAGGATCTGCATGAGATGGATGCCGTATTGCCGCAGCGCATCTCTGTTCATGGAATTCTTGACAGCCACGGCAAGGTATGCCAGTTGCATATTGGATCAGCCTATAGTGATTTTCTGGGTGCCTGCAATCAGCATAATACCTATTATAAAACCAACCCGGAAGTCCTCTATGATTGTGTGCTTGCTTCAGGAGGGGGGTATCCGAAGGACATAAATTTCATTCAGGCCCATAAGTCAGTTCACAATGCGGCCTCATTTGTGAGAGACGGCGGTACACTGATTGTCCTGGCCGAATGCCGTGACGGAATCGGCACCAACACATTCCTGCCCTTGTTCAAAGCCGGTGGCTGGGATAATGTATTTGATAAACTGGCAAAGAAATACGAAGGCAACGGAGGAACAGCATTGGCTATGATGGCAAAAACGAAACGTATTAATATTGTTATGGTAACCGGTTTTGATGAAGAGACCTGTACATTGATGGGAACAAGAAAAATCAATGCCGAAGAGGTTAACGGACTGATCAGTAAGGAAAAAGGATCGGTTGCAGTGATTGAGAACGCAAGCATGCTTGTTAAGTGAAAAGGGATAAGGGATAAGATAAAAGATAAAAGAACAAAGAAAATACTATAACTTTTCACTAATCATTCCTGCCTGCCTGCCGGCAGGTTTCACTGTTCACTTATTATTAGCGATAGATCGGGGCAGGCTGTGGACTCTTGTGGTTATAATTTTTTTAGTGTCTGTCTGGAAAATAAATTAACTTTGGCTCTCAATTAACCTTTTAATAATCAACTATGTCAAATATTGGTTCCTACGAAGAAAGACTTAAGAATTTCGATTGGTCAATAGCGGCCAAAGAACTCGAATACAAGGATGGCGATATTATCAATATCGGGTGGTATTGCTCTGACAGGATTTGCCGGAAGGGTAATGCAGACAAGGTTGCATTATATTACAAAGGCTTTGGCGGGACTGAAAAAAAATACACCTTCAATGATGTCCGTCTGGCCGGTAATACCATCGGGTCATTGCTAAAAAAAACCGGGGTGGTTAATGAAGACCGTGTCTGCCTGTTTATGGACAGAATACCTGAATTGTATTTTTCATTTCTTGGCATACTGAAAATCGGAGCCATTGTACAGCCTTTGTTTTCGGCATTTGGTGATGAATCGTTATTTGTCCGGCTGGAAAATGCACAAACCCGTGCTATCATAACCCAAAAAAAGCATTTGCCCAAGGTTCGGAAAATCCAGGATAAACTTCCTTTTCTTGAATTTATAATCGTTATTGATGCCCTTGATGGTAAAGAGCTAAAGGCAAAAGAGATTGCCTTTAATCTGGAAAAGGCCGTCCCGGTTGAAGACCTGGATGTTTTTCCAACAAAAGCTGAATCGCCGTCCGTTTTGCACTATACATCCGGAACGACGGGACAGCCAAAAGGCGTCAAGCATGTTCATTATTCCCTGATATCGCAATATCTGACTACCAAATGGGTACTTGACCTTCAGGAGCATGATATTTACTGGTGCACGGCAGATCCAGGCTGGGTTACAGGTACTTCATACGGGATCATAGGGCCCTGGAGCCTGGGAATTACCCAATGTGTGCTCGATTCAGGCTTTTCAGCGCAAAGCTGGTATCAGTTTATTGAGCAATACAGGATTACGGTTTGGTATTCTGCTCCTACCGCTATCAGGTCTTTAATGAAGGCCGGGGATGAGATCATCAGGAATTTTGATCTGTCCTGTCTGCGTCATCTTGCCAGTGTGGGGGAACCTTTGAATTCCGAGGCTGTGATATGGTCAGAAAAGAATTTCGGGATGCCTTTTCTGGATACATTCTGGCAGACAGAAACAGGTTCCATAATGATAACGAATTATCCGGGAATGAAGGTAAAGCCCGGATCCATGGGTAAGCCTTTCCCCGGTATAACAGGCACCGTTTTGGATGCAAAGACTTTTAAACCTTTGCAGGGATCCGGTAAAATCGGATTGATCGCTTTTAAACCGGGTTGGCCATCGATGATGCGAACCTATTGGAAAAACGAGGAAAAATACAAGGAAAAATTTGTGAACGGGTGGTATTTGTCGGGAGATAGGGCAAGCATTGATAATGAAGGGTATTTCTGGTTTATCGGCAGGGACGATGATGTAATCAACACGGGCGGCCATCTGGTCAGCCCCTTTGAAGTCGAATCTGCGCTGCTGGAGTACCCGGCAGTAGGAGAATCGGCCGTTGTGGCTAAGCCGGATGAAATCAATATGGAGGTGGTAAAAGCCTTTGTGACGCTAAAACCCGGGTTCACCCCCAGCAAAGACCTGGAACTTGAGATCATGAACTTCATCCGGAAAAAATTATCTTCAGTGGCCATGCCCCAGGAAATTGAATTTGTGGATAAGCTGCCCAAGACGAGGAGTGGTAAAATTATGAGGAGAGTGCTTCATGCGAAAGAATGGGGAGAAGAGATCGGTGATATTTCCTCCCTGGAAAACGACTGAAAGACCGGCTAATAATATTCAATAAATTAATTAAACAACATAAAAATGGCAACCATGAATACGGAAGAAATGAAGGAACTGGTATTGAATTACGTGAAAAAAGAATACATTGATGATGATGACACTGAAATAACCAATGACACGCCTTTAATCTCAAGCGGTTATGTCGATTCATTTTCCATGGTTTCATTGCTGGTTTTTCTGGAAAACAAATTCAAAATAAAGATCCCATCCAGCAAAGCAACCCCTGAGGCTTTCGATACCGTCAACAGCATTGTTGCCCTGGTAAATCAATATCTGCAATAGCCCATAAAATTGCCTGCCAGAAGATATGTAATAGGTGATATTCACGGAGCTTGTAAAGCACTCACGGAATGCTTTGATAAGGTTTCCTTTGACCCCGGTAATGACCTGCTAATCTGCCTTGGAGATGTTTGTGACGGATGGCCTGAAGTGAATAAAGTTTTCGACGAATTGCTTAAGGTCAAAAACCTGGTGTATATTTTGGGCAACCATGATAAATGGGCCCTGGAATGGTTCCTAAACCACAAAGCCCCGGCAATCTGGACACAGCAGGGAGGAAAGGCAACCATGGCAAGTTATAAAGGGCAAATCCCTGAATCTCATGTGCAATTATTAGCAGGCGCTCATCTGTATTATATTCTTGATAACAAGGTTTTCGTACATGGTGGATTTAATCCTGCACGTGCCATTGAAGATCAGGATGAGGAAGTTTTTCTGTGGGACAGGGAGTTGGTTTATACTGCACTCCGGAACCATTCCGGATCTGCGGAGATAAACATTACAGGATATGATAAAGTATTTGTGGGTCATACCCCTACGATTAACTATGGCTCATCAACCCCGTTAAAAATCTGCGAGATTGTTTTGATGGATACCGGTGCAGGCTGGCCGGGAGGAGTGCTGACCATCATGAATATTGACACCATGGATTATTTCAGCAGCTCACCGGTGGAAGCGTTATACAGTGAATATAAGGGAAGAGGATGAAAGACCTTTCAAAGAAATATAAAGGCATACAAAACTCCGGTTACCTCTCTGAAAATTTTTCTTCTTCCGGCACGGGACTTAAACCAGTTGTCATTTCTGACCTCAACATCCTGAGAGGCGATGATCCCGATTTGTGTCTCTTTTCCAAAAGCCTTTTTATAGCTGATATAGGAACGGCGCGAGTGTACTCCGTAGCTCATGATCATAAGGGCATCGCAGGACATTCCTGACCCGGAAAGATAATCTTTTACGGCCAATGCAGTTGAATAGGTCCTTGATCTGATAAGCGTGTCTGCCGATATGGGAATAATAAGGCTGTCATCTATTCCGTAAGCACTCAGATAGTGCTTTGCCTGCAAAGCATAAGAACTGAATAAAGGAACTATCATGCTTTCTCCTGAATCGTTTTTCCGGCTGTATTCCATCGTGCAATTGCTCAGGTCACAGAGTTCATTGTCAATACGCAGATTGTGTACGATCAGGTTTCGGTCTTCATCGTTGTCAACAGCATCGTTGATAAATGCAACCTCAACATGATCTACAGGTGTTGATGCCGGCAATTGAAATACAAATGATTTCTCGTTCCTGGCTGTAGCATCTGCTCCAACCAGGGAGTCATTTACATAAATCCTGAAACGGGCATATTCACCTGACGCCTGAGTTCCACTGAGGGTAATGTTCAGCATATGAGCCCGGCCGGGTTTCAATGGCCGGTGAAGGCGAAAAGCCAGTTTGCCCTCCCATCCCATAACCAGCAGTTCTGAATACGGATAAGCAGTAACAAGGAAGCACTGATAATCATGGCTGGTAAATTCACGGGCAGCAGTTTCCAGGTTCTTATCCTGTGCCCATCCTTCCAGAACAAAGATCTGAGCAGGCAGGGTTTTTACCGGTGTCAGAAATGAATAGATCCCTTTAAAAATGAAAAGCCCTGATAACAAAAGGATTGTTATCAGGGCAAGTGCTATCAGGCAGCTTCTTTTCATTGTCAGTCTTCACGGGTCTTTTTTCCGAAAAGACTGCTCAGGAAACCAACATGTCTGTCATCGGTGTAATATTTCTTGTCATAGCCATATTTAAAGGCTTCACGGCTGATATCAACATCGTTGATCAGCAGGCTGAGGTTGGTAAGTTTATTGGCCTCTATGCCTTTTATGGTTTGTTTGAAAGTTTCCTTTATCGTTTTGTTAAGTCTGACAATAAATATATTATGATCGGCATACTTCATCAGCAGGTAGGTTTCAGTGAGTATACCTGCCGGAGCCGAGTCAATAATAATGTAGTCATACATCTCCTTCAGCTTGTCAATAAATTCTGCTGTCCGTTCACTGCTGATAAGTTCAGCGGGATTTGGTGCAGCTGGGCCGGCTGAAATAAGATCAAGGTTCTGGATATGCGTTGGCATGATGATATCCTCGATGATCGCCTTATCGATCAAATAGGAACTGATACCGATCATATTGCTGGATCCAAACTCCTGGTGTATTTTAGGCCTTCTCAGGTCAAACTCCAGCAAAACGGTCCGTTGCCCGTTCAGGGCAAAAACCGAGGCAAGGTTCATGGAGCAGAAGGTCTTTCCCTCACCACTGGTGGAGGAAGTAACCAGAATAACCTGTTTCTTTCCGCCTTCAGAGAAGAATTGGAAATTCGTACGGACTGCCCTGAAACATTCTGTAACGGAGGAATTCGGATAATCGTTAACAACCGTTTTATTTTTACGGAAACTGTGGAAGATCTTACCCAGTATAGGAACGGTAGACATTGCCTCAACATCATCAGGTTGTGAGAACTTATTGTTAAAGAAGTCACGTCCAAGAATTACCGAAGTGGGCATAATCAGCGTTAAAATCAAAGCAACGATATAATTAAAAGTCCGCTTCGGTGACACAGCTCCGGCAACCGCTATACGGGCAGGATCGATAACTTCATAGTCAGGCAGGCTGGATGCCCGGGCAATCTGTGCTTCTGAACGCTTCTGGAGCAGGAATGTGTAAATCTCATCATTCAGTGTGAATTTCCTTTCAATCCCTTTCAATTGCAGTTCGGTTTTCGGCATCTGTGATATTTGCCCGGAAAGTTTGGAGATACGGTAATTCATTTCATTCAGGGAAATGTTCAATGTGTTCAGTGTACTGTTGACGTTTTCCTTGAGCGTCCTTCTGATGTTGTCAATCTGGGCATTAATATCCGAAATGTAAAGATTCTGCTGATTGGTAATATTGTTTTTTAACAGGCTGGCTCTTTCCGCAGAAAGATTCAGCAATTGTGTAATGAGATTGGTAAGGATGGGATCGACCACACTCATGGATGAAGGGGCCAGCAAATCCGTAATACTCTCATTGCTTAAATAATCCCTGAGATAATAATAGTATTTGCGCTGGGCTTCAAAATTGGCCTTTTCGGATTCCAGTTTATTCAGCATTTCAAAAGCCTGCTGACCCTGAAAGCTAAGGTCCATGACGCTCCTGCTGGTACGAAAAGCATTTAATTTTGATTCTGCCGTTGACAAAGAGTCGGCTATATCAGAAATCTGGGAGTCAATAAAATCTACCGTGCTGGAAGCAATCTTGTTCTTCTTTTCGAGGCTCCTTTCCAAATAAACCGAGGCCAGGTTGTTAAGGAAATCCGTTATTTTCTGGGGATGATTTCCCTTAAAAGAGACCTTTACGAGGGTTGCCCTTTCGGAAACGGGCTCTGCCGAGAGATTTCTTTGAAACTCCAGGGTTAAATAATTGGTGTTGTTGAAATAGAAGGAAAGCTTGTTTTTATTGGTATAATTTTTATCAAAGTAATCGGTTTTCTGGACCCGGAAATTAAAATACCGGGTTTTTATTTCATCACCGAACCTGAACCTGTTTTTGAAATAAATATCCTCAACCATCGATACAACCTGGTCATCAATATAATTATACAGATACACCTGATTTCCGTCAGCTTCAAGCTGGAATTCATTCTCGTTCAGGAACAAAATATTGAATTTCAGATATACAGCCTGGGGTACGGAAGGATCAACCACCACTTTTATCGGACAGTCATCAAACAATTCCTTTTTTCTGACCAGCGGAGTGTTGATCAGCAATGAAGCAATGGGGGTATTACGGGTGGAAAAATAATTGGCTTTCATATCCAGTCCGTTGATCACTTTTTTTATCAGCGAGAAGGACTGAATGATCTCCACCTCATTGTCGATTATATTCTGCGGTGAAAACAAACCGAATCCCTGCATCAGATCATCGGGTGACCCTCCCATAAAAGCATTCTGATTTTCGTTGGATATATAAATGATAGTCGAATTTTTATATTTGACAGGCGAGAAACGATTGTATAAAAATGCGAACAGGAAAAAGACTATAAATGTTCCGATATACAGTTTCCTGAAAGAATACAGCCTGTAAAAGATCTTTTTATAATCGATGTTGTTGCTGAAAACATCATCATTTTGTTTCATATCCATATATAAATTAATTAATGAATCATTGTTTTATTAACTGGTAAAGGTTTATGGCATTAAGCGCTGCGGCCAGGGAACCGATCACCGTGGCAATAACATTCAGGGTGTAATCTCTTAAACCGCGGTATTTTGCATTGATGGGATTGATGATAATGACATCATTGGGAAGCAGGTAATAGAATTCGGATGCAACAGCATTCTTCTGGGTCAGATCCAGATAATGATAATTGATCTTGCTGTCCTTCTCGCGGATAATGGTAACATTCGTCAGGTCAGCAAAGGTATTGGTCCCGCTGGCAAAGCCAATGGCCTGGAAGGCGGTGACTTTCTCGTCAAAAAAGGAAATCTGACCTGGATTGTTAACTTCTCCCAGCACGGTAATCTTATTGCTCACGTAGCGGACAACCACGGAGATGTTGTTAAGATATGCAGCGAGGGATTTCTCTATTTTTTCCTTGGCCTGATTGATGGTCATGTCCTTTACCAATATGGATCCGATGAAGGGGAGCGTAATATTGCCTTTATCATCAACAGAATAACTGAGCAATTCTGTCTGGTATGTGTTTCCGGTGCGGTCATTGAAAATATTGTTAGTCCTCTCATCCAGGCTGAATATCCGAATGTAAAGGTAATCATAGGGCTGTATTGTTTTTTCAGACCGGTCGTTATAATAATCATTCTTGCCCGTCGGACCTGCCGGCTCCACAACATATTTCAATTTTTTGGTAGGCGTACAGGATAACAGCAGGACGGGAACCATAAAAACCAACATCAAGAGATTTCTGCTTCTGTTCATGGTCATTGTTTTTTGTTGCTAATTTAATAAATCAATTTTGCAGACAGCCAAAATAATACAAAAATCATTGCTATTGTATGAAGGTAGGCATTATTTATTTACAAAATGGATAATTCAAAACAGGAGGGGTCTAATATCCGGTGCCGTTAAAGATGGTCTTTATCGTTTTGAAGATCAGCATAAGGTCTTTTTTAATAGACCAGTTTTCGATATACTGAATATCCAGTTTCATCCATTTTTCAAACACCACATCATTCCGGTTGGGAATAATCTGCCAGGTGCAGGTAATGCCGGGCTTCACCGACAGTCTCCTGAGATACCAGCGTTCATAATTTCTGACTTCGGAATAGAGCGGAGGGCGCGGGCCGATCAGCGACATTTCACCCTTTAATACATTAAAGAACTGCGGCAGTTCATCCAGTCCGGTTTTCCTTAAAAAGCCCCCAACGGGGGTGACCCGGGGATCTTTTTTGATCTTGAATGCCGGGCCGTCACTCTCGTTCAATGCCATCAGTTTTTCCTTCATTTTCTCAGCATCCATCACCATGGTCCTGAATTTGTAAATATAAAATTTACGTCCCCTCAGGCCAACCCTTTCCTGTTTAAATATTACAGGGCCTTTGGATGTGATCTTGATCAGTAATGCAACCAGCAGCATGATGGGTGACAGAATAAAAATGATGAGCAGGGCAATCCAGAACTCGCTGAAGGATTTCCATGCCATGGCCAGGGAATTCCTGGGGGTATTCATGAATGTAAGGAAGGGGATGTCCTCAAAATGCGTAACGTGAGCATTCTCTGCTTTTACCTTTGAAGGATCGGACTGCACGCGCAGGGTTACCCCGATCTCTTCACAGACATCAATAAGGCTTTGAATCCTGACGTTATCCAATTTTTCCTTGCAATAAATAACCTCGTCAATAATATCGATATCGAGAATGTTTTTGATGTTGATCTTGTCGGGATAGATCCTTATGCTTTCTCCATATTTCTTGCGGATAATCATGGAGTCGGTGATGATCATCAATATCCTGAATCCCCATTCCTTATGTTCAAGCATGGGTTTGAGGAATTTATCGGAATGGTCGTCAGCAAAGATTATCACATTGTGAATGTTATGCCCGTTAGCCCTGAAATACTTAAATACTTTGTAGGTAACCAGCCTGAAGCCATACAAAGAAAAAAGGTTAATAAGGCTGAAGGTAATGATGAAATAATGGCTGAAGGTTGTAAGCCCGAAGATGTGTTTGTATAAAAACATCAGGGCAAATCCGATAGAGCTGAAATTCAGAAAATTAAAAAAGATGGAACCATAGGATCTCGTTCGCGGCACCTGGGTAAGGTTCAGGGTCTGAAGCAAAACGATCCAGGTGGGGACTATCAGCATCAGCATGATGATATAATCCCTGGTAAACTTGAAATATTCCCAGTTAATGAGGTTGGTAAGAAAAAATGCCAGAAAATAAGACAATATGGTTATGACGATATCGAGTATCGCAAAGACAGCACTTTTATCCTTTTTCCTTTTTTTCGTCTTGGTCATTTCGCATTGTGATAATAAACGAATCGCAATTCTGCCACAAAAATACTTGGATGATTTCGAAAAAACTTAAGATTTGCTCTTTATTTATAAGCTTTTTGACAAACCATCACTTTTGGTTGATTAGCGGAAAAATAAGATGAGCGTATTGGTTTTAGAAACCCGGGATCAATATATGAACTAATAATAATACCAGGAAATGACTGCAAAATTCATTCCATTATGATAAATTCAGTTTCCTGTTTAACCGGTACTGATCTGCAGTCTGACAGAATTCTTTTCTGACGCCTCCAACGAAAACCTGCTCCAGGATGAGCGTTGAAAGCGGATTTCCTTCAATAGCTACGGGTCCTGAATCGGTTATGGCAATATCCCATCCGATGATGAAAAAACAATGGAAGGCTTTATGCATGTTAATGGCCAGTTCGATGGCTTCCCGGTAAAAGGGGATCCTGAATGAACCAAAGGCTACATGGGAATCGGGGTGATGCGTAAGTCCCGTCTGCCTCAGGTACCCGTCAGAAGCTTCATCAAACAAGTATCCGTCATCCCTGATTCCGCAGGCAATATTGCCGGATGAAATATTATCCACATGGCTGTCTCCGACTCCGATACGAATAAAGCTTCCATGCTTATGCACGGTTTTCCCGTCATGGATGGTAATAATTCTGAGCGTATTAACGCAGGAGCTGTTCAGGCGGTTCATGGCTGAATGCTGTTGCAGTGTCTTTTGCAGTACATAAATACCATCATCAGTCAGTGATTTTAATTCAGCCATATTACTGACCTTATTGTTGATGGTCAGGATTCCATCCTTAACCACCAGATGATTCACTTTACTGCCTCCCCATCCTGTACATAGCTTGCAGAAACAATCCATGTTGTAATGAAGCAAATTTTCGACAGGTTCATTTTCCCGGCCGGGTATCCATGTGATGATGCCTTTTTCCAACAGCCCTGTTAATTCAGCCAACGGGAATCCAAAGCTTTTCAGGAACCTGTCGAACACATATTTATCTTCCAGTATGGATATATAGTAGCGCGGATTGAGTTTATCGTGGATAGCCAGAAATTCCTTTTCCGAAATATAATCATCCATTTTTTCCCCTTTTTTATGCAATCCCAGGATAAAAAAATCAATCACGGTGCCTTGGCGTTTCACTACCCAATAAAGGATCCTTGTAAACAGGATCATCAGGGGAAAGTTCTCTCCTTCCTGTATTCTTGATTTGCTGAAAATACTGTAATATTTTCTGATTTTTGAAAGCATAGCTATCATCTTATGATATTCACCACGGAAAAATATCAAAATTAAAATATATCCGAAAATATGAAGTTTTACAGAAAGGTACTATAATCATCAGGAAGGTTCCTTTTTATCCGGCAGTTTGCAGCAACACTATGAAATTATGGCGTTAATGATGAAAAACGATCAATTCATCAATTTAATTTAAAAATTCCTTCAAAATTTCTTGACAGTAACGAAACTTCCCGGAAATTTGTCATAAGGTTAAGAAAATGAAGACATTCTAACTAAAGGTATGTTTTTTAAAGAAAAAACGGTGATAAATATCATTGATGAAATATTAACATTCGTCAACAAAAATCGTATACTTGTCAAAGAAAACGTTCTTTTCGTCAAAATTTCAGTTATTTTAATAAGTATAAACAACAACCGGTCATGAAAAAGACTATCGCGCTGATTTTATGGACGATACCGGCCGTTAACGGATTTTTATCGTTATTGGACATGGGTTTGTTCAACCAAGGCAAAAATGGTGATCTGTTTGCCGCAACTTACTACTTTTCATCGCTTAATGGAAATGACAGCAACACGGGTACGAGCTCTGCCACGCCATGGAAAACCATGGATAAGCTCCGGCAGATCTCCGGTACGCTGAAAGCAGGTGATATTGTGCTTTTTGAAAGAGGCTCGGAATGGAATGAATGTAAAATATCATTCCGGAATTTAACCGGAACTGAAAACAGTCCGGTTACATTTAAGGCATATGGCACCGGTAAAAATCCACGATTTAAGGGTAGTAAAACAATGAATTCTTTTACCAGGGAAGGGAATATCTGGAAAAAGATTGATGGGGCACTGCCTGAGTATATCGCTGATTCACGGAGAATAATTCCTTATGTTTTTATCAATGACCAGCGTTTCGGGGTTTCCCGATATCCCAATACAGGGGCATATACTACAAAAACTTCCGGCACCAACAGTTATCTTGAAGATTCAAAAGGCTGGTATGATGATCAATGGAAAAACGGGATGATTGCGGCCCATTGTGTATCCTGGGACTGGTCAACCAGAAGGATTAATTCCAATACTTCCACCCGATTGAATTTTGATCCGCTTCCTTCAGGCATTTCAAAGTCCTCAACGGAATACATCATCAATAATCACAGGAACGCTTGTGATCAGCGAGGTGAATGGGCGCAGCAAAATGACACGCTCTGGATCTTTTACGCTGATAACCTGAATGTTCAGCGTGTTGAAGTCCCGGTTATTGATACCATGGTTGTCATTCAGAACTGCCAGTACCTTAAGTTTGAAGGCCTGCAATTTGAGCAGTCCGTTATGGCCAATTTATCGATTAATAATTCTCATGTGACCCTGGCTTCCTGTAACATTTCCGATGGCGGAAATGCCCTGGCATACATTGACAACGGGTCCTATATTGACCTGAATAATAGTGTGTTAAGCTATGGCAGGCGGGCCGGCATTATCATGAATGGAAGCAGGGGGAATATTTACCGCAATGTTTTTAAGAACATGATATCCGAAGGGGCCAATAACGGAGAGCAGGCCAACGGATCCTGTATTATTAACTGGCATTGCAACGGAATCACCCAGGTGCATCACAACCGCTTTGACAGTATTAATATTGCCTATAACGGCCATTGGTCGGATGCAGACAATTACATTTTCAACAATGTGGTCAATAATTACGGTCTGACCATTGAGGATTGCGGTGCATTTTATGTAGGGGGTGACTTTACCAATTACAAGAAATATATAAGAAGGAATATTATCCTGAATGCAGGCAGCATGTTTTGCCACGCGGTATATATGGATTATCTGACCAGCAATGTCATTGCCGACAGCAACACAATCCTCAACTCAAACATAGCCTTTAATTTTCATGTGTGTGATGATAACCTTGTGCGGTATAATAACATAGTATACCCTGCCAAGGATATGGCTTACCCGTGGAATTCAGCCTTCCGCTTTGATGAATACAGCTATAACAACGGCGGTGAAGGCAGTCCGGTAAAACGGAATGACATTGAAAATAATAATGTTGTATTCAGACCCAACAAGGATGAACTAGGATCGGCCTTTCTGAATGTCCAGTCCATTGGTGAAAATGTGGCCAAAAACAATAAGTATTTCGACCCTTTTACCACTGACGATGATATCATTGTCAAAGGACAAAACTATGATCTGGGCACTTATTCCACCTACCGGCTTAGTGATTGGAACGCCTCTACAGGCATGGAGACCGGTTCTGTCAGAAATCCGAACAACTGGACTATGCAATCTGCAAGCGGAGTATCGCAGCAGGATTTCGTTAAACTGCTGATCAATCCAACGGATAAGGATTCCGTTTTTGATCTGAGGTCCTCCGGCGTCCGGTATATGGATGTTAACGGGGCACTCTATTCAGAAACAATTACTGTGCCTTCCTATTATTCTGTTATACTTTTCTACAGGGAACCATTGTCACTTACCAACCTGCCACCGGCAGTCACCGATATCAGCTACACCTATTATATCGGCGAATCTGATAATGGCATCATCGGAACAATACCGGCCAGCAATCCGGAGAGTTATCAGCAGCTGTATTACGAGATAACCGGAGGAAACACGGATGGACTAATTGGCGTTAATCAGGAGACCGGTGAGCTTTATCTGACCAACAGGAACATGGTCATTAACGGTGAATTGATACTAAGACTCAGTGTGAGCGTATCGGATAACGGCACTCCGTCACAGCGTGGTTCGGGACAGGCTGAGATTAAACTTTACCCGTTCAATAATCCTCCCATCATAAACAGTCAGAATTTTACGATCGATGAAGGTTCATCCATATCGACCTATATTGGGAAAGTTGTT
>Ga0105100_10000722_pt1 | contig 19308 bp, 15 predicted proteins | sample PPLLak12cMay2015_2_FD_87033 | JGI IMG/M metagenome (GOLD analysis project Ga0105100, IMG submission 87033) | Freshwater sediment microbial communities from Prairie Pothole Lake near Jamestown, North Dakota, USA - PPLs Lake P8 Core (1) Depth... | ecosystem: Environmental > Aquatic > Freshwater >...
CCTCGTCGTGAAGCTGACCATCATCGGCGGCGGAAGCATCTTCACCCCGCTGTTGCTGGACGGGCTGCACAGGTACGCTCAGGAGCTGCCCGTCGCCGAGGTCGCCCTGCTCGATCTCGACCTGGCGGCGACGGAGCGAGTGGCGGCCTTCACGCGCCGAAGTCTGGCGCGCCACGACGCGGTTCTGCCGACGATCGTGGCGACCCGTGAACACCAGCAGGCGATCGAGGGCAGCGACTTCATCGTCTTCACAATCCGCGTCGGCGGCCTGGCTGCCCGGGTGCAGGACGAGAAGATTCCCCTGCGTTATGGAATCCTCGGAGACGAGACGACCGGTCCGGGCGGCTTCTCCAACGCGTTGCGAACGATCCCGGTGATGATCGATTACGCCCGGGAGATCGAGCGTTGGGCGCCGCAGGCGTGGGTGATCCCTTTCACCAACCCGGAAGGCCTCCTTACCGAAGCGATCACGCGGCACAGCGCGGTGCGGGCGATCGGACTATGCACCGCACCCTACGGCATGCGCATGGGGGCAGCCCGGCTGCTCGGTGTCGAGCCGCACAGGGTTCAGGCCGATCTCATCGGCGTCACGCACACGGGCTGGGTCCGGAGCGTCACACTGGATGGGCACGAGGTGCTGCCTGACCTGGTCGATCGGATTCTGAGCCAGGAGAAGCCGGGGTTGCTCTATCCGCCCAGAGTCATGCGGGCACTGCCGGCCTACCCGGCCCACTGGTTCTACAGCCTATTGGGCATCGAGGCTCCGCACTTCTACTACCATGCCCGGCAGATCTTCAAGCGCCAGGTGTCCGCCGACCAGACCCGCGCCGAACTGCTGATGAAGCGGCAGCCGGAACTCCAGGCGCGCCTGGAAAGCTCCGACTTCACGGTCGAAGAGCTGGCCGCGCAGCGAGGCCATCAGGTCCTCGACGAACCGATCCTGGCGCTGATGAGTGCGCTGCGCAACGACAAGGACGAGGTGCACGTCGTCGATGTCCCCCAGCAGGGCACCGTGCCGGGTTTCGAGCCCGAGGCGGTCCTCGAGCTGCCGGCCCGCGTGGACGGGCGCGGGGCTCATCCCCTCCCGTCGAAGCCGCTCCCGGCCGAGGTGCGCGGTCTGATGCAGATGATCAAGGCCTACGAGGAGCTGACCGTCGAGGCGGCGGTGCGCGGCTCCTATGCACTGGCGCTGCGTGCGCTACTGGCTCACCCGCTGGTCCTGTCGTATGAGCTCGCGGCCCCGCTTCTGGATGACATCCTGGAGGCGAACCGCCCGTATCTACCTGAGGGCTGGGCGGGTGGACGCGGCGGGGACGCAGGGCAGGTGAGTCAATGACCCAGGTCGTCATCGTCTCGCACGGCCGGCTGGCCGAGACGCTGCTCTCCACGGCGCAGATGATCATGGGCGAGGTCCAGGGTGTTCAGACCATCGGACTTGAGCCGGGTATGGGCACCGAAGACGTGCTGGCTGCCTTGCGGCAAGTCGTTGAGGCGAACCCGGAAGACGGGATCCTGGCCCTGCTCGACCTTTTCGGGGGGAGCCCGGCCACGGCCTGTGCCCGTGTGATGGCGGAAGAACCGCGCCTCGAGGTGATCACCGGCGTCAGCCTGCCGATGCTGCTCGAAGTGCTGCTGAACAAGGACAGCCTGGGAGTGAAGGACCTTGCCCGTCTGGCAAGCGGCAAGGGGAAGGAGGCATAATCGACATCCGAGCCGCTCTGGGAGACTGACACCCCGGTCCATGAAGGCCGCATAAAGAAGGAGGCGCAGCATGGAGGTCTCTGCTGTACAGGCCCTGCTGATCGCGCTTTACGCAGGCATCGCCGCGTTGACCGAACTCCCCATCATGATTCTGCCGCCCATCTTCGCCATGCCGATGATCGTCGGCCCGGTGGTCGGGCTCATCCTGGGGGATGTGGCCACCGGCCTGGTGGTCGGCATCTCCCTCGAGTTGGTCTGGCTGGGGCTGACCTCGATCGGCGGCACGGTCCCGCCGGACAAGATCGTGGGCACGACGCTGGCGACGGTACTGGTGATCGTCGGAGGGCTCAACTACGAAGCCGCTCTGGCGGTCGTGCTTCCGGCGGCGCTGATCGGACAGGCGTTTGGCATCGCCGTCCAGACGATCAACTCGTTCACCGTCCACTGGGCCGACCGCTTTGCCGCCAGCGCCAATACCGGCGGGATCAGCCTGGTCTTGTGGATCGGCAACGCACTCCATTTCCTCGTGCGCTTTGTCCCCGTTCTGGTGGCCCTGACGCTGGGGGTCGAGGCGACGCAGTCCCTGGTGGCCGCCGTACCGGAATGGCTGACCCGGGATATCGGCGTAGGCGGCGCGCTGCTGCCGGCCGTCGGTTTCGCGCTGCTGATGGTGATGATCCTGAAGCGCGAATTGTGGCCGTGGTTCCTGGTCGGATTCATCCTGGCGGCTGCCCTCAAGTTGAACACCATCACGATCGGGGTCCTGGCGACTGCGGCAGCCGTGCTCATCGGCTACAGCAAGCTCCAGGCCAGTCGCGCCGGGCCAGCCTGAGCGCTGAGGAGAGGAGGCTGTCATGGCTGAGAAATCGGCTGCACCAAGCAACGAGACCCAGCTGACGCGGGGCGACCTATGGGGACTGTTCCTGCGGTCCTTCTTCCTGCAGTCCAGCTTCAGCTTCGAACGCATGCAGGCCGTCGGCCTGACCTGGATGTTCATCCCGCTGATCAAGAAGCTGTACAAGAGCGTCGAAGAGCGCGCTGAAGCCTTGAAGCGTCACCTGGTCTTCTACAACACCAACCCGCTGACGGGCTCGATCCTGACCGGCATGATCGCGGCCATGGAAGAGAAGAACGCCAAGGGCGAGCTGAAGGATCCTTCCACGATCAACGCCCTCAAGGGGAGCCTGATCGGGCCGCTGGCGGGGATTGGAGATTCCTTCTTCCTGCTGGTCTTTGTCGCCCTGCTGGGTATCGCCGTCGACTTCTCGATGCAGGGCAGGGCCACCGGTGTCATCATCCTGACCGTCGTCTTCGCCTTGATCTGGTACCTCGGCCTGTACTTTGGGGTGACGCAGGGGTACTACCGCGGCGAGGCGCTGCTCGAGCGGCTGACGGGCAAGGAAAGCGACGCGTTCATGGGCGGCCTGGGGCTGGTCGGGGCGATGGTCGTCGGGGCGCTGGTGGCCGGTTACGTCAAGATCATGACCCCGTTCGCCGACGGTGCGCTGCAGGGCCAGCTGGACGGCCTGCTGCCTGGGCTGCTGCCACTGGCCTTCGTCGTCCTGGCCTACCGCCTCCTGAAGCGCGGCTGGCGGTCGGTGTGGGTGATGATCCTGATCCTGGCGATAGGGATGCTGGGCGGACACGTGGGCCTTCTGGCCTCGGCGGGCCAGTAGGTTCGTTCCACCAAGCGGTTGTGTCGCATGAACGGTGCGCCCGGGCCCGGCCGGCGCGGCCTCGCCCGGGCGCACCTTCCGAGGCAGGTGGATGGGCATCGTCCTGACCCGCACCGACGACCGGTTCATTCATGGGCAGGTGACGACGGGCTGGGCGCGCAAAGTAGGCGCCCGGCGGATCGTCCTGGTGAATGACGGGATCGCCAACGACTCCCTGATCCAGAAGCTGCAGCGGCTTTCGGCCGGGCCGGGTGTAGAGGTGGAGTTCCTGACTCAGGCGGCGGCGGTCGAATGCATCCGCGGGCCGGGGTTGGGTGACGAGCCTTTCTTCCTGTTGGTCGAAAGCCCGGCCGACCTGGTGCCGCTGGTGCAGGCCGGTCTGAAACTGGAAGAGGTCAGCCTGGGCAATCTACGCTTCGAGCCGGGGAAGCGCAAGATCGCCAACTGGCTATTCGTCGACGACCGGCAGGTTGCCGCGCTGCGCGAGTTGGCGGCGCAGGGAATTCGCCTGAAGGCTCAATGGATGATCGGGCAGGAAACGATCCATGTGAACGATTGGCTGGCGAAGAACCGCTGACGGCGCGCCAGGGGAGGCGGACGATCATGGTGACGTATGAAGATCTCGGCGTGAAACCGGTCATTAATGCCTCCGGAAGGATGACCCTCCTGGGCTCGACAGCGCTCGACCCGGAGGTGGCCCAGGCGATGGTTGAGGCCTCACGGCACTACGTCAACATGCTGGAGCTTGACCTGCGGGTGGGCGAGCGCATCGCCCGCATCACCGGCGCCGAGGCCGGCTGCATGACCGCCGGCGCTGCGGCGGGCATCGCCATCGGCGTGGCCGCCTTTCTGGCCGGTACCGACATCGGCCGGATTCAGGCCTTGCCCGACACAAACGGATTGAAGCGCACGCGCATCGTGGTTCAGACCGGGCACATGTGCAACTTCGTCGCCATGGCTAGGCTGGCGGGCGCAACCCTCGTCCCGATCGGTTGGACGAACTACGTCACCCAGGGCCACCTGGAAAGCGCCATCGACGATCAGACTGCCGGGATGCTGTTCATCATCTCGCACCACGTGATCCAGAAGGGCATGCTGTCCCTGGGCCAGTGCATTGAGGTGTGTCACGGACGTGGCGTGCCGGTTCTGGTCGATGCGGCGGCGGAGGAGGACCTGACCAGCTACATCGGCCTGGGAGCCGACCTGGTCACTTACAGCGGCGGGAAGGCCATCGGCGGGCCGAGTTACGGGATGCTGTGCGGGAAAGCTTCCTACATCGACGCCTGCCGGGCACAGCAGTGGGGTATCGCCCGGGCGATGAAGGTCACCAAGGAGGGCGCGCTGGGCTTCCTGACCGCCCTGGAGCGCTACGCCGGCCGCGATCGAGCAGCGGAGCAGCGCCGCCTGGAAGAGGTCAACACCATCCTGCTCGAGGGACTGAAGGAACTGGCAGCGACCTGCGTGGAAACGGCACAGGACGAGGCCGGCCGGGCGATCTCACGCGTGGAACTCAAGCTCGACGAGAGCGCATGGGTTTTACCGCCTTCGACCTGATCACGGTCCTGCGCTCGGGTGATCCGGCAATCGTCACCCGCGACCACAAAGCCAACCTGGGCGTGATCGCCATCGATCCCCGTCCCATCAGCCAGGACGAGGCGCGCTTGATCACCGAGCGAATCCGCGCCTTCTACATCACGATGAAGGCGAAGGCGTAGCGGCCGAGAGCCCACCCCGCGACGGGTGCAGCATGTCCGGAACGGCAACGTTGACGAGGTTCTAGCGCCCGGCTGCGAGGTGCTCGGCCTTCTGCTGATGAAGCTTGTCCAGCCGGAGGCGCATCCCCTCGACCTGTGACTTGCCGAGCGGGTAGAAGCGCATCGCCAGCAGGAAGATCGCCAGGGCGACCGCGGACAGGCCGAACATCCCCCAGCGCAGCGCCAGTATCGTCTCGGGCGCCTGCGGGTAGATGCCCGCCCGGTAGCCGCCCAGACCCAGGACCAGCGCCGTGCTCCCGCCGATGAGCACAAGAGCGAAGCGCTCGACAAACGTTGTCACCCCGAAGTAGACGCCTTCCCGCCTCAGGCCGGTCTTAAGTTCATCTTCGTCGATCACGTCGCTCAGCACGATCTCGCGCACCAGCGTGATTCCGGCGTTGGCCGCGCCCAGCAAGGCGAAGGTGATGATCGCCGGCATAAAGCTGGAGATGAACATCACCGGGAAGGTGAGCAGGGCATACAGCGCGACGGAGATAACCAGGGCGCGTTTCGAGCCGATGCGCAGGGTGATCCATCGCCAAAGCGGGTAGAAGACGATCGACGTCCCGAACATGGCCAGGAACAGGATGCTCATCTGCTCATCGGCCGCGCCGATCACGTACTTGTTGAAGAAAGGCGCCATCGCCGCCAGCCATGACCAGATGTAGTTGATGACCAGCGTTCCGACGGCCGCGGCCAGGAAGGTCCGGTTGGTGAAGGTGATCTTGAAGGCGGTCCGCAGCGGCAGGCTGGGCTCCTGGCTGAATTCGCGCCGCTCGCGACTGCCGAGCAGTGAGAGCCAGAAGGCGGCCCAGGCGATTCCCCCAAGGATAGCGGCGGTCACCGTTCGGCTGCCCATCTCGCCTGCTCCGGCCGTGAAAGCCTTGACCAGGATCGGCCAGGCGCCCAGGCCTAGCAGCAGGCCGACGACCGCGGCGATCTGCCGCGGGATCATCACGCTCGCCCGCTCTTTCAGTTCGGCGAACATCTCTGGGAAGAGCGAGGCGTAGGCGATGTTGGCCGATGTGAACATCAGGTCAAAGAGGCCGATCGAGATCGCCAGGTAGAGGGCGATACGGATGTCATGCGCCTGCGCCAGCGGCTGCCCACCGACCGGCGGCGACCAGACGGCGACGAACAGCAGCGCCGCCAGCGGGGCTCCGACGAAGATGTAAGGAATGCGCCGCCCCCAGCGCGTGCGCGTGCGGTCAGACAGGTGGCCGACGAGCGGATCGTTGATCGCGTTCCAGATGCCGTAGGACACCGCGTAAGCCAGGCTGATGAGCGCCACGTCGAGCCGCACGACGTCGGTGTAGAAGTAGATCAGGTAGGCGCCGATCGCTTGGAACAGGAGCGGCGAGGCGACGGTTCCGATGGCATAAGCGATGTTGGCGCGTCTGGTTCTCATGCCCCACTCCTGTGCCGTGGAGCGGCCACCTTGGCGGCGGTCAGCGGATAGCGGCCGAAGGTGTCCACCGCCTGGAACATGGCGTCCATGTTGTCGTACGGCATGTCGCGCGGGATCTCGCACCCGCCGCTCAGCCAGTAACCTCCACCGGCTGCGGCGTCGTCGATCGCCTTGCGGCAGGTGCGCAGCACATCCGGCTTCGACCCCAGGTGCAGCACGCGGTTGCAGTCCAGATTGCCCATGATCGTGATGCGCTCGCCGATCTGCTTCTTGGCCTTGGCCAGGTTGACCTGATAGTCGAACTGGATCGCGCCGCCGGGATTGAGATCGGGGGCAAAGCCGATGCACTGGGGGACATTGCCGCAGCAGTGGATCAGGACCTTGGCGCCGGCCTCGCTGATGCGCTGGAAGAGCGGCTGCTCGAAGGGGAAGGCGGCCATCTGGAACAAATCGGGCGAGAGGAAGTAGGCCACCGACTCACCGCAGCCGATGATGTCAGCGCCGTTGTCGATCATTGCCTTGGCGGCGGCGAAGGCGTACTCGTTGTACCAGGAGAAGATCTCGAACGTCAGGCCGGGGTCGGAGCGCATCACCAGCCAGGCGCGCGGGTCGGCGCCGAAGAGCAGCATCGTGCCCTGGAAGGCGCCCTCGATCCAGCCAATGACCGCCACCTCGTCGCCCACGCCCTGGCGCATGTACTTGACTGAGCGTATCAGCTCGGCCAGGCGGCTCCCCTGGATGTATTCCTCGACCGGCCGTCGCCGGATTCGTTCGAAATCCTCACGCGGGTGATCCACGCTCAGCACCGGCTTGATGATGCGCGGGATATCGTCTTCCGGCATATACACCTCGCCGCCGATCGCCTGGGCATACAAGCCGACGTCAGACGAGTTGCAGACGTCGTCCCATCCGAACCGCCGGCAGGCTTTGATCTCGGCCTCGGCCATGACCTCCGCCTTGGAGACATAGTCTGAGAATCTGACCCCGGCATGTTTGGCGGTGAACGTCATCGAGAAAGCCACCAGCGGGACGCGGTCCGGCTCTTCCAGTTTGAGCGCGGTCAGCACGCGCTGGCGCGAGGTCATCTCGCCCTTCCGGGTGGCCAGGAACGTGCGGCATTCCTCCAGGATCGCCTCGGCGTCCGAGGCGTAGACGTCGGCGCCGTAGGTCTCGGCGACGCGCGGGCCGGCGGCCGGTCCGGACAGGATCAGGCGCACCTTGCGCCGCAGCCCGGCAGCCGCCAATCCGTCGGCCAGGCGGCGCAGCAGGTCGAGTTTGTAGGAAAGGTACATGCCCACGGCCACAACGTCGGCCTTGGCCTCAACGGCTGCGGCGACGACGCGTTCGGGTGAGACGTCGGAGCCGGCGTCGACGACGCGGAAGTTGTTGGCCCGCAGCACGGCGCCGACGATGCCGGTGCCGATCGTCCATGGGCCGTCCATCACGCCCAGGACGACTATGCCCTCGGGGGCGCCGCGCTCGCTCTCCAGTTGAGGGCGCAGGGCCTCGAGGCCGGCGTTGAAGGCGAAGGAGGCGCCGAGCATGGTGTCCAGATACATGCCCTTCTTGTTCAGGTCGCGGGCGATCTTGCGCATCCCCTTCGAGAGGCCGCGCGTCACGAGGTCCTGCGCGGAGGCGCCGCCGGCCAACGCCTGCTGGCAGGCGGCGACGGTCGCTTCGGGGTCGCCGTTGGCGACGTGTTCGATGATGGCATCGTAGCCCGTGCTGGCCATGCTCTACTCCTCCTGACGATAGCGCGAGTGTCTGTAGCGGTCGCAGCGCGCCGGATCGGCAGCGGGGGCCGCATGTTGAGTGCCGTTGGGTGGACAAAAGGGAACTCAAAGCAGGGGAACCCTGAGGGGATTGGCAGGAGTGTGTGCAACCGCGCCCCCCGATTGGCGGCCGAGCCCGGATGCGGAGCGCGATCGCCCCCTGCCAACGTGCTCGTGCATCCCGCAGGAAGAATAGGTCAGAGTCAGGGGTCTGTCAACCGCCCGACGGCCATCGCAGAGATCTCGAAGACGGAGGCGCCGTAGATCGGGTACGATAACGCAGGCGTAGAATCATCCGAGACGCATCGCCAGCGGGAGGCCCATCCATGCGCACCGGCGTAGCTTACTTCGGGCACCACAATCCCCGGCATCTGACGACCGATCTCCAGGAGATGGCCCGCCTCGGCCTGGACGACGTGCTCCTGGCGGCGCAGGAGAACGACTTCGTTCACTTCCCGGGCAAGCTGAGCTACACGGCGCGCATCGCCGCAGACCTGGGGCTGCGGCCGATCGCCATTTTCTGGGGAGCGCTCAACCTGTTCGGCGGAGGCCGGTCCAGCCAATACCTCCTGGACCATCCGCAGGCGGGGCAAGTGGGCATCGACGGCGCACCTCTCGGCGCCGGCTGCTACGTCAATCCGGGGAGCGTGAGCCTGATCGAAGAGATGATCGACACCGTCGCCAACCATGGCTTCCAAGGCTACTTCGTCGACGAGCCGGCCCCGCTGCGCGACTGCTACTGCAGCGCCTGCCGTGCACGATTTGAAGCGCGGCAAGGCGGCGATCTGGCGGCAGCGACGCCCGAGGCGCAGGAGACCTTTCGTCGGCAGTGCGTGGTGGACTATGTGCGGACGATCGCCGAGTACTGCAAGAGCAAACACCCGAGTCTCGAGGTTTTGTGCTGCCTGACTCCGTGGGATGAGTCGCTCTGGGAACCGATCGCCGCCCTGGGGGCGCTGGACAACCTGGGGACGGACCTGTATTGGGTGAACGAGGATCGCAACGTCGAGGAGATGGCGCCCCCGGTCGGTCGGATGCGCGATGTCTGCGCCGCGCACAGAAAGCGGCACCACGAATGGCTTCAATGTTGGCTGGCCTTCCGTGGGTATGAGAAGCGCATCCTGGAGCAGGGGCAGGTGCTGGTCCGCGAACGACCGGACTCCCTCTACATCTGGGGCTGGCAGGGGCAGGTAGGAACTGCTGAGGCGTGCGAGGACCCGGAGCTGGCCTGGGCAAAGGCGTGCGAGGTGATCGCGCTCGCGAAATCGGCGGGCGCCGGGTAAGGCTACACCGTTCCTCCCTCAGTAGAAGAGCACATGAAGGGGAGAGGCTTAGGCTCCTTCTCGCGGTGGGAGCCCCACGCGAAGTTCGCGGTGCACCGCAAAGGGAGGAAGTGGGTGTGCGGACACCCGTGCGCGGATCAGGCTCAGGTTCGCTCTCAACTGTCGTACAATGCCTTCGGCCGAGGACGGCGCAGGAGGCCGCACCTCTCGGCCGTTCACTGAGGTTGCGGGGTCTGACGGTGGCGATTTTTCGTCCTCTCGTTCGTCAATTGCTCGAACTCGACCGGCCCTTCCCTACCTATGAGGGGGAGGCGTTCGAGCGCGAGGTGCGGCGCAACTACCGCTGGAACATGGGCGCCAGTGTCGGCGAGGTCGCCCTGTTCTTCTTCGGCCTTTCTTTCGTCGCCGCGAGCACGATCCTGCCGCTGTTCATCTCCAAGCTCACCTCGAGCACCTTCGCCGTCGGCGTGGTAGCCCTGCTGGCCCAGGGCGGCTGGTCCCTGCCGCAGCTCTTCACCGCCCATCCCACCGAGCGCCTTCCGCGCATGCTGCCGATCCTGGTCAACATCGGATTCTTCGCCGAAAGGCTGCCGTTGTGGCTGCTGGTGTTGGCCGCCGCGCTGGCCGTGCGCGCACCATCCGCGGCGCTGATCCTGACTGTAGCCGGCTATGCCTGGTTCACGCTGGGCGGAGGGGCGATTGCGCCCGCCTGGCAGGAGCTGGTGGCGCGCTGCTTCCCGGTCGACCGGCGCGGCTTCTTCATGGGCTTCGGGTCCTTCGTTGGGACAGGGCTGGGGGCACTGGGCGCCGTCGCCAGCGTGGCCCTGCTCAAGACCCTGCCTTACCCCACAAGCTTCGTGGCTGTCTTCGGAATGGGGGCCTTGTTCGTCCTGCTGAGCCTGGGCTTCATGACCCAGGTCCGCGAGCCGGTCCCCACTCGAACGCAACCGCACCAGTCGGCGCGTGAGTTCTGGACCGGAATCCGTGGCCTCCTGCGGGAAGGCGGGAATTTTGGCTGGTATCTGGTCGCTCGCGTGACGATGGGTTTCGCCGGCCTGGGATCCGGCTTTGTCACCCTGAGCGCCATCCGCACCTGGAACGTCAGCGACGCAACCGTCGGCGGGTACACCGCCGCCTTGCTCGTGGGTGAGGCGGTCGGAATGCTCGTCGCCGGCGCCCTGGCCGACCGGCGCGGGCACAAGCTCTCGCTCGAACTGGCCGCGGTCTGCTACGCCGCCGCCTTTGGCCTGGTGGCCTGGTCGCCCGGACCGGGCGTGTACCTGCCGGCCTTCGTGCTCATCGGCCTCGGGCTGGGTGGCCTGATCACCTCGGGGATCATGTTGACCCTCGAATTCGCCGCACCCGGCCGGCAACCGACCTATGCCGGGCTGGTCAACACCACCCTTGGGATCGTGGGCGTCACCGCACCGCTGATCGGAGCCTGGCTGGCGGCGCGCGATTACAGCCTGCTGTTCGGCCTGGGGGCTCTCCTGAACCTGGCGGCCTCCCTGGTGTTCCTGCTGCGCGTGCGAGATCCGCGTCACCTGAGCGCAGTTGTCCCCGAACGTCCTCCCCTCTAGGGCGCCTTTCCCCGCTGCACGCCCGCGAAGCCCGGGATCGCCGCCGAACCTACGGTCGGGCAAATACGGCCGTGAAATACCCGCCGTAGCTGCTGTCGGCGCTGTACATATACCCCAGACCGATGTCGGTGTAGTTGGGGCTGAGCAGGTTGGCGCGGTGCAGGGCGCTGTTCATCCACCAGGTGAATGCGCGCTGCGGCGCGCCGGAGGACGTGTCGCCGGTGGCGAAGATGTTCTCCCCCCACCACGAGGGCGTGTAGCCCTGTCGCACGATGCGATCGTGTGACGTCGAGCCGTCCGAGCCCGTGTGTGACAGGAAATCATTGCAGGCCATGTCGGTGCTGTGCAGGCGGGCCGCGGCCTGCAGCTGGCTCTGCAGGTTGTACGCGGCCAGTCCCTGGTTGGTGCGCTCCTGATTGATCAGGCCGAGCAGCGTGCTCTCAAAGCCCGTGTTGCCGGTCGGGCTGCAGGCCGCGGCCGAGGTGGCCGTCGGAGGCGCCGGGCTTGCGCTGGCGGTCGATGTCGGCACAGCCAGCGTCTCTGCTGGGGTCGCCCCGGCGGGCGTCTCGGTTGTTGGGACGGGGCCGGAGGCCTCGGTTGGCGAGGGCGAGGGAGAGGAGCTGGCTGTCAACGAGGCCGTCGCCGTCGGGAGGGGCCAGGTCGGCGTGCGCGTCGCAGTGCGCGTTTGGGTGCGCGTGGCGGTGCGGCTGGGCGTGGCGGTAGCGGTCGCAGTGCTCGTCGCCGTAGCCGTTGCAGTGGCCGTGGGAGTCGCGGAGGGCGTGGTGGTTCCGGTCGAGGCCAGCGTTGGTGTCTGGGTATCGGTTGGCGTCGACGTGATGGTCGCGGTCGGCCAGGGCGATGGGAGTGGCGGGTATCCAGCCGTTGGCCCCGCCGGCGCCGGGAGCAGAGGCGTGAGCGTGGGTGGGGCCGGCGTGGCGTAGGCGATCGCCGTGGGCGGCGCCAGGAACAAGCCCAGGTCGGCGGCCATCTGCTCCAGCGCCTGCAGGTCGAACTTCGGCAGGCCCGGGCCGAGCGCCGCCTCGCTGAGGATCACCAGCGCCCCGAAGGTCAGGCTGCAGACAACCGGAACCAGAACCAGACCGGTCAGGATCGCCGACCAGACAGGGCTTCGCTGCGGTCGGGGGGCTCGGGTCCCCCGCCGGTGAGGGCGTGTGACCGGCTCGCGCCCGCTTGGCATTGGCATGCCTCCGTCCTCATTATCGTCAGCGAATGGGACTGGGCAACATAGCCGGGTTGTACCAGGGTTGTCGACGCCTCGCTGGACTCCCACTCGACCTCACGCCACCAGGGGGTTGCCGCACGCTTGCCTCGGGGAGAGAATGGCGGGGGCTGTGCTGCAGGAGGCACCATGAAGCGGATGCGCTGGACCGACCACCTGGGGATCAACCTGTTCTGGTTCGGCCTGAACATCCGCAACAACGCGATCGGTTCGATCTTCATGCCGTATCTGGTTCAGCTCTTCGTGCCCGCGGAGCAGATCAACACGCGCCTGGGCCTGCTGCGTGCCGCCGGGCTGGTCATCGCCATGCTGGTGCAGCCAGCGGCGGGCTTGCTGAGTGATCGATCCACGTCGCGTTTCGGACGGAGGCGGCCGTATATCCTGGCCGGCGCCCTGGGCGATCTCATCTTCCTGGCCGCCATCGCCCTGTCCTGGAACTACACCTCCCTCCTGATCGCCATCCTTCTGATTCAGCTGACCTCCAACATCTCACACGGTCCACTTCAGGGATTGATCCCAGACCTCGTACCCGAAGACCAGCGCGGGCGCGCTTCGGCCGTCAAGTCGGTCATGGAGCTGCTGCCGCTCATCCTGGTGGGTCTGACGATTGCCAAGCTGGTCGAAGCCGGCCGGCTGGATTGGGCGATCTTCGCCACCGGCGCCTCGCTGCTCCTGGTGGCCGTCGTCACCGTGGTCGCCGTACGGGAGACCCCGCTGGCCGAGAAACCCACCACGCCATTCTGGCCGCCGATGCTGCGGGTCCTGGGCATGCTGGCCGGTATCGTCGTCGGGGGCCTGGCGGGCCTGCTGGGCGGGGGGATTCTCGGAGGGCTGACAGGCTGGGTCACCTCCCTCGTTTCGGGCCGTCCCATCGGCTGGGATCTCTCGGCCTACCCGACGGCCGTTTACCCCGCGACACTCCCCGCGGCGGTCGTCATCGGCGTCGCCGGCGGGGCAGCCATGGTCATCGCCGTCGTCGTCGGAGTGTGGGCGGGCGCCCTGGCAACGCTGGGCGGCGATGCACGCCGGAGGTCCTCTTTCACCTGGTGGATCGTCAATCGGCTGATGTTCCTGGCTGCGGCCACCTCGCTCCAGGGCTCCATCTTCTATTTCTTGATGTACGCCTTCAGGCTCAGCGACCTGGCGGCCTCCGGCCTGACCGGCACGCTGACTTCGGTCATCGGGGTCTTCATTCTGATCGCGGCCCTGGCCAGCGGCTGGCTGGCGGACCGGATCGGGCGCAAGCTGCTGTGCGGGGTCAGTGGGATCGCGGCGGCGATCGGTGGGTTCATGCTTCTCACGACCATCTGGCTGCCGAGCCTGCCGTTGATCTACATCGCCGGGACGATCATTGGCCTGGCGACGGGCCTATTCATGACCTCCAACTGGGCCCTGGGGACCGATCTGGTCCCGCCCCGCGAGGCGGGGCGTTACCTGGGTGTCTCGAACCTGGCGGGGGCCGGGGCGGGCATTGTCGGGGCCGGGATCGGTGGAATCGTGGCAGATCTGCTGAATCACTTCAGGCCCGGTCTCGGCTTCTTCGCCATCTTCGCCTGCTATGCCGTGCTGTTCCTATTGAGCACGGTCAGTCTGGTGCGCGTGCGCGGCGGGCCGGCAAGGGCCGCTTGACCGTATCCGGCCAACGCGGCACCCCGAATCCCGTTCACGTGGGGGACTACGGCCGCGCCTGTCATGGCCAGCGCCAACGACTTCGAGCAGCGTGGGCCTGGGATCTCCGGGCTAGCCTGGCCAGGGAAGCGTGATGACCCCTGCGGGCGCAGCCCGCCAGCATGGTCGAGGGCGGTATCTATCCAGTGAGTCGGCGGGACTAGGGGAGGAGCCTGCTGCTCACTTGCTCGAGAACCTCAACCGCTCGACCAATCCCGTCTTCCCTTCGAATAAGTTCCCCAAGCTGGGCTGCCCGGTCGTGCATGACTGCACTGGTCACAGCCGATTGGATCGCCTCGGTCAGCCTGTCGACGGTCAGCTGGCGGCGGGGTATGGGCGGCGGCGCAACGCCGAGGTCGTAGACACGACGGGCCCAGAAGGGCTGGTCGCCAAAGAAGGGAGTAACAACGGTCGGGACGCCGGCGCGCAGACTCGCGGCCGTGGTGCCAGCGCCGCCGTGGTGCACGACTGCGGCCATTCGGGGGAACAGCCAGGCATGCGGAATCGCGTCAACCCTGTGCACGCTGGCCGGGAGCCCAAGAGTCTTCATGCCGCCCCAACCAGCGGACAACACGCCGCGCTGGCCGCTGCGCTCCAAGGCCTGCAGCACCAGGTCCGCTGCCTCCTCCGGCTTGCGGTTGACCATGCTGCCGAATCCGATGTAGACCGGCGGCGGGCCTTCCTCCAAGAAGGCAACGAGGTCAGCAGGAGGTTCCCAACCCGTCGGCGGCACCAGCGACCAGTACCCCGTCACGTAGATCGAACGTGCCCAGTCCTTCGGAGTAGGGACGACGTGCCGGCTGTAGCCGTTCAGAATCGTCCGGCCCTCCGCCTCCAGCCCGGCGAAGGGCCCCCAGAATGGCGCCGCCGCAATCCCCAGAACCTGGCGGCGAGCCTGGTTGTCCGCGGCACGGAAGGTCTGCCACATCATCTGCTGCCCGACGCGGTGTGAGAGGCGGTTGGCCCATGAAGGCAAGCGTATCTCGCCCGTTGGCAACAGCACCGTGGGGAAGTCCCGAGTGGGGGTGAAGGGATACAGGTAGGCTGGGACAAACGGGAGGCCCGTCTTCTCGGACAGAGCAAGCCCTACAAAGAGACCTCCCAGGCCGGCGACGATCAGGTCGGATCCTTCGCAGGCCACTAGACCGCTGGCTACGGCCCGACGGATCAGACGCTCCGCGGCCGGACCCATGGCGGCCAGGATCTTCAGGAAATTGCCTCCTTCGAGGAGGCCCTGCATCCCCTGAACGACGGACTCGATACTACCGCCCATGTCGACGAAGTCCAGACGATGGGTGGTGATCAGCTCCTGGAAGTCCTGTGAGGCCAGCACCCGGACGACGTGGCCCGCTTCCCTCAGCCCACTCCCCAGCGCGACGTAGGGCTGGACGTCACCTCGACTTCCTGCCGTGATGATCACTACCTGCATGGTGCCCCTAGTGAGGTCGGGTGTGGACAGACTACTCGAGCCGCGCCGGCGAGCCGGTCACGCCATCAAGATCGTCCGCAGCGCCTCGGCATAAGCGGCGCTGTCGGGGTCGCCGGTGACGATCTCGATCCCCTCCGGCCCGCTGACGCCCAGCCCGAGCTCGACCGCCCGCCGGATCTGCTCCTGCTCGAAGACTCGCCCGGCGCTGACCTGCGCCGTCGTGCCGTGGTAGCGCAGCAGCGCCACCCCGACGGCGTCGATGGCGATGCGGTCGGCGGCGGCCAGGATCACCTCGGCCGGCACGCGCCTCCCGGCATCGGGGCCGCCGTCGACGAAGGCTTCCACCCCATCCAGGATGATCAGCGCCGGCGTGTAGGCGGCGTTGATCTCGGCGATCATGCGGCGCTGGTCGGGCGAGTTGTGCAGTTCGGCCATGTAGTCGTAGCCCTCGCCGGGGACGAACTTGGCCGCCAGCCCGACCGCGTTCTTGAGCGAGAGCGTGAAGTGGCCGCCGTAGCGGTGGGTCTTGAGGCAGCAGGCCAGGACGACCGCCTGCGCCTCGAGCGCCGGGCGCGCCAGGGCGAAGCCGCGGCGCCAGTGGCTGCCGGCCGGCTGCTGCAGCACCCAGCCGTCGGCGGCCAATTCGTCGAAGACGACGGTGTTCAGCCCGAGCTCGGCGGCCAGTTCGAAAATGCCCATGCGCTGCATGACGGCGCGCGTGTCGCCCATGCCGCTGCGGTCGCCGATGGTGATCCCGGCCGCGCCCGCCGCCTGCATCCAGGCGGTCAGCGCACGCAGCACGTCCGGATGGCTCGAGCCCGGCGCCGGGTCGGCCGTGTTGCAGTTCGGCTTGAGGAAGACCTGCCGGCCCTGGATCGGGTTCAGGCCGAGCAGGTCCAGTGCCCGGCGCGTCCCCTCGGCGCGGTCGGCGGTCTTGACCAGCGCCACACGGCCGATCGACGAGACCGCGGGGGCCGTCGCCTCGGGGCTGGGTGCGGGGGGCAGGCTGGGGGTCGGCATAGGGGTCGCCTCGGTTGCCCCGGTTGGGGCGCTGGTCGGAATGCCGGCCGCGCGGCAGGCGGCCGCGGCGGCCGCGGCACCGACGGCGTGCAGGAATTGGCGGCGTGTCAGGCGAAACAAGGGGGCGCGGGTCCGGACGGGCGTCAGGCTTCAGACGCCGGTCGCGTGGCGGCCAGCGCTTCGTTGGCCAGATGAGCGGGGACGAGGAACTGCCGGTAGCCTTTGCCCGGCTCCTCCCACTCGTACGGCTGCAAGATCTCTTCGGCGATCTCCAGCTCGAGCGTGGCGCCGTGCAGGTAGGCGGCGTCGCCCGGGTCGAGCGGCCGGTCGGTCAGCCACACGCCGGCCCACTGTCGGCCTGAGCGCAGCGTGCCGACCGTCTCGCGGAATCCCAGGCGCAGGATCTCGTCCGGGTTGGCAGTGGCGTGGTAGACCTTCGCTCTCGGCTCCACCCCCATCATGCACCGAACTCGGCCGGGATGCAAGCGCACAACCGGCGTGATCGTGAAGCGCTGCGCAGGTAGCCAGGCATCCTGATCCGCCTCGGACCTACAATTACACGCCTCATGACCGCCTCGACCTCTGCCACCCCCCGGCCTCCAGCCGAACGGCTGCAATCGCTCGACGCCCTGCGCGGGTTCGACATGTTCTGGATCATCGGCGGGGCGGAGCTTGTCCGGGGGTTGCTGGACCTGGCGCACAGCCCCGCTCTCAGCCGAGTCGGTCGCTGGGTGGCCGAGCACGCCGAATGGCAGGGGCTCAACTTCTACGACCTGATCTTCCCGCTCTTCCTGTTCATCGTCGGCGTGGCGGTGCCCTTCTCCGTGTACAGCCGCCTCGAGCGAGGCGATTCGAAACGGCGAGTCGCGTGGCGGATCGTGCGCCGGACGCTGCTCCTGTTCGCGCTGGGCCTCCTCGTCAACGGTGCGCTGGCTGCGCCCGACTTCGATCAGGTTCGCGTCATGGGCGTCCTGCAGCGGCTCGCCCTCGGATACGCCGTCGCGGCCCTAACCAGCCTGTCCCTTGGGCCGCGCCCTCAGGCGGCTCTGGCTGCTGTGCTGCTGGTAGGGTATTGGCTCATCCTGCGCTTCATTCCTGCGCCCGGGTACTTGGCCTTCACGTTGACGCCCGAGGGCAATCTAGCCGGCTGGATCGACCGGCAGGTCTTTCAGCCGGGTCAGATGTACGAGACATGGGGTGATCCGGAGGGCCTGTTGTCGACAATCCCGGCGCTGGCCACGGCCCTGATCGGCGCCCTGGCCGGCCGCTGGCTGCGGGAACCGTGCTCCGGCGAACGGAAGACGCTCGGCCTGATCGCGGCCGGCCTCGTCTGCCTGGCCGTCGGCGGGCTGTGGTCGCTCGACTTCCCGGTTATCAAGCGCCTGTGGACCAGCTCGTACGTCCTGGTCGCCGGTGGCTGGTCCCTGCTCCTGCTGGCGGCGTTCTATTGGACCATCGATGTGTGCGGCTGGCGGCGATGGGCGTTCGTCTTCGTGGTCATCGGCTCGAACGCCATTCTGATCTACCTCGGGTCGGTGCCGGTCGACTTCTTCCTCGGCGCGGCGCTGGGCTGGCCGGATTGGCCGCTCCCGGTGTGGGCGGCGCTGACCTTGTCGGTCAAGGCGGCCATCCTGGCGCTGCTGCACTCGCGGCGGATCTACCTCAGGCTGTAGCACGGACGCAGCACTCGCGCAGGCGAGCCGTGCGGCAGCCTTTGCCTGCCCTCCGGTAGCGCCGAGCCGGCCGCGCGGTGTACACTCCCGGCCGGCCGCAGCCTGCGGCCGCCAGCCTGCCCTCGCCTGGAGGGAATACCGTGACTCAGCCTACCGTCCGCGCCGATCCGAGCCGCTGGGCCGTCCTGCTGGCCTTCATGCTGGCGGTCGCCCTCAACCAGCTGCTGTGGATCACCTTCGCCCCGATCACCGGCAACGCCGCCGCCTACTACGGCGTCGACGATCTGAGCATCGGCCTGCTGTCGATGAGCTTCATGATCGCCTACCTGGTCGTCTCCATCCCGGCCTCGTGGGTGATCGACACCTACGGCTTCCGCGTCGCCGTCGCCATCGGCGCCAGCCTGACCGCCGTGTTCGGCCTGATGCGCGGCCTGGTCGCGGATAGCTACGCGTTGGTGCTGCTGGCGCAGATCGGCATCGCCATCGGGCAGCCGTTCATCCTGAACGCGGTCACCACCGTCGCCGCGCGCTGGTTCCCGCTCGAGGAGCGCGCCACCGCCTCCGGCCTGGGGTCGCTGGCCATGTACTTGGGCATCCTGGTCGGGATGCTGGTCACGCCGTTCGTGACGCTGCGCTGGGGGATCAGCACGATGCTGCTGATCTACGGCGCCGGCGCGGTCGTGGCGGCACTGGTGTTCCTGGCCGTGGCCCGCGAGCGGCCGGCCACACTGCCGGGCGCCCCGGGTGAAGAGGCGCGCGCCCTGATGTTCGACGGCCTCAAGCAGGCGCTGCGCAAGCGCGACTTCCTGATCCTGATGGGCATCTTCTTCGTCGGACTGGGCGTGTTCAACAGCGTGACCACCTGGGTCGAGGACATCGTCCGCCCGCGCGGCTTCTCCATCACGCAGGCCGGCCTGGCCGGCGGGCTGATGATCATCGGCGGCATCGTCGGCGCGCTGGTCATGCCGGCCCTGTCCGACCGCTACCGCCGGCGCGTGCCGTTCATTGTGCTCACGTTGGCGGCGGCCATCCCCGGCCTGATCGGAGTCACCTACGCCGGCGGCGCGGCGCTGCTGTATGCCGCCTCGTTCCTGCTCGGCTTCG
>Ga0105100_10000723_pt1 | contig 19235 bp, 15 predicted proteins | sample PPLLak12cMay2015_2_FD_87033 | JGI IMG/M metagenome (GOLD analysis project Ga0105100, IMG submission 87033) | Freshwater sediment microbial communities from Prairie Pothole Lake near Jamestown, North Dakota, USA - PPLs Lake P8 Core (1) Depth... | ecosystem: Environmental > Aquatic > Freshwater >...
AAGAAGAGACTTATCTGAAGCATTGTTAAAGCCTTTATTGTCGCAGATATTCAGAAAATTTCCTGAAGACAAAATGGCTAAAGATTCAAGCTGGTCTATTCCCCAGGAACCTATACCGTTAGCCTCATTAGTAATGAGAAATACAAATGTGTTTAAAATTACAGGTGTTGAAAAATCAAAATCGGATACTGTTGCTGTAATAGAAGGAGAAATGAAATCGGAGGTATCGGGGCAGCAAAGAGTTACAGACCGGGGAATACAATATTTCTTCGAGAAACCAAGAACCGCCGCATCAGGGAAAATTTATTTTAACTTAACTAACGGTACAATTCAAAGCTCAAGAACTTCAACACGGATAGAAAATTCCTTTACAGCAGAGGCTTCTTCCCCACAGGGATTGGTGAGGGAAACACAGAGAAGGAGTGTGGAGAATTCAGTTACTGTAGAATCTCTTTGAGTATCGAAATTGTTGAAGAAATAAGAATAATCAGACTTGCACTTCCTTTACGACTACCTTAATTCCTTCGACCCTAATTACTTTAATCTTTTTGCCTTTCACAATGTAATCCCAGTCGGCAACTACATCTATTCTCTCACCATTAAATTCCGCTGAACCGGCAGGGCGCAAATCGGTTAATGCAATCCCCTCTTTTCCTATAAGTTTCTTATCTGAAGGATAAGAAACAAATCCTTTGTCGGCAGATTCCTCCTCAGATAGGACCAATCTACTGAATGTAGAACTTTTAGGAAGATATTTTAAGATAATTAAGAAAATCAGCAAAGAAACCACCAGCGCTCCTGTGAGCTGAAAAATTGCTATTGAGACCTGATCCCAATCAATAAACGGATCTGCTCCCAAAAGTGCTAGAAAAAGCGCGGCAATAATTAATACTATTCCGCCGATGCCTGCAAAACCGAATCCGGGAATTACAAAAATTTCCACCGCAAGCAAAACTAATCCTGTAACAAAAAGGAGTATTTCAACGATTGAAGCAAGTTCCAGTATGTAAGATGAGCCGAAGAATAATGCAAGAGAGATTAATCCAATTGTACCGGGAAGACCCCACCCCGGAGTTTTAATTTCAGTATATAAACCAAGCAGTCCAACCATAATTAATAAAGAGGAAACGATCGGATTATTTAAAAACCTAACAACATCCTCCGCCCAATTAGAATTTATTCTTTTAATTTCCGCCCCTTTAAGGTCAAAAGCTTCAAGCACATCGTTTATATCATTAACCAGCGTGTCGGCTATCCCGTATTTTTTAGCTTCATCGGATGTTAGTGTAATTAATTGCGTGCTGTCATCCAATCCCTCAACAACTATCCTTTCATCAACCATTCCTTGTGCAATATCCGTTCTCCTGCCGTTTCTTTCCGCAGTTGAACGCATTTCGGAACGCATATAAGACTGGTATTTTTCTCCTACCTTTTGCCCGGTTTGATCCACTACAGTTGCGGCCCCGATAGAACTGCCGGGAACCATTGTGATTTTTTTGCACGACAATGCAATTAAAGCTCCGGCCGAAATTGCCCTGTTATTAATAAAAGCGATGGTTAATACTTTGCTTGCTATAATTGCATCTTTAATTTGAGTAGCGGCGTCTACCCTTCCGCCGAAAGTGTTAATTTTAAAAATAACAGCATCTGCATTTTCTTCTTCAGCCTCAGAGATTACTCTAGCTACATAGGGAGATAACCCAAGATCGATCTCGTCTTCTATTATTCCAAAATAAACCGATCTGTGTTGTGCATATCCCAGTAAACTAAAAATTATAACTAAAGAGGAAACTAAAATTTTGTTCAGGTGAAACATCTGATTTTCCCGTTTTTATTGCACAAAGTTAAGAAATTTTTAGTGAAGGGGGAAGAAAATTTTATAATGGAAGTATTATTCAGTACGGGAAAAAATGACTCTGGAGATAATTCTTTTACTGTAAAATGATATGCCCCAGTTTATCACGTTTGGTTTTCAGGTATCTTTCATTATTATCATTCGGAGGCATTTCGATAGGAACTCTTTCTACTATTTCCAGGCCGTAACCCTGCAATCCCACAACTTTTTTCGGATTATTAGTCAGCAGCTTAATTTTTTTCACTCCCAGATCCAATAATATTTGAGCGCCGATTCCATAATCCCTCAGATCAGGTTTAAATCCGAGCGCCTCGTTTGCTTCGACAGTATCTTTCCCTTCATCCTGAAGCTTGTATGCAAGAATTTTATTTGTTAATCCGATTCCCCTTCCTTCCTGGCGCATATAAACTAAAATTCCGGACCCGTTTCTTTCGATCATATCGAGAGCCGCATTTAACTGATCATGGCAGTCGCATCGCAAAGAGTGAAAGACATCCCCGGTTAAGCATTCCGAATGCATTCTTACAAGCACCGGGCTATCATCATTAATATTACCTTTTACAAGTGCAATTTGTTTTTTATGATCGACTTTGCTCCGGTACAAATGAAGCTTGAATTTTCCGTGCATTGTAGGGAAATTTATATCGGTTATCTTTTCAATCAGATTTTCTTTCTGCAGCCTGAATTTGATTATATCTCTTACCGATGTAATTTTTAAATTAAACTTTTTTACTACTTTCATTAAATCAGGAAATCTTGCCATTTCCCCGTTTTCTTTTAATATTTCACAAAGCACACCTGCCGGATTCAAATTAGCAAGCCTGCAGAGATCGATTGCCGCTTCAGTATGACCGGCTCTTCTTAACACTCCTTCATCAAATGCACGGAGCGGAAAGATATGACCCGGACGGGCAAAGTCCTTTTCGGTAGATGTTTTATCGATAAGTTTTTTTATGGTTAAAGCTCTATCTACTGCGGATATGCCTGAAGTTGTCCCTTCTTTTGCATCAACGGTTACGGTAAACTGGGTACCATGCAAAGCAGAGTTGGAATCGACCATTAAGGGAAGTCCGAGCTCATCCAGTCTTTTCCCTGTTAAGGCAACGCAGACCATTCCTCTGCCGTGTGTAACCATGAAATTTACAATATCCGGAGTTACATACTCGGCGGCGCAAACCAAATCTCCCTCATTTTCACGGTCCTCATCGTCAACAACGACTACTATTTTGCCGTTCTTTATTTCTTCAACGGCTTCTTCAACGGAACAAAACATTTATCTGCCTGGTTTTACATTGTATCTCTGGATCCGGCCACAATAGAAGCAATAGCCGATCTTTCAAATTTCAATTTAACCTTATCGCCCACATCCAAAAGTACTGTCTTATCATCAATGCCGGCAACTATGCCATGCAGACCGCCGCTGGTAATTATCCTATCTCCTTTTTGAATATTGGAAAGCATTTTTTCTCTTTCCTTGGAACGCTTCTGCTGAGGCCTGATTATCATAAAATAGAAAATCAAAAAAATCGCGCCGAACATTATTAAGGTACTAACCAGTCCCCCGCCGTTTCCTCCTTGAGGAGCCATTGCAATTAAATTAATCAATTAATCCTCCAATTTATTTTATTCTGATACTGAATCAGCTTCACGCTGAGCTGATATTTTTTTTATTATTTCAGATTTCCAGTTTTTGAAACTTCCTTCAATAATTTTTTCTCTGGCTTTTTTCAGAAGGTTTATATAAAAACTAAGATTATGGATGCTTGCCAATTCCAGAGCTAAAATTTCTCCGGCAACAAAGAGATGCCGCAGATAAGCCCGTGAATAATTCAGGCATGTATAACAGCCGCATTCATCATCAATTGTACTAAAATCATCTTTATATTTTGCGTTGCGCATTGCCAAAATACCTGACGAAGTAAATAAATATGAGTTTCTTCCGTTTCGTGTCGGCATTACACAATCAAACATGTCAATTCCTCTTTCAATGGCTTCAAGAATATTCTCCGGCCTTCCCACACCCATTAAATATTTGGGCTTATTTTCAGGCATAAAGTCAGTTGTAAAATCCGTAATTTCGTACATCATTTCCACCGGTTCGCCAACTGCAAGTCCTCCGATTGCATAACCGTCAAAGTCAAGATTTACAAGATCCCTGGCCGACTTTTCGCGAATATCTTTATAAACGCTTCCCTGGATTATCCCGAATAAGCTTTGCGGATGTCCGCAAAGTGAATTTGTCTGCTCGAATAATTTTTTATTAAGTATTCCCCATCTTAAAGTTAAATCGGCAGATTTTGCTGCATAATCATACTCGCACGGATACGGAGTACATTCATCCAAAGCCATCATAATATCCGAGCCGATGCAGCGCTGAATACGGATTACTTTCTCCGGAGTAAAGAAGTGTTTCGAACCATCTAAATGGGACTTAAATTCAATTCCATCTTCCTTGAAACTTCTTAACGCTGAAAGGCTGAAAATCTGATATCCGCCGCTGTCCGTTAAAATAGCTTTCTCCCAATTCATGAACTTATGCAGTCCGCCGGCTTTTTCAAGAACCTCAATCCCGGGTCTTAAATAAAGATGATAAGTATTTGAAAGAACAATTTTTGTTTTAATTTCATTCTTAAGAAAGTATCCGCTTACTGCTTTAACACTGCCTTGAGTACCTACAGGCATAAAGACCGGAGTTTCTACAATACCGTGGGCAGTTTCAAAATATCCGGCTCGAGCTTTTGAAGCGGAATCTTTCGCTGTAAGCTTAAAATTTAACAAAATTATCTATTACACATAGAGAAATCAATAAAATTATCCTTTAAATTTAATGCAAATTATTTTTATAAGCTAAGATAAAAAGCATTTATGAAGGATTTGAGGGTTTTACAAACAGTCTTACCACGTCAATTTTATTCTGATTAGCCCGGGGAATAAAGATGCTGAAATTGTTTATTTCAAGGTTTTCACCCTGAAGGGGAATTCTTCCGAGATACGATGTAATATAGCCGCTAATTGTGGTATAATCGCCGGTAGGAATATTTAAGCCGAATTTTTCATTTAAGAAATCAATTTCAATTTTCCCGCTGAGCAGGTAGGTATTTTCATCAACTTTTTTGCAGATATCCTCTTCAATATCGTATTCATCCCTTATTTCTCCGAAAAGCTCCTCAATAATATCTTCCATCGTTATTATCCCGGCAGTTCCGCCGTATTCGTCTATCACTACCGCAATGTTTGTCTGTTTTTTCAAAAAGTCATTTAAAAGTTCGGAGCTTTTTTTTGTCTCAGGTATAAACATAACTTCCCGAATAATACTTTTTAGGTCAGACGGCGATTTGAAAAGATCGTATGCATAGACAATTCCTTTTATATTGTCAAGGTTTTCTTCATAAACTGGCAGCTTGGAGAAGCGCGATTCTATAAATGCCGATAACACCTCATTTATAGTTTTGGTAATCTCAACCCCGACGATTTCAGTCCTAGGCCTCATACACTCGTATACTCTTTGTTCACTCAATGAAAGTACCCGGTTTGTTATGCTCGTTTCTTTTTTGCTTCCGCCGGACTGCTGCATTTCTTCGCTAAGCTGACTAATCTCTTTTTTTCCGAACAAGACGCTCAGCCGTTCTTCCCCTACAAGCACCGAACGGGAATAAATAAACGATGCCAGTTTTACGAATGGGTATAAAACAAAGTAGGCAGATTTAAGCAGCAAAGCAAATAGATAAACTAATTTATCCGCAATCTCATTGAGAAAAAATAAAGGGAGCAATTCGCATAAGATGAGAACCATGACCGACGAAATTAAAAAAATTGCCAGCGGGCCGGCTCCGAAAACAGATCCAAAAAACAGGATGATCAATCCAATCAACGCAATATTTACAAAGTTATTCCCGATTAAGGAAGTAAAAAATAGATTCTGCGGATTGGTTATAAAAAATTGGGCGCTCTTTGCAGCAGGATTATTTTTCTGGATTCCGATTTTTATACGGACTTTATTTGCCGTCATAAAAACTGTTTCGGAAGCAGCGAAAAATGCGCTTAAAAGGATTGAGATAAGGAGCAGAATAAAAATAAGAGTCATGAAATTTCAGTATTAAAAAATTTTATACAAAATTAATGTAACTGCAAGAAAATAAAGCAGCACATTAATTATCATCGGCAGATCCGTAACCATTATTTCAGACGTATTTTCGCCTTTTTTGCCGAGATAAACAAGATACATATATCTGAAAATTCCGAAAACAACAAATGGTGTGGTATAAATTAGATTTTCCGTACCGAATACCGATACTGTTCTTTGAGCCACAGTATAAAGAGCATAACAGATTATAACTCCCGCAGAGGCAACTGTCGCCATTTGACTTGTAAAATCGGATGAGTAATGCATCAAGACTTTCCTTGTAGCAACGGTAGAATCAACAGCGGAGATATGCAGCTCCGAGTGGCGTTTCATTACACCGAGAAACAGCGATATGAACATTGTAGTTAATATAAGCCAGCTCGATATTTCAACATTTATAACGAATGCGCCCGCAACAACTCTCAGCATGAAACCCGCTGCGATAACAAATACATCCAGAATTACAATATGCTTTAAAGAAATTGAATAAAAGAAATTCAGGAAGAAATAAAATATAATGGACAGATTAAAAAGGTAATTAAAGAAAGGCATCTGCGAAACAATCAAAATAGAAAGCACAACTGAAGAGATAATTCCGCTTTTCTTGGAAATTTTTCCCGATGCGAGCGGCCGTTTTTGTTTCTCCGGATGCGCTCTGTCCGCCTCGATATCTATAATATCATTTATAACATAAACAACACTGGAAGTTAAACAGAATAACAAAAAACCATGAAGGGTTTTAATGAAGTAGTCTCCCTTAAACAAATTCTGGGAGAAAATCAGCGGAACAAAAACAAATAAATTTTTAATCCACTGAGGAATCCTGAATAATATGAGATATTGTTTAATCATTTAAAAAACCGATGCCTCCTGGTAAGTGCCGAAAACTTTTTTCAGTTCATCAACCATTTCTCCGAGAGTAACATAGTTGTGAGCCGCCTTTATTAAGACAGGCATTATATTTTTTTCATCTATTGCAGCTGATCTGATCTCTTCAAGGCTTTTTCCAACCTCAGCGGCACTCCGGCTTGATCGAAGGGCAGCAAGCCGCCGGTTCTGTTTTTTCTGAACCTCGGGAGAAATTTGAAGAATGGGAATTTCAATCTTCTCGTCCGGTTCGATAAATTCATTTACACCGACAATAAATTTTTCTTTTGCTTCAACTTCTTTCTGGTACCTGTAAGATGCATTTGCTATTTCTTTTTGGAAATAACCGGCTTCAATAGCCGGGATTACGCCGCCGAATGAATCTATCTGTTCAAATATTTCTTCCGCTTCTTTCTCCATCTGTTCGGTAAGAGATTCTATAAAGTAGCTCCCGCCCAGCGGATCGGCTGTATTTATTACGCCGGTTTCATATGCAATTAATTGCTGGGTGCGTAAAGCGATTTTTGCTGCTTTCTCACTGGGCAGCGCAAGCGTTTCATCCATCGAATTTGTATGAAGCGACTGTGTTCCGCCGAGTACGCCGGCTAAGGCCTGGAATGCGGTTCGAACAATATTATTTTCCGGTTGCTGTGCTGTTAATGTACAGCCTGCGGTTTGAGTATGAAATCGAAGCCACCACGAGCGGGGATTCTGTGCTTTATATTTTTCTTTCATCCTTTTCGCATAGATTTTTCTAGCAGCCCTGTATTTTGCAATTTCCTCAAAAAAATCGAGATGCGAGTTAAAGAAGAAAGAAATCCTCGGAGCAAAATCATCAACCTTCATTCCCCTCTCGATACAGGCTTCAATATATGCAAACCCGTCTGCTAAAGTGTAAGCAAGCTCCTGTACTGCGGTGGATCCGGCTTCCCTAATATGATAACCGCTTACGGAAACGGGATTCCATTGAGGGACTTCTTTTGTACAGAATTCAATCATGTCGACTATTATCCGTAAAGAAGGTTTCGGGGGAAAAATATATTCTTTTTGAGCAATGTATTCTTTAAAAATATCATTCTGCAAAGTACCTCTGAGCCTGCTGAAATCAACCGACTGTTTTTGAGCTACAGCCAGATAATATGCAAATATCATAGATGCCGGAGAATTTATAGTCATCGAAGTGGAAACCTGATCCAGCGGGATTTTATCGAAAAGAATTTCCATATCTTCGAGAGATGAAACCGAAACTCCGCAGATACCTACCTCACCTTCACTTAAAGGAGCATCTGCGTCCCAGCCCATTAAAGTGGGTAGATCGTAAGCTACCGAGATTCCGGTTTGACCATGACTAAGCAGGTAATGAAACCTTTCATTTGTATCTTCCGGCGTTCCGAAACCGGCAAACTGGCGCATAGTCCAGATTTTTCCTCTGTATCCGTTTGCATGAATTCCTCTTGTAAAAGGATATTGACCGGGGAAACCGATCTCATTCAGGTAATCAATATTTTCAACATCATCGGGTGCATATATATTTTTTACATCTTCGCCGCTGACGGTAGTAAATTTCATTCCGGTATCGGGAGAATCATTTAACTTCTTTATATAATCAGCTTTCCTTCTTTTATATTCTTCGTTAATCATAATTATCCTTATCAATTTAGTTCTTGTGAAACTAATCCCTTTAAGCGGGAAAACTTTGAATACCTTTTGGGTTAATATTTAATTTACAATTTTACAGAAGATTCAGGTTCTGCCGAATCTCCTGTCGAATTCATCCAAAGAAATTTTAACAACAATGGGTCTTCCATGCGGACAAACATACGGCATTGATGTAGCGAAAAGCTGATCAATAAGCAGCCTCATCTCCTTTTCAGAAAGTTTATCTCCGGATTTAATTGCAGTCTTGCACGAATACGATTTCGCAACATTATCGCTTTCCTCCAGCCGCTTCTCCCGCTGATTGACTGCATATTCATCAATCATCTCCAATAAAACCTTCTCTTCCGAACCGGGCTTCACATCATCCGGGACACCTTCAATTACTATCGTATTCCTACTGAAATATTTTATTTCAAACCCAAGTTTAACTAAAAAAGGATTAAGTTCTTTTATTATAGAATATACTCCCGGATTAAGTTCCAGAGTTTTTGGGAAAAGGAGATGCTGTGAGAACGGAAGATCTGCTTCAAGTCTGGAAAGCGCTTTTTCGTACAAAATTCTCTCATGCGCTACATGCTGATCAATAATCATTAATCCTGACTTTATCTGCGAAAGGATATACCTGTTGTGAAGCTGAATTATAAAACTTGTTTCCTGCGGAACCGAACCGCTTCCCGGAAATGCTTTTTCCACACCGGGTTTAGAAGTATGCATTACTTCCTTCACATCTTTTTCTGCAAACGGATGAATAGGTGTAACATCCCCCGATTTTTTTAAATCGGTTGTAATGCTGCTGAAAATCTGATCAATATCTTCATCTGAAAATCTGATATTTGCCGCTTTTCTTCTCTCGAATTCCTTTTTTTGAGATGGCCGGTCTGAAAAATCATTTTTTTCAAGTTTCCTGTAATTATCAAATTTAAGCCTTTCAGTCTCTGTGTGCTGAGCATTCAATCCATCCTGAGAAACAAAAGACATGGACGGAACTAAATCGTGCATACCCAAACCTTTTCTAATAACAGCAAGGACAAAATTGTAGATATCTTTATCATTTTCGAATCTAACTTCCAGCTTGGAGGGATGAATATTTACATCAATCCTTGAAGGATCAAGCTCAAGGAATAAAATGAAAAAAGGATAATCTCCTTTCTCCAGGATATTTTCAAATGCAGTAAATACCGCATGGTTGAGCTGCTTGCTGATTACATAGCGGTTGTTCATGAAAATATACTGCTCGCCTTTGCTTTTCTTTAATAGAGTCGGTTTGCCTACATACCCGGTAACATTCAGGAATTCGGTTTTTTCTTCAACAGGAATTAACGCATCTAGCATATTATCGGCAAAAACCTGTTTTATCCGTTCCTCGAGTGAACCTTCGGCATAAACAAAAATTAAATCATCGTCATTATACAATTTGAAATTAATTTCAGGATGGCTCAAAGATATTTTATTAAATGTGTCTATGATGTGCTTTAACTCGGTTGCATCCGATTTCAAAAAATTTCTCCTGGCCGGAACATTATAGAAAAGATTTTTTACCGTGACGCAAGTTCCTTTTGGAAAAGAGCCTTTCTCCTTTTTTATAATTCCGGTTTCCTCCAGCCTTAAAAAAGTTCCTATTTCCTGGTCTCTCGTTTCTGTTTTAATTTCCAGGCGGCTCACCGCAGCAATAGAGCTCAATGCTTCTCCGCGGAATCCCAATGTTTTGATTGCCTCAAGATCTTCCAGATTAAAAATTTTACTTGTAGCATGCTTCTGAATGCAAAGGATTGCATCCTCTTCAGTCATCCCGGTTCCGTCATCGCAGACCTGTATTAAAGATTTACCGGCCCGTTTAATCATCAGCTCAATAGTTTTCGAGCCGGCATCTATGGAATTTTCAAGAAGTTCTTTAACCACCGATTCTGGGCGCTGCACAACTTCTCCTGCTGCAATTTTGCTCGATAAATTTTCAGGCAATATTTTAATTCGATTTCCCATCTCTTCTCACATAGTGAACAATTTCAAATTCGCTTCTATCATCTCTTGAAACTTCTTCCCATTCTTCCGGATTTATTTCAGGAAAATAAACATCTCCCTCGGCATTAAATTTCATTATAGAAATAATCATTTCATCTGCCGTTTGAATTGCTTCAGGAAAAATTTGTCCGCCGCCGATAATAAATATTTTTTTATAGTTATTTTCCCTGCAATAATTATAAGCTTCATTAAGTGAAGATAGTACTTTTATTTCTTCCTCAATATATTTTAGATTCTTTTTTCTTGTTAGAATTATATTGAGCCTGCCTTTTAACGGTCCTTCCAAAGATTCAAAAGTTTTTCTCCCCATAATAATTGGAAAACCAAGCGTAGTATTTTTAAAATGCTGGAATTCTTCACTTGAATGCCACGGCATTTCTCCGCTTGATCTTCCGATAACTCCGTTTTGCGCTACAGCAGCAATAATTATTTTAAGCATTATTTGCTACAAGTGTTTCGGATTTCCATGGAGATTCGATATTTAATTTTGCCAGCTTTTCTTCAAACTCAAACAATTCCCTGTTCATGGTTTTTTTGGTTCCGTCTTCCTTCAGCCAACCGAATTGTTTCCCGAGTCCGTCAACCAGATCTTTTTCTCCCCTCAGCATTGCAGTAATAATTTTTATTTCCAGCCCGGAAAAGGTCATCGAGTTGATCATATAGTCCCAGAAAGCCTGCCAAGTAACGGGGACCCATCTTTTAACGACTTCATTGCAAATAGTTTCTGCATATTTTCTTATCTCAAGCTGTGCATTGGTTTCCATTCTTAAGGATAGGAAATGCAGAAGATTATGAAGATCAATTTTCCAGTAAGCTTCCGTATAAGTAGAAAGAGTTAAATCTTTTCTTGCCTGCTCGCGCGCCACACCGGCTTCAATTCTCTTATTATAAATTTTTCTTGTCATTTCATGTAGCTCCATCTCTTCATTCGTCAACTGCTCGCCGAGAGACGAATCTAAATATCCGCCGCTCCCCTGCCTGTTTATTGCAGACTGGAATCTCCATTCATCCGGTTTAGTAGTTTCCGCAGAATCAATAGCAATTGAATAGCGGGTAGAATATTCATTTATGTTTGCCGTACGATGACGGATCCATTGGCGCCAGCAGTCCATAGGAACACGGACATGCAATTTGATTTCACACATTTCAAAAGGGGTTGTGTGCTGGTGGCGGAGTAAATAGCGGATAAGCGCTTCATCTTCACGGATTTTCTTTGTCCCTTTTCCGTATGAAACCCTTGCCGCCTGAACGATGGATTCATCCGTACCCAGATAATCAATGATCCTTACAAAGCCGTCTTTAAGAACCTTAAACGGAACACCAAGAACTTCATCCAAAGCCGGGACCCGAAGTTTTTCTAATTTTTCAAAATTGTCGCTCATCAAAAATCTCCATTGTTTTGATTGAATAAAGGCAGGTGTAAAATATTTATTTTAAGTATTACAAAGTAATAAAAATTGAGGAAGGTTAAAATGAAGTATTCTTCAGTTGTTTAAAGCTGCAGAATTTTTTTTATTTCAATACATGCTGATTCTATCCCTTTTTCGACATTCTTCATGGAATCTTCTTTACTATTAAAGAATTTCGTTAACTCAATGGGAATTATTGACGGATTTAGCTTAATTTTTATTTCATTTTTAATTGTGCCGCAGCACAAAAATATTTTTTCGGCTGAGTTTTGAAAATTCCGGATAATGATCCATGTCCCTTTTTTCATTAGACTTTGAGAATCAAATGATCCCTCCCCGGTAATTAAATAATCGACTTTGCTTTTAATTTTTGCGAACTCTAAATGTTTAAGTATAAAATCCTCTGCTTTAATAATTTCAGCGTTTAAAAAAACTATTAACCCTGCCGCCAGTCCGCCGCCCGCTCCCGGTAAAATTTTACAATCTTTAATCAATCCTTTTTTACTAAAAATATTTACCAAATTAGAAAAACCTTCTTCCATGATTTCGATATCGTATTTCGATGCACCTTTTTGTCTCGCAAACATTTTTGAAGCGCCGCTTTCACCAAGTAAAGGATTTTCAACATCAACTACACAATAAATTTTAAAGGGAAGATTGATTTTATTCCATTCAAAATCTTCTACACTTCTGAAATTTTGAGGAAGGATTTCAAGGCTGTTACCTGAATTGTCGAATAGCTTTAATCCAAGACGGGAAACTGCTCCTAAGCCTAGATCATTTGTCCCGGTTCCGCCGATTCCGATAATTATTCTATCAGCTTTAATTTTATCTTTTTCAATGTCTTTTAAAATATGTTTCAATAGATCGCCGAGGCCTTTAGAGTTTAACCGAACCGGATTTCTCTTTAGTGAAGGTATAAGATTTAATCCGAGAATTTTTGCCGATTCAATATAAATCGTTTTATTTTTTTCATCATAACCCGCACTGCATTTAAACTTGGATTCATCAAAGGGAGTTGTTATAAAATAGTGCAGTTTTTTCAAATTAAAATTTGCAGCGCAGACATCCAGGAAACCATCGCCTCCGTCGGATAATGGCTTGACAATAACTTTAAAATTTTTATAAACCTTTAAATATTTTCTAAAATATTTTGAGATGGTTACCGAATCGGCAGATTCCTTAAAACTGTTGGGAGCAATTAAAATTTTTTTCATTTTAATGATTGATTATGAAATAAATAGAACGCAGATGACACAGACCCGCCTTTCGGCGAGGCAGGTTTTGCAGATAATTGCAGATCATTTAAGTATTTCGACTGTTTTACTAAAAACCGTATCCACATTAATTCCTCCCGGACCTTCAAACCAGCATTTTTTCGGATCACCCCCGCAAACATTTGGACAGTAATTTTCCTCAGGTAAAATTATATGAGCCTCATTTCCCAACGGCCCCCATAATTTCGGCGAGCATGCAGTAAGCGGGCAGAAGAGAGAAACTGTTTTAACTTTCAGAGCCGCGGCAATGTGCATAGGCCCGGTGCTTGATGAAATGAAGAGATCCAATGCCGAGATATAAATAATCAAATCTCTTAATGAATTTATCCTGGGATAAACGACTCCTTCAATGTTTTTAACTTCATCAGGTATATTAATATCTGTCACAACTACCCGGATATTTTTCTGGTCAATTAGCTGTACGATCAGTTTTTTATAATTCGGCGGTTTCCAATTGGGAGACGAACCGCCGTGCGTGTTATGAACTCCGATTAAAAACTTTTTTCCCCCCGCAAATTCTTTTTTGTATTCCGCTGCTTTTATTTTTTCTTGAACGGTTAAATGAATTTCCGGATCAAGGTTTTCAGTTACTACTCCAATTTTTCTTGCCATATCCATGCAGTAGTCTGCCTCATGCCGAAGCGGAATGTATTTATGTCTTTGTACGCTTTTTGTATTAGTAATGAATTGATAAAACTTGTGGCCGACTCCGATTCTGTATTTAATCCCGCTGAAAAATAAAATCCAGTTTAGCCTTTCGGTTGGCAGCAGCATAAAGGAATGAGTGAATGAATATTTCCTTATTTTTGATACAAGCTTAAAGTACGCACGGATCTTATTTTTTTCAGGTGTTTCTTCATAAATGATTATTTCATCAACATGCGGATTGTTCAAATAAATATCTTTTGTATACTCCCTAATGAGAACAGCAACGAAACAATCCGGAAAAGTTTTTTTCAGTTCCCGGGGAATCGGTGTGGACAGGACCACGTCCCCGATACGATCCGGCCGTGCAATGAGTATTCTTAAATTTTTCATCTATCTTTAAGGAGTGTATTATTAAACTTCCGCAAAATAAAGAATAATTTTATATTGATACTTCAAATTTCTATAAAAAATTGAATTTCTTAAAAATCAGTTAAAAGCAGTATTTGCAGCAATCTAAAGCAAATATTTTATTTACCTCAACATTCACTACCTCCTTCATTAAAAGTGATCTTCAATCATTGGAGAAAAATTATACTGTTTTTCCTGTTATCGGCTCCGGGTATAAAACTCCTTTTAAATATTTAAAATTGATAGGCAGCGTTGATATTACATTTTCCTGGTTTGCCTCGGTTTATTCATCCGTACTGATTTTTTTTACAAAAATCTTTAAAAAGAAATCAATCCTGATCCTTGGCGGCGTTGATGTAGCAAAAGAAAAAGAACTCGGCTATGGAATTTGGAACAGTCCATGGAAATCTTTATTGGTAAAGTATGCAATTACAAATGCTGATAATGTTTTAGCAGTTGATGATTCTTTAAAAATAAAAGCAATGGAATTATGCAGGTACAGCGGAGAAAATATAAAAATATTGCCGACTGGTTTTGATCCTGGATATTGGAAACCTGGTGGTGAAAAAAATAACACTGTTTTGACAGTTGCTAATTGTCCCGATGCAGCCCGTGTAAAAATTAAGGGAATTGATTTCTTAATTCAAATTGCAAGGGCAGCAAAAGATTTTAAATTTATTGTAGTGGGCGTTGCAGACTATCTATTAAGTAAATTGGATATTCCGCAGAATATGAAATCGGTTTCATTTTTATCCCAATCCCAGCTTCTGATTGAATATCAAAAATCAAAAGTATACTTTCAGCCTTCATACATGGAAGGATTGCCGAATGCTTTATGTGAAGCAATGCTGTGCGAATGTTACCCGGTAGGAACTAATGTCGGCGGAATCCCGGCTGCTATTGGAAACACAGGTAGAATAATAGAATACGGCAGCGTTGAACAAGGGTGCTTTGCACTTACTGAAGCAATAACAAATGGAGACGGTAAATCTGCAAGGCTTCGAATTGCCTCAAGGTTTTCAAAAGAAAAAAGAGAAAAAGAATTGAATTCACTCATCGAGTCACTCAGCAAATGAGCGGAACGCGGATAAATCTGTTGACAGGTCTTCTTAAGTATGAACCCGGTTGGGAAACACTTCTAAACCAGATCGGCACACCATGGCAGACAATAAATTCTTCATCGGAAATATCATCTTCTTCATTCAGTATCATTATTGTAAATAAAGTACCGGACATGAATGAAAAAGAAATACTTCAACAATATCTTTTAAATGGCGGTTCAATTCTTACTCAGTTCGACAGCGGAAGGAATTTTATAAAAGATAACCTGGTAGAAAAGAATATTAATTCATTACTCCCTTCGGGAGAACAATTTCATACATTTGATTTGCTCGATATTCATAATAATTGTATGATTAAAGGAGATGAGGCGGTTACTATTTCAAAGGCTGAGGGTTCCGGAACAATTGCTCACATTCCTTTTCCAATTAATGAAATTATTACAAAAATAATTGCTAAACGAAAAAATTTTTATTTTTCATCGAGAAGACTGCCTAATGAGATTGTAAGGCTTCAATCGTTAGGTCCGATCAGGAGATTAATTTTTTCTGTAATAGAATATCTTCATCACCGGCGCGGCATCCCTTTCATTCATACATGGTTTTTCCCACGCAACTCTCCGAGCATTTTTACATTTAGGATCGATTCGGATAGAGGTTCGCAGGATGAAATAGAGGACCTTTACAAACTGCTTGAACGTTTTGAGATTCCGGCTTCATGGTTTCTTGATGTTAAGAGTCATGAGACATGGATAAAATATTTTCAAAAATTTAATCACCAGGAAATCGGAATTCACTGCTACGAGCATGCATCTTATAAATCATTTGAGGAAAACTTCAATAATTTTCTTAAAGCCTCGGAAATATTAAGAAAGAATAATCTTGACTTTAAAGGATTCGCTGCACCATTAGGCAGATGGAATCGTGCAATAAACGAAGCCGCAGAAAAAATAGGATTTAATTATTCATCCGAATTCGGATTTGATTATGATAATTTTCCTTCATACCCATGGGTTTCAGGAAGATTCTCCAAGATATTGCAGCTTCCGGTGCATCCAATCTGCGCAGGTTCTATGCGCCGGGTTCAATTTTCCGGTGAACAAATGATTAAATATTTTATCGCTCATATCGACAAACAAATTGCTTTGAGGGAACCTGTTTGTTTATATCACCATCCTACCCATCATTACAATGACGTTTTTAAATCGGTTTTCGGCTATATTAACCTCCAGAATATTATAAAATTTTCTTATACACAGTATACCGGATGGTGGAAAAAAAGATTATCTGTCAAATTCAAATTCGTCTGGGAAATCGAATCGGGAAAACTTCAGGCAGAAACAAACCGCGTTGAAAAAGATGTCTGGTTCAGGATAAGTATACCGGATAATCAGGAAGTAATTACACCTTTAAATAGCGGAGAGATTTCTCTTTCATCATTTAATTTTATTGAGCTTGAAAAAATGTATAAATCTCCGCCGGATCTTTTCCGGGTCAGGAAATTCGACTGGAGACATATGATTTTCAATTCACTTGATTACTGGTATTCAAGAAAAAAATGAACATAACAATTGCCTGCTACCAGGCTATATCGCTGCTTCACGGGGGACCAAGAGTTCAGGCGCTGCAGACTAAAAGTGAACTTGAAAAACTTGGCGTGAATGTATCTCTATTTAATCCGTGGGAAAATTTTTCTCCGGATAAAACCGATTTAGTTCATTTATTCTCTGCAAATCTGGGAACCTTCCATCTTGCAAGAGTTCTCAACGCATTTTCATTTCCGTTTGCCGCATCTTCCATTTTTTTTTCGCAGCATAGCCCGGGATTTATTAAAAGGGCCGTTGCATTAAATAATTTTTTAAAGAAGATGCGGCAGGGTCTCTGGACCGATTATGTTTTTACGCAGCAGATTTGTCAATGGGCCTCCGAAGTAATGCCGAATACCACTGATGAAAGCAGGCTGCTTTCGGAAGGATTAAGCATACCAAAAGAAAAAATCACCATTATACCAAACGGGGTTGAACCAAGGTTCGAGTTTGGTGATCCGGCGTTGTTCAAGAAAAAATACGGAGTCGATAAATTCATCTTGAACGTAGGACATATTGGTCCCGTGAGGAAAAATGTATTAAACCTAATCCGCGCTTTGAAAGGAATTGATTACCCGGCAGTTATCATCGGGAAAATAACAAAGGGAAAATATGCCGAGCAATGTCTTCACGAGGCCAAACAAAATAAAAATATTACAATCATTGAAGGATTGGATAACAATTCCGAAATGCTTTTATCTGCATATGCCGCATGCGATGTTTTTGTTCTCCCTTCACTATTCGAAACTCCCGGCATAGCGGCACTGGAAGCTGCGCTTGCGGGCGCAAAGATCGCTATTACACCGTACGGGGGGACAAAAGATTATTTCGGATCAATGGCTGTTTATACAGATCCCAAATCGGTTGAATCAATAAGGAGAGGCATTACTGATTCTGTGAATCAGCCGAAGAATCCGGCCTTAAAGGAACATATTAAAAAAGAATATCTTTGGAGCTGCGTGGCGGAAAAAACTTTGAAGGTTTACAAAAAAGTGCTGGGAAAATAAATTCGCTTTAGTTCAGTATAAATCATTCCTAATTAACTCAAATCAAAATTTTTTTAATAAATTCCAATTCCTCTTTTCCGATTCCGGCAATAAAGGCTAAAAATATTATTGCTGCTGCTCCTATTAATAACTGGTATGAAAAAGCAAAGTTCGAAAAGATGATCAGCGGAATTATTATTAAAGCAAATCCGACAGGAAGAATGATATTTCTTGCAACAATGATATTTAATCTGCTTTTTAGTCTATGATACATTATAACAAAGCAAGTAAGTTCAAATAAAACTAATGAAGCGGCAGCACCTGCACTCCCGTAGCTAGCAGTTAAAACAGTAACCGCAATAAAAAATACAACCATTCCGGCAAACAAGGATATTGTATAAATCCTCTCCTCGTTCATTGCAATTAAAGTGTAAGTAAATACGGAATTCAATAATGTCAGCAGAAAATTTCCCAGGAGCACCTGGAAAACAATTGTGGATTCTGTAAAAGAAGGGCCAAACAAGGATAAAATCAGAAATTCAGCTGAAATTAAAGCCAGCAATGTTACCGATAAACCAAAAAAAGAAATAATTCTCAATATTATGTTGAAGTTTTTATCTAGTTCAGCGGGATCAGGATTTAATCGCAGATATCTTACTATCTTGGGGAAAAACAATGCATTGAAGACGCGGTCTAAAATCAGAAGCAAAACAATAAGCTTATATGCCGCGCTGAAAATGCCCGATTCCGATACATCCCAGACAAGACCAAGATAGATTACCGGAAACATTATAACAAACTGGGCTATAATTGCTGCCAATCCAAGCGGCAGCGATTCCTTAACAATACGGAAAAAATGAAAGCTCTTTAAATCGATTTTGATTGAAAATTTTTTCTTAAAAAAAATTAATAAAAGGATAATGGAGTTTATAATTCCGCCTATTATCCATCCTATTCCGGCGAGGACCGTATCATTTTTATTTACTACAAACAAAAGGAGAAAAACAAAATATGAAATCGACCCAGCAGCTCTGCTGAAAGCTATCGATTCCATACTTTGAACACCCTGGAAAAACCACTCAAGCAGAACTGCCGATGGAAATAGAAACAATAAGTAGACTATAATTACTTCACCTAATTCTTTCGATATAATAAAAGAATAAACTATAATTGCCGAGACTATAAAAAGTATTATCGAAAAAAAAATCCTTGCAAGAAAGATATCGCCAGTCAGTTTTTCAGTTGAACCAAGTTCGGATGCAATTTTTTTAGTACCGAGCAGCGTAAGCCCGCCGTTAGATACAATCATTGCATAGCTAAGAACAGCTAAACCTATATTA
>Ga0105100_10000724_pt1 | contig 19174 bp, 16 predicted proteins | sample PPLLak12cMay2015_2_FD_87033 | JGI IMG/M metagenome (GOLD analysis project Ga0105100, IMG submission 87033) | Freshwater sediment microbial communities from Prairie Pothole Lake near Jamestown, North Dakota, USA - PPLs Lake P8 Core (1) Depth... | ecosystem: Environmental > Aquatic > Freshwater >...
CGAGCTCCCCGCACGACCAGGAAGGGAGGGAGGCCCATGCGACGGCTGCTCCTGCCGGCCGCGACGCTCCTGCTGGCGCTGTCGCTCGCGCCGCCGATGGCGTCGGGCGTACCTACCGTCGTCGTCGACGCGGACGACGACATGGTGACGGGCCAGGACTGGGTCCGGCACGACGGCGGCACGGACGCCGCGATCGAGGAGTGCAACGACGACTCGACCGATCCGGCGCCCGCCGACCCGGTGGACGGTGATCTCGACCCGAACGACGGCGGCTCCGCGCGGCAGAACAACGAGCCGTACGCGGTCGTCGATCCGACGGATCCGGCGTTCGTGGTCACGGGGTGGAACGACTACTGCCTGACGGACCTCGACGCCGGGTGGCAGGGGTTCGGCTACTCGCTGAACGGTGGCGAGACCTGGAAGAACTCGTTCGTCCCCGGCTACCCGCAGGACACGTCGGCCGAGGGGATGGCGTCGCCGCTCTTCGGCGTGAACCGGTTCGCCGGCGACCCGATCGCGGCGTTCGACTCCTCGGGGAACCTGTTCGTCGGCGGCATCTCCTTCAACCGCGCGGGCGCCGTCAACGGCCACGTCTACGTCGCGACGTACGCCGCCGAGGACCACCCGAGCGGCTACCCGGTCGACTACCTGCGGACGCGGATCGTCGGTCGCGGCACGCCGTCCCGGAACATCGGCGGCATCTTCCAGGACAAGCCGATGCTCGAGGTCGACCGCACGGGCGGCGAGACGGACGGCAACGTGTACGTGTGCTGGTCGCGCTTCACCGGGGCCGGGCAGAACAAGATCTACTTCAGCCGGTCCATCGACATGGGCGAGACGTTCTCGAAGCCGATCCCGCTCTCCCGGTCGCGCGAGATCCTGTCGGTGCAGGGCTGCGACATCGCGGTGGAGGCGGACGGCGACGTGTACGTCACGTACCGCACGTTCGGCGGTGGCGGAACGAGGGTCGGCCTCGCGTTCAACCGGTCGACGGACGGCGGTGCCAGCTTCAGCCGCTCGCGGCTGATCCGCCCGATCACGCCGTACGCCCCGAACGACGGCACGCGGGACTGCGGCGACGGCCCGTTCGAGTGCCCGACGGGGTACGTGTTCGCGCGCATCCCCCTCGAGCCGCGGGCGACCTCGGACCAGTCGGGTGAGCTCCCCGGTGTGTACCTCGTCTACAACGAGGTCGACCCGGGCAGCATCGTGCCGGCCGATACGTCGTACTCCTCCGCGGGGGGCGGGCGCGTCGGCCAGTCGCTCGTCTACGTCGTGTCCACCACGAACGACGGCGCGACGTGGAGCGAGCCGGTCGCGGTGGATCCCGCCGCGAAGGGGCACCAGTTCTTCCCGGACGCCGACGCGTTCGCCGGGAACCTCGCGGTGGTGTGGCAGGACTCGAGGACCGACGAGTGCTACAGCGTCCAGCTGCCGATGGGCAACGACACGGATGCCCAGGCGTGCGGCTACCCCGACGCGACCGAGACCGACATCGTGAACACCTTCGTCGCCGTCTCGGACGACGGGGAGACGTTCGGCGCCTCGACGAAGGTCTCCGACGCTGGGCACCAACCCGAGTACGAGATGTTCGGCAACCGCGACATCCCGTTCCAGGGCGACTACAACTGGATCTCGCTCGCGCAGGATGGGACGGAGGTCTTCGCGTACTTCGCGTGGACCGACAACCGCGACGTCGTGCCGGGCGAGGATCCGCGGGAGGCCACGCAGGACGGATTCGACGTCCACCAGTGCCGCACCGGACCGTCGTTCGAGCCCGACACGTGCCCGAACGCGGGCGGGCTCGACCAGAACATCTACGGCAACTCGATGACGATCCCGTCGTAGTCGTCACGCGGGAGGAGGCCGGCCGCCGGGCGCGGTGGCCGGCCTCCCGCTCGCCTACGACGCCTCCTCGAGCGGCTCGAAGAACTGGCTGTAGTACAGGTCGTGATAGAAGCCGCCGCGCTCGAGCAGCTCGGTATGGTTCCCCTGCTCCACGATGTGGCCCCGGTCCATCACCAGGATCGTGTGGGCGCCGCGGATCGTCGACAGGCGGTGCGCGATCACGAAGCTCGTCCGGCCGCGCATCAGCTCGGCCATCGCGTCCTGGATCAGGACCTCGGTCCGCGTGTCGACGGAGCTGGTGGCCTCGTCCAGGATCAGGATCTGCGCGTCGACCAGGAAGGCCCTGGCGATCGTGAGCAGCTGCTTCTCGCCCTGGGACAGGTTCGACGAGTCGTCGTCGACGATCGTGTCGTAGCCCTCGGGGAGGGTGTGCACGAAGTGGTCCACGCGCGCCGCGCGGGCGGCCGCCTCGATCTGCCCCTCGGTCGCCGAGTCCAGCCCGTACGCGATGTTCTCGCGGATCGTCCCACGGAAGAGCCATGGGTCCTGCAGCACCATGCCGAACAGCCGGCGGACCCCGCTCCGCGTCATGCGGCGCGTGTCGACGCCGTCGAGCGCGATCGTCCCGCCGTCCAGCTCGTAGAAGCGCAGCAGCAGGTTCACGAGCGTCGTCTTCCCCGCGCCGGTGGGACCGACGATCGCCACCGTCTCGCCGGCCGGGACGTTCAGGTCGAGGTCCTCGATCAGCGGGACGTCGGGCAGGTATCGGAAGGAGACGTCGGTGAGCGTGATGTGGCCCTCGGTCGTCTCGAGGGCGACAGGGTCGACGACGTCCGGTTCCTCCTCCGGCTCGTCGAGGAGCTCGAACACGCGCTCGGCGCTCGCGACCGTGGACTGGAGGACGTTCATGATCGCGGCCGTCTGCGTGATGGGCATCGTGAACTGGCGCGAGTACTGGATGAACGCCTGGACGTCGCCGAGCGAGAGCCGCCCGTTCGCCACCATGATCCCGCCGACCACGCAGATCGCCACGTAGTTCAGGTTCGAGATGAACATCATCGCCGGCTGGATGATCCCCGAGATGAACTGGGCCTTGAAGCTCGCGACGTACAGGTCCCGGTTCATCTCGTCGAACCGCTCGCCGGCGCGCCGCTGCTTCCCGAACACCTTCACGACGCTGTGGCCGGTGAAGACCTCCTCGATGTAGCCGTCCACCTCGCCCGTCATCCGCCACTGGTCCGCGAACTGCACCTGGGAACGCCTCGCGATCCGGAGCGTGACGTAGAACGAGACCGGCACCGCGACGACGGAGATCAGCGCGAGCAGCGGGCTGATCGTCAGCATCACGATCAGGACGCCGACGATCGTGAGCAGCGCCCACACGATCTGGGTCAGGCTCTGCTGGAGCGTCGTCGAGATGTTGTCGATGTCGTTCGTCACCCGGGAGAGCACGTCGCCGCGCGGCGTGTCGTCGAAGAAGCGGAGGGGGAGCCGCCCGAGCTTGCGGTCGACGTCCTCGCGCAACCGGAACATCGTCCGCTGCGCGACGCCGGCCATCAGGTACTGCTGCGCCCACCCGAAGGCCGCGCTCAGCAGGTAGACGATCCCGAGTGTCGCGAGGATCCGCCCGATCCGGGCGTAGTCGACGCCGGCGCCGGGGTCCAGGCGCATGCCGGACAGCATCTCGGCGAGCTGGTCGTCGCCCTGCGCTCGGAGCCGCTCGAGCACCTGCTCCTGCGTGGCGCCGGCGGGCAGCTGCTCGTTGATCACGCCCTCGAACAGCACGTTCGTCGCGTTGCCGAGGAGCTTCGGCCCGACGATCGCGAAGACGACGCTGAGCGCGCCCAGGAGGACGACGGTGACCAGCATCGCCCGCTCCGGCCGCAGGCGCCTCGCGAGGCGGGAGGCCGAGCCCCGGAAGTCCTTCGACTTCGCGGGCGGTGCCATCATGCCGGGGTGGCCGAAGCCGCGGCCGCCCGGGCCTGGGCGGACGGGCGCCGTGCCCCCGTGGCGGCGCCCGGCGCTCAGGCTGCCTCCTCGGGGGAGAGCTGCGAGTAGACGATCTCGCGGTAGGTCTCGCACGTCTCGAGTAGCTCCGCGTGCGTCCCGACGCCGGCGAGCGTGCCGTCCGCCAGGACGACGATCCGGTCGGCGTGCATGATCGTGCCGACGCGCTGCGCGACGATCAGGACCGTCGCGTCCGCGGTCTCGGCTCGGAGCGCCGCCCGGAGCCTCGCGTCGGTCGTGAAGTCGAGCGCCGAGAAGCTGTCGTCGAAGACGTAGATCTCGGGCCGCTTCGCGATGGCCCGCGCGATCGCCAGGCGCTGCCGCTGTCCGCCGGAGAGGTTCGTCCCGCCCTGGGCGATCGGCGCGTCGAGGCCGCCTTCCATCTCCTCGACGAACGCCCTCGCCTGCGCCACCTCGAGGGCGCGCCAGACCTCCTCGTCCGTCGCGTCCTCACGGCCCTCTCGGACGTTGCTCGCGACCGTCCCCGAGAACAGGAACGCGCGCTGCGGGACCAGGCCGATCCGCGACCAGAGATCCTGCTGCGCGAGGTCACGGACGTCGACGCCGTCGACGAGGACCCGCCCGCCCGTCACGTCGAAGAGCCGCGGTACGAGGTTCACGAGCGTCGACTTGCCGCTCCCCGTGCTCCCGATGATCGCCGTGACCTCGCCCGGCCCCGCCGAGAACGAGATATCCGACAGCACCGGGTCCTCGGCGCCGGGGTAACGGAACTCGACGTCGCGGAGCTCGAGGGTGCCGCGACGCTCCGGCGGGGTCACCGGCGACACCGGGTCGGCGATCGTCGAGGCAACGTCGAGCACCTCGACGATCCGTTCGGCGGAGGCCGCCGCCCGCGGCAGCATCACGAACATCATCGAGGCCATGAGGATCGAGAACAGGATCTGCATCAGGTACGTGAGGAACGCCGTCAGGTTCCCGATCGACATGTCCCCGTGGCCGACCAGGAGGCTGCCGAACCACATGACCGCGACGGTCGACAGGTTCACGATCAGCATGACCGCCGGCATCATCAGCGCGAACAGGCGTGTGACCCGCAGGGTCGTGGCGGTGAGGTCGTCGTTCGAGCCGGCGAAGCGGCGCTCCTCGTGCTCGGTCCGGTCGAACGCCCGGATCACGCGGATCCCGGACAGCTTCTCGCGCAGGATCCGGTTGATCGCGTCGAGCTTCAGCTGCATGGCCCGGAACATCGGCAGCGCCCTGCTCGCGATGAGCGCGATGAACGCCGCCATGACCGGCAGGATCACGACGAGCAGGAGCGACAGGCGCGCGTTCATCCGCAGCGCCATGAAGATGCCGCCCAGCATCATGATGGGCGCGGCGATCATGAGGGTCAGCGCCATCATCAGGAGCATCTGGACCTGCTGGACGTCGTTCGTGCCCCGGGTGACGAGCGACGCGGTCCCGAGCCGGTTGACCTCCATCTGCGAGAAGGACTGAACCCGGGTGAAGAGCTCGTGACGCACGTCGCGGCCGATCCCCATCGCCGTCCGGGCGCTCCAGTACACGGCGAAGACCGACGCGACGCCCATCAGCAGCGTGACCACGAGCATCAGGGCGCCGACCGAGACGATCACGCCCGTGTCCCCCTTGGCGACGCCGTCGTTGATGATGTCCGCGTTCAGCGTCGGCAGGTACAGGTTCGCGAGGGACTGGACCAGGACGAGGGCGACCACGACCGCGAGCTGCCGTCGGTACGGCCGCAGGAAACGCATCAGCAGGCGTCTCACGGACGCCCCCTCCGGTCGCGCCGCGTCCGGGTCGTCGCCTGCACGCAGCAACGATACTGGCGACATGGGCACGCCTCCACGGCTCGGCGCATGAACGCCTCGGACCGGGTGCTCTCGGCGTCCGTCGCGGCGGTGCGCCGCCGGTGCGAGGGCATCACCGGCGCCGAGGTGCTCGAGCGCGACGGGCTCGTGCTCTCGCTCACGAACGTGCCCGAGCCCTCGCTGAACTCCGCCTTCGTCGAGCGCGAGCCCTCGGACCCGGCCGGCACGCTCGCCTGGGCCGAGGAGGAGATGGGGCGTCGCGGCCACGCGCTCGGGATCGACTACCCGCCGGGGCGCTGGCCCGCGCTCGACCTCGCCGTCCGCGAGACGGGGCTCGACCTCCTGCTCTCGCGCCCGGTGATGGTCGCCGATCTCGGCTCGGTGCCGGACGCGCCGGTCCCGTCGGGGGTCGAGATCCGGCCGGTGGACGGGCGGGAGGATGCGCTCGTGCTGGCCCGGGTCGACGCCGCGTCGTTCGGGACCCGCCCCGAGATCTCGGAGGCGGCGTTCACCCCCGGGCTCGTCGGCGTCGAGGGCGTGCGAGGGTTCCTCGCGTGGGAGGGCGACGAGGCGGTCGGGTGCGCCGTGGCGCAGGAGGGCACCGGGACGACCGGCGTGTTCGGCGTCGGCGTCGTGCCCGAGGCCCGGGGGCGAGGCATCGGCGCCGCCCTCACCGTCGCGGCCGCGAGGGCCTTCCGCGCGGACCTCGCCTGGCTGGTTCCCTCGGACATGGCGCGCCCGATGTACGGGCGCCTGGGCTTCCTCGACCTCGAGACGTGGCAGGTCTGGGTCCGCCGCACGGCGTGAGGGCCTTGTCGGGGGCCGCCGTATACTCAACCGCGGTGGCCGTGCTAGGCGGGGAGCTAGCGGTGCCCTGTACCCGCGATCCGCTTCAGCGGGGCTGAATCCCCGCCCGAGGCCCGTCGGGTCCGAGTCTGCTCCCGGCACGGAGCGTTGAAGGTTGGGTCCCGCGCGACGTCATCCCGTGAACCCGGTCAGGTCCGGAAGGAAGCAGCCGTAAGCGGGGCGTGACGGGTGCCGCGGGCGTGCCTGACCGGAGCTACCGGCCGGTGACGCGATCGAGTCCGATGCGGTCGACGGCGGGTGCACGGCCACCACCTATCATCTCGACGAGACTTCCCCGGCGGACACGAGAAGGGGAGCGCGTGTGGCCGAGTACCAGTCCCTCTACAGGAAGTACCGGCCGCAGGGCCCGCAAGAGGTCCTCGGCCAGGAGCACGTCGTCCGCGCGCTCATGGGGTCGGTGAAGGAGGGGCGGCTCGCGCACGCCTTCCTGTTCTGCGGTCCCCGCGGCACGGGGAAGACCTCGACCGCCCGGATCCTCGCGAAGATGGTCAACTGCGAGCGGGGCCCGACGGCCGAGCCCTGCGGCGCGTGCGAGCAGTGCCTCGCGATCCGCGAGGGCCAGCACCTGGACGTCGTCGAGATCGACGCGGCCAGCCACGGCGGCGTCGACGACGCCCGCGACCTCCGCGAGAAGGCGCCGACCGCTCCCGTCCAGGGCCGCGAGAAGGTCTACATCATCGACGAGGCGCAGCGGCTCTCGCGCGAGGCGTTCGACGCCCTGCTCAAGGTCTTCGAGGAGCCACCGCCCGGCGTCCGCTTCGTGCTCGCGACGACCGAGCCCCACAAGATGCCGGCCACCATCATCGGGCGGTGCCAGCGGTTCGACTTCCGCCGCGGCGCCACCGACGTCGTCGCCGACCACCTGCTTCGGATCGCGACCGACGAGGGGATCGAGCTCACGCGCGGTGCCGCGCAGGCGATGGCCCGGCAGTCCGAGGGCTCGTTCCGCGACGCGCTGTCGCTGCTCGACCAGGCCTCGGTGCTCGGCGCCGGGAAGGTCGACGAGACGGTCGTCGCCTCGCTGATCGGGGTCGGCCGCTCGGACGTGCTGTTCGCGCTCGCCGACGCGGTGAGCGTGGGGGACGCGCGCGGCGTGTTCGAGGTCGTTCACGGGATCGTCCAGGAGGGCCAGGACCTGCGCCACGTGACGAACGAGGCGCTCACGCACTTCCGGAACCTGCTGCTCGTGAGGACCGCGCCGGGGCAGCACGACCTGATCGACGCGACCGAGAGCGAGATCGAGCGGCTCTCGGCCCAGGCCGCCAAGCTCTCCGAGGCCGAGCTGGCCCGGATCATCTCGCTGCTGCTCGACGCCCAGACCGACATGCGCTGGACGACGTCGCCCCGGCTCTCGCTCGAGCTCGCGCTGGTGCGGGCCACGATGCCGGAGACGGACTCGAATCCCGCCGCGCTCATCTCGCGGCTGGAGCGGCTCGAGCGGATCTCGGGGATCGACGTCTCGGGCGGGGGGGCCGTGGCTCCAGGGCTGTATTCGCGACCGGAGGCACGGACCGCGGAGGCCGCGTCGGCGTCGACGTCGCCCGACGGGGGCTCAGGCACCCCTTCCGCCACGGCCCCCCCGCCGGGACCGTCCGCGGGGCCCACCGAGACGCCCAAGCCCCGACGTGCCGCGAAGGCCGAGACCACTCCGGCTCGCGCCGCCGCTCCCGGCGAACCGACACTCGAACCGCCGGCCGAGGCTCCCTCGGCTCCGTCTCAACCCGTTGTCGGGGCGGGGACTTCGGCGGTGGATGTCTCGATGATCAGGGGGAATTGGCAGGGGTTGATCTCGGAGTTGCGGTCGCAGGGGAAGGCCGTGTTGCCTTCTTTCTTGGAGATCGCGACGCCGGCTTCGTTCGATGGGGAGACGTTGGAGTTGGTGTTTCCGCCGGATCGGAAGTTCGGGGTGACGAAGGTGGAGGAGCGGGAGGGGGAGTTGAAGGAGGCGCTCGTCGCGCTGTTCGGGATCTCGCCCCGGATCCGGTGCGTGGTGCGGGAGCCGGTGGCCGGGGTGGTCGAGATCCCCGAGGACGATCCGCCGTTGTCGGAGGAGGAGGCGCTCGCGCGGCTGACGGCCGAGCTGGGGGCGAAGCCAGCGGAACAGGACGAGGTCTAGGTGTACGAGGGACCGATCCAGGACCTGATCGACGAGCTCTCGCGGTTGCCGGGGGTGGGTCCGAAGTCGGCGCAGCGGCTGGCGTTCCATCTGGTGAAGGCGCAGCCGGAGGAGGCCCGGCGGCTGGCCGAGGCCATCGTGCACGCGAAGGAGCGCATCAGCTTCTGCGCCGAGTGCGGAAACGTGGCCGAGGGGGACCTGTGCCGCATCTGCCGGGACGAGGGACGCGACCGCACGACCTTGTGTGTCGTCGAGGAGCCGAAGGACGCCTCGACGATCGAGAAGGCCGGCGTGATCAAGGGGCGATACCACATCCTCGGCGGGGCGATCAGCCCGCTCGACGGCATCGGCCCCGAGGACCTCCGCGTCCAGGAGCTGCTCGACCGCGTCGAGCGCGACGGCGTGACCGAGGTCATCATCGCGACGAACCCGAACCTCGAGGGCAACGCGACCGCGATGTACGTCGCGGCGCTGCTGAAGCCGCTCGGCGTGCGGGTGACGCGCCTGGCGAGCGGGCTGCCGGTCGGCGGCGACCTGGAGTACGCCGACGAGGTCACGCTCTCGCAGGCGCTCGAGGGCCGCCGGGAGATGTGATCAGGCGGCCGCGCGCCGCCGACGCCGCAGCAGCACCACCGCGAACCACACGGCCGCCGCGATCACCAGGATCGGGATCAGGTAGCCCAGCCCGATGACCACGCCGGCGATCACGCCGATGAATCCGGCGATCGCGCGGTCCCAGGCGGTCGGCAGGCTCGGGTTCTCGACCTGGGCCTCCTGCGGCTCCACGCCCTCCTCGCGGAGCTCCGCGCGGATCGTCGCGAACGACGTGCGGTCCTTCAGCAGCTTGATCTGACCCTTGATGTTCTCGACGCGCAGCTGCGTGTCGTCGAGCGCGTTCTGCACGCGGATCGTCTGCTCGATGCTGGTCGCCCGCTCCATGAGTCCGAACAGCACGTCCAGCCGCGCCTCGGCGATCTTCAGCCGGCCCTGCAGGTCGACGTACTCGGCCGTGACGTCCTGCCCCTCGACCTTCTCGAGGAGGACGTCGCCGAGCGCGCGCAGGCCGGCGAGTGCCGAGGAGAAGTTCTTCGAGGGCACGCGCATCGTGAGCGTCCCCGAGCGCTCGCGCCCGGTCGAGGTCTGCACGAACCCGCCGTTCACCTCGGCGACGTTCTGCGCCTGCGCGAACTTCTCGTCGAACGTGTTCCGACCGATCACGACGGTCATCTGCGCCGTCCGGATGATCCGCGACGGGTCCTGCACGGGGATCGACCCCTCGATCGCCGGCGCCTCGGCCTCGACCCCCGCATCACCGACCAGCGTCTCTTCGTGCCTGATCGCCAAGCGCTGGTTCGCCGAGTCCGTGTACCCAGCCAGGCCGGGCACGGAGGCCGGCGAGGGCACCGCCATGTCGCCCGCCGCCTGATCGGCGGTGTCCCGCTGTCGCGGCCCCCCGCCCGTCGCGCCCGTTGCTCCGGAAGCCGGCCGATCGGCCCCGATCCGAGCCACGCCGCCGTCCTTCAGGAACCACCCGAGCGTGCCGGCGGCGACGAGCACGAGCACCGACGCCAGCGCGATGGCCACCCGCCGCGAGGGGAGCCACCTCGGGCCTCCCGCCCGCCGAGGGCGGGCCCGGCCGGTGCGGAAGGCCGCGTCCATCAGGTCCTCGCGGACCTGGCTCACGTATCCGATCGTCGCGTCCATCGGTGCCTACCCTTCGATCTGCGCCTCGACCGCTGGCGAGCCCGCGAGCTCGCGCCCCAGCCGCTTCAACCCTCTGCTCACCCTCGCGCGGGCGGTCTCCTCGGTGACCTGGAGCGCCTCGCTCACCTCTCGGTAGCTGAGCCCGTCGATCACCCGGAGGGTGAGCGCCTCGCGTTGCTCCTCGGACAGGAGCGAGAACGCCTGCCCGATCGCGCGCCCGACCTGCTCGAAATCGATCAGCTCCTCGATCCGGTCGTAGTCCTCGGGCGAGACCCGCCGCTCGGGCATCCCGAGCTTCCGTCGCGCCCGGGCATCGACCGCGCCGCTCCGGAAGTACCGGCTCAGCTTGTGGCGGCCGATCCCGTACAGCCATCCCGACGCGCCCAGGCCCCGGTCCCTGAACCGCGTCCGGGACGCGAACGCCTCCGCGAACGTCTCCGCCATCAGCTCCGCCGCCGCCTCCGCGTCGAGCGTCCGCCTGGCGAAGAACCGCAGGAGGCTCTCGGCGTGGCGCTCGTACACCGCGCCGAAGGCCTCGGGCTCGTCCCTCGACAGGACGATGAGCTCGACGTCGTCCATGTCTGCGTACACGCGCGCTCCGGATCCGGTCTCCACCAGGACTATGCCGTTTCCGGCCCCCGCCGTGACAGGGGCCGTCGGTTGGTAGGCTCCGCGCGCATGACGACCGACCCGCTCGAGGAGTTTCCGCGCCAGCTCGCGCGGACCCGAGGCTTCACGCTCGGCGCCCCGCGGTCGTTCACGGTGGCGCCCGACGGCTCGCGGGTCGTGTTCCTGCGCTCGAGGGCCGGGGACGACCCGGTCTCGTGCCTGTGGGCGCTCGACCTCTCGACCGGCGAGGAGCGATGCGTGTTCGACCCGCGCACGCAGGGCCTCGGCGACGAAGAGGCGCTCTCGGAGGCCGAGCGCGCCCGCCGCGAGCGCGTGCGCGAGCGCTCGAGCGGCGTGACCGCCTACGCGACCGACCGCGACGTCCGGAGGGCCGTGTTCTCGGTCTCGGGCCGTCCGTTCGTCGCCGACCTCGTCGAGGGCACGGTCGACGACCTCACCGTCCCCGGCACGGTCGACGACCCACGCCTGGACCCGAGCGGCCAGCGCGTCGCGTACGTCGTCGAGGGTGCCCTCCACGTCCGGGACCTCCGCGGCGGCAATCGCGTGCTCGCGGCCGACAACGACCCCGACACGTTCTGGGGCCTTCCCGAGTTCGTCGCGGCCGAGGAGATGGGCCGCCTGCGCGGCCACTGGTGGTCGCCGGACGGCTCGCTCCTCGCGGCCGCCCGCGTGGACCAGCGACGCGTGCGGACCTGGCACGTGTCCGACCCGACGGACCCGGCGGCCGCGCCGCGGGCGATCCGCTACCCGCAGGCCGGGACCGAGGACGCCGACGTCACGCTGTTTGTGTTCGACGTCGTCACGGGATCGCGTGTCGAGGTCGTCTGGGACCGCGCCGCCTTCCCGTACCTCGCGCGGGTGCTGTGGGAGGAGGCCGGCCCGCTGACGCTGCTCGTGCAGACGCGCGACCAGCGCCGGGTCCGGCTCCTCGAGGCAGACGCGAGCACGGGCGCGACCGAGGTGGTCGCCGATCTGGAGGACCCCGAGTGGTTCGACCTGTTCGAGGACGCGCCGCTCCGCCTCGACGACGGCCGCGTCGTGATGGTGGTGCCCGACCGCGAGGCCGACACGTACCGTCTCACGGTCGGCGGTCCGGCCGTGACCCCGCCGGTCCTCCAGGTCCGCTCCGTGTTGTCCGCCGACGATGGCGTGCTGTTCCAGGCCTCGGAGGAGCCCACCGAGGTCCACCTCTGGCGCTGGACGCAGGACGGCGGGGCCGAGCGCCTCACGCACGACCCGGGCGTGCACACGGCCGTCCGGGCGAAGGATGTCGAGGTGCGGGTCTCGGCGACGCTCGAGGCGCCGCTCGCGACGGCGACCGTGTACCGGGGGGAGCGGGCGGTGGCCGAGGTGAACTCGGCGGCCGAGCGCCCCGTGGTCGAGCCGCGGCCGACGTTCCTCACGCTCGGCGAGGACCGGTTGCGCGCCGCCCTCCTGCTGCCCGGCGGCCGAGAGCCCGAGCACGCGCTCCCCGTGATCGTCGACCCGTACGGAGGTCCGGGGGCCTTCGCGAACCGTGTGCTGCGCAGCGCCGGGTCGTTCCTCACGCCGCAGTGGCTGGCCGATTACGGGTTCGCGGTGCTCGTCGTGGACGGCCGCGGCATGGACGGCCGCGGCCCGGCCTGGGACCGTGAGATGCACCGGGTCTTCACGGTCGCGCTCGAGGATCAGGTCGCAGCGCTCCATGCAGCCGCCGAGCGCTTCCCGTTCCTCGACCTGTCCCGGGTCGCGATGCGGGGCTGGTCGTTCGGCGGCTACCTGTCGGCGCTCGCTGTCCTGCGCCGACCCGACGTGTTCCACGCGGCCGTGGTCGGCGCGCCGGTCACGGACTGGCGCCTGTACGACACGCACTACACCGAGCGCTACCTCGGTCATCCCGATGCCGAGCCGGACGTCTACGAGCGGAACTCGGTCCTGCCCGCGGCCGCGGGGCTCGAGCGCCCGATCCTCCTGATCCACGGGCTGGCCGACGACAACGTCTACGTCGCGAACACGCTCCAGCTCTCGACCGCGCTGTTCGAGGCGGGGCGGTTCCCCGAGCTCGTCCTGATCCCGAACGCGACGCACCTGACGCGCTCGACCGCGGTGACCGAGAACCTCCTGCGCGTCCAGCTCGACTTCCTGACGCGAACGCTTCGCCCCGCCTGAGCGGATCGCCGGAACCTCCTTGCTACCCTGAGCGCTGAGCTCGGACCGGAGGCCTCGTGGCGATCGTCGTGCAGAAGTTCGGCGGGACCTCGGTCGGCACGCCCGAGCGGATCCAGGCGGTCGCCGACCGGATCGTCCGCACGCGCGAGGCCGGCAACGACGTGCTCGTGGTGGTCTCGGCGATGGGGGATACGACCGACGAGCTGTTCGAGATCGCCCACCGGATCGCTCCGTTCCCCGAGCCGCGCGAGCTCGACATGCTGCTGACCGCCGGCGAGCGGATCGCGATGTCGCTCCTCGCCATCGCCGTCTGCGACCGCGGATGCCGAGCGGCGTCGTACACGGGCTCGCAGGCCGGGATCATCACCGACGCGCAGCACGGGCAGGCGCGGATCGTCGAGATCCGCCCGAAGCGGATCCTCGAGTCGCTCGAGGGCGGCAACGTCGTGATCCTCGCCGGGTTCCAGGGGCTCTCGACGAGCTACGACATCACGACGCTCGGACGCGGCGGCTCGGACACCACGGCGGTCGCGATGGCCGCCGCCCTCGGCGCCGAGGTGTGCGAGATCTACACGGACGTCGACGGCGTCTTCACCGCGGACCCGCGCGTCGTTCCGGACGCGGCGAAGGTCGACCGGATCTCGTTCGAGGAGATGCTCGAGCTCGCGGCCGCCGGCGCGAAGGTCCTGCACTCGCGGTCCGTCGAGTACGCTCGCCGGAACGGCGTGAGGATCCACGTGCGATCGTCGTTCAACGACCACCAGGGGACTTGGGTGGTGAAGGAGGAGGACATGGAGGTCGGGATGGAGGCGGCGCTGATCTCGGGCGTCGCGCTCGAGGACCGCGACGCGAAGATCACGTTCGACGGGGTTCCCGACCGGCCCGGCATCGCGGCGACGCTGTTCCGCGCGGTCGCGGGTCAGGGCGTGAACGTCGACATGATCGTCCAGAACGTCTCGCACGAGGGCAAGACCGACCTGTCGTTCACGGTCCCGCGCGAGGACGTCTCGAAGATCCAGGCGGCGCTCGACGGCATCGCGCACGACGTCGGCGCGATCCGCTTCTCGGTCGACGACGACATCGCGAAGATCTCCCTCGTCGGCGCGGGGATGAAGAACCACCCCGGCGTCGCGGCCGAGATGTTCGAGGCGCTCGCCGACGAGGGCATCAACATCGAGATGATCTCGACCTCGCCGATCCGCGTCTCGTGCGTCGTGCGCGCGAGCGACGGCGAGCGGGCCACGCGGGCGATCCACGCGAAGTTCGAGCTGGAGGGCGGCGCGCACCGGCTCACCTGATCGCCTCCCGCGGATCGGCCGGTACCATGGTCGGACCATGAAGGTCGCCGTCGTCGGAGCCACCGGAGCCGTCGGCCGGGAGATGACCCGGATCCTGCAGGAGCGGGACTTCCCCGTCGAAGAGTTCGTGGCGCTCGCGTCCGAGCGTTCGGTCGGCCGCGTCGTTCGGTTCCGCGGCCGGGACCACACCGTCGGCCTGCAGACGGTCGAGGCGCTCGAGGGCGTCGACGTCGCGCTGTCGTCGTGCGGGAGCTCCGTGGCGAAGACGTGGGTCCCCCAGGCCGCCGAGCGCGGGACCGTGTGCATCGACAACTCGAGCGCGTTCCGGATGGAGCCGTGGGCTTCCCTCACGATCCCCGAGGTGAACCCGGAGTCGATCTCTGCGGACACGCGCGTCTACAGCGTGCCGAACTGCACGATCATCACGACGCTGATGGCGGTCGCGCCGCTGCACCGCGAGGCCGGGCTGCGGTCGCTCGGCGTCTCGTCGTACCAGGCGGTCTCGGGCGCCGGCCACCGCGGCGTGACCGAGCTCGCCGAGCAGGTCGGCAAGCTCCACGGGTCCGAGGACGACCTCGGCCATCCCGACGTCGGCGCGCTGCCGGTCGGTGAGGTGTTCGGCAAGACGATCGCGTACAACGTCGTCGCGAAGATCGACGTCTTCGACGAGGAGAGCGGCTTCACCTTCGAGGAGATCAAGATGGCGCGCGAGGCGAAGCGGATCCTCGCGATGCCGGATCTCCAGATCGCCGCGACGTGCGTTCGCGTGCCGGTCGCCGTCGGGCACTCGGTCAGCGTCGAGGCGACGTTCGAGCGCAACATCACGCCCGCCGAGGCCCGCGAGATCCTCGCCGAGGCGCCGGGCGTGCAGGTCCGCGACGACCCCGCGAACCTGGTCTACCCGAGCCCGCTCGAGGCCGCCGGCATCGACGACGTGCTCGTCGGCCGGATCCGCCAGCATCCCGATCGCACGGACACGCTCCTGCTGTTCGCGTGCGGCGACAACCTCCGGAAGGGCGCGGCGCTGAACGCGGTCCAGATCGCCGAGGCCGTCCTGGCGCGCTCGTGAGCGACTGCGTCTTCTGCAGGATCGGCGCGGGCGAGGCGCCGTCGGATCGGGTCTTCGAGGACGAGCGCACGTTCGCGTTCCTCGACATCCACCCGGCGGGTGAGGGTCACACGCTCGTCATCCCGAAGACGCACTGGACGACGGTGTGGGACGCGGACGCCGAGGACTGGCGCGCGGTGTGGGAGATGGTCCGCCGTGTCGCCGCGGGCCTCCGATCGGCGTTCGACCCGGACGGCCTCTACGTCCGGCAGGCGAACGGGCACCTGGGCGGGCAGGAGGTCATGCACCTCCACGTCCACCTGATCCCCCGGTACGCGGCCGGCCGGGCGCCGGGCCTCGGCTCGCTGGCCGAGGTGGCCGAGGCGATCCGCGCCGCCGTCTGAGTCGTTCAGCCGAGGTCGGCGAGCGCCCGAGCCACGAACGTCTCGTACCGCCGCAGCTTCTCGGGGGTCACGCCTGGCGCCGTGCCGTCACCCAGCCAGTCGACGGCGTCGAGCACGTCCCAGTACGGGTGGTGGTCGAGGCCGGGATCGAGCGCACGCCACGCGTCGAGGAATCCGTCGGCCATCGCGAGGTCGAAGTCCCACGCCAGGTTGATCCGCGCCTGCGCGAGATCGATGCCCGGTGGCCCGACACACCCGGTCGTCCAGTCCACGACGCCGGTGAGCACGCCGTGCTCCCACACCGTGTTCCCGTGGTGGTAGTCGCGATGGATGAACCGGGTCGGCGTCTCGGGCGGCTCGGACGCCACCACCTCGAAGGCACGCTCCCACGTCCGCGTGTCGAGCGCCCACGCGGGTGGCCGAAGGTCGGCGACGGTGACCCGTCCGAGACGAAGTACGGTTCGTATGCGCGAATCGAGGGCGGCACGTCGACGGCGTGGATCGCGGGCAGCGGTTCAGCGAGCCGGCGCGCGAACGCGTCCAGGTCGTCCGGTGTGCCGGGCGGGTGGCCCGGCACCCACGTCAGCAGGAGCGTCGGCACCTCACAGAGGTCGCCAGAGGCGTCCTCGGCGATCAGCCTCGGCACGGGGAGGTCGGCGTGCTCGAGCGCGCGGAGCGCCGCGACCTCGTCGGTAGGCGAGTGCCACGGATCGGACGCGAGCAGTTCCACGTCGGTGTATCGGCGCAGCAGCAGCTCGAGGTCGGCGCCTTCGGGCGACTGGATCCGGAGGTGGTGGTTCGTGTGCGAGGTGTCGGGCAGGACCGCGATCTCGTGCACCCGCGCCGTCGACCCGAGCACCGAACGGAGCCACTCGGCCGTGCGCTCGGGGAGACCGGTCGCCATGTCCCTCTATAGAAAGGTGTCGGCGCGCGAGCGTCAGCGGACGAAGTCGCACGTACACGGCGAGCGCCCGCACTTCGGGCACCCGTCGGCGTAGCGCGCCATCGCCTGCTCCAGGTCCACGCCGCTCAGGTTCGCGAGCGAGGCGAGCCAGGCGAGCACGTCGGAGAACTCGAGCTCGAGCTCGTCCTGGTCGCCCCGGCGGAGCGCCTTCGCCAGCTCCCCGACCTCCTCGGTGAGCCAGCGGAAGGTGGCGTCCCGTCCGCGCCTCGCGTCGCGCTGGTAGTAGGTGCGTCGAAGTGTCGCTTGCAGCTCGGAGATCTCCATGGGGAGCCGAGTGTAGCCGTCGCGCTTGGCTGGGCGTTACTGCTCGGACTCGGACTCGAGGTCGGGGATGACCACGGTCTCGCCGGCCTCGAGCGCACGCTGCTCCTCCTGCAGTTGCTTCAGCCGGTTGTATACGGTCTGTCGGGTCGTGCCGAGGGCCTCAGCGATGTGCGTGATCGAAGCGCCCCCATCGCGAGCGTCACAGAGCGTCGTCGATTCGAGGTCGTCAAGGTAGAGGCGCAGTTCGCGGATGGCCTCGAGTACTTTCAGCGGAACAGCAGACGACTCGAGCTGATGGATGAGAGATCTGGGGGACCGCACGGGGCGACCGTATCGTTCCCTCGGTTCGAGTGCAACAGCACTCCCTGAGTCGCTCGTCCACAACTTAGACAGCGATGTCCGCTGGAAGGCCCGCGTTACACGCACGTGATTCGCCGGAGATGATGCGCGACCGCGAAATCGGGTGCCAGTCAAACGGCTTGACCTCCATCGGCCTTTCGGCCTACAGTGCGGCTGGACGGCATAGGCCGAATAGGGGCATCGATTGAGCCCAGGTTGCGGAACCGAGGGGACGGGCCCTTTCGGCAACGCCGACCGGCCTGTCCGTCCAGGCCTTCGCGCCCCGAGATCCGTGCTCGGAGCGCCTTCGTGTTCAGGGGGAGGCAACCCATGAAGCATGCCCGGAAGCGTTCGCATCGGCTCATCGGCGCTGGCCTACTCGGATCGGCGATCCTCATCATGGGCTGGGCTCTTCCCTCCGCCTCGGCGGCGCCCGTGATGATCGTGGACGACGGGGGTCCCGACGACTATCCCGGCCAGAAGGACCTGAACTACCTCACGGTCGACTACGCGCCTGGCACGCCGGGCACGATCGTCGTCGAGTGGGGGTGGGACGACACCGCGTGGTCTGGAAACAACACAGGCGACGCGTGCTCGCTCTTCGACACAGACGGGGACGGGTTCGCGAACTACTCCCTGTGCGTCACGGTGGGCGGGGATCCGGCGTCCTACCAGGACCTGCGCCTGTACTCGTGCGGCGACACGAGAACGGACCGGTGCGATCAGCCGACGACGTTGATCAGCCCCGTCTCGTCGACGGCGACGGTCGCGCTGCCGGCGAACTCCGATCCCTTCGGCGTTCCGAGTTCGCCGTACTACGCTCCCGCGCACGTAACGGGGAACACGTGCGGCACCAATCCCGGCTGTTACACGACGGATACCGTCGCCACCGTCAACGTCGTGCTGAACGACATCGGCGGCGGGGCGGACCCGTTCCTGCTGAACGTGTGCAGCTACCCGTCGGAGGAACCGAACTCCGCTCCCTCGGAGTGCGTGGTCACGCCGAATGCCGGCTACCTCACGATCGTGAAGGTCGCCGACCCGAACGACGCTACCGACTTCGTCTTCAACATGGGAACGGGTCAGGAGTCCACGACCGGCGACGACACGTGGACGATCACCGGCAGCGGGTCGGTGCAGATGATCCCGTTCATGTCGGGGACGGACTACGACCTGAGCGAGGTCGTCCCGAGCCAGTGGAACCTCGACTCGGCGGCGTGCGTGTTACAGACCTCGCCGACGGCGCCAACCGGAGACGAGACGTCCACGGGCGTGGAGGACTTCGAGATCCAGGCCGGCGTCGAGACGATCTGCACGTTCAACGACTCGAAGCAGGCGTACATCACCGTCACGAAGGTCGTCACGAACGACGACGGTGGATCGGCGCTGCCGGACGACTTCAGCCTGACGCTCGAGGGCGACCCGGTCACGAGCGGCGTGGCGGTCGCGGTCGACCCCGGCACGTACACGGCCGGCGAGACGCTGCTGCCCGGGTACACGTTTGAGGGGTTCACTGGCGACTGCGACTCGAACGGCGATATCACCGTGGCAGCCGGCGAGAGCAAGTCGTGCACCCTGACGAACGACGACCAGCAGGCGTACATCACCGTCACGAAGGTCGTCACGAACGATGACGGTGGATCGGCGCTGCCGAACGACTTCGCCCTCACGCTCGAGGGCGACCCGGTCACGAGCGGCGTGGCGGTCCCGGTCGACCCCGGCACGTACACCGCCGGTGAGACCCTGC
>Ga0105100_10000727_pt1 | contig 19148 bp, 17 predicted proteins | sample PPLLak12cMay2015_2_FD_87033 | JGI IMG/M metagenome (GOLD analysis project Ga0105100, IMG submission 87033) | Freshwater sediment microbial communities from Prairie Pothole Lake near Jamestown, North Dakota, USA - PPLs Lake P8 Core (1) Depth... | ecosystem: Environmental > Aquatic > Freshwater >...
AACCGGGAGGGTTGTCGCGCCCGGTTTCTCACATTTATCTGCAGAAACGTCTGGGGATCCCATCTGTTCCTGGAAATCCATCCCGCTGAGAAAACAGCACATCCGGATCATACTCGTTGTGCTGGCGGCGTCCGGTGACGGTATCCAGATTGGCAAGCTGTACGCGACTTTCCAGCCTAAGCTCTGACCGGGATCTGCGGGATCTGGCACTAGCAGCGTCAAGGATTTCGGGGTCAAAATCCGCTCTTCTCACCGCTCTGGGATGATAGAGACTCACCTCGCACCACCCCCCCACGCCTGACATGTTGGAGCGTGCCCCACATCTTCAGTCCCTGCAGAATTCTGTCACTGAAATGTGACTGACCCGTAATCCAAGCAGACTTGAGTCTTTTCCCAAACCTCATGTAAGGTGAATTGAAAGTTCGGTTCCTTTGGAGGATACCCAGATGCCCCTCCATCCCTGGCAATGCCGTTGACTTAAGGGGTGGCACGGGCTAAGCGGAGCTTGCCCGTGGTGGGGACGCATGGGCAAGCTTCATCGGGTATTGCCGCTCCTTGGTCGATAGCGCTGAGCAAATGAAGCAGCCCCACCATAACCCACACCCGGAAGTGGAGGAGTATGCAACCCGGGGTCGTTTACCCGGGTTGCACTTGTCAGCAGCGTGGTCCGGTGGCTCTTCCTGAATGCGGATTACTACGACCCGTTGCTTCGATTCTTCCGGACAACATCCTGGCAACTTGAGCCTCTCTTGGCTTCATGGGTGACCAACGCCATGAGCTTGTTCCCATCCCGGAATTCAATGGCCGCCAGCTTCTCATAGGCGACACCACCAAAGTCGGCAAGGAAGCGCACAAAATACCCGGGCTCAAACTGCTCCATCAGGAGTCCCAGAACAGTTGTACGTCGGAGTTCGTTTTTGGACGCCATGGGAAGGATTCCTGGCGCAAGCTCAGCCGCGCGAGAGCGGCATCCGGCCACACGACACCCTGGCATTCTCTCCGATAAGCCTTATTATGTTTTTCATAGGGGACTGTTAACAGACAAGAAGGTTAGCACAAACTATCTAGCAGGGGGATTCCGATGCCCAGCGAACCAAAACCCCTGGACTTCGAGGCCAGCTTTCGCGGGGAGCTCATCCGGCCTGCCGATGCAGGGTACGATGAAGCCCGCCGCATTTACAACGCCATGATCGACAAGCGTCCATCGCTGATCGCAAAATGTGCAAACGTGGCGGATGTAATGAGTGCTTTGAGCTTCGGCCGAGCTAAAAATCTGAGGATTGCCGTAAGAGGGGGAGGCCACAACGGACCGGGTCTCAGCCTGTGTGATGATGGCTTGGTGATCGATCTATCACGGATGAAAGGCCTGCATGTCGATCCCGCGAAACACACGGTGCGGGTGGAGCCCGGATGCCGGTGGGGCGATGTGGATCACGCAACCCATATTTTTGGACTGGCGACGGTAAGTGGTGTCAACTCGAACACAGGGGTCAGCGGTCTCACCCTTGGCGGGGGCCACGGTTACCTGACCCGCAAATACGGTCTCACCATCGACAACCTCCTTTCCGCGGACATGGTGCTTGCGGATGGGCGCTTCGTTACAGCCAGTGAAGAGGAAAACCCGGATCTGTTCTGGGCCATTCGCGGCGGTGGAGGCAACTTCGGCATTGTCACGTCCTTTCTCTTTCGACTCCACCCGGTGAGCACGGTGTATGCCGGACCGACCCTGTGGCCGCTGGAGCAGGCCGAAGAGGTGCTCCGATGGTATCGCTCCTTCCTTCCCGGGGCGGAGGAGGATCTCTACGGTTTCTTTGCGTTCCTGGTTGTGCCCCCGGCACCGCCCTTTCCGGAAAGTCTGCATGGCCAAAAGGTCTGTGGTGTCATCTGGTGCTACTCCGGGGCTCCGAGCCGTTCCGAAGAAGTATTTCGGCCTGTCCGGGATTTCGGTCCCCCGATATTCGAGCACCTGGGGCTTATGCCCTATCCAATGCTGCAGAGTGCTTTTGACAAACTTTATCCGCCGGGACTCCAATGGTACTGGAAAGGCGATTTTGTGAGGGAATTGAGGGAGGAAGCCATCTCGCTCCACATAGAGCACGGCTCTGAGCTGCCAACCCCCCTCTCCACCATGCATCTCTACCCCATCGATGGAGCCGTTCATCGAGTCAGAAGCAACGACACCGCGTTCAGCTTTCGCGACTGCCTCTGGTCTCAGGTCATTGTGGGAGTGGATCACGATCCAGGCAACAACGAGGGTATGATTGCATGGGCAAAGCGCTACTATGAAGCGCTTCATCCCTATTCGGCCGGTGGAGCATACGTCAATTTCATGATGGAGGAAGGACAGGATCGTGTTCAGGCCACCTACGGGGGCAACTACGAGCGCCTCGTGGAGCTGAAGAGGAAGTATGATCCTGAAAACGTTTTTCGGATGAATCAGAACATCACACCGTGAGGGCGATTATGCGGCGCCCCTGTCTGAAGCTTGCCCCTCCTGGTTCTGGTCTTCGCACAATGGGCTGGCGCGGAAGACAGGGCATTCGATTCCGGTAGCGTGAAGATCCGCTACTTCGAAGAGGGGAATGGCGACCCAGTGGTCCTGGTTCATGGCTTCTCACGAAATAGTGAAGTGATTGGATCGAAACCGGGATCATGGAAGCTCAATTGGCCTACGGTTTTTTCATCCTCGTTGGATGATTGAGCTCCACTTGGAAAGGAGGAAAAGAAAAATGAGCTCCCAAGCTGCACAAAGAAGAGACCAACACAGGTTGAATGGAGTCGACGTGGATCGACTCTATGACACCATAGATGCGATCAAGGTTGAACCAGGGATTGCCAAATTCAACTTCCGCGTCAGGAACAGATGGATTGATGGGGGGCACAATCACACGACCATCAAGGATTTCCACGGTGCGTCGAAAGACCATCCCCATGAGGAGCCCTTTGAACTGGATGCGGATGAGCCTGAGGTTCTTCTGGGTCATGACAAAGGACCAAACCCTGTGGAGTACCTTCTCACAGCTCTCGCAGGCTGCTTGACATCTTCCCTTGTCTATCACGCGGCAGCCAAGGGAATCGAGGTGAGAGGTGTTGAATCACACCTGGAAGGAGACCTGGATCTGAGAGGCTTTTTGGGGCTGTCGAAGGATGTTCCAGTTGGATATGAGGAGATCAGAGTTTCTTTCACTATCGACGCCGACATCTCGGAGGAAGAAAAGCGGGAACTGGTCCAGATGGCCCAGAAATACTCTCCCGTGTTCAACACTGTCTCCGGCCCTACCAAAGTCAGCGTACGACTCGGAAGCCATGAGTAGGCGCCAGGAACCAGGGCGCGGGCGGGTGCTGAGGGCATGCCCGCGCCTTTTCCACCGGAGAGAGGACATGGCAGGCTTGCGGCCTGTTCAATGCACGGCGCAAAGATACGGAGTCTTAATCTGGAATTTCAGCGTTTTCGAATCTCGACTCAAATGAATGGCCCTGGTGAGCTGATCTCGTCGGATTGCCAATGTGCGAATCACCAAAATACATCACAAGCATGACACCACGACACAGGTCCATTCTTGAACGGATATGCTGCGGAGCGTCTTCACCACGTGCAAGACTTGAAGCTATCATAGACCTTATCGGCACAAAGGTGCTGAAATTTCTGGGAGTTGATTCCGGTGGTACGCATGAACAGAACCTGGTCTGCCGGAGCGCTCTTTGAGCAAGGCTCTCCATAGAAAGCTGCTCTCTCACGTGGTCTATGGAGGGTCGAGATGAAAAAATCCCTCATCTATATAGACTTCAAGGAGTTTCTCCAGGTTCTCGCGCATGACTCCTGCCTCGAAGCACTCCAGTGCGTCTGCAACGTCGGGCTCGGGAAAGAGCTCCCGACAAAGCGTACGCAAGCTCTTAGAACCGTCCGCTCCCTCCAATAACCTGGCAAATGAGGGACCGAGCTCCAGGTATTTTCCACTTGAGTCCCTGAGCATGAACTGAAGAACGGGCACCTCATGGCGATGCACGGTGATGTTGTCAGCCAATCGCAACCGCCAGGTCTCCCTCATCTCTTCGGTAGAACGCCGAGTGGGGGCGGTTATTCGGTCTCCCGTGGAATGCCTCGGTGGCACTGCCTGGACCATGGAAAATACTGTGCACCCGCCCTGGCAACCCCATTTCATGCGAAGGTCGCACTCATAACAGCGTTCCATGGGGAAGACCTTGTCTTGATGATAGGCCAATTGCCGTTCGTAGTAGCTCTGCAGCTCTGAAAGATGGTGGAATTCGTCCAATCGGCGGTTTTCAAAGGAGGACAGGCAGAAACAGGGCCAGACACTCAGGTCGGGGCCGATGTCGATGATCGCTTTGCAGCGGGCATTGCGGCTGAGATCCAGAACGCCCTTGAGAAGCAGCTCGCCCATCTGGGCATAATCGAAAATGCACAGAGGCACTGCGTTGTCGATGTGGACGGCGATGCCCCTGGATTCGGCCTGGCGCACGTAGCCTATGATGAAATCAGGCATTTTGAAGTAATCGGCAAGGGGCATGCTGGCATTCTCGGTGTTGAGCACTGGCAGGGAAAAGCATAGACGCACAGTCGAGAATCTGTACTTCTCTACAAGGTCGAGGACATATTCGCCTTTGGGAGTGGTACTGAAGAGATTGAAGCTCAACGAGACCGCCGGTCTGCCGGATATGGCCTCCAGATTCTGGTTGATGCGTTTCCACTGGGCATCGCGGTAGGCCTCGGGGTGATCCACGTTGAGCAGAAACCGCATCTTGCTTGGCGGAACCTTTGCGAAAAATGTGTTGAGCTCCGCCGGCCAGGTCCCGTTACTCAAGACGTCGACGAAAAAGCCCTCAGACAAAGCCCGGGTGACGATCTCCCGAAAACCCGGATGAAGTGTTGGTTCGCCTCCCATTACACGGAATGTATCTACCCCGGAGATCTTCAGGAACTCGAAGACGGCATCTACGTGCTCCGGTGGCATATGCATTGCCCCTTTCTGCTGCAGCTTTTCCTTGGCAAAGCAGTAGGAGCAGGACTGATTGCAGGCTGTGGTCAAGAGGATGTTGGGCATGCACTCACCAATGGCGGCCGCGGTCGCGTGACCCGGCCGCATCGGTAGGGGTTTCGGTTTCTGATCAGCGCCTCGTGCTGAGCTTCTCCTCCAACATTACCTCAAGCCGGCGGACAAGATCCTCCCGCAAGCGCTCGAAGTGATGGCTGAAAACGTCGGCTGGATAGTAGATTTCCTCGGGGATGAACCTGGCGCGGAGTCTCGCTGCGCTGTAGGCGCGGCCTACGTCGGATCTGCTGGCTCCTGTCCAGTCGGGTGCGGGATAGAAGACGGGGTAGAAGATGGGCAAACGCCTCCTCGGGATGAGCTCGGCGATGAGCTCTTTGAGGGTATTTTGCTCCCAGAGGGTCGAGGGATAGCAGACGCGGGGGTCACAGCTGGAGATACGCCCGTTCTTGACTTCGGCCACCAGTTCGGTGAACGCACCAAGCTTCTTGAGCCGGGCGACCTCCTCCTCGCCCAACTTCACGCCAAACCGTTCAGCCACAGCTTCCGGGTTGCGCAGCAATTCCGCCCTTAACTGCGGATTGATGTTGGCCTCTGACATGAGCTTGTTGACGGGTTCATTCTGCTTCATGGCTGCCTCCTTCGGATCACTTGGGTAAGGTGTGTATGGGGGTAAGAAGCGGATAGGACTACTACTTAAAAGCTAATCACGATTCTTTGTGATGTCAAAGCCATTTCAGGCCGGTTTCGCAGAAACTTCTCTGACTCAACGACCGCCAATACCCAATTACTGAAAAAATCGTAAATTAATCGGGCTCAGTGAGCAGTGTACAGCCCTATTCACTGTCATGACCTGTACTTCGCTCATGGAAGCGGCTTTCCTACGAACAGATCATTCCTTGGAGCTTGAAACACGTAAGACTCGGCAACCGGAAGAAACAAACGGAAGGTTGCACCTCGGCCAGGCTGGCTCTGAACAGCGATGGCTCCCTCGTACAGGCGGACCAAACCAAGGACAACAGAAAGCCCCAGACCACGGCCTACGCACTTGGTGGTGAAGAATGGATCGAAGATGCTCTCAAGGGTCATTTCATCCAAGCCGCAACCTGTATCCGAAATGGAAAGGGCAGCGTAGGCCCCTGCTCTTGGCTTCCAACCTAAGGGCCGGCATAGAGTCGCCCCAGAAATATCTTCCGCTTTGAAAACACCTGCGGAAACACTGATCTCGCGCTTCCAGTTCCCAAGAGCTTCATAGGCGTTGAGAAGCAAATTGATCACGACCTGCTTTAGGTGGTCTTCCACCGCCACAACGATCGCCCCCTCTGCTGCGAGGTCGGCTCTGATGATGACATCCTTGGAGAACAATCCGCTCACAAATAATAGAGCTTCCCGCGCGGTTTCCGTGAGACTGACCAGCCTTTTCCTGCCTGAAGCGGAACCGACATAAGCGAGCATCAAACGACTCATTTCGACGGCCCGACGTGAAGCGCCCATAGCATGTGAGATGCAATCCTTGACTCTCTCCACCTCGGCTGAATCGCTGAGCGCCAGCTCCAGGTTTCCCATAACCACGCAAAGCAGGTTGTTGAAATGATGCGCCACCATGCCGGCCAGCCGGCGCAGACTTTCGTCTTTCTGCTCATCCAGAAGTTGCCGCTGAAGCGCTTTCAGCTCATCTTCAGCCTGCTTGTGTGCGGTGATATCCCATATGATGGTTTGGTAACCGGTGATGGTTGTGCACTTATCCACAGCTGCCACGGTCACGAGTTGACAATGGAGAATAGTTCCGTCAGAACGAAGCAGCCGAACGATGGTTGTTGCGGCGTCCGGGGAATTCAAGACCTCTACAAAATGTGAGTGGAAGATATGCTGATCTTCAGGAAGGACAAACTGGGAGAGAGAGCAGCCAACCAGTCGGCTCTCTCCGGGGCCGAGGAGGCGACGGGCACGGTAATTGGCCTCCATGATGATCATGTTCGTCCCGAGTGCCAAATAGGCTAAAGGGGCCGAATCGAAAAGGTCGAGATCTCTCTTTCTGGATACCTTTGATTCATATTGTGCCGGTCTCAGCTCCATTCTTTTGACTGGCACTTCGCTTGGGAAGAAACCCATTCCAGCCCTCTCGATGGCTGCGATCCCTTGAGCAACGGGAAACCCTTCTTCAGAATCCTGCCCCAAACTGGAGGTCCCATCCAACCCCTGTTTCCATCCGCCCATCGGCTTCTCCCCGCACACTTCATGTCAAAACCGGCATAAAGAAGGCACGCACTGGTTTGTGAACGGCTTAAACGGGCGAGCTTGGCGTGTGGGTTGGGGACAAACATACCTGAACCGACACACCAGAGCAAATCCGCAGGTATCAGCCTGCCAGAATCATCGATCGCGCGTCCACCCTTGACTTGGGACTACTCCTGATGAATGCTGACCTCATGGCGCCACCACTCCACCGAGTCACCTCGTTCCTCTACGATCGAGTCAAGGCCCGGATGCATATTCCTTCCCGACTCCAGTGGAGGGTCAACCCTCTGCTCCTCCTCGCCCTCGGGATGCTGATGATGATCACGCCCACGATCAGAAGGATTGCAGTTCCCGAACTGAGTGGCATGGCTGCAAAGAGATCCCCGATCTTCCGCTGAGAGACACTTTTCCAGCCACCCTAAGAATGTCTCCCGCAGCACATGTGTCCTGCAGAGTTGTCCATTCCGAACCTTAATCGCCCGCGTTTCCGAAGCGCCCTGACCGAGGTCCCATGAATGGACTTGTGCCACAAGATCAATGAAAGCTGCTCTCATCCCCGACCCGACCGCTGTGACCTTGAGCTCAGATCTCCTCATAGGCGCTGTCTGAATCCCACCACCCATGTGGCAGCAGGACTGGGCTACGAGCGAACAGGGTAGTCTCCGAAGGTGAAATCCCGTCTCACCCGAGAAGAGGTCTGCTTGGACATGGAGGGGATGGTCCATGCCGAAATCCATGAACTCATAGGATATGCGGTTGGAGCCAAGGCTCACAACACGCCCCACCACCGAGAACTTTGGGCCGTAAACGTAAATGAACAAGGGCTCTCCCGATTTCCCCAGGCATCCCGGCATAAATCTGCTCCTCACCTCATGGACCTGCAGAATTAACTTCGCGAGGATTTGAATTTTCTTGCTGTTAGCCATCCCTCGACCGTCCAATGCTGGTGATCGAGCACGGTTGATGCCAGGTTAGAAAACAGAATATTAGACAAAATTTTATGTTGGTATAATAATAGGGTATGCTGATTGTATCTGCAAAAGAGCTCTGTCTGGAGGAAACCAGGTGGCTTGCAGCAGGCATTCCAAAATGATCTTCATAGATCAGAAAATACATTGATTTTAATATATTAGGCTTAAGACCACCAAAATGGTACCATTTCACTTTGGATCTCATCCACATCTTTTCAAAGTGAGCATCCGGGGAACTGGTTCGGCCTTGGCCTCATGGAATTCCTGAATCAGCTCAGGCGACAGATGTCCTGCCGGTGCCGTTATCGCAACGGCGTGGAGTTGCAGGACGCAGTCCAAAGCGATTTCAGCACTGCCGGTTTTTCTTGGCTTTGATTTGCCGTGAGATGCGATGACATCGACAAAGTTGCAGGTCGGATGGGTAAAACGGTGCAAGAGGTGAATGTCGGGCCTCATCGTCGTCTTCCATTGAATTACAAGGAATTACAAGGTGTCGGGCGACCCCTGCCTTCTGAACCCTGGTTCCCGGAAGGGCACCAGGGTGCTTTGCCGCCGATTGTCCAAAAGGGAATGGTGAAATTGAGATGCCGACGTTGAGCGGCCAGCGCGCTTTCGTCTATCCCGGTGGGTTAGCAGGGATCACCGAAGAATAGAGAGCCCGCTCTCGTGAGCCTTGAAGTCCCGAACGCCCAAAAGGCCATCACTTCCAGTCAATACGCTTCATACCACCGCCTCCCTCCGGAGGTTTCCACCTGGGCAAGCAGACTGACAGTCGGGATGTTTGCAGGTTCCACGAGGACCCTCCTATTTGCGTGTTACGCTCGGCGACGCCGGAAAGCCGTGCTCTCATGGGTCCATCTACCATACCCAGGCTACAAAAGAGTAGAGCCCTCTGGGTTCTCCTCCAGAAGGCTCGCACAGTCTGCGGTCACTTGGTGCTTGGTGCGACAGGCCCACTCCATTCGACGTTCGTGGCGTTGTGGCAGAAGCACGTCACGGAATGTGTGGAAGGAAGTGCTATGAACTCCCAAGCTGCCTTCGCATGCCAAGCTCGTCCATGTACATCCATTCTTCCGCGATCTTACCGTCAGCCACCCGGCTGATCGTGACTCCGCTCACATTAAAGCAGCCACCATTCGACGGAATGTCGGGCAGGTCCTTCATTTGGCACCCGGAGAATGTAAACCTTGTCACCACCTTATCACCTTCCGCGATTTGATCATCGATGGTGCAGGAGGCGTCCCGTATCGCTTCCATAAAACCGCTGCACATCTCTTTGAAGGCCTCAAGGCCGCCCGGAAAGTCAGGCTGTGAGGGATCGTGCAGCATATAGTCTTCGCTGAGCAACTCAGCCGCCCCTTCCGTATCATGCTGGTTGCACCCTTTTTCAAAACCCAAACGAACCAATTCCTTGTTATCCATAGTGTGGTTCCTTTCACGAAGCCATTCGGTTTCGCATCTTGACCAGTCTTGTTGGTGGAGCATGCAGATTCCCAAATCGCTGGCCAGGCTCGAAGAAATCAGCTGTTGCCGTAAGTCCTGGGATTGATCGTCAGGACAGGCACGGCCGAGCTCTTCAAAACCTTCTCAATGACGCAGTCAAAAGGGAATTTGCCCTTGGTGCCATGGGTAGTAGCCATGACAACGACATCGGCCCCGATTTCCTTCGCCAATTCTACTATCTCTTTGGGCGGATAACCCCGGGTAACGTGCACTTCGAATCGGGGGCATTGCGTCAGCCTGTCTTGGCAGAGCTTCCTTAGTCGCTCTTTCGCAACCCGCATGACGAATTCCCGGATTTTGCGGGTATGCCTCCCGTCCAGTCCGCTTCCCCAATAGTGCTCAAACCTGGTCAGATCTTCGGCAACATGGAGCAAATGCACCTCGGCACCGTGCTTCTCACTCAAGTTCAGCACGTAAGACTCAGCAGTCGCTGCAGCCGACGAATAGTCTGTCGGCCAAAGGATTGTTTTGATTTCCATGGGAGATGTCTCCTTTCTTTCCGGATGAGCGCGTTGACATCGTTGCGCGCATGCTCGAATGTGTCGGCCCCTCTCCCTCTATCGTTGAAGCCGGGGTACTGTTTCATTTCTTAATGTAATCTTCATTCTCGAAATGGATAGTCGTCGGAGTCCCTTCGACGCATGAGGTGATGAACCAGGGTGACAGGAATTTGCTCTTCAAGAACCTTGAGGTTCGCGCCCACCGAGACTTAAACGGGTTTGAGAGCTGCAATTCATCGGACGCTTCTCCCGGCCGGACGCTCAGCATCCGGGGGCGGAGCAGCCTGAATACGGCGTCATTCCCCGATGATGCTCTCCCTGAGCATGTACAGATCGAAGATCGGTATGGGTATCGTGTTGTTCCGTTCCGGATCGTACAACAAGCGGTAGGACATGCCCTGGTTCCCCTGGCGGGCCATGACCTGCCAGCCTCGCGTCACATAGGGACACCGGTCGTTGAAGCAGATGTACTTGAACTCCGTGTCCCAGGTGCTGAACACGCTTTCGGGCACCGCCCACTTCTTCATTCGCGACCCGCAGTGGGGGCATTCGAGGGTCTCCCGAATGGTTTCGAGGCGTGCACGCATTTCCTCTTCCGTGAGAGGGGGCTGATCCCCCGCCAGCTTGATTGCGGGCCGCTTCGCGGAGGATTCCCCTGAGCCTGTTTTTTCGGCGTAGACCACGTAGACCGGATCGCTGGGCATTCCCGTGTGCCCATACTTGTCGTCGGAGGGTCGCACCTTTCCGCTGGAGACAAACATCTGTAGTGCATCGAAGCAGCCCGCAGCGCTAAAGAATTCCTGAACCAGGGCCACGCGCTCCATCTCTGTCGCTTCGCGCCATATTTTCACGGCCTTCTGAGGAAACATCCGGTTGGAGAAAAACACGAGGTGCAGCCCTCCCGGCTTGAGGATCCTTCCGACCTCCCTGAAGACCTTGAAGGGGTGCACGAGGTAGTCGACGGAAACGGTATTGATGACCACATCGAAGGTTTCGTCGTCAAAGGGCAATTCAGGGTTGTCATTGAGATCGTGAATGACGGTTTCGTCGAGGTCCTCGTTTGCAGCCAGCTCGTTGGCGTTGAGTCCCAGCCCCACAAGGCGTGCGGGGCGGATATGCCTCGGGATGTGTGAATCCCAGCTGGCCATGAGATCCAGGACGACGGGATGATCCTCGACGATCAGCTGCCCGATGATGTCCTCGACCGTCGCGAGAGCCTCCGAATCCAGGTGAGCCACGAAGCGATCCTTTTCATAGAAGAGCCGGTCGTCGTGCCCATCCTCTCTGGAAAATGCGTCCCTGGAGTATCGTTCTTCATGGGACCCAATCTCAACTTTCATCTGCTGCATTTCGCTCATGGTGTGTAATCCTCCGCAAAAAAAAAGCAAAAGCCAAGCTACACTTGCGTGTAAACCCGGCTCGTGGCCCCATCTCTGGGCAGGTTCAGCACAGCGCATTCCATAACATGCGGTGACTCCAGAAAGTTAATGTCTCCAGCCCGACTGTCAACGACATGGCCCGTGCAGATCCCCGCTAATACACGCCGCTCTTGTCCTATACTCCGAGGCGTTGGGTTCCAAGGACCGGGAGCCGGCAGGCGATATCCAAACACATGCAGGTTGAGAAGTGAGAGTCCACCGGGACCGCCCTGGGGGTCAATGCCGTTGACTTAAGGGGTGGCACGGGCTAAGCGGAGCTTGCCCGTGGTGGAGAAGTCACGCATGGGCAAGCTTCGCTTAGCCCATGGCACCCTCCAGGCATGAGCAATGAGCTTAAGCCAACAGCACTGGCCCTGGGGGTTGAACGCCCGGGAGAGCGTCCGCCGGCATGGGTGCCGATGAGGATCCCGGCTTGACACCATTCCTGCCCGTCAGCTCGCCACTGTGCTGCGTGAGTGTTCCCCCTCATGTCGGGTGCGGTGCAAAAGGGGCTTTCCCGGAGTTGTGGCTGTGCCGATAATGAACTATGTTGGACGGACTCCATCGGCCCCCCCACTCAAGAACCGGGGCCCAGCTCAAAAACGCCGGACCGTAATGGATCCTCCAACATCAAGCGGAGACAGGTATGGACAAACCCATCGATCATTATTCACTGAAACGGCTGACCGAGATCAAGACGGCTCTCGAGGCGAACAACTTCGATGCCTACCTGGCTGAGGATTCGCTCGAAGCCGGCAGGATTCTGCTGGAAGAGATCATCCCGAAGAGCGGAGCCAAAACCGTTTCCTGGGGAGGCTCCATGAGCTTCGTCAATTCTGGGCTTTACGACAAGGTCCGCCAGTTGCCATCCCTCGAGGTTCTCGATACCTATCAAAAAGGAATGCCTCACGAAGAGATGATTGAGCTCAGGAGAAAATCTCTTCTGGTCGATCTGTTCATCACCGGGACCAATGCACTCACGGAAACGGGCAAGCTTGTGAACCTCGACATGATCGGGAACCGGGTCGCCGCCATCGCCTTCGGACCCAAATCCGTGGTGATCCTCGCGGGCCGCAACAAGGTCGTGCCCGATATTGAAGAGGCCACCTTCCGCGTCAAAAATTATGCGGCTCCCGTGAATGCCATGCGCCTGGACAAGAAAACCCCTTGCGCCGAAACCAGCTTCTGCCATGACTGCAAGAGTCCGGACCGCATCTGCAACAGCTGGACGATTGTGGAGAAGTCATTTCCCAAGGGACGCATCAAGGTCATCCTCATCAACGAAGACCTTGGATTTTGAGGGAATGGATGGGCCGAAAGGAACCCAAACCCTTTTACAGATACCGGCGTACAGCGTGCGGATCAGCAGGAGAGCCCGAAGGGTCCTTCTGCGGGTCAGTCCGGGACAGGGCCTGGAGGTCGTGATTCCTGAGGGCTATGACGAGCGGCAGATTCCAGCCATTCTGCTCAAGCATCACGGCTGGATCGCCAGGCAGCTGAATCGGCTCCTGCCCGAGAAGATCGGGACCGAGGCCGGTCCCGATCTGCCCGAAACCCTGGAATTGAGAGCCATCGGGCTGCGAGTAGGAGTCTCTTATTCGCCCGCCACGGACGGCGGTTGTCAACTGCTTGTGAGAGGCCGGCAAGAGGTTGAAATCCAGGGAGGCTCCGAAGACCGTTCCAGCTGCTTCCGCCTCCTCCGGGAGTGGCTCAGGTTTCAGGCCAGACCACCCCTCGTCCGGCGCCTGGCTCAGTTGAGCGCCGAAACCGGGCTCCGGTATAAATCGGTCCAGATCCGAGGGCAGAAGCGCCGGTGGGGGAGCTTTTCTTCGCGAGGCACCGTCAGCCTGAACTGGAAGCTTCTCTTTCTGCCTCCTGAGCTCGTGCGGTACCTCATGATCCATGAGCTTTGCCACGCGGTTCACCTCAACCATTCTGCCGCATTCTGGGAGCTGGTGGAGCTGCATCAACCGGATTTCAGGGAACTGGATGGCCGGCTCCGCAAAGCGAAAGACTTCGTGCCTCCCTGGGCGGATGAGAAGTGAGGTCGGAAGGCGGAGACCGGAGGTCGGAAATCAGAGTTGGGAAGTCGGTAGTCGGAAGATGATGGTGGGAGAACGGAGAGCGGGGGAATACCCGCTGCAACCCATTGCCCTTTACTCGAAACCAGAGACTCGAGTCTCGAGACTCGGAACTAGAAACTAGAAACTAGAAACTGATTCTGTGAGGAGGTGCTCAGGCCGGCTCGCATCAGCAGGATATTCGCCCAAGCCATTCCAAGGGGAGTAGCGACAGAAGGGGCGAGGAGGTCAGGGACGACCAGCATGCAGGTAAACCGACATGGTTGAAAGGCGATTCTACAGCAGGCTCAAACGTTCACTCAGGATCCGATGGAAGAATCAGGATCTGGATTTTCTTGGAATCACCAGCGACCTTTGCCCGGGCGGCGTTTTCGTAGTGTCGGACGCCCGATTGCCCATCCACACTGTTCTGGATATGGAAATCTGGCTCGAGCGGGAGCTGCCCGTGCGCTGCAGGGGCGAAGTCATCTGGATCAACCGGGGGCAGGTGGTGTCGTATCCGCAGGGCTTCGGCGTTCAGTTCATCGATCTTGCGGACGATGTCCTGGCAACGCTCCTCATGGTCTGCGGGGACCCACATGGAGCCAGCAGGCTTTACGAGGGCATCAGCTGAGCCGGCTGCCCGGAAACGGGTGGAGCATGAAATCCACCAGCACCAGCAGAACCATGGCTTCACAGACGGGCACGATACGCGGGATGGCAGACACATCATGGCGGCCTTTGATTTGGATGGTCGTGGGCTGCCCGTTTTGATCGATGGTCTGCTGCGGCTTGCCGATGGACGGGATGGGCTTCACCGCCGCTCGAGCCACCAGCTCCATCCCGCTGGAAATGCCGCCAAGAGTCCCTCCCGCGTGATTGGAGCCATATCCATCGGGGAATACGGGATCGTTGTTTTCGCTGCCCTTGAGTCGGGCGGCCTCAAATCCCTCTCCGATTTCCACTCCTTTCACCGCGCCGATGGACATGAGAGCCGAAGCGAGCCGGGCATCCAGCTTGTCGAAGACGGGCTCCCCCAATCCGGCAGGACACCCCGAAGCCCGCACCTCGACGACCCCCCCCACCGAATCTCCGGCCTCCTTGACTGCAAGCAGATGGCGTTCCATGGCAAGCGCCGCCTCAGCATCAGGGCAGTAAAGGGCGTTCCTTTCGATTTCGTCCAGATCCACCTTTCGGCACCGCACCTCCCCCAGGGCCAGCGTGTATCCCCGGACCCGGATGCCGCGGCCTTCGAGAACCTTCCTGGCCACCGCGCCGGCCGCCACGCGTCCCACGGTTTCCCGCGCTGAGCTCCGCCCCCCTCCCCTCCAGTCCCGGATGCCGTACTTCTGCTCATAGGTGCGGTCGGCGTGCCCGGGCCGGTACAGCTGTGCAATAGCTTCGTAGTCCCGGCTGCGAACATCTCGATTGAAAACCGCGAGGCAAATGGGAGTTCCCGTGGTGAGGCCCTCGAAGACTCCTGAAAGGATCTCCACCAGGTCCGGCTCCTTGCGCGGCGAACTGAGCCTGCCGCCCGGCTTTCTCCGGTCCAGGTCACGCTGGATGTCTTCCGGTGCAAGCGGTATTCCCGGCGGGCAGCCGTCAAGGACAACACCCAGAGCGGGGCCGTGGGATTCCCCCCACGTGGTGATGCGAAACAGCCGTCCAAAGCTGCTGCCGGGCATGTGCCACTCCTCCTCTTCATCTTGTTCCCCTGGCTTGACAGGTCAGGCGAAGAAGTTATTCTTGAAAGAGGAACTGGTCAAGCACGGTTTGTTCATGGCTGTTCACACGCTGTGGAGTTGGAGGAGCGCGGATGAGTCCGTACGATCCGGATTTGAGGGAAGATCTGGAGAGCAACGTTGAGGAAGATCTCCAAGAACCTCAAATGTATAAAGTTTTGCTGCACAATGACGACTACACGACCATGGAGTTCGTGGTGGAGATTTTGCAAAAAGTGTTTCACAAGTCTCCGTCTGAAGCAACTCAGATCATGTTGCTGGTGCACAAGAGCGGCGTAGGGGTGTGTGGAATATATACGTCCGAAATAGCTGAAACCAAGGTTGAAATGGTCCACCACCTGGCAAGAAAAAGTGGATACCCTTTGCAGTGTAGCATGGAAGAAACTTAAATGATCAATCGAGAGCTCGAACTGACATTTGCAGCAGCCATAAAAGAGGCCAAGGTCCGTCATCACGAGTTTTTCACCTTGGAGCATATCCTTTACGCCATGCTCCACGATGTGACGGGAAGACGTGTACTTTATCACTGCGGAGCCGACATCGAGGCCCTCAAGGAGCGCATCGAGAAGTTTTTCGGCGAGCAGGTGGAAAAGCTTCCCGAAGGCACCGAGCAGGATCCCATTCAGACCATAGGGGTCCAGCGGGTCCTGCAGCGGGCCATCATGCACGTCCACGGAGCGGAGAAGCGTGAAGTGGATGCCGGGGACATTCTGGCGGCCATGTTCTATGAAGAGAATTCCTACTCCGTTTACTTTCTAAAGAGCCAGGGGATCTCCAGGCTGGATGTGCTGAGCTTCATATCTCACGGAATTTCCAAGGTGGGCGAACCTCAAACGGATCTTTCCCGGGAGAGCAGTGCACCCTCACCTGATCAGGGTTTGGAAAACGCGCAGGAGAACCGTCGGGCCAACGCCCTGGAGAGCTTCACGATCAATCTCATTGAAAAGGCGGCTCAAGGGCACATCGATCCGCTGATCGGGCGCGAAAGCGAAATCCTTCGAACGCTTCAGATACTCGGCAGGCGCTCCAAGAACAACCCCATATTCGTGGGTGATCCGGGAGTCGGGAAGACGGCCATCGCCGAGGGGCTCGCTCTCAAAATCCAGCAGGGAGAAGTTCCCGACGGTTTTCAGGATGTTCAGATCTACGCTCTCGATATGGGCGCCCTCCTCGCCGGAACCAAGTACCGGGGCGATTTTGAGGCGCGTCTCAAGGCCATCATCGGGGAGCTCAAGAAGAAGCCCGGGGCCATTCTCTTCATCGACGAGATCCACACGGTGGTGGGAGCCGGAGCCACCAGCGGCGGGTCCATGGATGCCTCCAATATCCTCAAGCCGGTGCTTGTCACCGGAGGCCTGCGCTGCATCGGCTCGACGACCTACGAGGAATACAAGAGCCACTTCGAAAAAGACCGGGCTCTGAGCCGGCGGTTTCAGAAGGTTGAGATCCGTGAGCCGTCGGTGGAGGAGACGTATCAAATTCTGCAGGGCCTGAAGTCCTATTACGAAGAACATCACCACATCCGTTACACCGACGCTGCCCTTCGGGCGGCGGCTGACCTGGCTGCACGGCACATCAACGACCGGTATATGCCGGACAAGGCCATTGATGTCATCGACGAGACGGGGGCTAGCTTGAGACTCCGAAAGGACCGCCGCGTGCGTCGCGTTGTGGGGCCCAAGGATGTCGAGCAGGTGGTGGCCCGGATGGCCAAGATCCCGCCGCGAAGCGTCTCCTCCGCGGACCAGATGCGCCTCCAGAATCTCGAAGACGAGCTCAAGGGGTCCGTGTTCGGCCAGAATACGGCCATCGAGGCCCTGTGCAAGGCCATTAAGCGGTCGCGGGCCGGACTCCGAACGCCCGAAAAACCCACGGGCTCTTTCCTGCTCATCGGACCGACCGGGGTCGGAAAAACGGAAGTGGCCAAGCAGCTGGCGCGTGTCATGGGCGTTCAGTTTCTGCGGTTCGACATGAGCGAGTACATGGAAAAGCACACGGTGGCCCGCCTCATCGGCGCCCCTCCGGGCTACATCGGTTTCGACCAGGGAGGCCTCCTCACCGACGCCATCCGGAAACAGCCATATAGTGTGCTGCTGCTCGATGAAATCGAAAAGGCGCACCCGGACATCTTCAGTATCCTCCTTCAGGTCATGGACCATGCCACCCTAACGGACAACAACGGCAAGAAGGCCGATTTCCGCAATGTCGTGCTGCTCATGACCTCCAACGCCGGCGCCCGTGAAATGAGCTCACCTTCCATCGGTTTTGGAGGCAATGAGAGCGACGATCGCACCGCCAAAGGCATGAAGGCCGTCGAGAACCTCTTCAGCCCCGAGTTCCGCAATCGTCTGGACGGTATCGTGCCTTTCAGGGGGCTCACCATGGAGATCATGGAGCGGATCGTCGACAAGTTCATCCGGGAATTGGAAGAGCAGCTGGCCGAGAAACGAATTCAGCTTGAGCTGAGCCCCGCCGCGCGATCCTGGTTTGCCGAGCAGGGCTACGACTCGACTTTCGGCGCGCGCCCCCTCGGCCGCTTCATCCAGGCTGAAATCAAGGACGTGCTGGCCGAGGAGATTCTGTTCGGGCGGTTGCGCACGGGTGGCAAGGTTCTGATCGGTCGGGTCGAAGAGGTGAAAGCCGAAGACGAGAATGTGAAACGCACAGAGAACCTGGCCTTTACCTTCGTCCAGCGGGAGATCATCCGGAGCGCATCCGAGCCGGAGCCCGAACCCGCACCTGCCTGATTCTGCCGTGGACGAGAATGCCCGTATTCCGATTGACCGAAGCCCTCAAGTTTCCACCCTGCCATTATGCTGAACCCGACGGCCTGCTGGCCGTCGGGGGTGACCTGTCTGCCCGCAGACTCCTCCTTGCCTACCGAATGGGGATCTTCCCCTGGTACAGTGACGAGATGCCGATCCTCTGGTGGTCCCCCGACCCGAGACTGGTCCTTTTTCCCGATGAGCTCAAGGTCAGCGCCAGCCTGCGGCGCAACATCAAAAAGAAGGTCTTCAGGATCACCTTCGACCGAGCCTTTCACAATGTGATTCGGCAGTGCGCCGACATCCGCGCGCGCCGCGGGGAGGGGACGTGGCTGGTGCCCGAGATGATCGAGGCTTACTTCGGCCTGCATCTGCAAGGATATGCCCACTCGGTGGAGAGCTGGGTCGATGGCGAGCTGGTGGGAGGCCTCTATGGGGTGGCCATGGGGCGGGTTTTCTTTGGAGAGTCCATGTTCTCGCTGCGGAGCGATGCATCCAAGGTGGCCCTGGTCCAGCTGATCGAATGGCTCCGTCAGTGGGGCTACGAGCTCATTGACTGCCAGGTGAAAACCGAGCACCTTAGAAGATTCGGAGCCCGGGAAATCCCGCGCCCCATCTTCCTGACCCTGGTCATGCAGGGCGTGGACAGGGAGCCGAGTCCTCTGGCCTGGACCGGCACGTCGGAAGGGATCACACATGATTGAAAAGGTCATCATTGTCGGAGCGGCGGGACGCGATTTCCACAATTTCAACGTCTATTTCCGGGACAATCCGCGCTACCGGGTCATCGCGTTCACGGCCGCTCAGATTCCACGCATCGAAGGACGGCTCTACCCCCCGGAGTTGGCCGGAGAGCTCTATCCCGAGGGAATCCCCATCTCGGGGGAAGAGGACATGGCCCGTCTCATCCGCGAGAACCGGGTGGATCTCGTGGCCTTCTCC
>Ga0105100_10000728_pt1 | contig 19139 bp, 13 predicted proteins | sample PPLLak12cMay2015_2_FD_87033 | JGI IMG/M metagenome (GOLD analysis project Ga0105100, IMG submission 87033) | Freshwater sediment microbial communities from Prairie Pothole Lake near Jamestown, North Dakota, USA - PPLs Lake P8 Core (1) Depth... | ecosystem: Environmental > Aquatic > Freshwater >...
AGGATCCCGACGAGGATCGACACGAGCACGATCGACGTCCCGAGGTCCGGCTGGAGGAACACGAGCACGGCGGGGATCGCCGCGATCGCCGTGGCGGCGTAGAGGTGCTGCAGGGAAAGCTCGCTGCTCGTGCGTCGGAGCTCGGCGAGGTAGGTCGCGAGCATGACGATGAGCGCGATCTTCGTGAGCTCTGAGGGCGTGAGCTGGAAACCGAAGAGCTCGAACCAGCGCTGCGAGCCCTTCACCGTCGTGCCGAGCGGCGTGCGGACCAGCAGCAGGAGCACGATCGAGGCGCCGTAGATCATCCCCGCGTAGATCCGCAGGAACCGGTAGTCGAAGCTCGCCATGAGCATCACGATGACGATGCCGAGCGCGGCGAAGGTAGCCTGGCGCTTCAGGTACGTGCCCGGGTCGAGGTCCACCGCCTCGAGCGACTGATGGGTCGCCGAGTAGACCATGAAAAGCCCGCTCACGATGAGGACGAGCATCGAGACCAGGAGCGCGGGGTCGATGTGCCGGATCGGACGTCGCTCCGCCGGGAAGACCTTGCCGGCCACCAGATCCATCAGTCGGTCCCCTCCGCGCCGACGAACTGCGTGTGCTCGAGCCCGTAGATCCCCTCGATGATGTTCCGCGCGATCGGGGCCGCGGTCGTCGAGCCGTGACCGCCCTGCTCGACGAGCACGACGACGACGTGCCGCTCGCCGCCGGCCTCGGTCATCGCCGCGAACCACGAGTTGTCCTGCCGGTTGAAGACCTCCGCCGTCCCGGTCTTGCCGGCCACCCACACCCGCCCGAACGGGAACCCGAGGAACGCTCCCCTCGCGGTGCCCGAGCGCACGGTGTCGGCGAGCGCGGTGCGGACGTACTCCAGGTCCCTCTGGGGGAACGGCAGGCGCCGTCGGCAGTTCGGCTTCGTGGACCGGACGACGTCGCCGTCCCGGTCGAGCACGCGCCCGAGCAGATGGGGGACGCACGCGCGCCCGTCGTTCTGGAGCGCGGCGTACGCCGCCGCGAGCTGCAACGGAGTCACGAGCGTGTCGCCCTGCCCGATCGTCATGAGCACGAAGTCGCCCGGCACCCAACGGCCCTCGGGGAACAGCTTCGGGTACACCTCGTGGATCTCCGCCTTCCAGGCGGCGTCGGGCACCCGCCCGTCCTTCTCGGACGGGAGGTCCACGTTCGTGGCGCGGTCGAACCCGATCGCGCGCAGGTCCTTCTGGAGCGGCTCGCGCGGCGGCTCGTCGTCGTTGCCCTCGACGCCGTCGAGGTTCGGGGGCGGGTAGTACAGGCGCCAGTACTCGTAGCCCATCGGGTAGAAGATCGTGTCGCAGGACATCGAGAGCGCGCGGGCGAGGTTTATGAACCCCAGGTTCGCGGTGGTCCAGTTGTTGAAGACGTACTGGATCGCCTCGGGGTCCTCCTCGTCGAACGGGGCGGTCCAGCTGGGTGGACAGCCGTAGGAGCCGCTCGTGCTCACGATCGTCTGGTTCGCTCCTCCGTCCTCGGGTCGACGGGACAGCGCCGACAACGCGATCCACGGCTTGTACGTGGAGCCCGGCGCGTACTCGGACTGGATCGTGCGGTTGATCAACGGATAGCCGGTGTTCGCCGTGTCGAAGCGCCGGTCGAACTCGCGCTGGGGGATCGGTCGCGTGAACAGGCTCGGGTCGAACGAGGGCGAGGAGACCATCGCCTCGATCCCGCCGGTGTCGGGGTCGATGACGACCACGGCGCCCGCGTTCGCGCGCAGGTTCGTCCCCGTGTTCGGGTCGAAGACGCCCCGCGCGGCGAGCATCCCCTCGTTCAGGCTCTCCTCCGCGAGCCGCTGGATCCGCACGTCCAGCGTGAGCTCGACGTCGTTGCCGGGCACCGGATCGAGCTCCCCGATCTCGCCGAGGTTGCGGCCCGCCGAGTTGATGCGGTACTTGATGACCCCGTCGGTCCCGACGAGGTCGGACTCGTACACCGACTCGATGCCCGAGACGCCCACGACGTCCCCCGGCTCGTACGCGGCGAACGCGGGATCGTCCAGCTTCTCCTCCGAGATCTGCCCGAGGTGCCCGAGCACGTGCGCCGCGATCGTGCCCGCCGGATACGTGCGGACCGGCTGGGAGACCACGTCGATGCCGGGGAACTCCCGCGCGTGCTCCTTCAGGTACATCACCACCCGCTTCGGCGCGTCGATCGCGATCGGGATCGGGCTGAACACGTAGTAGCGGGTGTCGTCCAGGCGCTCGCCGAGCTCCGCCGCGGGGACGTCGAGCAGCTCCGAAAGGCGGAACAGGATCTCCTCCTTGTCGTTGCCCGCCTGCTCGCGGTTCATCGTCACGACGAGGCTGGCGCGACTGGTGACGAGCACGCGCCCGTGCGCATCCAGGATCCGCCCGCGACGCGCCGGCACGTCGACCAGCCGGACGGCGTTGTTGAGCGCCTCGCGCTGGTATTCCTCGGCCGCGAGGACCTGGAGGAACCACAGCCGCGTCGTGAGGGCCGCGAACATCACCGCGACCAGACCGGCGAGGACCTTCACACGGCTCCCGGCGCGCAGATCCGTCACGAGGGGCTCACCACCGGACGACCTTCGACGTGCGCGAGCCCTCGATCACCCTCCGTAGGATCGGGAACACGAGCGGTGTGAGGATCGCGTTGTACAGGGCCGAGAGCGCCGCCACCCGGACCAGGTAGAGCACCGACACGTCGAGCTGCCCGAGGAGGAACGACACGACGCCGTAGAACAGCACGCCGGCGAACGTGCCACCGGCGACGAGGAACACCGGGAACACCGGCGACGGGCTCACGACGTACTGCCGGAGCATCCCGACGGCGTACCCGAGCAGGGTCAGCGTGAGCGCCGTGATGCCCTTCGGCTGGTCGAGCAGGAAATCCTCCGCCATCCCGCCCGCGAACCCGGCGATCGCGCCCGGCGTCGGGCCGTCGAGGAACGCGAACGCGATCGTCACGAGGTACATCAGCTCCGGCTTCGCGCCGAGCAGCAGGACGTCGGCGAAGATGGTGGTCTGGAGCAGCAGGGCCGACAGGATGACCGCGACGAGCAGCAGCGTTCGACGCACGAGACCTCAGGCTACCCGGACCCATCGGACAGCACCACCAGCACGGCGTCGAGTGACGAGAAGTCCACCGCCGGCCGGATCGTGATGAACTTCTCGAGCTCCGCCTCGTCCGACAGGACGCGCGAGACCGAGCCGATGAGGATGCCCGAGGGGAACACGCTCTCGGCGATCCCGGGGATCTTGTAGCCGGCCGTGACCACCTGCTCGCCGGGCACGACCTCCGTCTCGGCCGAGACGACCGACATCCGCAGGTCGTTCTCCCCCTCGCCGCTCACGAGGCCGGTCGTCCGGGACACGTCCAGACGGCCGGCGACGAACGAGTCTGGGTCGATGATGAGCTGGACGACGGACGACGCCGACGTGACACGCGTGACCCGCCCGACGAGCCCGGCCGCCGCGACGACCGGCATGTCGAGGGCGATGCCGTCGCTCGACCCCCTGTCGATCGTGATCGTCCACTCGAAGTTCGAGGGGCCGTTCGCGATCACGAGGGCGCCCGTCGTCGGGATGTCGTCGAGGCTCTCGCGCAGGCCGAGCAGCGCCTCGAGCTCCGCCAGCCGCGCCGAGTCGTGACTCGACGTCGCGATCTCCGACTCGAGCTCATCGACCCGGGCGCGGAGCTCTCGGTTGTCGTTGCGGATCGAGGGGAGCCGCACGAGCGTCGAGAAGAAGTTGCCGACCGGCTTCGTGACCTTCGAGACGGCCTCCTGCAGCGGGCTGATCACCGTGAGCGCCGTGTTCCCGATCGCGGCGAGCGGGCCGGTGTCGCCCTGCCGGTAGTCGATCGTGATGGTCACGAGCGAGACCGAGACGAGCGTGACGACGAGCAGCCGCGCGCTCCGGGCCCTTGACGGGAGGGCCATCGCCCTACCTTCGGGACGGGCTCACCAGGACCCGCTGGAGGATCTCGAACTCCTCGAGGCACTTGCCGGAGCCGATCGCGACCGACGAGAGCGGGTTCTCCGCGATGTGGATCGGCATCCCGGTCTCGTGCCGCAGGCGCTTGTCGAGACCTCTCAGCAACGCGCCGCCGCCGGTGAGGACGACGCCCTTGTGCATGATGTCGCCGGCGAGCTCGGGGGGCGTGCGGTCGAGGGTTGCCTTGATCGAGTCGATGATCGCCGTGACGGGCTCCTCGATCGCCTGACGGATCTCGCCGTCGGTGATCTGGATCGTCTTCGGGAGCCCCGAGACGAGGTCCCGCCCGGGGATCTCGGCGATCAGCTCCTCCTGCATCGGGTAGACGGATGCGATCGCGAGCTTGATCGCCTCCGAGGTCCGTTCGCCGAGCAGGAGCGAGTACTCCTTCTTCACGTGGTTGATGATCGCCTCGTCCAGTTCGTCGCCGCCGATCCGGAGCGAGGTCGAGGTCACGATGCCGCCGAGCGAGATGACGGCGACCTCGGTCGTGCCGCCTCCGATGTCGACGATCATGTTGCCGGCCGGCTCGTGGATCGGCAGGCCCGCGCCGATCGCCGCGGCCATAGGCTCCTCGATGATGTAGGCGCGGCGGGCGCCGGCCGCGATCGTGGCCTCCTCGACCGCACGCTGCTCGACGCCGGTGATGCCGCTCGGCACGCACACGACGACGCGCGGCTTCGCGAGGAGACGGCGCTTGTGCACCCGCTGGATGAAGTAGCGGAGCATCTTCTCGGTCACGTCGAAGTCGGCGATGACGCCGTCCTTCAGCGGACGGACCGCCTGGATGTGCGAGGGCGTGCGGCCGATCATCCGCTTCGCCTCGTTGCCGACCGCGAGGATCGCGCCGCTCAGCGTGTTGATCGCGACGACCGAGGGCTCGTTCAGAACGATGCCGTGTCGCCGAACGTAGACGAGCGTGTTCGCGGTTCCGAGGTCGACAGCCATGTCCTGACCCAGGAACCCGAAGACCCCCTCGCCGTTCGCGTTGCGACCGGCTGGGGACGTGGGAAGTCCGCGACGAACCCTCTCGGCCATAGGTTCGGAGCATTTCTACAGGACCCGGATAGGCGTGGCAACCCTCGACTGTGCGTTGACGCAACCCTCAACCCTCGATGCGCTGTGCGGTATCGGAACCTCGAGATGAGCGTCCGATGGACTGCCGACGACGGCGCCGTCGAGAGGGTCGACCGCTCGCTGAGGTACGGTGTCGTCGTTCGTGCGTGGAGGAGGTCGGACGTGGGTGTCGCGGTGGTGTTCCCGGGCCAGGGCTCGCAGTTCGCGGGCATGGCCGACCCGTGGGTCGAGCATGCGGTCGGCCGCTCGACCCTCGACGAGGCCTCCGCGGCGATCGGCCGCGACGTGGTCGAGGGTTGTCGCGACGGGCAAGCGCTCGCGACGACCGAGTTCGTGCAACCGGCGCTCCTCGCGTGCGGCGTCGCGGCGTTCCGCCTGCTCGAGACGGAGGGCGTGCGCTTCGTGGGCGCGGCCGGCCACTCGCTCGGGGAGTTCGCCGCGCTGGTCGCCGCCGGGGTCGTCGACCTCGGGTCCGCGCTCGGGATCGTCCGCGTGCGCGGACGGGCGATGCAGGAGGCCGGCGAGGCCCGGCCGGGGACGATGAGCGCGCTGCTCGGGGTCGGCGCCGAGCGGGCCGAGGACATCTGCGAGCGCGCACGGGAGGGCGACGTCCTGCTCGTCGCGAACGAGAACTCGCCGCAGCAGGTCGTGATCTCGGGCTCGGTCGCCGCGATCGAGCGCGCCGAGGCCCTCGCCGCCGAGAGCAGGGTCCGCGCCGTCCGCCTGAAGGTCGCCGGCGCGTTCCATTCCCCGCTCATGGAGCCGGCCGTCGGGCCGCTCGTCGAGGCGATCGGCCGGGTCGAGCTGCGGCCGCCACGCATCCCGGTCGCGTCGAACGTCACCGGAGAGCTCGTCTCGGACCCGGTCGAGATGCGACGCCTGCTCGAGCGGCACGTCGTCTCGCCGGTCCGGTGGGAGCGGTGCGCCCGCACGCTCGCCGAGGCCGGCGCCGACACCTTCGTGGAGGCCGGCCCCGGCAACGTGCTCACGAAGCTCGCGAAGCGCGTGGTGCCGGGTGCTCGCGCCGTCGCGGTCGGGTCGCCGGCCGACGCGACGGCGTTCGCGTCCACCCTCTGATCGCGCGCGTCCGGCGCCGACGGGCATCGCGCCCCCGCGGGCGCTATCCTCAAACGTCCACCGCCGGACGCCAGGAGGGTTCACGTGCAGACGCGACACCATGCGACGATCGCCGGGGTCGGCTCTCGACTCCCCGACCGCGTGGTGCCGAACGCCGAGTTCGAGCAGCTCGTGGACACCAGCGACGAGTGGATCCGTACCCGGACCGGCATCGTCGCCCGCCGCTTCGCCGCGGAGGGCGAGGCGACGTCGGACCTGGCCGTCGAGGCCGTCCGTCGCGCGCTCGACGACGCGGGCGTGGCGCCCGAGCAGGTGGACCTGATCGTCTGCGCGACGCTCACGCCGGACACCCCGATCCCGGCGACGGCCGTCTGGGTGCAGCGCACGCTCGGCCTCCAGTGCCCCGCCTTCGACCTGAACGCCGCCTGCGCCGGCTTCTCGTACGGGATGTCGGCCGGGACCGCGTTCATCGAGTCGGGCGCAGCCGAGACGGTCGTCGTGATCGGCGCCGAGATCCTCTCGCGCGTGATGAACTTCTCCGACCGGTCGACGTGCGTCTTGTTCGGCGACGGCGCCGGCGCGGTCGTGCTGCGTCCCTCGGACGAGCCCGGCGTGATCGGCTCGGTGCTGGGCGCCGACGGGACGGCCGCCGAGATCCTCATCATCCCCGGCGGCGGCTCCGCACGACCGCCCACGGCCGAGACCCTGGCCGCGAACGACCACAAGATCCAGATGCCCTCGGGCCGCGAGGTCTTCAAGCGCGCCGTGGTCGAGATGGCGAACGCATGCCGTCAGCTGCTCGAGAAGTCGGGGCTCACCCCCGACGACGTGGACGTCCTCATCCCCCACCAGGCGAACGCCCGCATCATGGTGGCGGTCGCCGAGCGCCTGGGCATCGGCCCCGAACGCGCGGTCGTGGACGTCGCCGAGGTCGGGAACACCTCCGCCGCCTCGATCCCGATCGCGCTCGACCGCGCGTGGCGTGGCGGCCGGATCAAGGAGGGCGACCTCGTCCTCCTCACCTCCTTCGGCGCCGGCCTCGCGTGGGGCGCCAACCTGGTCCGATGGAACGCTCGGGCGTCCTGAAGGTCGCCGTCGTCACCGGCGCCTCGCGCGGGATCGGACGGGCCTGCGCCGAGGCGCTCGCCGCCGGCGGGTGGCGGGTCGCGATCGGCTATCGCTCGAGCGAGTCCGACGCGAAGGACGCGCTCGCCGCGATCGAGGCCGACGGCGGGTCAGGCGCCATCGTCCACATGGACACGCTCGACGCCGCCTCGGTGAAGCAGGCGTTCGAGGAGGTAGCCGGCTCGCTCGGTCCGGTCACCGGCCTCGTGAACAACGCCGGGTTCAGCCAGGACGGCCTCCTGCTCAAGTACCCCTTGGAGACGTTCGCGCGGACGATGGACACGAACGTCCGGGGGGCGTTCCTCGCGAGCCAGGCGGCGGTGCGCACGATGCTCCGCGCTCGATGGGGTCGGATCGTGAACATGTCCTCGGCGGTGGCGATCCGCGGCAACGCGGGACAGACCGCGTACGCGGCCTCGAAGAGCGCGCTCGTCGGGCTCACGAAGGCGCTCGCGCGCGAGGTCGGCGTGAAGGGCATCACCGTGAACGCGGTGTGCCCCGGGCTCGTGGACACCGACATGACGTCGTACCTGACCGAGCCCGCCAGGGCCGTGTACATCGAGCAGACGCCGCTCGGGAGGACGGCGCACCTCGAGGAGGTCTCTGCCGTCGTGCGCTTCCTGATGTCCGAGGAGGCCTCGTACGTGAACGGCGCCGTCATCCCCGTGGACGGGGGACTCACGGCGTAGTCGCGGAGGGCCGCAGCCCATAGCATGTGCCGAGCCGTAACGACGGAGGATCCCAAGGAGGACCGATGGACAAGGCAGAGATCGAGGCGAGGGTGCGCAAGGTCCTGGCCGAGCAGCTCGCGGTGGACGAGGCACAGGTGGTGCCCGACGCGCGGTTCGCGGAGGACCTGAACGCCGACTCCCTCGACCTCGTCGAGGCCGTCCTCGCGCTCGAGGAGGAGTGGAACATCGAGATCCCCGAGGCCGAGATGGAGGGCGTGAAGACGGTGGGACAGGCCGTCTCGCTCGTCGAGCAGAAGCTGGGGCTCGGCTCGAGGTAGGGTGAGCGTGCGCGCCAGGGTCTTCATCACGGGCATCGGCCCCGTCACGCCGATCGGCACGGGGGTCGAGGAGTTCTGGTCCGGCCTCACGTCCGGCCGGAACGGCATCCGGCGCATCACGCGGTTCGACCCCTCCGACCTGCCGGTGACGATCGCGGCCGAACTCCCAGACTTCGACGCCTCGAGTTGGCTCGACGCGAAGGAGGCACGGCGTACCGACCGGTCGACGCAGTACGGGATCGCGTCGGCGAAGCTCGCATGGCAGGACGCCGGCGAGCCCGAGGTCGTGGCCGAGCGCGGCGGCGTCGTGTTCGGAACCGGCATCGGCGGCATCGAGACGCTCCTTACGGCGCACAACGTGATGCTCGAGCGCGGCGCGGGCCGGGTGAGCCCGTTCATGGTCCCGGGGCTCATGGCGAACGGCTCGGCGGGCCACATCGCGATGATCTATGGCCTGACCGGCCCGAACCTGTGCACGATCTCGGCGTGCGCGTCCTCGAACCACGCGGTGGGCGAGGGCATGCGGTTGATCCGCGACGGATACGTGGATCTGTGCGTCGTCGGAGGGACCGAGTCCGCCACGTTGCCGCTCACCATCGCGGCGTTCTCGCAGATGACCGCGCTCACGAAGAACCCGGACCCCGAGACCGCGAGCCGGCCGTTCGACGCGGAGCGCGACGGCTTCGTGATGTCCGAGGGCGCGTGCGCGCTGATCCTCGAGTCGGAGGCCCACGCGTCCGCGCGCGGCGCGCGTGTGTATGCCGAGGTCGCCGGGTACGGCGCGTCGGCCGACGCGTTCCACATCACGGCTCCGGACCCGAAGGGCTCGGGCGCCACGCTTTCGATGCGCTGGGCGCTCCGCGACGCGGGCGAGGAGCCCTCGGCGGTCGGGTACGTGAACGCGCACGGGACCTCGACGCCGCTGAACGACGCCGCCGAGACCGTGGCGATCAAGGCCGCGCTCGGCGAGGACGTCGCGCACCGCGTCCCGATCTCGTCGACGAAGTCGATGACGGGTCACATGCTGGGGGCAGCGGGAGCCGTCGAGGCGGCGGCGTGCGCGCTGGCGATCCAACGGAGCGCCGTCCCGCCGACGATCCACTACCGGACGCCCGACCCGGACTGCGACCTCGACTACACGCCGAACGAGGCGAGGGAGGTCGACGTGCGGCTGGCGCTGAGCAACTCCTTCGGCTTCGGCGGGCAGAACGCGACGGTCGCGTTCCGCCGCGTCTGACCCTCGACCCGGGCGCCCCTCAGGGGCCGGCGGTTCGGTAGAACGGGGCCGCGTCGAAGACCGCCCGGGTCGGACGTCCGCCGATCGGCGTGTCGAACCGGACCCGACTGGGCGAGGGCGGATCGCCGACCGCGAACGATCCGTCGGGCTGCGGCGCGAGCGGCTGGGACCCCTCGAGATCCACGGCGTCGCCGAGCAGCTCGAGCCGCAGCGTCTGTCCGCGCACGAGCACCTCGAACCCTGGGGCCCACGGGTTCCAGCTCCGATACCGGCCGGTCAGCGCGCGCCACTCGGCCGGGACGACCGGCGCCGGGGGCGCGTCGGGCACGCGGAGCCACCGAGGTCCCCAGAAGGCCTCCACCGCGATCCCGTCCCGCCGCACGATGTCGAGCGGATACCGGTCGCGATCCGGGTCGTCGACGGCGAACCGGCCCTCGGCGATCGGAACCAGGCCAGCCCGTCGCCCGTCCTCGTCGAGGAACAGCCGGTCGCCCTCGGCCATCAGCTGGACGGACCCGAGCTCGTCCTCGAACCGGCCCGCGAACGTCGCCGCGTCGGGGACGCTCGCGCGGTCGACCGGCTCCGGGACGTCCGGGAGATCCGCCTCCCGCGCCTCCGCCGCCAGGCACGCGAGCGCGAACCGCGCCAGGTCCAGCCGTCTGCCGAAGGCCGAGTTCATCAGCACCGTCACGCCGAACCCCGTCTCCGGCTCGACGAGCAGGTATGCGGTGAAGCCGACCATCCCGCCCGAATGCCCGAGCAGCCGCGGTCCGCCCTCCTGGGACAGCCACTTGAGCCCGTAGCCGAAGACCTCGCCGGGCGCATCGGGATCCCCGGCCACCGGGCGCGCCATGCGCTCGAAGCCCTCCTCGGTCAGGACGCCGTGACCGCGGTTCAGCACGAGGCGCGCGTAGGCCGCCAGCTCCTCGGCGGTCGCGCAGATCGTGCCGTCGGCCGTGGCGCTCTCGAACCACCCCGAGGGCGCCCACCCCTGCCGAGGCTGCCAGGGCCGATCGTCGAACGGCGACGTGTACCCGACGGCCAGGCGTCCCCGCGTTGCGTTCGTGATGACGACGTCGACGCCGCCCATGCCGATCGGCTCCATCACCCGCTCACGGACCACCTCCCACCACGGGCGCCCCGCCACGGCCTCGAGCACGAGGCCGAGCGCCTTGTAGCCGACGTTCGAGTACAGGAACCGCTCGCCCGGCGCCCACCCCGTATGCGTCTCCCGCAGCGACCAGACCTCGTGCGCCGCCTCGCCGGTCGCGTCCATCCCGCAGACGATGCCCGCCGTGTGCGACAGCAGGTGGTGAACGGCGATCGGACCGTACGCCGAACGGACCTCGAACCACGGCAGGTACTCGGTCACGGGCGCGTCCAGGTCGAGCCGACCCTCCTCCCGCTGCTGCAGGAGCGCCATCACGGTGAACCCCTTGCTGATCGAGCCGATCTGGAACCGGTGCTCGGGGCCGACGGGCGTCCCGGCGTCCACGTTCGCGAGGCCGTCGAGGACCACGCCGAGGATGCGCTCGCGATCGGTCAGCGCGAGCGCCAGCCCGGGCGTGTCCAGGATGGGCCGGTGGCGCTCGACGAAGGATCGGACGCGCTCGAGGCTTGCGTCGCCGCGCGCCATCGGCCGCGGTCACCCGTAGAACAGCTTCAGCTCGCGCTCGGCGGACTCCGGCGAGTCGCTGCCGTGCACGATGTTCTCGGTGATGATGAGCCCGTAGTCGCCGCGGATCGTCCCGGGCGGCGCGCTCGCCGGGTCCGTCGGCCCCATCATCGTGCGCCACACATCGATCGCGCCCTCGCCCTCGAGGCGCGCGACGACGACCGGGCCGGACGTGATGAACGCGACGAGGTCTCCGAAGAACGGCTTCTCCCGATGCTCCCCGTAGTGCTCCTCGGCGAGCGCGCGGTCGATCCGCAACAGCCGCATCTCGGCGATCCGCAGCCCCTTGTCCTCGACGCGGCGGAGCACCTCGCCGACCAGACCGCGGCGGACGCCGTCCGGCTTCACGATGAGCAGGGTCGACTCGCCGGCCATCTTCAGGGTTCCTCCTCGGCGGGGCCGGGACCCCGCGTCTCGGGCGGTGAGCCCGCGACCAGCGCCCGGCGGGCGTCCGCGACAGTGTACAGAGAGCCCGTCACCAGGATGAGGTCGGTCTCGCCGGCGTCCGAGCGCACGGCTTCGAGCGCCTCCCGTACGTCGGCGAACGCCCGCGTCGGGATGCCCCTTCGCGAGAACGCCTCGGCGACCTCCGCGGGCGAACGAGCTCGGACGCTCCCGGTCGCGCACGCGTACGCCTCGTCGGCGAGCGGCGCCAGGCCCTCGGCGATGCCCTCGAGATCCTTGTTCGAGAACACCCCGACGACCAGGCGGAGCCGGTCCCACGTGAAGGTCTCGGGCAGGGCGGCCGCGAGCGCCTCGGCGGCGGCCGGGTTGTGCGCCCCGTCGAGCACGATCAGCGGGTGGCGCCCCACGACCTCGAGCCGCCCGGGCACGGTCGCGGAGGCGAACGCGCGGCGCACCGCCTCCTCGCCAAGCGGACGCTCGACGAGCGCCTCGAACGCCACGAGGGCGGCGGCCGCGCTGTGCGCCGCATGCTCGCCGTGGATCGGCAGCACCAGATCCTCGTACGACGCGCCGAGCCCGTGGACCGTGAGCGCCTGACCGCCGACGGCGGGCACCCGCGACTCGAGCGCCCACTCGCGGCCCTCGAGGAGCATCGACGCGATCGCATGCTCGCAACGGTCGCGGATCACCGCGAGCGCCTCGGGCTCCTGCTCGCGGACGACCGCGACCTTGCCCTGCTTGACGATGCCGGCCTTCTCGCGTGCGATGTCCGCGAGCGTCGGGCCCAGCTCCGCGACGTGGTCCATCGCGATGGGGCACAGCACCGCGACGTCGCCCTCGACGAGGTTCGTCGCGTCCCACTCGCCGCCCATCCCGACCTCGAACACGCCCAGGCTCACCGGCTTGTCGGAGAACCACAGGTACCCGAGGGCGGTGAGCGTCTCGAAGTACGTGACCCGCCCGACGCGCTCGTCCACGGTCCGCAGGTACGGGAGCAGACGCTCGTACTCCTCGCCGAGCTCGTCCTCGCCCATCCGCTCGCCGCAGACGACGAACCGCTCGGTCACCGACGTCAGGTGGGGCGAGGTGAACAGTCCGGTCGGCAGCCCGTGCGCGCACGCGAGGGCGGCGGCGAGGCGCGCGGTCGTCGTCTTGCCGTTCGTGCCGGTGACGTGGATCGTCGGGTACGTGCGCTGCGGGTCGTCGAGCAGCTCGGCGAGCGCGCGGACCCGATCGAGGTCCGGCTCTGGCATGTGCTCGGGCTGCCGGGCGTTCAGGTCGGCGAGCGCGTCGGCGAAGCGCATCTCAGCCGAGCTCGGCGAGCTGCGCCTCGACGTCCTCGAGACGCTGCGTCAGCCGCGCCGACTTGTCGCGCTCGCCGTCGACGACCTCGGGCGGCGCCTTCGAGACGAACCCGTCGTTCGCGAGCTTGCCGCGCACCCGGGCGAGGTCCGCGTCGAGCTCGGCCCGCTCCTTCTCCAGACGCGCGCGCTCCGCGTCGACGTCGAACAGCCCGGGCGGCAGGTACACGGCGCCGCCGGCGAGCGCCGCGGTCGTCTCGCCCGCCAGCTTGCCGGCGGACGGTTCGGCGAACGCGAGGCCGTCGAGCCCGGCGAGTCGCTGGATCCGCTCGGCGAGCGGCTCGACGTCCGCCGCGAGCGCCGGGGGGAGCTCGACCCGGGCGGGGAACCTGCGGCCCGGCGGGATGCGGTGCCGAGCGCGGAAGCGCCGCACCGCCGTCACGATCTCCTGTACGGCCGCCATCACGCGCTCGGCGTCGGCGTCGGCGAGCTCCGGGTGCTGCTCGGGCCACGCGGCCACCGAGATCGAGCCGTCCTGCCCGAACCGCTGCCAGATCTCCTCGGTCACGAACGGCATGATCGGATGCAGGAGCCGAAGGGTCCGCTCGAGCACCCAGGCGAGGAGCGCGGCCGCGTCGGCCCGCTCCTGCCCGCCGGCGTCCAGGCCCCCCTTCTCGATCTCGAGGCCCCAGTCGCAGAACTCGGACCACAGGAAACGGAAGATCGACTGGGCCGCGTCGGCGAACAGGAACCCGTCGAGCGCGGCGTCCACCTCGGCGGCGCACACCTGGTGACGGGAGAGGAGCCAGCGCTCGGGCAGCGTCCGGCGCTCGGCGGGCGGGAGCTCGGGGACGTCGCCCTCGAACGCGCCGAGCACCAACCGCGCGGCGTTCCAGATCTTGTTGGCGAAGTTCCGAGCGCCCTCGATCGAGTCCTCGGCGAGCGGGATGTCCTGCTGTCCGCCGGTCGCGGCCCGAGCGAGCGAGAACCGCAGGGCGTCGGCCCCGTACCGATCGATCATCTCGATCGGGTCGATCACGTTGCCGAGCGACTTCGACATCTTGCGCCCGTGCGCGTCGCGGACGAGACCGTGGATCACGACGTCGCGGAACGGCACGTCGCCGACGAGCGACAGGCCCGACATGATCATCCGCGCGACCCAGAGGTAGAGGATCTCGTAGCCGGTCACGAGCACGGCGTTCGGGTAGAAGGTCCGCAGGTCCTCCGTGTCGTCCGGCCACCCGAGCGTCGAGAACGGCCACAGCTGCGACGAGAACCACGTGTCGAGGACGTCGGGGTCCTGTTCGAGCTGGGCGCTCGCGCACGTGGCGCACGCGGCCGGCGTCTCGATCGCCACGGTGACGTGCCCGTCGGGGCAGTACCACGCGGGGATCCGGTGGCCCCACCAGAGCTGGCGCGAGATGTTCCAGTCGCGCAGGTTGTCGAGCCACGTGACGTACGCGCGGGTCCAGCGCTCGGGGGTGAACCGCACCCGCCCATCGAGCGCGGCCTGCTTCGCCGGCTCCTTCAGCCCCTCGACCTTCACGAACCACTGCAGCCCGGAGATCCAGGGCTCGATCTCGCTGTGGCAGCGGTAGCAGTGGCCGACGGCGTGCCGGAACGGGCGCTCTTCGCGGACGAACAGCTCGAGCTTCACGAGCTCCTCGCGGACGGCCTCGCGGGCGTCGTAGCGGCCGAGCCCGTAGAACTCCTCGGCGGCGTTCGCGTTCACCCGCGCCTCGGCGTCGAAGATGTTGAGCAGCGGCAGCCCCGTGCGCTGCGCGATGTCGAAGTCGGTCGGGTCGTGCGCCGGCGTGACCTTCACGGCGCCGGTCCCGAACGCCGGATCGACCGCCGCGTCGGCGACGATCGGGAGGTCGCGCCCGTCGAACGGGTGCCGCACGGTCTTGCCGACGAGCGCTCGGTAGCGCTCGTCGGCCGGATGCACCGCGATGCCGGTGTCGCCGAGCATCGTCTCGACGCGGGTCGTGGCGACCTCCACGAACCCGCTCCCGTCCGAGAGCGGGTACCGGAACGTGACGAGCTCGCCGTCCACCTCCTCGTGCTCGACCTCCGAGTCCGACAGGCCGGTCTGGTCGGTCGGGCACCAGTTCACGAGCCGCTCGCCCCGGTAGATGAAGCCCTGCTCGTACCAGCGGACGAACGCCGTGCGCACCGCGAGCGAGAGGCCCTCGTCCATCGTGAAGCGCTCCCGCTCCCAGTCGAGCGAGGCGCCCATGCGCTTGATCTGGTCGACGATCTCGCCGCCGTACTGCTGCTTCCAGGCCCAGACGCGCTCGATGAACGCCTCGCGGCCGAGCTCGCGGCGGTCGATGCCCTCCTTGCGCAGCTCGCGCTCGACGACCACCTGGGTCGCGATCCCCGCGTGGTCCATCCCCGGCACCCACAGGGCCTCCTTGCCTTGCATCCGGGCGCGGCGGATGAGCGCGTCCTCGAGCGTGCGGCCGAGCGCATGCCCGACGTGCAGACGCCCGGTGACGTTCGGCGGCGGGATGACGATGCAGTAGGGCTCGTGCTCGGTCGGCGTCCGGGCGTGGAAGTACCCCTTGTCCACCCACTCGCTCGCCCAGTACGGCTCGACCGAGGCGGGGTCGTAGCGCGGAGGAAGGTCCCTGGATCGCTCCGACATGCGGCCGAGTCTACGAGATGCGAACGTCGCGCCCGAGGTCCACCGGCGCCGGTCCCGGCGGGCCGACGCAGGAGGGCCCGGGGCTACACTGCCTCCGGTGGGGATCTGTCCAACCTGCGGAGCCGAGAACCCGGACGGTGCGCGTTTCTGCGTCTCGTGCGGGACGTCCCTCGTCCCCGCGTGCGCGCAGTGCGGCGCCGAGCTGCCCGCCGACGCGCGGTTCTGTCCGGCCTGCGGGACGCCGGTCCAGGACGTCGCCCCGGCCCCCGAGGGTCGGGAGCGCCGGCTCGTCACGATCGTGTTCGCCGACCTCACGGGCTCGACGAGGCTGGGCGAGCGGCTGGACCCCGAGGCGCTCCGCGACCTCCTGGACACGTACTTCGCGGCGATGCGCGACGAGATCGAGGCCGAGGGCGGCACGGTCGAGAAGTTCATCGGCGACGCGGTCGTCGCGGCGTTCGGCACCCCCGTCGCGCACGAGGACGACCCCGCCCGAGCCCTGCGCGCCGCCCTCCGCATGCGGGCGCGCCTGGACGCCCTGAGCGGCGACCTCGGGGCGACGCGCGACCTCGCTCTCGAGATGCGGATCGGCGTGAACACCGGCGAGGTGCTCGCGGCGGTGAACCCCCCGCCGGGCGAGGCGATGGTGACGGGCGACGCGGTGAACGTCGCTGCCCGCCTGGAGCAGCTCGCGGAGCCCGGCCAGATCGTCGTCGCGGAGCGCACCGCGCGCGCGACGCGGACGTTCCGGTTCCTCGAGCTCGGTCCGTTGGACCTGCGCGGCAAGGAACGTGCGGTCGACGCCGTCCTGCTCCTCGAGGAGCGCCCCGAGACACCGCGGCGCGGGATCCCCGGGCTCGACTCGCCGTTCGTCGGGCGCGGGCACGAGCTCGACGTGCTCCGCGCGCTCTTCGAGCGCGTGACCGAGGAGCGACGGCCACACCTCGTCACGATCTACGGCGATCCCGGCGTGGGCAAGAGTCGCCTCGTGAAGGAGTTCCTCGACCGGGCGCTCGAGGGCACGCCGACCCCCGTCGTCCTTCGGGGCCGATGCCTGCCCTACGGCGACGGGATCACGTGGTGGCCGCTCGCCGAGATCCTGAAGGCGCGCGCAGGCATCCTCGACTCCGACACGGCCGAGATCGTGCTCTCGAAGACGCGCGGCGCGTGTGACGCGATCGATTGCGCCGAGCCCGCGACGTGCGCGTCCCTCGCGTACACCCTCGGCGTCGAGGATCCGGACGCGCCGATGCCGACCGACCCCCGCCGTGTGCGCGCGGACATGCAGACGGCCTGGCGAGGCTTCTTCGGCTCGCTCGCGAACACGACCGCGGTCGTGGTCGTGGTGGAGGACATCCACTGGGCCGACGGGGCGCTGCTGGACCTGCTCGAGGACGTGGCCGCCCGTACGGACGGGCCCGTCCTGTTCGTGTGCCCCTCGCGTCCGGACCTCGCGGACCGTCGTCCGACGTGGGGCGGGGGGCGCCGCAACGCGTCGAGCATCGGGCTCGACCCCCTGTCCAGCCAGGACGCCGACCGGTTGATCGGCCTCCTGCTCTCGGTCGAGGACCTCCCCGCGGTGACCCACCGACGGATCCTCGAGCGCGCCGAGGGCAACCCGTTCTTCCTGGAGGAGATCGTCCGTCACCTGATGGACGAGGGCCAGATCGTGCACCGCGACGGCAGGTGGCGAGCCACGGACGCCCTCGCCGACGTCCAGATCCCCGACACCGTCCAGGCGGTCCTGGCCTCGCGCATCGACCTGCTCGGCGTCTCCGAGCGCCGGGCGCTCCAGCTGGCCGCCGTCGTCGGTCGCGTGTTCTGGCCCTCGTCGGTGGGGATCCTGCTGAACGGTGAGCGCAGCGGGCTCGAGGACATCCTCGTGCGGCTCGAGGAGCGCGACCTGGTCCGTTCGCGGATCGGCTCGTCGCTCGCCGGCGAGCCGGAGTTCATCTTCAAGCACGTGCTGACGCGCGACGTCGCGTACGAGACGCTCCCCCGCCGCGATCGCGCGCGCGCGCACGCCGCGGTTGCCGACTGGATCGAGGAGACCGCGGCGGAGCGGTCGGCGGAGTTCGTCGAGCTCCTCGCCTATCACGCGCTCGAGGCGTACCGCGGGATGCTCGAGGACCCGAGCTCGGACGCCGGATCGGTCGACGCTCAGCGCTCGCGCGCCTTCCGCGTCCTCGTCGACGCCGCCGAGCAGGCACGTCGCCGGTTCGCGATCGACAAGACGATGAAGCTCATCCGGGAGGCCGAGGGGATCGCCAGCGGTCCCGTCGAGCGCGCGGTCGCGCTCGAGCTGCTCGGGATCGCGGGGATCAACAACTACCGGGGCGATCTCGCGTGGCGCAGCCTCCGCGAGGCCGCCGACCTGCGGATCCGCCACGCGGCGGACGACGCGGAGGCGATCGCCCGGGTGTGCGCGCGGGCGGTGGAGACGCCGACCCGCTGGCCGGGCTCGATGATCGAGACTCCCTCCGAGGACGAGATCGCAAGGTACATCGAGATCGGGCTGGAGCACGCGGGCGACCGCGACGGCGAGCACCTCGTGCGGCTCCTCACGGCGCGCGCGTTCGGACCGTTCTCGTTCGGCGCCGGCCGAAGCCTCCGTCCGGGCGAGTACGAGTCATCGCGGGCGGACGGGCGCCGTGCCGCCGAGATCGCGATGAGGCTGGGGAGGCCCGATCTGACGTCGGCGGCGCTCGACGCGACGGGGTCCGCGGCGATCACGCTCGGCCTGTACGGGCCGGACCTCGAGATCGTCGAGCGGCGGATCGCGCTCGCCGACGTGCTCGACGATCCCTGGGAGGTCGGGGACATCTTCGCGATGGGCGCGTGGTTCTCCACGTACCTCGGGGACTACCACCGGGCGATCGAGCTGGCGTCCGAGGGGATCCGACGATCGGAGGCGATCGCGGCGACGGGCGGGATCACGATCCACAACCTGTGCTGGTTGGCGCTCGCGCGCTTCTCGCTCGGCGATTGGGACGGCGTCACGGAGGAGGTGCTCCCCCGCGTCCTGCAGATCCTCGGGAGCCGCGCGGACGAACCCCCGCACTTCTCGGCGCCCCTCCTCGGACCGGCGACGTTCGTGAAGGCCGCGAGGGGGAACCGCGAGGCCGACGGGCTGGTGGACCTGATCGAACGCATGGGACGGCAGCTCCACAACCGGGCCTGGTCGGTCGCCCTCGGCGCGTGGTGGGCGTGGATCCAGGTGCGGCGCGGGGATGCGGAGGAGGCGCTCGGGGAGTTCGGTCGGATCGACGAGAACCCGGCGACCCCCGCCCGGCCCCTAACCCTGCAGCTCTGGGCCGAGGCGATGGCCGACGCCGGCCGGTTCGAGGGCGCCGCCGCGCTGCTCGAGCGCGGGCGCCCGTTCGCACGAGCCGGCGGCCTGTCCGCGCTCGACGCCCACCTGGACGCGCTCGATGGCCGCGCGAGGCTCGCGTCCGGAGACCACGACGGGGGCGTCGAGCTCCTGCGCCGGGCGCGGTCCGAGCTGGACGGGCTCGGCGCCAGCTGGGAGGTCGCGCGGATCGACCTCGCCCTCGCCGAGGCGGTCGCCGCCGACCGTCCGGCCGAGGCGCG
>Ga0105100_10000730_pt1 | contig 19122 bp, 17 predicted proteins | sample PPLLak12cMay2015_2_FD_87033 | JGI IMG/M metagenome (GOLD analysis project Ga0105100, IMG submission 87033) | Freshwater sediment microbial communities from Prairie Pothole Lake near Jamestown, North Dakota, USA - PPLs Lake P8 Core (1) Depth... | ecosystem: Environmental > Aquatic > Freshwater >...
AATTTCAACCCCGTAATCAGCATTTATTTCACTGATAAGGTCATTCAGCTCATCAATGAAATTGTCCAGCTCATCCTGTATGTATGTTATGGCATCTACCTTTGAACCATCGGAATATATGAAGCGTATCATCGGATAGTAATCCCCTTCATCATCATAGGTATACGCTTCTGCATCAGCGATCTTCTTGTTATCGTCGTAGTATACAACCACCAGTTGAGCATTTTCATTGAGTATATCAACAAATTCATCACTGATTTCCTCTTCCGACATCGATTCGTTTTCTTCAAAGTCACGCAATGCATCACCCACGGCTTTGAAATCAACCATAGCAGCCATTTTGATATTCATAAAGATCAGGTGGGCATTTGCATTCTTAATAATCTCCTCAATTTCAGGTTCGGTATATTCATCAATCCATTCAACTTCATCCGTTTCAACCCATTCCATTAATTCGAAATCATAATATTCAACATAATGGGTATCGGAAATTGTAATTTGATTGTCTTCAATATTATCTTCACTCCAGTCGCCATCGGCGCTGAAGTAAATCTCCGTCAGCAGTGTACTTCCGCGCTTCACGTTAAAAGTAACAGAAGCATTGGTGCAAGGCGTATGCTTGACGTTTAAAGCAAACTTGAAATCCTCAATTGAAATAGAGGCACCAACTTCAGTAGGCATGCCATCGGACTTATAGGAACCTGAGAATTCAGCCGACATCAGCGTTTCTCCGTTATATTCAAGATCCATCTCTATTCCTTTCGGCATTTCAGCCAGTTCAGCGGGCCAGTCCTCGCGCGGGTCAGTAACATCAAACAGTTCCAGATTACCTATGGTGAGTGTTGCCGTATTGGTTGCATCAGAAGCCTTACCGGGAAATTCAATGATGATGGCATCAACGGAACCCGTACTGTCAAACTGGTCGGTTGCAGCATTCCAGGTATATTTTGCTTTTACCTGGTCCCAGAGATCTGAAAGTGTCCCGGGATCTTCGGCCGTGGATTTAAGGGTCGAGTAAACGGCACCGGTATTCAGATCATTTTGATGAAACGAAGCCAGTAATCTGGCGGGTTCCAGCAAAGTATTTGAAGCCATAATGGCACCGCTTCCTTCCATTAATTCCTGCATGTGAAATAATACGGCGAAAGCATTTGCATCTTCCAGGTCTCCCATTTCAGTTACCAGGTCAACGCCTGCATTTTCGACGTTTTCTTTATTTTCTTCAACGGAAAGTTTACTAAACTTCGCATCAAAGGGATCATCGTTACCTTCCTTATCATCTTTATTACAAGCAATGAAGGAGAACAAAGCAATAAACAAGAACAAAATTTTTCCTGAGATTTTCATATGACTTATTATTTATTAAGTTAATATCAATAAATGATCTGTAAGGGAAAATGTTTATTACCTTGATACGTTAAGAAAATGAATAGGTTATAGATTAAGCAATTTTTTTTTCATTTTCATGACCTGTCCCGAGAGAACCTTTCGGTCGATCTTTAATGACCTGTTCCGGGGAAATGCAGTAAGGGTGATGATTTCTGAGGGAACATGATAAACCGGAAGTTTATGCTGCAGTCTTGCAAGGGCAGAGGCTTTTTCTTCACCTGAATAATGCCGGGAGGTAACCATCACCAGCTTCTGTCCCAGTTTTTCATCGGGTATGCCGACCAGATACAATTCATGACCCAGTATGTCGCAGATCATCTTTTCCAGACTTTCCGGATTGATTTTAATTCCGCCGCTGTTAATAATATTGTCAATCCGGCCTTTCCACAGGAATTTATTTTTACCGGTTATGACTGCCACATCATGGGTCACAACCGGTTTTGTAAGAAAAGGAGCCCGGATGACAAGACAGTTGCGATTATTGGTTGATATTTTCACGCCCGGCAATGCACTGAACCAGGGTTTTGCATAAGGCCCGTTGATTCTGCGCAGGGCAATATGAGAACAGGTCTCTGCCATACCAAAAGTTTCAAAGATGCGGCAAGGCAAAGCCTGTAAACGTTTCTCAAGTTCAGCGGACAACGCTGAACCCCCGACGATCAGGGTTTTAATATTGGTGAAAGGATATCCTTTCTCCAGCAGGTTAAACACCTGCAAAGGGACCATGGCGCAGAAATCCACCTTTTTGTCAGCGGCACCTTCCGGCAGTGCAGACGGCTCAATCCACAGCAATTTCATGCCGGAAACCAGAGTCCGGACAATCATCATCTTACCGGCAATATAATCGACCGGAAGACAAAGCAGGGCGGACTGGCCTTGCTGGAGGTCAAATCTTCCGGCCGTGAGTATGGCCGAGCGGACCATGGTTTCCTTTGGGATTTTTATCTTTTTCGGAATTCCGGTGGTTCCACTGCTTTGCTGAATGATCGAGTCGGATGAATCAAGAAAGTTAAGGATAAAGCTGAAGATCTTCTGTTCCCATAAGGGAAGGTTGCCCTGGCTCAAATGATGCCGGCAGAAAGAAGGCATGGCTTCCGGCGTAATGAAATTATCATATATATAGGCTCCGTGCAACATGGGTTATATGGCTAAGATTCTGCAAAAGACAGCTTCCATTCCTTTGAAGGGCGATAGGATAAATTTTCGCCTTTAAGCGTCAGGGGACAGATCACGTTATGCCGGTATATTTTCCCGGTCCCCAGCCCCTGGGCCAGTGAATTGTTCAGCATAAAAGTCCATTGTGCTATGGCATTCAGTCCAATATTTGATTCCAGTGCCGATGTAATCCACCAGCCCGTATTTTCCTGTTTTGCCAGGCTTATGTATTCCTCCGCCTGCTGAAAACCTCCCAGCAGCCCGGGCTTTAATACAAGATATTGAGGGCGGATGGCAGTGATCAGCGCGTGTTTTTCCTCGTTTGTGAATTTTCCCGGTAACTCTTCATCAAGCGCAACGGGCACGGGTGAATGCATGCATAACCCGGCCATCTCTTCCCACCGGCCCGGTTTGATGGGCTGTTCAACAGAATGGACTTCAAGTTCCGCCAGTTTTTTGAGTATTTCCATGGCAGCATTGACTTCATATGCCCCGTTGGCATCCACGCGAAGCTCAAGTTCCCGTGCATTGAACCGGGTTCTGACTGACCTCAGCAACTGCAGTTCGTCTTCAAGATGAAGTGAACCAATTTTGACCTTAAGGCATCTGAATCCCTGTTTCAGTTTTTCTTCAACCTGCTTCAGCATGGACTTCATGGATCCCATCCAGATGAGGCCGTTGATGCGGATGAAAGATACCCCTTTGGTAAAATCCGATGGAAACAATTCCCTTCTGCCTCCGGTCCTTAAATCCTGCAAAGCGGTCTCCAATCCAAAGGCAACCGATGGATATTCCGGTAATCCTGGAACAGCTTCCAGTCCATCCCGGTTGATGATCCGGCATACCGCATCGATCTTATGGTTGACCATCTCTTCCGTTTCCCGGCTCAGCCCCGGAATGATCGAACATTCCCCAATTCCCCTGATCTCAGGATTTTTGTCATCGGCCAGAAAAAGGAACCAGGAAGGTTTATGATGCAAAACACCTCTTGATGTTCCTGCCGGTTTCAGAAAGAATAATTTTTTTTTGTTGTACCAGGCTTTTATCATATTACAGTACCAGCCCAAGGCCGAAAGTAAGCGAAAAAGCGAAGGTGGTCAGTGCCATCTTCTTAAGTTCGTTGTTCAGGTCAATCGGTACGGTGTTTTGCATAACATTTCTGACATCGAGCAGAAGAAAGGGCAGGGTAATCATAAAAAGCAGCTGCACCGGTGACCGGTAAAAAACAATGGTATAAACGATGCTCATCAGCACGGCACCCGAGACCAGCATGCCATGGTAAACCTTGGCGGCTTTAACGCCCAGTCTGACGACCAAGGTTCTTTTGCCTGATTCCGAGTCGCTTTCAATATCACGAAGATTGTTGATATTCAGGACACTGGAACTGAACATCCCGATGGTTGAGGCTGGTAACAGTATCCAGGGATCAAAATAACCCGAATGAAGGTAGAAAGTACCGCAAACCCCGACAATGCCAAAATAAACAAATACAAAAATGTCACCCAATCCCACGTAGCCATAGGGTCTGTTACCAACGGTATATTTGATCGCCGCTATTATCGCCGATAAACCTGCAATAAAGAAAACCAGGATGACCGTGAAAGGGAAATGATCGAGGCCGGTAAAAATCAGTGCAGAGCCGGCCATCAGTGAAAGCAGGACAAATGCGATGATCATGTTGCGCATGCCCCGATGGGATATTTTGCCCGATTGTGTTACGCGTTCAGGCCCCAGGCGGTTGCCGCTGTCAGTCCCTTTCAGTCCGTCGCCAAAATCATTGGCAAGGTTTGATAATACCTGCAGGAATAGGGTTGTAAGGGCGGCAAGGATAAAAACCGTGATCCGGAAATGGCCCTTGGAAAAAGCCAGGAAACTCCCCAGGAAAGTACTGGATAATGCGAGGGGTAATGTCCGCAACCGGAAAGCCTGCAGCCAGATAAGAATGACTTGCTTCATAATTCTGTTTTATGTTCAGGGAAGCCTGGGATATTTTTTAAAATCAGGTTTGCGTTTTTCAAGAAATGCTTTTTTCCCTTCCTGCGATTCTTCGGTCATATAATACAGCATGGTGGCATTGCCTGCGAATTCCTGAAGGCCTGCCTGTCCATCGAGTTCTGCGTTCAGCCCGGCTTTGATCATGCGCAAAGCCAGCGGGCTGTGTTCCATGATCTTTCTGCACCACTCCACGGTCGCCTCTTCCAGCCTGCCGGCAGGGACGACCAGGTTAACCAGTCCCATTTCAAGAGCCTCGGCAGCGGTATACTGACGGCAGAGGAACCAGATCTCCCGTGCTTTTTTCTGTCCCACCACCCGGGCCAGATAGGATGATCCGAATCCGGCGTCAAAGCTGCCGACCTTCGGGCCTGTCTGTCCAAATACGGCATTTTCGGAGGCAATGGTCAGGTCACAGACAACATGCAATACATGCCCTCCGCCTATGGCATAGCCGTTTACCATGGCAATGACTGGTTTGGGCAGCGATCTTATCTGTTTTTGTACATCCAGTATATTCAGGCGGGGTATACCGTCCTTTCCGATATACCCGGCAAAGCTTTTGGCATGCTGGTCACCGCCGCTGCAAAATGCTTTATCACCGGCACCGGTGAGTACGATAACGCCGATCTGGTCATTTTCCCGGCATTGCTGTAAAGCATCAGAAATCTCCCTGGCGGTATCGGGAGTGAATGCATTATGATACCGTGGCCTGTTGATCGTGATCCTGGCAATCCCTTCAAAAAAATCAAACAATATATCTTCGTAAGGTTTTAATGTGCTCCAGTTTCTCTGCTGGTTCATTCCGATTTTTTTAGATAACTGACAAAGTTACGAAATACTCCCGTATTTATCTCAGGGGAAGTGTGGAACTCAAAAACCGCCGGACCTTTTACGCGGATAAAGTTTTCGACAGCATCATCAAAATCCTGATAATGGCTGCATGTATAATAATCAACTCTAAAAGCAGCGGAAAGTTCACGAATGCTGACAGGATGATGTGCTTCCAGATAGGGTTTAAAGGCAGGTGTTGACGAAGGCCCGTCGAGCAGACCGAAAATTCCCCCGCCCTGGTTATTTATAACGATAACCTTCAGGTTTTCAGGCAACGACCGGTTCCATAAAGCATTTGAGTCATAAACAAAGCTCTGATCCCCCACCAGAGCAAAAACCGTATCGCGGGTGGCAAGGGCAACACCGGCAGCTGTGGAAACACAGCCATCAATTCCTGAGGTCCCCCTGTTGGAATATATTTCCCTGCACCGGGGAGGGAAAAAACCGATGTACCTGACGATGGTTGAGTTACCTGCAAAAAGAACGGATGTTGCGGGCAGTGTTGCTGATATCCGCTGCATAATGCCCAGATCACTGAATTCGATAGGCTCGGCCATAACCTGCTGGATCAAGGCATTTACATGCCTGCTATGTTCCTGCCAAAGCTGGTTATAGTCAGATGCCGGACCGTTTTTAAGGGAGGACAGCCATTCGAAAAAGCACAGCGGATCTGCCTGGATAACATCCGTCAGCTGTTTGAACGTATCAACGTGACGGCCGGCAGGATCGATAAACCAGGCATGTTTTACACGGCAGTTGCGCAAAAACTGCTTCAGTCGGTTTGAAACTACCTGTCCGCCGAAATAGATCAGCAGGTCAGGATCGAGATCGTGTTGGCTTTCATTGCCAGCCAGCAAGGGTTCAGGATTCCGGATCACTCCTTTCACCCGGATGTTGGACATGGGTTCACCGATGATGCACACCCTTTTATCCTTGTCAAATATTGCAAGCAACTTCTCAAGACGTTTATTATAGGCTTGTTGTCCTCCTACCAGCAATATTCTCCCGGCTTCTTTCCAGGCTTTCTCAAGATGGCCGGCAGGCTCCCTGAAAGCAACCGAAGCGGAAAATGTTATGATGGCGGCCTCAGCTGCGGCAGGGATCTCATCATACAGGGGTTCACGCAGGGGGACATTGATGTGCGCAGGGCCGGGCTTCCCGGCCTGTGCAATATTACAGGCTTCATTTACAATCCGCCTGCTGTGCCATAGCTCTACTTCATCATTAACCTCAACCGGCAAGGAAAAGAATGCTTTTATATTTGCGGCATAAATACCGGCCTGCCGTATGGTCTGGTTGTCCTGCTGGTCAATCCATTCAGGAGGCCTGTCAGCGGTTATGATGATCAGGGGTACACCCATATGAAAGGCCTCTGCAACAGCCGGCGCATAATTAAGGGCCGCGGTCCCCGAAGTGCATACAAGCACCACCGGCATTTTTGAACAGGAAGCCATGCCCAGCGCGACATAGGCAGCACTGCGTTCATCCACTATGCTGATGCACCGATGGCCGAATTCCCGCATGAATGAATTTATCAGCGGGGCATTACGTGATCCCGGCGATACGACAACGTCGTCTATCCCTTTCTTATGAAGGATTGCGGGCATGTCGGCTATATGCTGCCTGTGGTGCATTACGAAGTGTGATAAATGATATAATTAAAATTAAGATTTTTATGAATTTTAAACAAGGAACACCGAATACTGAATGCTGAAGAAAATACAGCGAACGCATAATATTTGTTATTTGACATTCAGCGTTCCTTGTTCGAAATTCATTTCTGCATTCATGGCTGTCAATACTTAGTTCAATAGAACAACTCTATTCGTTACCTGGCTATCTCAATTGGTGAATGATTGAAAGCAGCGTATCTGCCTTGATCTCCGTTTCCATCCATTCGTCTTCAGGTATCGAATCTGCGGTGATCCCCCCGCCGATAAACAGTGCAAGCCTGTCGTGCAAAACCTTCATACATCTGAGGTTTACAAAGAGCGAAAGCCTGTCATCCAGTCCAATAGGCCCAAGGTACCCCGCATAATATTCACGCTCATGCCTTTCAAAATTCATTAGCAGTTCAAGGCTCGGTTTGTAGGGCATCCCGCATACGGCAGGTGTAGGGTGCAATTCATTCAGAAATGCACCCAGACGGCCCTTCAGGTCTTTGGAAGAAAAGGTAAAATCGGTGCGAAGATGAAGCAGATTACCGGCTTTCCTGGTATCGGGTCCCTGCAGATCAACATCGGTGAGATTAAAATGCGCGATGACCCGGGAGATATAACGGGTTACGTACTCCTGCTCAAGGCGCTCCTTGCTGTTCCAGGCCCCGATATTGGCATTTTCGTCGGAAAAAGACCTGGTGCCGGCCAGGGAAACGGTTTGCATGGTGCCGTCCACGGCCAGTAATAAAGGTTCGGGACTGGCTCCTATCCATACATGATCGCCATTGTTAAACAGGTATACAAAGGCATCCGGATAAGCCCGGCAAAGCATTTCATAGATGACTCCCAGCCTCGGGGCATAAACACCCTGAACAATCTTGACGCGGCTGGGGACAACTTTTTCAAATGTTCCCTGCTGAATATAGCGGACGATGGTACGGATCAGTTCCAGATATTCAGCTTTGGAGACTTCTTCAGGAACAACACAATCCTTGTCATTTCGCTTTATGCCTTTTAGCCAGCCCAGTCGTTTGATAAGATCTTCCGTTATTTCCGTTCCGTAAAAAAAGTCAGGTTCGATCAGAAAAGCCGGACAGCAATCCCTGACGGCAAAAGGGGTCACCAGAAAACCGGACAGGGTATCAAAGTCATCGGCTGTGCCAATGGTTCTGACCGACTGACCCGACTGAACGACAAGCGCCGTTTGGTCATGATTGGGTAACCGGTAAGCGGCAAATATCAGGTTATGCTGTACGCATATAGAAATAGCTTCGGCAATAAAAGAATTCATTCGGTTTCCGTGGAATATAACGTTTATTTACTGAGCTTTTGGGTTTCAACGACAGCCATGGTAACCCTCACCAGGGAAACCGGCTTTTGTTCATCCGAAACAATCTTTACATCCCAAATGTGGGTCATACTGCCCTTATGAATAATTTCAGCCCTGGCATAAACATTTCCCTCGCTAACAGGCGAAACATGGTTTCCGGATACCTGCAGGCCCCTTACGGTATATTTTTCGGGATCGACCAGCAGAAATGAACCTACGCTGGCGACTGTTTCGGCAAGTGCAAGGGAGGCTCCTCCGTGCAGGATTCCCATGGGTTGTATTTTTTTCCTGTCAACCGGCATTTTAGCCACCACATAATCAGCTCCGTATTCCAGCAGCTCAATGCCAATGTGACCGATGAATGTGTCCTGGCAGAATTTATTCAGTTCTTCAATTGTCATGGGATTCAAATTTATTGATTTCACTTTCAAAGATAGGAAATCCCCGGCAATGAAAAACCGTTCTTTTGTCATGGAATCAATCATGGCAAATTACGGATCAGGGCTTGCAGGCAATGATCAGGTTCGCCGCACCAAAGAAGAACTTCTTCCCTTTTTCCATGACAAATCCTTTTCCGGATAAAAGCCGGGCGATCTGATCCGCGGAAAAAAAGCCGGCCGAAGACCGGGCCAGGTACTGATAGGCGTGTTTATCGCCTGAAAACAAGAATCCAACCGGGATCAGCACCAGGTTTAAATACCCCCTGAAAAAAAACCTTACCAGGGGGTTCTCCGGAACACTGCTTTCCAGTATAAACATTCTTCCTCCTTTTTTCAATACCCTGAACATTTCCGAAATATGGGCGGACTGGTTGGGATTATCATAGGTGAGGTTGCGAAAGCCAAAACCAATGGTGATACAATCATAACTATCTTCAGGAAAAGGCAAGTGGGAAATATCCCCCTGAATATACCGTATATTGCGGTATCCTTTTTTATTCGTTTTCTGTTTTGCCCTTTCCAGCATTTTTGTGTTGAGGTCAAAACCGGTAACCGATATATCCCTGCTGTTGTTCCCTGACAGCAGCATGGTCAGGTCGCCGGTGCCACAGCACAGGTCCAGCACCTCGGCCGGATGGTGACGGAGGCACTGGTTCGCAGTGTATTTTCGCCATGGCTGATCCATGCCGAGGGTAAACAGCCGGTTGACCAGGTCATAGCGTTTGTAGATGCGGGAATAAAATGTGTCGAGTGGATAAGGCATGTTTAATGGCAGATTCGTGTTTATTGAGTTTTGGGTAAAAGTACGATTAATAAAGCGAGGTTCTCACCCTGGGCCTGCCTGCCTTTTAGGCAGGGGAGTTAGAAGGGCTTCTTCCCTGCCGCCCTTTCCACCTCCCTGAATACCCTGAGGAAATTACCGCCCCATATCTTATTGATCTCCTGCCGGGAATATCCCCGTTTTAACAGTTCAGCCGTAATTTTCGGAAAGTCGGCTACATCGGCACAATCAGCCAGTCCGCCTCCTCCGTCGAAATCACTGCCAATACCAACATGGTCGATGCCCATTAATGCTACTGCATAATCAATATGATCAACCGCCTGTGCAATGGTTGGTAATACAGGTGGAAAATACTGCTGTATCGAATCCCAGGCATGATGCGCTTCCCTGCGTTCATCATCATTTCTGTACTGCCCGTAATTATACTTTATATAGAGCTCTTTCATTTTTTTATAGTTGACCGAAGAGGTATCGTCGGGTGCAATATAGGAACCGAGAATGCAGATCTGTATCACGCCTCCGTTGCCGGCCAGTGCCTTTAACATGGCATCGCTCATATTGCGCGGATTATCGCACACCGAACGGACGCTTGAATGGGATGCAATCACAGGAGCTTTAGAAAGACTGACCACATCAAAGAACGATTTGTCGGAAATGTGCGACACATCAATAATCATCCCCAACCGGTTCATTTCAGCCACGACCTGCTTGCCGAAATTGCTTAATCCATCATGCTCAGGGCCCTTACGGTCGTTGGAAGAATCACAGATGTCATTGTTGGCAGAGTGGCACAGGGTAATGTATCGGACACCCCTGTCGTAAAACTCTTTTACCCGCGTGATGTCTTTTGCCAGCGGGAAACCGTTTTCCATACCCAGGCAAACAGCGGTCCTGTTCTTCTTCGACAACCGGATAATTTCAGCTGGACTGGCAGCCATAGCGACTTTGGCCGGATTTCTGCCCACCATGACCCGGGTTGAATCAAGCATTTGATAGGCCAGCTTATAGGTTTCTTCATAAGTTTCCGGAGTCCGGTCGCGCTGAGGCGTAAACAAGGCGAAAAAGACGGCATCAACCTCGCCTTCCCTTAAACGGGGGATATCAACCCTTGAAGGAAGCGTATGACTTCCGGCCAGATTGAATCCGTCTTTAAGCAGGTTCATAGGGGTATCAGTGTGGGTGTCAATGACAACGGCTTTATGGTGAACCCGCAGAACGTCCGGAGACAGGTTTTGCGCACGGACAAATCCCCCGGAGGATACAATCAGCAGGCAGCAGATAAGCAAATTATAAGATCGCTTTGTTTTCATAAATGGCCATATGTTAGGTTACATATTATAAATCGGTCTGCGAGCAACCATTACCGGTAGGCACTGGTATCGATATCCTGACCTCTTGTGCCTTTAAAACGCTCCAGGAAATTTTCGCGTTCTGTAAGGGAAATGAAGTCACTGACAAATGCTTTGTGATAGTCAATCTCAGGATCTGTCATGGCAGACTGAATAGCGTTGAGTGAATCCGTAACCATGGGGATGAGACCTGCGTCGGGGCTGACCATTTTTCGTGTATACCGTTTCAGCATTTTGGCCTGAAAAGGATCGGTAGCCAGCGCAATCCGTTCAAATCCCAGTTTGCGGGCTTTCCGGTAACCGTAATAGATGTTCTCGGTGCTGTGCTCTGCCAGATCTTCCGTATAAATGTTTTCCTTCTTTATTCCCAGCTTCTCGGCATAAAGCGCCATGATCACCGCTTCCACATAGGGGGTATAAACTGCCCCGCCGGAATACATGATGTTTTTTGCTATCCCATTATCGTACAGGTATTTCGACCAGAATACTCTTCCTTTCATGGTATAGCTCCATTGCCCGTTTTCAAATGGCACTCCGGGGACAACAATGATATCATAGTTTTCCTCCCTCGCCTTTTCCAAATACTGGCTGCACGTTTTGGATGAAAAAGCACAGGAATTCATAGCCAGCTGTAAAACAAACAGGCATGGTGCAAGGGAATTTATGAACATTCTTTTCATTATGCTATTTTTCTGCAAACAGCCATGATACCATCGCATTCTTCGGGTTTGCCCGTTGATACATGCCGCTCATAATATTTCCGGTAAAAGGAAAAATACCGCTGTGCAACGGCATGATCTTTCCGGAACGGATACACTATATTGCCAAGGCTTTTCAGGAAATTATACAGGGCCTTTGTAAAACCCTTCCTGGCATATCCGGTAATTTCTTCGATCTCAAAGATTGGTTTAAGGGTTTCAGCCAGGCTTTCGTGCGTGAAGTGCTGATAATGTTTTTCGGGCATCCGGATATTGACCGTGGGGACCGTAACAATCAACCTGCCACCGGTATTAAGAACCGTTGATAAAGAAGTCAGAATGGGCGGTATCTGATCGGGGATGAAATGTTCCAGCACCTCCATAAGGATCACAATATCAAATTTGTAAGGAAGATCAAGGTTTTTCAGGTCCTGAACAAAAAATTCGGCATCCGGATTGAACGCGCGGGCAAAGGCTATGGCACTTGCGGAATAATCAACACCTGCAATTTTGCAGGGTTCATTTTTCAGTTCATAACACAGCCTCGCATCACCGCAGCCGGCATCAAGGATCACATTTTTATTCAGGGCACGCACCTTGTTTTTTACAATCCTGAGCAGATCCAGCGGACCAATGAATTTGAAATACCGATGCCGGTCTGAAATAAGATCTGCATAGTGATAGGGAAAGGCATATTGCTCCTCCTGAACCAATTGATTATCTGACAAAAGTCCCATAGGATAACCGGGTAAGGTAAATAATGGAAAATCCGAATAGCTGATTAAGCTATGCCGTTACAAATATATTCGGTTTGCCGGATATCTGCATTCCCAGTAATACAGAAAAAGGGTGTAGAAAAAGGAGAAAAGGGAAATGCCTACATGGGAATCAAAGGTGTCAATGCTGAGCATGGAAATCAGGATAATGACCAGGAACATATTGAAGAGCAGAATACGTTGCTTTTTTTCCAGGGATAGTGCATAGGTCAGGGCAAAAAATATCCAGCAGCACCCAACCAGTCCGAAACTGGCCATGAAATTTAGGTATTGATTATGCGGCTTGCCTTCCCATTTTTCCTGAATGGAAACATGATCGAGGCGGCTTTGTTCAATCATGGATGCCTTGATATCACCAGTCCCCACTCCAAACAACAGATGGTTGCCGATCAGTTTCAAAGCCTGTTTTGAAAAAGCGATACGCTGCGCTACCGAATGGGACCGCACTTCACCGGTTTTGACATACATGTCTATTTCCCAGATGATCTGGTATATCCGCTGATTAAGACCATATTTTTTACTGAAAATATAATTGGCGTAACCACTTTCAATAAGCCTGATATCCTTCTCATCCAGCTGATGAACGCCGACTGAGTCCTTTCTAAGTCCCTTGGATGTCAGGTACCGGATTAAGGTGTGGCTGATATGCTGGCCTTTTTGATCCAGGCCGTCAAAGGGTATCCGGCTGACGTTGTTCCATTCCTGCCTCAATTCTTCGTGACAGACATAAATCCAGATATAATGGCCGTTCTCAATCTGTCTGTCTTCCGGATTATGCCAATAGGCATTTCCATTGACGGTCAGGGGTTCCAGATTGCTGAGCTCTTCGTAGTTGACCTTGTAATAGCGAAATACAGAAAGGGAAACCAGTATGACAGCCAGCATGACCAGAAGAACAGGAAAGGAAAGGAAGAGATTCCGCCATAAGCGGGAGCGAATCCTGGATATAAGGATGATCAGAAAGGCCGGAAAGACAATGATGAAAACGGTGATCCCCAAAAATGACCTGAGAAAGAAAATAAAAAAGACAAGCCATGCACTCAGCATTGTGTAAAGGATGATTTCCCCCGGGGTTTTACTGAAATAATCATAAAAGATCAGATAAAGCAATATAATAATGGCAAAATTCACCATGAGCGAAAGCTGGAGATGGGTAATAAAAACGGAGATTTCACGGATATCGTTGATCGTCCTTTCAAACCAGCTATAATAATTGCCGACACTTATAATGGATGAAACGCAAACAGCCGCAACAAAAACCAGCAGAATAAATTTCAGCTCACTCCGGGAAACCGGTTTGGTAGTTCCCAGGATAATGCCTAATGCCAACATGGGCATGATGCTCAATATCCTTTTTATACCCTGATCTGTATTTTCGGTTATGAGCATACCTAAAAAGTAGACCAGCAGGACGGTCACCAGCATAAAAATACTTTTACGGCGCCAAACCCGGATAAATTTTTGCTTCAGGTTCCCTTCCAGGAACCAGTTGATGGCAAGCAGGAAAACCGATACGCTGATCACATATTTTGATAAAGAAAGACTGGCTCCCAGTGCAGCAAGACCTATCACATAAGTATAATGGTGAAACTCCCAGCGGTATTTCAGCAAAGACCTTACTATTAAGGATGGGGGCTGCAAAGGGTTTTTGGTTATCCGTTAAAAATCAAAGTAACAAAAATTAACGGAGTAATTTATTCATTATTGTGTACGCCGGTTAAAATTTTTACCTTTACCACAAAGCCCGGGGAGAATTCTTCGGTTGAGTTAAAGGGAACGGCTTTCTCCTTGTGCATACAATATATTTTAACTTTATTCATTTATAATAGCAGATGGATTTTGGACAAATGCCGGCAAAAATAATGGTGTCGCTGGAAAAAATTGCCAATCCAAATTGCGGTTTGGGCAGGGTATCGCTGGATTTCAGCCGGGCATTGATCAGTCTTGAAGACGATGAGATCGAACTGACTTTTTTGTTATATGGTACCGGCCAGCCATCTTTTCTGGCAGACCAGAAAATAAAAAAAGCAGCTTTTATCAATCGTTATACTCCCCTTCGGCTCAGCGGATACAATATTTTTCACGCGCTGCATCAATTGTCTTCCTTCAAAACAAAAGGGGCCGGGAAAAACGTTTTAACCCTTCACGATCTCAATTTTCTTCATGTAAAAAGTAAGGCAAAAGCAAGAAAGTATCTCAAAAAGGTACAGCAAAACGTCGACCGGGCTGATGCCCTCGTCTTTGTTTCCCATTATACGAAGGAAGAAGCTTGCCGGTATTTAAACATTCCTTCTCATACAATAACGATGGTAATTTATAATGGCGTTGAGCTGCCCAAAGCTGTGCCGCTAAAACCTGATTACCTGAAAACTGATCTTTACCTTTTCTCGATCGGGCAATTCCTGGCCAAGAAAAATTTTCACACCCTTATTCCGTTTTTAAGGAAACTGCCGGATGAGATCAAGCTGGTCATAGCCGGTGAAAACAACACTTCCTACGGAGATTATGTGAAAAAGATCATCGCAGAGCATAACCTGCAGAAGAGGGTTTTCCTGCCCGGAGCTGTTTCGGAAGCCGAAAAGCTTTTTCTCTACCTGCATTGCACCGCTTTTGTTTTTCCTTCGCTGGCTGAAGGATTTGGACTTCCTGTCCTGGAAGCTATGCGTGCCGGAAAACCTGTTTTTTGTTCGGATAAGACCAGCCTTAAAGAAATAGGGGGCCGACATGTCCATTTCTGGGAATCTTTTGATGCCGATGCCATGGTGAAGGTTTATTTTTCGGGAATGAAGGGTTTTAATGAGTTGAAAAAGAATGCCGCCTATGATTACAGCCTGAAATTCACCTGGTATGAGAATGCCAGGGAATACCTGCGTCTTTACAAATCCCTTTTGCTTCCAGCATGAAAAAAATCTATGTCTATTGCCCGGGCAATGTGCTGAGCGGAGGTATATACAGCCTGCACAATCTCTGTGCGAAGCTTGTTGAGGAAGGATTTCAGGCTGGGATGGTGTACCATAGCATCAATCCTGATATCCTGAGCCACGAGCATATCCGTGCCTATCATGTCCCTTCCTTTATCAGCATCGAGGATTCCTCCGGCAATATAATGATCGTCTCCGAGACCGAAACACAGTTTTTACACCGTTTTAATCATATTCAAAAGGTAGTTTACTGGCTGGGACTGAACAATTATTTTAAGAAACCTGTCTTTCGGCGCCCTTTTAATATTAAACTTTTCAGAAAAGCTATCATGTGCCGGAATTATTACGGATACACGGCAGGGGTTGTCGAAAACTACAAACGGCGTCTTAACTGGTGGGCAAAAGCCGGAGACAGGATTTGGCAGGGACCGGTCCTCCATATGTCGAATTCATATTATGTGGCTCATTGCTGTCAGTGGAAAGGGATTGAGAATGTACCTGTTATGCATAATCCGGTGCAGGAGGAATATTACCTTGAAGCCGGGGAGCCGTTAATAAAAAAACCTAAAATAGTATTCGGGCCAAAAACGCCAAAGATCCTGATAGCCCTGTGCCGCTGTTTGTTCAGCTATGAGATCGTTCGGTTGAAGCATATGTCACCCGAGGTTGTCAAACAGCACATGAAAGAAGCCATGGTCTTTGCAGAATTCGGCAATAACTCAGGCAGGGACAGGATGCCCCGTGAAGCCGCCCTGCTGGGATGCGTGGTTTTCTCCAATACCCGTGGCAGTGCAGCCTTTCATCTGGATATGCCCATACCGGACCGGTATAAAATACCGGATACGTGGATGAATTATCCCAGCATAATAAAGCTCCTGAAGTATTGCGTCTGGCATTATGAAGCGGTAAAAAATGATTTCAAAGAATACATCACAGCCCTGGAAGAAGAGCGGAAGAATTTCCCGGCGGTGGTGAAAAGGATTTTCACGGAGATCACTATAAAAAGTTAAAAATATACCGACCCGGCGCATGCGCCGGTTAAAATTATAACCACCAAAACACGAAAACACCAAATCAATGCGGCCTGTTGCCATTAAGCTATGCATTGCATTTTTTTTGCTTTGGTGGCAGAAACATATTGCCTATTTTTTGTAGTTGATTTCATTTTCAAATTATCAAATTCATGTCTTCTCTCCGTTGTGATAAAGACTTCTTTGCGCGGGATGTCCTGGAAGTGGCCCCTGCCCTGCTCAGTGCTTATCTGGTCAGAAGGGGGAAGGACGGATTGATGCGCTGCAGGATAACCGAAGCGGAAGCATACCGCGGCGAGGATGACCTGGCCTGCCATGCCAGCAAGGGAAAAACATCACGCACTGAGGTTATGTATTATCAGGGAGGGCATCTTTACATATACCTTATTTATGGGATGTACTGGATGATGAATATTGTTACCGGCAGGGAAGATGAACCCCAGGCCGTGTTGATCAGGGGCATTGAAGGAATTTCCGGGCCCGGAAGGGTCAGTCGTCACCTGAGCATAGACAAAGGCTTTAACGGTGAAAACCTGTTGACATCAGACCGGATCTGGGTTGAGAACGGATCCGTGACATTGCCCTACAGATCAACCCCCAGGATAGGAATAGATTATGCCGGCGAACCCTGGAAAAGCAAGTTGTGGCGGTTTGTGACGCTATAGACCTTTCAGCATCGGAAGGACCTGGAAGTGTCTGTAATCAATCACTATCCTGTAAAAAAAAACTGCCAGACGCCCATGGCATCTGACAGTTTCCCAAGCAAGACCAAATTCAGTAATTTCTTATTCCTGAACCTTAACGGATACGGTAATCTGTCCGGTAGCCCCTGTTGTCAGGGCAGTTACAGTAAGAATACCCTTTTTGCCGGCGGCTGTTTCGAAAACAACCGTTTCTCCCACGGTAAGGTCAGTTACCTTGGAGGCAGTAAGGCCTGTTATGGCATTCACCTGTGATGCTGTTACCGCGCTAAAATCAAGCGAGCTTTCAGCAAACTTGGTGGCATTTTTTGGGCTCCATGAGCTGGTCCACGTGAAGTCACCTGAGGTGCCGTCAACGGTTCCGTCATTGGGGGCTACCAGGGTAGCCATGTTGGCACTTCCGTAATAATACAGAATATCAATATCGGCAGCATGACCCTTTGCTTCATCAGCGGCAATTTTATAAACCAGGCCGGTATTGGCATCCAGACAACTTCCCAAAGCACTGGACTGTGCGCCCATGATTACAGCAGTAAATGCAGGTTTCAGGGCCGGAACAGCGCTAACCTTTATATCAATCGATTTGGTTGCTGTCTGGGCTTCCTTGTCAACGGCTTCTATTTTTATGCTGATATCTTCTGTAATATCGGCTACATCAATCCTGAAATTATAATTCAGATCATCAGTGGTGGTTATAGCGCCAGCGTTAAAGGATGTATAATTTCCGATTTGTGTTTCATCTGAACCGGTTACCCTGAAAACCGTAACCTCGTCCAACTTTTCCTCAGCAACGATCGTACCTGTGACGGCCATTGAACTGACACCATCACCAAGTGTTATTTCGGAGCCATCATCAAAAGTGATATCAGGTGCAGTACCTACAGTATCATCGCCGCATGCATTTAAAAGCACGGCCATACTAATTACCCCAAGGCCCAAGAATAGTTTGTTCATTTTCATAAGTTTTAATTTGATTTAACATTTATTAAAGTAATTGTTGAAATGCTTAATTAAAAATATAGAACCTTTTTATGTAAACTCAATGCAAATGTTTCAGCTTTATCCGGAATGATGATTCAAAAAACCTTAAACTCAGGACAGAAAATCCGGAAGACAAAAACATGGTACGATATCAAAAACCGGACCATTTTATAAAGATAGCACAAAGTTAAGATTTATAAAAACACTAAATGTTAACAAAACTTAAAAAAATATTGCCTGCAAACGAAAGGGTGAAAGCATAAAATCATTCACATAGGGCTGCCAGCCTAAGAAACAACATCTTTTCATGCCGGCAGCATGGGAAATCCATAGGCTGCATGAGTTTATTGAATCTTCTGATTTCTCATTTTTTTTCCTTTATTTAGCACATCGAAAAAACTGTCTGATATGAAAAGATACAATCTCATTAATACCATTTCCGGATGGGTGATCTTTCTGATTGCTTCCTTTGTATATCTTTCGACCATTGAGCCAACCGCCAGTTTCTGGGACTGCGGTGAATTCATCTCATCGGCCTTTAAAATGGAGGTAGGGCATCCGCCGGGTGCGCCTTTCTTTATGATCATGGCCCGGTTCTTTTCCCTGTTTGCAAGCGATAATCCGGAACATGTGGCCAGGATGGTGAATTCCTTATCAGCCCTTGCCAGCGCAGCCACGATCTTATTTCTATTCTGGACCATCACACACCTGGCCAGAAAAATCATCATAAAAAGTGACGAATTCACCACCCCATCACTGGTTGCTATCATTGGAGCCGGTGCGGTGGGAGCCCTTGCCTATACCTTTTCCGATACCTTCTGGTTTTCGGCCGTCGAGGGAGAAGTCTATGCTACCTCCTCCCTGTTTACAGCCCTGGTGTTCTGGGCCATATTAAAATGGGAAAACATAGCTGACCAGCCACATGCTAACCGCTGGCTGGTGTTTATTGCTTACCTTATGGGCCTCTCCATCGGGGTTCACCTGCTCAACCTGCTGGCCATACCGGCGATCGTTCTGGTATACTATTTTAAAAAATATGATGTTAACCGGGCAGGAGTGATAAAAGCTTTGATTCTTTCTGCCCTG
>Ga0105100_10000733_pt1 | contig 19080 bp, 21 predicted proteins | sample PPLLak12cMay2015_2_FD_87033 | JGI IMG/M metagenome (GOLD analysis project Ga0105100, IMG submission 87033) | Freshwater sediment microbial communities from Prairie Pothole Lake near Jamestown, North Dakota, USA - PPLs Lake P8 Core (1) Depth... | ecosystem: Environmental > Aquatic > Freshwater >...
ATATTTCTCGGCTTTAGATCCGCGAACCCTCGATACGATTGTCAGGTCGGCGAGTCCACACGATTATGATTCCAACCAGTTAGTCATACTCGAAGGTGAGCCCGCTTCAGGGTTATATGTCGTCCAGTATGGCTGGCTGAAAGTCTCCAAGATTGCCATGGATGGGCGCGAGCAGATTTTACAGTTCCTTGGAAAAGGCGAGGTTTTTAATGCTGTCAGTGTATTTACCGAAGCGTTGAATCCAGCTTCTGTTACTGCTTTGGAAGCTACCCGACTGTGGATGATCAGCCGTGACACCATGCTACGTCTGCTCGACTCCAACCCTCGCATCGCTCGTTTGATCATCCAGGATCTGGCGGGGCGGATCACCCATCTTATTTCTTTGGTGGAGGATTTATCTTTACGAACGGTTGAAGCGCGCCTTGCGCGACTAATCTTATCGCAATCGGTTGGAGAGATTGTGCCGCGCAAGAAGTGGGCAACTCAAACCGAAATGGCATCTCGCTTGGGTACAGTTTCGGATGTCATCAGCCGCACGATGCGCAAACTGGTTGAAAGCAACATGATCGAGATGAGCAGGAATGAAATCAAAATTCTGAACCGGACAGAATTGGAGAAAATCGCGATGATTGCGGAGGTATTTTAGCAATTACCGCAATTTGAGTTATTTTGATTTCGACTTAAGTCGAAGACGATCTATCGCCCAGGTGATATGCTTTTAGCATCATCTGGGTGATTTATTTTTGAAAGCACAGGTTTCGTGATCCTAAAGGAGGATTTGCTATGACCTATACCTTATATTCTAACTGGAGGGAGGAGGTTACCTTCTCACCAGAAGGACCCAGGCCCCAGGTTTTGGAGGAGAACAACCGGTTAAAGGTTGTCCTCGCCGGATTGGAGCCGGGACAAAAGATTCCCGAGCACCCCGAGAATCTTGGAATGTATTATTTCCTTGAGGGTAATGGCTGGATGATTGTCGATGGAGAGCGAATCGAGGTAAGCCAGGGGGCAACTGTGATCACGCCGCAGGGAGCGGTGCGCGGGATGGAGGCGGAGACCCGGCTGGCTTTTATCGCGGCGCGGGTGGCATGATCCAGATTATCCATCCAGGAATACGATCCGCATCCAGAATCAGGTTGGTAAGGCTTATTCCAAAGATTTAGGAGGATGACATGAAGGAAAAGTTTGTGCAGTTTATGACCAGTGTTCAAGGTCGGCTTGTGCGCGTCCTGTTGGGGATCGCCATAATCAGCCTCGGTATGTTTGTGGTTCAGGGCATCCCAGGTTATATCATGGCGGTCGTGGGGTTGGTCCCGATCGCCGGAGGTCTGTTCGATTTCTGCCTGGTCGGTGCTCTCATGGGCTATCCCCTAAGCGGTGCAGAGGCGAGGCGCATGCTGACCGGTAAATAAATCATATTCCTGGAGGTCTTGCCGTCGTAAGGCCTCCAGATTTCAAATTCTTTTCGTCCAGGCACGTTACCTGGAATGCCAGCGAGGCAGAGATCCAATAGCCGCCTCCGGAATAGAAAGCTGAACTTTCTTGTCACGAACATCCGCAACCAAATCCACACGGATCAACCAATAACCATTTTTCTCGGGGAGGCGGCTCAGGAGGATTTGTGTGGCTTGTTGGTTTACCTGATTCAAGACGACCGCAGCCACTTTACCCACTTCCAGGCCTTCTTCCGATAAGATGGACATGCCACGCCTGACTTCGAGGGAAAGAGCACAGCTGCTCTTGGGGCAGACAAAGCCGCTAACCATCAATTTCTGCGCCAACTCTGCAAAACCGCCGTCCGGTTTCATCGATTTGCTTTGAACCATCATACCGCTATCTCCATCAGCTTAGGTGTGATATCAGGCTTAGCCAGGACTGGCGTACGATTGGCAGCAACGAAAAGAACCACAGCAAGTACGCTATCCCGAGCAGTGGAGCGCTGAGATCGGGGATCAAAATGCTGGCTCCCAGGAAAATACCCCCAGCGTGAACCGTGACCAGACTGAACCAGGACCCACCCAGCTCAGCTGTCTGATGCGGTGCGCCTGCCTGTCTCAGGAGGTATGGTAAAACTGCATAGGCGAATGGCAGCATCCAGCCATAAATGAGCACGTGCGGAGCAGTCTGCTCGATGCCTGCCGTGGAAACGTTGGGTCCCAGGATGACGATCAACGGCGCAGCCAGCACCACGGCAAACTGCCACGCGTAGGCGGTGACCAGGTGCCAGATGCCGGGTTTGTGGACGATTGTCAGACCGGACAAAGGCTTCACCAGATTCGCAAGCAACCAGAACGTGGCCGCCTGGTGTAAAAGGACCCCTAAGGCGGTAATCCAGTTGATTGACAGCCAGGGACCCAACACCGATCCGAGCGCGCCGAACACCATCAGCCAGAAAATCGCAACGATCGAGCCGGGCCAGGCCAGGTCACGGCCTGTCCAGCGCGGGTAAAGATCAACCAACAATCCGGCGAAAACCAATGACATAAATCCCCAGGTATTGGTATGAATGTGGACTTCGATTGTGTTTGCAATCCCCAGCGCATTGCCCCAACCAGACCACATGCCGCTGCCCAGGATGATCCCAAGCAGCAAAAAAGCCAGCCCTTCCAGATAGAACCTTGGCCCCTTCTCGTTTGGCTTCTTGAGCGAGTTGCGGGCAAGAGCCGACCCGCGCAAGGAGCTCATCACAAGCAGCGCTGCCACGAAGATCAGCATTCCGCCTGTAATGATCAGTACAGTATTCATGACAGGTATTCCCACCAACAGGATGAGCGCGCCCAGGTTCAGGGCCAGCCAAATATCCCAGCGCGTCCGGGGCTGAAAGCCTTCAGATCGCCGCGCCACCAAATCCGGCAGCAGGCCAAAGATGAGCTGGGTCAACACACCCAGGGTGATCAGGTGCACACTCAGCCAGCGCAGCCCGCTAAAAAATGGCAGCAGGTCGAACCTGTTCAGTGCCGAGGCGAGGGCTGCCAACCCCGCCAGGATCAGATATAACACCGCCATCGACAGATAAGGCCACATGGTTTTATCTCCCACTGTTGAGCTACCACTCCCGGGTGCTGTGCCCGTCATTTCCCAGTGCTGATAGACCTTTTGTATCCAGTTAGTATCAGGGTGACCGTGACAATCCCAGCTATTAGATGCAAGGACGCCGCGGCGGTGCTGGCTACTAGGGTCCGGTAAGGGACTGGCAGGAAATAGTCGGGAGGGTTTGAAATGGTGCGAGTTGTCATCGATCCATGCCTCCATTCATTATTTCTATTCATCGGTTTCAGACATCATAGTCAAAAGTTCTCCTAACTTCCAAGACAAAAGTCGGTTTTCCTGATTTCGCCATAATCGACAAAAGTCGTAGAAATATCCTGCTTCCACCGATAGAATGAGGGGGTAAGTAAAAGAAAGGATATATATGGAAATCACGAAAGACACCCGCATCTCGGACATCCTTGAGGAGTACGGCGACATTGCCGGCGTGATGGAGCTGTTTGGCGTCAAGAGGGTGGGGCGCTACTCGCTGCGCTCACTGGCCGCCAAAGCCCTGACCGTGGAGTGGGCTGCCCGCAGCGAAGGTTCTGGTCACCCAGCGCAACTCGTTCCGAAGCGGCCTGGAGATGCTGCTGGTGGGAGGCCTGGCTGCTGGAGTGGCCTATGTCGTCGGCGCCCTTTTGAGAGGGATTGGCGGCTGGACCGGGTGAGCCTGGGCGGCCCTGGATAAAGCCTTTACCAGCCTGCCCCTGGCTAACAATCCCGTACCTGCGAGAACCAAACCCCACCCGAGCAGCATCAAAGCGACGTGCCAGACATCCGCAAAATTGACACCGCCAAAGGTGTGGGTCGGCGCGGCCCAGTGGTGGACAGTCAGAGTCAGGCTCCCCATCACAATCATTGCCAGGTTTCCAGCCAGGCCTGCGGAGCTGCGCCCGCCACTGGTTAAGCCAACACCCTGCCAGATAGCCGGAATCCGCAGCAGCAGGAAGACCAATAAAGTAAGCACAGTTATGTACAGGCGCACATCGGTGGGCATGGATTTTCCGCGCAGGAGGCGTGAGGCGACCACCTGGATCAAGGCTGCTCCGCCGCCAGCCAGCAAGACGATGATCGTGTCACGGTACGAGCGCGGCGCACTGCGCATCAGCCCAATCATTGCGCGAATGCCCGCTATTCCGGCTGCGAGAGAAACGATCACTAGAAGTTGATAGAGCCATTGATAGGGAGCCAATGGCAGCATGGAAGCATATTTTTCCGGAGCGAACGCCGCACAGGTAGTACCAATTGCCCCAAGCAAGGTGAATGCAACGGTGATCCCCAGCAGAAGGATAGCAGTGATTCGTAGGACTCTGCATAAAACTGTTTTCATGACTTTGCTCCTATTGCAATCAATGCGCGCGGCACTCGGAAAAACTGTTAGATCCCGAGGGTTAAAACAGTACAAAACCGGTGACGAACGCGGCTGTGGTCAGGAAGAGCAGGCCGGGGAGCAGGGCCTGGATCGTACCTCTGGATAAGACCGATCGCCCGGCAAAGAAGGAAAGCAGCAGTCTGCCGATGCCGATCAGCGCCCCGCCGAGCCCAACCAAGGCGAAACTGGCCGATGCGCGGCCGGTCGCGATCAGCCAGAAGGGTAAAAAGCAGATGATCAGTCCAGCAACTCCATGAATCACGAACAGGGTTAAGGCAGCTACTTTACGGGGAGTGAAAAGCCGTGTGAAGACGACCGCCGAAAAACCCAGAATCACAAAGACCAGGTAGGCCGGTTGGTATGCCGGGAGAAACGCAGAGATCAACCCCAGGGACAGGCTCAATGGGATGGCGGTAGAAGCTATGACTACCAACCGGCTCTCCAAGATCTCAAAACCCAGGATGAGCAGCAGCAGCCCGGCTAACAGCAGCACGCCAAAGGCCATGGTAAAACTGGCGAGGGGTAGGGCGTGCCAGCCATCGATCCCCACCGCCACCTGGTACGCGGCCAGCAGGCCGGCGCCGAGAAGCAGAAACCGGTCGGGCGCTGTAAGCTTTCTCACAATGCATCCACAATCAAAAGCAGCATGGAGCTCAGCATATATAGTGAAGCGTACTTGAACAATCCGAGATTCACGCGCTCAGAAGGGCGCGCCAGGCTGGTTGCAGCAATAAGCAGCAGCCCGGCGGAGAGCACGGCCAGAAGCCGCAGGTATCCCCAGGCCATCCCAATACTTACTAATGCAAGCCCGATGCAAAGCGCCGCAGCCAGGCTGGACAGGGTGATGACCAGGCGAGTGACCTGAAAACCGTAAACCGCCGGAAAGGTCGGGACTCCTGCGCTCTGGTAGTCTTTGAAGTAGCGCATGCTAAAGGTCATGATGTGAGTGGGAATCCAGAACAGGATAGCCAGAGCGAGCAGAGCGCTGATCCAATCGATCGCACCTGCACCCAAGGCGCGACCGGCCAGGATCGGCATGCCCCCTGCGATCCCACCCCACACGATCGACCAAGGCGTGCGTCGCTTAAGCCAGATCGTGTACACCACGACGTCGAAAAACAGCCCGGCGAAAACTACAAGACCGTACAACCAATCGAGTGCCAATGCCCAACCCACTCCGGCTGCCGCGAGAGCCAATCCAAGCAGGAGCGCTTCCGTTGGGCTGACAGTGCCTGCCGGCAGCGGCCGGCGGCAGGTGCGCGGCATGCGGGCGTCGATATCGCGGTCAAACCACATGTTGAGCACAGTACTGCCACTGATGGACAGAAAAAGGCTGCAGCTCAAACCCAACAAAGTTGTCCAGTGGGTGACCGGGCAACGAGCGCTCATATAGCCGGCCAGGCCGGTCGCCAGAAGCAGGCCGGTTTGCAGACTTTTGATGAGCTGCCAGTAAAGGTGAAGTTTTTCTTTGAAAACAGCCATATCATTCATTCCAGGAGCTGCCTTCTGCCATAATACCTGCTAGCTTGCATTCCTGGCGCACCGGAATCCAACGTTTGGACTGTAATAGTCTGGGGCGGCATTGTTGCGCGTCCACACCCGCAGGTTGTAGCCGTAATCGGCCTTGCTGCCGCCGCGCAGGTAGCGATAATGCTGTGCTTTGTACACATCCGCGGTCCACTCCCACACATTCCCGACCATGTCGTACAGGCCGTAAGGGCTGGCGGAATCCAGTGTGGCAAAACCAGAGTAGGTTTGTCCGTTGTAGTATCCGACCGGGGTGGTATCCCCAAGCTTGCCGGTCTTTACCTCGAAAGGGTCGCGGCTGCCATAGTAATTGGCATAGTGAGAGTCAATCGTCTCTCCCCAGGGGAAGGGACGATTGTCGGTTCCGCGGGCAGCCTTCTCCCACTCGATTTCAGAGGGCAGCCGCCAGCCATAGAACTGGCAGTAGGCCTGCGCTCCAAACCAGGTAACCATCGTGACCGGGTGGTTTTCGTAACCCGTTTTGGACTGGAAGCCGTCGCCATCTTCCACCAGGCGCAACTCGTCCTTATCCAGGGGGAGCAGAAGATAATCCCCTGCTGAGATCTCAATTTCGTGCTTCACACTGTGGAATACATCGCCCGGATAGTAATCGATGATTCCCACATTACCCCGCTTGATCTCGCCGGACGCCAGGGCATCGGTCAGAAAGCGGGCGAATTGAGCGTTGGTTACTGGGGTGACCATCATCTGGTAGTCATAATCCACTGCTGTGGGATGCTCGTGCTGACCGCTCAGGAATTCGCCGGCCGGGATGCTATTCCAGGCATCAGGGTCGATGCCAGTCGCTATCCCCGGGGGTGAATTGACCGCAGAAGAGGCTTCTACTCCGACTGGCGCGCAGCCAGCCAGGAGCAGGGAGGTGAGGGTGATAAGAAAGAGCCAATGTTTCATGCCTGCCTCCCTACTTTGCCGCCGCTGTGTGGGAACCCACCGCGCCGGGGTCCCTGAAGCGATCCGGGGCTGCAGCTTCGCCTGTAAGGTCAATCCCGGAACCGGCTGTCTCGGTGAGCTCATACACCCAGCGCCCGCGCTTCCAGTACAGGTCCGCCAGGCGCCAGATCATCAACAGCGCCAGGGCTACCAGCACGGCTGCCAGGCCCAGGTCGGTCAGGAGCATGACTGTGTCGACCAGCGGCTGCTGCTGGGCCTCGCTGACGAACAGGCGCTTCATCTCGAACACGGTCACAGAGGCGAAGGCCAGGTTGGAGAAGATGATCAACGACCAGCCAAACCAGCGCCGCGCTCTGCCTTGCAAGCCAGCCAGATCGGCGTAATAAAGGAGGATGATCGTGGCGATGATCCCGGAGAGGATGTGCCAATGCCCGGTCAGGACGATGCGCTCCTCACGCCAGGGCCAGACCCGAAAGACCTCGTCCAACTTGGCGGCCATAAAGATGCCCACCCCGCTGACGGTGAAGTTCATGAAGACCATCTGCCACAGCGCCCCGAACTGGAGTGGATCACGCAGCAGCCTGCGCAGCCCGGCGATGACAGCGCTCTTTTTGGGCCCGGCTGCTTTCAGCCCTTCCCGGATTAGCTCCCGCCAGCCGAAGATGACCAGCATCAGCGCGGCCAGCATGACGAATACCGAGCCAACGTAGATAATGGTGTGCGCGGCCTCGATCACCACGACTGACCAGGCGCCTAGCGAGATCACGATCGTCCCTATGATCATCAGCGGCATGGCGATCTTGTGCAGCGGGCCTTTAAAGTCGAACCAGCGACCGATGATCAAAGTCACAGCAATGGCGATCAGGGTCAGCATGATATGCAGGTGACCGATGATGGCGTCTTGCAATAAGGTCTTGTATGGCTGGCGGATGACATCCTCTGCCAGGAAAGCCTCGAACCCGTTGCCGAAATTCGAACCGGCTACCGCGCCAAAGATAGCCGAGCCCAGGGTGGCGACTGCCATAGTGAAAAATGCAACCCGCTCCAGGTCCAACCCACTGCGGGTATGAGCGTAGGAGCGGGATTTGACATGGTATTCCACATTCCAGGGCCACAGGGCCGCCGCCAGCATCACTCCAGCAAAGAACACCAGGCTCTGGCCGAAGATGAACAGACCGTGAAAAACCCAGAAGCGGCCGAAATAGGCGAAGCCCAAGCCAAAGATCATCGAGGTCAGGTAGCCGACGGTGATGGTTGAATTGATACGGACCTTCTGCCCGCCTTTCATCGCCACCTGGGCGGTGATGAGGTACACCTCAATGGCGACCACCGCCTGGGCGATGCTGTGATACAGCATGATGATGCGACCTTCACGCTCGGCTTCGACCAGCTTGATCCCCAACAGCCGAACGACGAAGTCATGCACACCCAGCTCGGCCATCGGACCGGAGAGCATGCCGAAGATTGCCGTAACCAGCGAAATCATGGCGATGGCGACCAGGACCAGGCCTTTGGTGGAGCGGAAGAGGAAGTCGAAGCGCTGCTTCAGTGACAGCATAAGAGACCTACTCACGCCGGAAGAGGCGCTGCGCGTGGTTCAACCGCCTGGCTTTCCTTCACTTCCGTTAGCCGCTGCCAAAGGTTCGGCCAAACGAACAATACAATGAGGAGCAGACAGGAAATCGGCGCCAGGGCAAACAGGGAGAAGCGGCCTAACTGCTGTGCGGTCACGAAGGCCAGGGGAATTCCAACGGTGAGCTCCAGAGTCCCGGCGACCAGCCCGACCACACGCATCCATTCTTTCGGACGCAGGAGGATTCCGACCGTGACAACGGCCCAACCGATCATAGCCACGAAGTGCAGCCGCTGCACAATGACAAAGATCGGCGCGCCATGGGTGATGATCCGGCTGGTGCTGGAGACGCCATTCATAAAGCAGAAAATGTAGGCCACGCCGGTGAGCAGCCCCAGCAGGGTGCGGCTCCAGGAGACTTTGCCGACAAAAACCATCAGCAGAAAGTAAAGGGCAACATACGGCCAAAAGAGCGCGAAGTAGACCGGGGGCAGGTCAGCCGCCATGAAAGGCACATTTATGAACCAACTGCCCAAAAGCGCCAGCACAATGCCAACCACAGCCAATGGGAAGGCCCATTTTTTATGAGAGAAAAAGGCATATGCGCTGACGGCAAACAGCACGCTGCCCAAGATGCCGAAATCGGCCATTGCAGGGTGGATATACTTCAAGAGAATCTCACAACCAGGCTCGGCTGACTCTGCATGCATGCCGATCTGATACCAGTTCATGAACAGGACGAAATGTCCAACTATGCCCATCACAGCACCTGCAGCTGTCAGGACCCCTCCCCAGAAAAAGTTGGTTTTCATGTGCATTCTCCTTTCATCAGACCTGTGAGAGTTGAGAGCAATCCGCGGATGTGATTCACGGGCAAGAGACTACTTAAGCTCCTCTCCCGTATGGCACGAACAGCCATTGTAATAAGCGGCGTCATTGTGGGCAGCCACATATACGACCGTGCCTTGTTCGATCTTCAAATTGCAGTTTTTGAAGAAGGTGGGGGAATCTTCGTGATCCCATTCAACAATTTGGATGTTGCAGGCCACATAAATGGTCCCGCTCCACGCGTCATTGCAGACCGGCCCGGTGACCACCCGGTCCACCGCCGTCATTTTTCCCGCAATATCAACCAGCGCCGGCGATGGTGCAGGATCGATCGCGGCGGGCAAGACCAGCGCGGGAAACAGGGAAGAATCGGCTTCATAGGTGACACTACCGGCAGGACAAACATCTGCTGCCTTGCAAGCCGAGGTGAGAAGTAAAAGCAACGCCAGGGTGAGGAAGGCAAGCGCTTTCATCGGCGACATTCCCTATGAAGATCGAGATTAATGATACGTCCTGGGCTAGGCGCACCAGGAGCGGCGATGCGATTAACGACACCCCGGATACCCGGCACCCCAGCCGTGACCTCAGCCGCTCGCTCCCAAATGGGAAGAGCAGGAACATCCCCGCCCAGGTGGGCGATCCCGTTCAACACGCCCACTCGCAAACACAGCCCGGCGGTGTGGGCGTCGGTTTTAAGCGCCAGGAGCACAGCTTGCCGCAGGTTTTCGTCGGTTGAATTCTGGTGGGAAACTGACATGGAAGGACCACCTTCAAAAAAACGCCTCCGCCTGTACTTTTAGTATACAGACGGAGACGGTTTGGCGATACGACTCAAGTCTTATGGGTCAGGAATTGCTTCGTAAAATCAGCCCCTGCGGATCCAGTATAACGATAATGTGTTTATCTACCTGCAGTATGCCCTCCTGCTCCAGGGCGTGCAGAGCGCGGGCGAGCACATCGCGTACGGTGCCCAGGCGGACGGCCATCTCGTCAAAAGTCGTCCAGGCCTGCCGAGGTACGAAGAGCCTCTCCCCATCCGATTCGGCGTGCTTGAGCAGCGTGCCAGCCAGGCGCGCCTCCACGCTGCGCAGCGAAAGATCTTCCACCAATCCCACATAATACATTACCCGCTCGCATAAACGCCGGATTACAGCCAGAGCCAGCTCAGGGTGGTGGGCAACCAGCCCCAGCATGGTCTCACGGTCGATAGTCCAGGCTTCTACCGGTTCCAGGGCAGTGACGGTGCCAGGGTAAGGTGCGCCAGTGAAGATAGCCACGTCGCCGAAAACCTCGCCCGCCCGCAGGAACAGCATCGCTTGCTCGCGGCCCTCGGGAGAGATGCGAGTGGCTTTAACCCAGCCGGATGCCAGAATATATAACGCCTGGGCTGGCTCGCCTTCAAGATAGATGACCTGTCCGGCGGGATAATGGTGCAAAACCGCAGCATTTGTCAGAGCGTCTTTCACGCCGGGCGGGAGTTCGGCAAAATAACGTACCTGGTCGAGCGCCTGCCGGAAGCGGGGGGAATGCGTTTGATTCAACTCATACTGTCCCTTAACTTGAAACTGTAGGAGGTCGGCGAAAATGGCATCGACCAGAACTGGAGCGCGGAACAGTTTCGAGTATAACATAGCCCCGATACCAAGAAAATCACCATAGGTTCAGACTTTTCCGGCTGCGCCTTTTCTGAAAGTTCTAAGATGTTATATGGGTTAAATTATCGATCTCCATCGACTCAGCGGTTCTCACCCACCGTGGAGAGGGGACCCATCCTTTCCGATTTAGTCGATGCTAATGGACTTCCCGGCTCAAACTGGCGCGATGTATAATCCATTTCAGAATATCCGCTTTCCTCCTTTCCACCAAGCTCTACATTCCTCCCCCACGGGCGAACGCTATCGCGCGCCTGCGCCTGACCGAAAAGCTGTTGGCCGGTATAAACCAGCCGGGTAGTTTTGTATTGCTGTCCGGGCCAGCAGGATTTGGCAAAACCACCCTGCTGAGCGAATGGATCACTGCCCTCGCCCCTGACCCCTCTCCCACTGGGAGAGGGGCACAGCGACATCGCCGGGTTCATCAAAGCTTTTACCGGCGCCGGATTGATCCACCCACTGTCCTGGCTGCGGGCGGCATTGATTGCCATCGGCCTGATTTACATTTTGCGTGCTTTGTTCATTCCCACCGAGCTAAATATGGTATTGAAACAGGGGTATCCGTTTCGGTTTGTGGTCTTCTCGACGATCTCACTGATGGCGGGTCTGCTGTACCTGACCGGGATTTTTAAACGACGAGCTCTCTGAATCCTGGCAAGGTATGGATAAACAGGTAAGTTCTCCTTGACAAAAAATAGTAACCCGTTTATTATTAATAATTAGTAACTTGTTTACTAATTAACGTGAATTCGGGATACGAAAAGAGAGAGAGCGATGTGGGTGTTTCGGGCGGCTACGCCGCCCGAAACACCCACGCCCTCTCTTATCCCGAACTGGGGTTAAGTACGAAATAAAATATGTCTGTGCGCTATGCTGTACTTGGGTTGATTTCTCAGAAGCCGCGTCATGGCTATGAAACGCGGGTCGTGTTTGAGTCCCTGGTGGGCGGCGACGAGAACTGGGAGGTCAAGCCTGCCCAGATCTACACCACCCTCGACCGCCTCGAAGAAGCCGGGCTGGTGGAGCGTTCCTCCGATCTGGGCGAGGGCGAGGAGCCGTCCCGCCGTGTATTCCAGGTCACGCCCCAGGGTGAAGAAGCCTTGCAGGAGTGGTTTGCGAGCCCGGTCCCCTCGGAACACCAACGGGATGAATTCTTTATCAAGCTGATCATCGGGGTTGCCTGCAGGCAGGCTGACCCAGAACGCTTAATCCAAACCCAGCGGGTGCTCCTTTTCCAGGAGATGCACGCAGCGACCAATCAACGTGAAGAGTATGATCCTCACACCGAAATGGCGCAAATCCTGCTGCTGGACAAAGCTATTATGCACCTGGAAGCAGACCTGCGCTGGCTCGACATGATCGAGATGCGCCTGGAAGCCATCAAGGAGCAGCCCCTGCCCGAGCCAGAGATCCGCCGGCGCGGTCGTCCGCGCAAAGGCGAAAAGGGTTCAACCTATCCACCACCCGAGAAAGTAGTCAGTCCCTTATAACCAAACGTTTTTCTTTATCCCGGGTGAAGTTCTCTTCCCGGATTCTGAAGCATGCCTCTACTCTTTCAGGAGTTATCCGTGTCAATCATTTCCGCACAAAACCTAACCAAAATTTTCGGCTCCGGCGCCACGGCTGTCACGGCCCTCGATCACGTCAATCTTTCCGTCAATCCCGGTGAGTTCGTAGCGATTATGGGTCCAAGCGGCTGCGGCAAATCCACACTACTGCATCTGATCGGCGGGTTGGACCGTCCAAGCGACGGGAAGGTGGTTATCGACGGTACTTCTATTGCAGAGATGAATGACGACCGCATCACCGAGCTGCGGCGGCGCAAGATCGGCTTCGTCTTTCAATTCTTCAACTTAATCCCGGTGCTGAACGCCATAGAGAACGCTGCGCTGCCCATCACACTTGACGGGGTGAAACCGGCCGAGGCACAGAAAAAAGCTGCGGAGTGGCTGACCCGCTTCGGTTTGTCGAGCCGGCTGGCCAGCCGACCTGATCAACTGTCCGGTGGGGAGCAGCAGCGCGTCGCCATTGCCCGCGCCCTGGCAGCCGAACCGGCCCTGATACTGGCGGATGAACCGACCGGCAACCTGGATACGCGTTCGGGCGATGAGATCGCCGGCTTGATGCGCGACGTTGCCAAGAAATATGGCCGCACGGTGGTCATGGTCACACATGATCCACGCATCGCTGCCTACGCCGACCGCATCGTCTTTTTGAAAGACGGCAAGATTGTCGATGAAACCCTGCTGGAGCGCAATAACGACGGAGGCGCTGCCATTGTGGCCCAGAAGATCAGAGAAATTGGGGATTAGGGAGTTCCCATGAACCTCCAACTGACACTCGCTGTCCGTTACCTTGCCGGGCGGAAATTACGCACTGCTCTCACCACCCTGGCGATCGTTTTTGGGGTGGTGCTCATCTTCGGGATGAACACGGTCATGCCAACCTTGATCGCCGCGCTGCAAGCCAACGTACAGGGCGCAGAGGGGCAGGCAGATTTTACCATCACCAACGTGGCGGGCGATTCGTTCCCCGCAGACGTAACCAGCCGCCTGCAGGATATCGACGGTATACGCGCCTTCACAGCTTCACTCGAGCGCGCCGTCAACCTGCCTGCCGATTTTGTGGATAACAATCCGGCCCGGCCGGACCGAATTATGGCGGTCAATCTGATTGGTATCATCCCAGAGCAAGCCCGTTCGATCCGCGCCTATCCAATCCTCGAAGGCCGCTACCTGAACGACTCCGACACCGCTGCGACGGTCATCTCACAAACCCTGGCGGATGCGTTCTCCGTCAAAGCCGGCGACTCCATCCGTCTGCCATCTATCTCCGGACTCACCGAACTGAGCGTGGTTGGCATTCTGCCGGCGGACATCGGTCCTGAAAACGAGTCCGTGTTGGTTACCCTGCCGCAGGCCCAGAAAATGACGGGGGAAAGCGGCAATGTAAACATCATTCGAGTGAACGTCGAAGCTTTCGCAGATATGGCCCGCCGCACAGAGATCCAGGGCAAGATCGAAGCTGCGCTGGGAAAGAATTACAGAGCCGGTACGCTCATGGCGGGGGAAGAAATGTTCGGGACAATGGAACTTGCTCAGATCGCGCTCAGCATGTTCGGCGCCCTGGCGCTATTCATGGGTGGGTTCATCATCTTCAACACGTTTCGCACTGTGGTCACAGAGCGCCGCCGCGACATTGGTATGCTGCGGGCTCTAGGCGCCACCCGCCGTACGATCATCGGCGCCATCCTGACCGAGGGTTTCCTGCAAGGCCTGTTGGGTTCTGCCATCGGACTGCTTTTTGGCTATTGGATGGCATTCGGTGTGCTCAAGGTCGCGCAGGGCCCGCTCAGCGCATTCGTCAACATCAAGCTGGGAACGCCGATTGTTGAGCCCGGGCTGGTGATCCTTTCCATCCTGCTGGGTGTGGGTGTGACCGTACTGGCCGGACTTCTGCCTGCCTGGAGCGCCAGCAGGGTGACCCCACTCGAAGCGTTGCGCCCAACCGTGACCGAAGTCGAGTTCACACGCCAGACCGGTCGTGGTTTCTGGGCCGGGATGGTCATCCTGGTCTTGACTGTGCTGGCTATCCTTTCGGGCCAATCCACGCTAATCCTGCCCGGTGGGATCCTTTTCCTGGTTGGGTTGGTCCTGGTGGCTCCAGGGTTGATCCGTCCCTTTGTCAGCCTGTTTGGGCGTGTAGTTGGCTTTGCAACCGTTCGTCAGGGCATCGGTGGGCTGGCGCAAAGCAACCTTACCCGCCAACCGTCACGTGTAGCTGTGACCGCCTCGACCAGCCTGCTGGGCCTGGCCGTCATCGTAGCGGCGGGTGGGCTGGTCACCAGCATGAGCGGCACGCTGTTGGATATGCTACAGGACAGCCTGGGCAGCGATTACGTGTACCTCCCGCCATCGGTGGGTTTCTGGGGCAGCAATGTAGGCGCAGCCCCGGAACTCGCTGAAAGCCTGCGGGCCGTGCCGGGCGTCGAAACGGTCAGCACGCTCCGATTTGCCAGCAGCCAGGCAAGTGGACAGGTGGTCTCCGTGCTGGGCATCCAACCCGATGAGTTCCAACGGGTGAGCGGATTGGTTTTTGTCGAAGGAAACAAGTCGGCTTATGAAGAAATCGCCTCAGAACATGCCCTGATCGCCAACAGCGTCTTCATGATCGGCACCGGTCTGAAAGCCGTCGATACTGTGGAGCTCTCGACCTCGGATGGACAGGTGCAGTACCGGATTGCGGCGGTGGCGACCGATATGCTCAATGCCAAGATCAACACGGTTTACATTTCCCAAGATCACCTGCAAACTGATTTTGGCAACACTGAAGACGTCTTCATACAGATTGACCTTCGAGAAGGCGCCGATCGGGAAGCTGCCGGGGCGCAGATCAAGGCACTGGGCGAGAATTATCCCCAATTCAAGGTGATCTCCGGGGTTGATTACTACAGCACAATCCTGGCCCAGTTCAAAGCTGCTTTCAGCGCCCTCTATATCCTGTTTGCCATCCTGGCTTTTCCCTCACTGATCGCTATGCTCAATACGTTGACGATCAGCGTGATCGAACGCACGCGCGAGATCGGCATGATCCGCGCGGTAGGCGGCACTCGCAGGCAGATCCGGAACATGGTGGTGGCCGAGGCGCTGCTGCTGGCTGCCATTGGCGCAACCTTTGGAATATTGGGCGGGATGTACCTGGGTTACGTGCTGGTAACGGCGATCGATGTCATCTTCCCGATGGGTTATTCCTTCCCGGTTAGCGGTATTGTGGCGGCCATCGTGATCGGCCTGCTATTCGGGGTGCTGGCGGCGATCATCCCAGCCCGACAGGCTGCGCGGCTGGAGATCATCCAGGCGCTGCGTTATGAATGATCAGGTCAGTATTCCCGGTTGAAGTGCGACGCGGCGTGGTAACCGACGCGATAGACCACAGTGGAATTTGAGACCAATTTGTCACTTACCGAAAAATAACCCCCCTTGACAGGGTAACTGACCATATATATAATCGTAACGACTGCAATTGTTACGATTATATTCTTTAAGAGCTATCAACCAGGAAAAGAGGAACCATGCGCGAGGATATCCAGAGTTTGCTGCCTCTCACACCGACCGTGTTCCACATGCTTCTGGCCCTTGCAGATGGCGAGAAGCACGGCTACGGCATCATGAGGGCAGTAGAGACGGAAACGCAGGGTCAGATGCAGATCAGAACCGGTTCGTTGTACGGGTCGATCCGGCGGATGATCGAGGCCGGGTTGATCGAGGAGACGAACGAACGCCCTGACCCGGAGCTGGATGATGAACGGCGGCGCTACTATGGGCTGACGGACTTCGGCAGGCGCGTGCTGACCACCGAAGCCGCACGCATCGCCCAGGCGATGGCGGTCATCCAGGGGAAGCACGTTCTGGGTGAGGTTTGATATACGAGGTGGACTCCTGGTTTCTGAGCGGCTCTACGGGGCGCTGCTGTACCTGTACCCGGAGAAGTTTCGAGCAGCCTACGGGCAGCAAATGCGCCTGACCTTCCGGGATGCCTGCCGGGTTGCTTACCGCTAGAACGGCCTGGGCGGCCTGTTGGCGCTCTGGCTCCCAATCCTGCTCGACCTGCTCAAATCGGCGCTCGAAGAACAGGCGCGGCAAGGAGAGATCACGATGTCTAGAGCGAGATTGATTGCATTGGACGGACCCCTGACCATCCTGGTTGGCTCGGTGTGGCTGGTGCCGGTTATCGGCGACTTCATACTACGGATCGGGCCGGAAAGGGCTGAAAAATTCTGGGATTTGTTTTTGGGTTTCTGGTCATTTGCCTTCTTCTTATCCTTTGTCCCGCTGCTGTTCGCCCTGATCGGGACCCGACTGCGCTTCCACCAGTTCGCAGGGGTCCCGGGCAGGCTCGGACTGGCGCTGAGCGTGGCCGGGAGCGCAGGCCTGATTGTCTCCATGCTGGCTTATCTGCTGTCGAACAGGGTGCCAACAGAGGTCGAGCAGGTTTCCTGGATGAACTATGCAGCGTGGGCCGGTTTCCTGAGCGTCATGATCGGGTACATCCTGTTCGGCGTCGATGCGCTGAGATACAGGCTGCTCCCCCGCTGGAACCTGCTGCCCCTGCTGCTGGGTTCAACCGTCGTGTTCAGTTTCACGCATGACATGTTTGGTGTGCCCGCCTTGCTACCATCGCCATGGGGAACCCCCTTTCTGCAATTTGCCCTCAGCGGCGCAGGCTGGGTGCTGCTTGGCGTTGCATTGATGGACCAGAGACGGGAAACGCAGCTAACCGCAGCGATCTGACGCGCTACTGTCACCCGGAGCGGCAACAGCCGGCTGATGGGCTCGCCCGGTGAGCTTGGGAGTGGAGAGGTTTATCTGTTCAATCTTTCGCCCTAAACGGAACGAATAGATTATCATACGGTGAACAGCTCCACTGGATGAAAGAATGTGGACTGCGCGTTAAAATAAGCATCCAAGAGACTCTAACAGCAGGCAGCCAGAAATCCGGCTGGTGGCAGGGCAGTATACCTGGCCATTCTTAACTGAATAAAAGCCTTACGCACTTTACTGGCCGCGCAAAAAGAAACAAAGTCACCTTGTAAGAAGGCAAGATATGGGTGGAATAAGCACAAACCAGCAAATACCAGAAGAAACACACCTCCACAAGCACTTCAAATCCGGGCTCAGGTGGCTGTTGTATGCCGCCATGATCGCGGCCGGCTTGTTGGTGGTGGTGTTTATTGTGGGGATCGCCGTTTTCGCTTTCTATAAACCTGTGCCGACGACCTACTCCATCGCTCTGGGCGACCTGGATGGAGATGGTGACCTGGACGCCTTCTACGCCAACGGGCAGAGCGAAGGCCCCCAGCCGAACACCGTGCTCTTCAACCAGGGCAACGGCAAATTCGTCGACAGCGGTCAGCGTCTGGGAAACGAGGAAAGTGCAAAAGTATATCTGGACGACCTGGATGGGGATAGCGACCTGGATGCCTGGGTGGCCAATGTTGGCTATAACACCCTTTTCACCAACAACGGCCAGGGCGTCTTCTCTGCCGACCAGCACCTGTTCGAAGATGAGTTGATGGGCTCGGTTATGTGGGCCATTGCCCTGGGGGACCTGGATGGCGATGGCGACCTAGACGCCCTGGTAGGCAGCTGTTGCGGGGCGTCCGAGAGCTCCTCTCCGCAGAATCTCACACTTCACCTCCCTTACAATTTGACCTGGTTCAACCAGGGGGGTGCTCAAGGCGGCCAGCCGGGCGCCTTTCGCAGCAGCGGTAAGCCCCTGGAAAGCCTCGGCGCCGAGGGAGCTGCCCTGGGCGACCTGGATGGCGATGGCGACCTGGACGCCTTCTACGCCAACAACTCCTTTTTGAACCTGGAGGCAGATATGGATATCCCCCAGCCCAACACGGTCTGGTGGAATGACGAGCACGGCAATTTCATAGACAGCGGTCAGCGTCTAGGCCTGGCTCGCTCGACCGACGTGGCGCTCGGCGACCTGGATGGGGATGGCGACCTGGATGCCTTTGTCACCGACCAGGAAGCCAACCAAGTCTGGCTAAACTCCAGTGGCAGGCAAGGCGGCCAGCCCGGCGTGTATATTGACAGCGGCCAGCGTCTAGGAGATGGCTTTTATAGCCGGGTCTTCCTGGCCCGCCTGGATGGCGATGCGGACCTGGATGCCGCCGTCATCGTCCAGGATAGAAATAATCGTGGCCTGCACCTGGAGATCTGGCTAAACGATGGCCAGGGTAACTTTACCGACAGCGGCCCGCGCATCTCCCATCCTAAAGCCCAGGCTTTCGCTCTGGGCGACCTGAACGGCGACGGCAATGTCGACATTTTGGCCGGCTGGTTTGAAGCTGGCTATGCCATCTGGTGGAACCAGGGGAACGGAAAGTTTACACAATAATCCCGGATGTCACAACTCATAAACTAAGGTTATTTTGAGCTCGAGCGCCCTGGTTTGGAGCATGGGAAACCGCCAGGTTCTCGAAGCAACCACTAATTGGATATTGACAATCCTTTTAGTTTTGTTTATAATTAAATAAATCGGGCGTTCGTTTTTAATGACTGGATAATCCTATGCCAAAAGTAACAGACGAATATATAGATGGTCGTCGCCAACAGATCATCGAGGCCGCCTACCGCTGTTTTGCGCGTAAGGGATTTCATCCAACCACCATGCGCGAA
>Ga0105100_10000735_pt1 | contig 19057 bp, 20 predicted proteins | sample PPLLak12cMay2015_2_FD_87033 | JGI IMG/M metagenome (GOLD analysis project Ga0105100, IMG submission 87033) | Freshwater sediment microbial communities from Prairie Pothole Lake near Jamestown, North Dakota, USA - PPLs Lake P8 Core (1) Depth... | ecosystem: Environmental > Aquatic > Freshwater >...
CAGTATGAATCCTTTCTTTCAATTCTTAATAAGGATTTTGATAAAAATACAGGAATTATAAATTATTCACCAAAGACAGTTTTTAAACAGCAGCCGCAATCTGTAATTGAAGAACAAATACTCAATGCCGGCAGCGCATATCCCAACTATCTGATGAAGTTATCCCAGTTCGCAGATGAAATTCATAATAATCATGATCAGCAGTTGCTGATCTCGGTTTATAAAGACAAAGTTACCGAACTTCAATATTGTAAAGAATTATCACTGTTCCTGTTTGATAAGGAGCTGAACCTAAGATTAGAGTACACAAGCAGGAAAGATGATAATAAAGTTTTATCGGAGCTTAATAAAGATCTGGAACAGATTTTTAAAGACGGCAAGATAAAATTCTTAGTTTCCGAAATTCCGTTTAACAAAATCGTAATCCCGGTATTTGAGGGAGCAAATAAAAAGGGATTAATCTGCATTGAAACTGTTCTTGAGAAGCTAAATTATTCGTCTATTGATTTTAAATATCTGACACTCCTCTCAAATTATTTTATTTCACATCTAAGTTTTCTTTACAAGAAAAGAGAATTGGCGGATGCTTATACAGAAACCCAGCATTACCAGTCCAAACTCCTAAAGGACTGCCGGCTTTCGGCTGTCGGTGAACTTACTATTGGGATTAGCCAGGAGATTCTTTCATCTTTACAGGTAATACTCAGCAGTATAGGTCTGCTGGAAACAGGAAGTACGCACAAACCCCCTATGAGACCGGGTTTGTCTTTAAACCAAAAGAGTTTTACAGAAATAAATAGTGTAAAGAAACACGTAGCCAAAGTCGATAAACTTCTAAAGAGCGTCTTGAAATTTTCGGATATTAATAAGGATAATAAATTCCCTCAGCAGCCGTGCTGTTTAAATGAATCCTTAAATGAATTTCTGGAGTTGTTCAGTTCTTCTTTTTTAAATAATAATTATGAAATTGTTCCTGATCTCGAGAATGATCTTCCGCCGATTTTAAGTTCTCCTATATATTTAAAGCAGCTTTTCATTTCAACCTTCGGCTTATTAAAATCTGCAAACGGGCATGGCGGCGGATACTTAATCCGCACCAGGCATCAGAAAGAGCATGTACAGCTTATAATTATATCTACCGATCCCATTACACTTGAAACCAATCCGGAAAATATAAACTTAAAAGTTCTTAAGAATCTGATAACCATGCACGAAGGACAAATTGAATTATCCTCTGAAATGAATAAAGGGACTGCAGTTATTCTAAACTTTCCGTTGAAGAGAACAATATGTTAATTAAATTTATAATAATATCCGCTTTGCTGAACCTCACTTTATCTGCGCTTGGGGCTAGTGAAAATTTCACCGGATCTAAAGACTCTATTAATATTGCCGGGATAGTTGAAGAACAAATAAAATTCGCAAAAGAAAATCCCGGACGGACAAGCTTTTCGGCCGACTTAATAAAGGAAGCAAATTTCTCCGAAGAATTCTTCGCTTTTATCCTCAGGCAGTACAATTCACTTACTTCAATTTCAGCTGAATCAAAAATTAAAACCCTTGCTGCGGTAATGTTTATACTGGGAATAACATTGCTGATGCTGATTTTAAAATTATTTAAAATGAAAAAAGAAACGGCATTTATTAATAACATAAAGACTATTAAAGAGAGTTTATCTGCAGGAGATTCCGGATCGGTTACTTTAGATCCGAATAATATTAGAAAATTATTGTGCGCCGATCCGTTCTGTTTGATTGACGGAATAACTAAGAAACCGGGAAATAATATTTCAAAAGCTGCGAAAAATTTGAGTATTGCCAAAGGAGAATTTCAACTAGCATCAAAAATAAGATCGTATCAATTGGAGCAGATAGTTTCAAGCAAAAAATGTTTTGATTTCCAAAATAAAGCAGAGGAGTTTTAATGATAAAAGGAATTTACCTCACCGGGAGAAGCCTCGACGGAAAAATGAAAAGCATGGAAGTAATTGCAAATAATCTTGCGAACATGAACACAACAGGTTTTAAAAGAGACGTTCCCTTTGCTGAGGTTATATCAAAAGCCGGGGATATCAAAATACGGCAGATAACAGATTTCCAGGAAGGAACTCCTTCAGCTACTTCGAATACATTTGATTTTTATCTCTCCGGTAAGGCTTTCTTTACTGTGAAAACAGAAAGAGGGCTTGAACTGACCCGCAACGGCCGATTCGCATTATCCAGAGACGGATTTTTAGTTACGGAAGAAGGGAACAGAGTTATCGGCAAAAACGGGGAGATTAATCTTTCGCAGCTAATGCTAAACAAGGAAACCGATATAATTGTTACTCAGGATGGTGAAATCAGAGCCGGCGATCAAATTATTGATCATTTACTGATTGCCCAGATAGATAATCATTCCGAATTGAGAAAAGTAAATGCAACAAATTTCGTTTTTGAAGACGGAAGATTCCAGGAAGCTGATCCTGTTTATTTCCAGGTGCTTCAAGGTTACATCGAAGAGTCGAATATTAATCCTGTTATTGAAATGGAAAATATGATTCAGACAAATTCCGATTATGAAGCGGGTTACAAAATGATGCTTTCACTGGATGATTCGCTCGGCAAAGCCAATGAAATCGGGAAAATATAAAATAAAAGGAATATAAAAATGTCAACAAGAGCCTTAAGAACCGCAGCCTCCGGCATGTATGCCCAGCAGGTTAATGTTGAAGTAATCTCCAACAATATAGCCAATATTAATACTACAGGCTTTAAGAAAAACAAAGCTGAATTCAAGGATTTAATGTACCAGGATGTTCAGATTAATCCCCTCTCCTCCTCTACTCCGGGAATATATGAACCCAGCAGTGACAAAATACAGATTGGCAACGGAGTTCAGCCGGCATCTACGCAGAAAATATTTCTGCAGGGCGATCTTACTGCGACAAACAATCAACTCGATGCAGCAATTCAAGGTGAAGGTTTCTTTCAGTTAAGAAAAGCGGACGGCACTTATGCGTATACAAGAGACGGAGCGTTTAAAATTAATTCCGAAGGTGCAATCGTAAACAACAGCGGATATTACCTGGAGCCCGATATAAAAATAGATGATACCACTTTGAGCATTGCGATAGGCCGCGACGGTACTATTGAAGCTCACGAACGCAGCGGAAACAGTTTTGTAATTGGAAATATAGAACTTGTAAGATTTATAAATCCCGGCGGCCTCAGAGCAATAGGCGATAATTTATATGTGGAAACTCCGGCTTCGGGGGCTCCGCTTTTAGGTATTCCGGGAAGCGAAGGATTCGGCGAAGTTATGCAGGGTTTCCTTGAATCTTCAAACGTAGATATTGTTGAAGAAATGATTTCGATGATCTCTGCTCAAAGAGCTTATGAAATAAATTCAAAGACCGTAAAAACAGTGGAAGAGATGATGACAATGGCAAATAATCTGAAAAGAGGATAAAAATTAATGTTCTCCTGGATTTTCTCGATTATATTCTTTTCAATCTTGCATGCGCCTGAGGCTGATTTTAAACAGCAATTGGAAAACTACCTCAGGAAGAATCTATCATCTTTTGACAGCTTTGAATATGAAATAATATCCCGGCAATGGGATCAAAAAAAGAATAAAGCGGAAATTATTGAAGACACTCCATTATTGATAAAAGGCGATTTGGCCTATGTCCAAATTAAGCTGGTACATAATAACGAAGAATTGAGAACGATTCTTAATTTGCGATTAAAACTTTACAAAAATTTATTGATCTCAACTAAACTGATAAAAAAGGATGAACCTCTTTCACTAGAAGATTTCCGTTTAACAAAAATCAATGTCGCAGAATTAAACGGAACTCCATTCACCTCATTTGATGAGTTAAATCAATACGAAGTTAAAATTTCAATTAATCCGGGAACAGTTCTTATAAATGAAATAACAAAGAAAAAACCTCTGGTTTTTGCCGGCGATAAGATTGCAGCCATCCTCGAAAGAGGCAATGTTTCGGTTTCCACTGAAGCGTTCAGCAAACAAGAGGGTGCAAAAGGAGATGTTATAAAAATCGAAATACCTGTGAATGGCTCCCGCAAACTCTTTAAGGCAAAAGTAGAAGATTTAAATAAAGTAATAATAATTGAGTAATTAAATGAACAAAAAATTTTATTTAAGCCGGAGGCTTCTCTTTAAGAAACGCCTAAACGGATTTCTTAGGAGAACTCCCGTTAGCCTCTGGCTTAGTATTATATTTTTTCTTAACATTTCCCTTATTGCCCAGGATATGAGAGAAAATTCATTCAAGTCTCTTTTTGCGGATCAAAAGGCGAATAAAATCGGGGATGCAATCACCATTATTGTGATTGAATCTTCACAGGCTTCCAACAATGCTGAAAAATCTTCCGGGAGAAGCAGTGATCTTGGGTTCAATCTTAGCGGCAATGTAGCTAAAGAGCCAATTCCTAATGCCGATGTTGGACTCGGTACTAAAAATGAATTTGAAGGTTCCGGTTCTGCAAAAACCAGCGGAATGGTCAGAACAAAAATAAGCGCTACAATTGATTCGGTTCTTAGCAATGGTAATCTTATTGTAAGAGGAAGCAGAAAGATTATTATTAACGGCGAAGAACAGATTGTTTCAATAAAAGGAATTGTCAGGACTTCAGATATCATGGCAGATAACTCTGTTCTTTCATACAACCTTTCCGATGCTGAAATTATTTTTGAAGGAACGGGCCTCATCCATGATTCCCAGGAACCAGGCTGGCTGACAAAATTTTTCCACTGGATATTTTAGGTGCTTTTATGAAAACAGTCCGCTGTCTTATAATTTTTTTGATAATTGTCTCCCCTTCCTTAATTGGACAAAGGATTAAGGATGTTGCTTATTTAACAGGAGACAAATCTGAACAGATCATCGGCTATGGATTGGTTGTTGGTCTTGCCGGAACCGGTGACAGCCACAGATCTTCTTTTACCATTCAATCAATAACAAGCATGCTGAAAAGATTCGGCATTACTGTTTCCCAGGAAGCTCTTAAAACAAAAAATGTCGCGGCAGTAATGGTAACAGCTTCAATTAATTCGAATTTAAAGCCGGGAGCTAAATTTGATGTAAATGTTGCTTCAATGGGAGACGGGACAAGTCTTTTAGGCGGAACATTATTAATGACTCCCCTCTCAGGAATTAACGGAACAGTATATGCTTTTGCACAAGGACCAATTTCCGTAGGCGGGTTCGACATTAATACACCCACCGGCAGCAGAATAGCAAAAAACCATTCGCTTGCAGGACGCGTTCCAAGAGGCGGGATTTTAAATGAGCAGATTAGCTCTCCTTCAAACGGAACATCTCAGCAGGAGATTAGCCTTTTTTTAAAAGAGCCTGATTTAACCACATCAAATAATATTGTTAATGCGATTAATGCCGTATTCGGCGAAAGTACTTCAGCTGCGGTGGATGCTGCAGAAATAAAAATTAAAATTCCTGCAGACAGGCAGAATAATGCTGTATCATTTCTAGCAGAACTGGAGTCAATCTCCGTTGAAACCGATTTTGCAGCGAAAGTCGTTTTAAATGAACGGACCGGAACTGTTGTTGCAGGAAATAATGTTAGAATTAAGCCTGTAACAATTTCACACGGCGGTCTAAATCTTACAATAAGATCATATCCTATCATTTCACAGCCCGGAGCCTTCTCCAGCGGAAGTACGGTTGTTCTGCAGAACCTGGTACCTTATGCTTCCCAGGATTCTACAAATACCGTTGCAATACAAGGGGCTACAAATGTACAGGAAGTGGCGTCTGCATTAAACTCTCTTAAAGTAACACCTAAAGATATTATTGCAATTTTCCAGGCATTAAAAGAAGCAGGTGCATTAGTTGGTGAATTGGTGATAATCTGATGGAAATCAATGAGTTTCACACCCCAAAATTTACAACTTCTCGAATAGATTCAGATAAAAAGACAGTTAATATAAAATCAGAATATTCAGAATCTGAAAAACAGAGAATCGCTGAGGCCGCGAAGGGATTTGAGAGCCTCCTTACTTCAATGCTGATAAAGAGCATGAACAGCACAAACAACGGTTTATTCGGGGAAGAAAGCTACGGCGGAGATTTTTATGATTCAATTTTCGAAACCGAAATTGCCGATCATATTTCAAAGGGAAAAGGGCTCGGAGTAGCTGAAATAATCTATAAAAAATTAACAGGCGAAGACTTAAAGACTTTGCCTATGACTTCGCCTATTTTCCTAAATAGATCTAAATACTCATTACAAAAACCGATGCAATTAAAAATTGATGCTGATATTCCAACTTTTTCTCCCAGCATTAATTCACTAAACAGGCTTAATAAATACGAAGATTTTATTGAAGAAGCATCAAATACTTATAAAATTGATAAAAACATTATTAAATCCGTAATTCTTGCGGAATCGGCAGCAAATGAAAAAGCCGTTTCTTCGCAAAAAGCGAAGGGTTTAATGCAATTATTGGATTCTACAGCGAAAGATTTGGGTGTAAATAATATCTGGGATCCTAAAGAAAATATTCTGGGTGGGACTAAATATTTAGCCGATTTGCTTCGACAATATAGTGGAGATATTAAGCTTGCTTTAGCCGGATACAATGCCGGACCCGGAAATGTAGAAAAGTATAACGGTATTCCTCCTTTTGAGGAGACAAAAAACTATGTAGCTAGAGTAATTGGTTATTTTAATCATTTAAGTGAGGCTTAAAATGTCCGTTGAAATGAAATCACATGATACTGCAGAAAAGCCCCGAACCGGGAAATTAAAGGAATTGGAATCAATCACTGAAAAGAATAAGAATGATTTAAATTCCTATTTTCATTCTATTTGCCTCCAGCAGAAAGCATTAATTACAAACAATCTTGCCGAACTGGAAGAATCGGTTATGAACCAGGAAAAAATTTTGAATTCCATCGATGAAAATCAAAATTTAACTGCCGAGCTGATGGATAATATTATAAAAGAAAATAACCTGGAAATTAAAACTCCGGGCTTCAAAGGATTTCTAGAAAGCATCAAAGGTATCTATAAAAAAGAGTACGAAAATCTTTCCGCCCTGAGAAGAACAATAACTGATTTGGTGAAAAATATTGTTGATACAAACAATAAAAATAAAATCTTAATTGATCACTCAAGAAATTTTATTAAAGAAATAATGTCCGCTCTTTCTAATCAAGACAAACCTGTTTTAGATAGGAAAATCTAATGGGAATAAGCAGACTATTTGATATTGCCAGAAGAAGCATGGGCGTTTACCAAAGCGCTCTTTATGTAACTTCACATAATATTGCAAATGCATCTAATCCTTCTTACTCGAGACAAAGAGTAATTCTCTCGACAGAAAACCCGGAATTGAATTCAGGTTTTGTATGGGGCACAGGCGTTAAGATTGATGATATACTCAGAGTGAGGCATCAATTTGCAGATGCGCAAATAAGATCAAACAATCAAGTATTCTATGATAATTCGCAGCGCTCCACTTTGCTTTCACAGATAGAAGCTGTATTTACAGAGCCTTCCGAATTCGGACTGGGAAATATAATGGACGAATTTTTCAACTCATGGAATGAATTATCGGTTACTCCTAATTCTCCGGCTTTAAGGGATAACGTCATTCAAGCCGCAAAAAAGATGAGCGGAAAAATTAAAACCATGAGCGATGACTTGAATACATTGCAGTCCGGTATAGCTGAAAACTTTAAAGGGAAAATTGATGATGTAAATACGCATCTGAAAAATATTGAAATGCTTAACAGGCAGATATTTGAATTTGAAGCAATCGGCCAAAATGCAAATGATCTTTTGGATAAACGTGATCAGGCTATAGATGAATTGAGCCAGCTTGTAAATATAAATGTCACCTTCGATGACAAAAATACCGCAATGATTTCAATTGGCGGAGTGTATGCAGTGGATAAAAATTACTCCACTCAATTTAAGGCCGATGCAGAAAACGGCAGATTGAAAATAGTTTCCATTGAAGGAGCCGATGTAGAATTATCCGGAGGCGAAATTCAAGGACTGGCAGAAATTTATGGAAATAAAATACCTGAATACAGAAACAAGCTGGAGACTATTGTAAGTTCTTTGATGGAAAATGTCAACAGCTTGCACAGCCAGGGATATTCACTGCATAATCCGCCGCAGACTGATATTAAATTTTTCCAAAGTTTCATCGGTGGAAATCTGGAGATAAACTCCGAAATACTAAATGATCCTAATTTCATTGCCGTTTCATCGGACGGAACAAGCGGAAACGGAGAATTAGCACTTCAAATATCCGAAATTGCAAACCAAAAGCTTTTAAACGGAACGACATTAACGGAATCTTATGCAAATTTGATCAGCGGAATAGGCAGCGATAAAATATCTGCGGACAACACAATCCAGTCTGCGGATCTTATTTTATCCCAGCTTGAACAGGAGAAAGCTTCGGTATCGGGAGTTTCCCTGGATGAAGAAATGACTAACATGTTAAGGTTCCAGCGTTCTTACGATGCATCGGCAAAATTAATTAAAGTTGCCGATGAGATGCTTCAAACATTACTTGAACTGGTGCAATAATGAGAATATCCGATTCTATTCTAGGAAATACATTTATCAAGGATTTAAACAGAATTAAATCGAGAGTTGCCGAGCTGCAGGTGCAGATAGCTACAGGGAGGAAGCTTCAAAGGCCGTCTGATTCTCCCTACGGCACTGCCAGAGTAATTAAGCTGCAGAGTTATTTAAACGGTTCTAATTTATATTCAAAAAATATTCAGAATGCCATCCCCTTTCTTGGTGAAACTGTTTCCGCACTTGATTCTGTTAGTAACGAATTGACCAAGGTACTTAGTTCTCTAACGGAGTTAAGCAATCCGGCTAACCAGGATGATCTTACAATTTATGCGAATCAGATTGATATGGCGCTGAATGCAATATTAGATAAAGCTAATTCAAAATACGACGGCAAGTATCTGTTCGGCGGAACCGATTTTTCATCGGAACCCTTCGGATTATCTGCCGATAATGAAGCAATTGTTGTCAAACCGAACGATATATCCGGAGAACATCAGATAAAAGTCTCACCCAGCATTTTTCAAAAAATTAATTTAAGCGGAACGGAAGTTTTCGGAACAATAATCAAGCAGAACGGAAACCTAGATGTAAATGCAGCTGTTGGTTCAGTCTTTTCCAACCAAACTTTGGTTTATGATGCAAAAGGAAATGAATACACTCTTACCCTGAATTACACCAAAACGGCGGCGAACGGTTATGATTTAAATTATGACATTACCGATACAAGCGGTAATTCAATATTTTCAACGCTTCCGCCGGCACAGCAGTTACTATTTAATGCAAGTACAGGAAATCTTGAATCGATCAACGGAGCTTCCTCCTTTTCAATAAGAATTAATGAGCCTGATTCGAAGATCGATTTTTCTTTAGACTTTTCGTCTTTGAAGGAAAACAACAGCCCTGCTTCATTAAACTTATCCGCAAATCAGGATACAGATATATTTAATACTCTGCTTACAATAAAAGATAACCTGCTTGCAGGAATAATCCCGGATGATAATCAGATAGAGCAGTTAAAAAAATTCAATAATCATATTTTAAATAAAGCCGCTCAAGCCGGTAATATAATCAACCAGCTGAATGATACGGAAGAACTTCTAAACAGCAAAAAACTTGTGACCGAAGGTTTGATTGCAGGTGAAGAGGAGATTGATGTTGCAAAAGCAATAGTCGATCTTCAGCAGCAGGATTATCTGCTTCAGGTTTCCTATAAATTATCTGCAATGATTCTTCCCAAATCGATCCTGGATTTATTATGATTAAGTCGGCCGGGACCATATCTGGTCTTATTTTAGGCTTATTATCGATATTCGGAGCATTCTTTATTGAAGGAGGTTCGCCAAAAGCTCTTTTTTTATTGCCGGCATTAATTATTGTTTTCGGTGGTACTTTCTCTGCTACGATAATCGGTTTCGGATTTGAAAAATTCATAAACATTTTCAAGCTGATCCACCTTGCTTATTTCTCTAGGCCCTACAATTTAAAAAGATTGATAAACTTATTTGTAGGTTTCTCGGCAAAGAGTAAAAGATCCGGCATTCTTACCATTGAAAAAGATATTGAAATTATAGAACACCCGTTTCCCAAAAAATTAGTACGATATGTTATTGACGGAACAAACGCTGAATTATTAAGGAATTTAGCTGATCTTGAAATAAAGACAATGCAGGAGCGTCATTATTCCAATATAATGATTTTTAACAAGATGGGCGGTTACGCCCCGACTATGGGAATCATCGGAACTGTAATGGGTTTGATTATGACCCTGGCAAATGCCGGGAGCGATCCCGATCTCCTTATTAAAAATATAGCGACTGCTTTTATTGCCACTCTTTGGGGAATATTCAGCGCAAATATTATTTGGTTACCAATCAGCGATAAATTAAAGAAATGTCATCTGGAAGAAAAATTAATGATGGAGATTTCACTGGAGGGGACGTTAGCGTTGCAGAACCTCGAGACCCCCTCGATAGTAAAAGCAAGACTAGCAAGCATGCTTCCTCAAAAAGAACAGGTAAAAATACACGGATAAATAGTTTTGAGGAATCCTTTTTTGAGGAAGGTTCGGATAAAGACAGATATCTGATTACTTACTCCGATCTTATTACTCTGCTTCTCGGCTTGTTTATAATTCTCTATGCAATCTCGAATATTGATGCCAGGAAATATGAAAAAATGATAGCTGCAATCAGTAATGTTTTCGGGCATGAAGGAAAAATCGTCGGACTTGAGAATAAGGTCATTAACATTGAACTGCCCAGCAATAATTTGAAGCTGCAGTTAACTAAAGTTATCCGCGATTATAAATACGATGATTTTATAAAGCTGGAAGAGAATGAACGGGGAATTACAATTCATATATTAGATGAAATTCTGTTCCCCTCGGGAAGTGCGGAACTTAATAAAGGTTCTTTAACTGTTATGAAACATATTGCATCCGTAATCAAGGCTCTGCCTAATGATATAAGAATTGAAGGACATACCGATAATGTACCTATTTCAAAACCAAATTATCCTTCTAACTGGCATTTATCGGTTGCCCGTGCTTTAAATACAGCTTATTACTTAATAAATAACGAAAATCTGCCTTCGGATAAAGTTTCAATTGTGGGATATTCGGAGTACAAACCGATAGCATCCAACGAAACCGAAGAAGGAAGATCAATGAACAGAAGAGTAGATATAGTAATAGTTAATAAATAAATCTTATGCAGATAGAAACATTTCAATTCGGTGCGGTTAACTTCATTGAAGATAACATACTTAAATTCAAATCCGGTTTGTTTGGTTTTGAAGAACTTAAGAATTTTCTTTTAATAAAACCGGATGACGACAATATTTTCTACTGGCTCTATTCAGTTGAAAAACCTGAAATCGGTTTTCCACTGATCGGCTTAAATGTGGTTTATGAAAACTTTCCCCCAGAAGAAAAATGTACAGCCTTTGGAATTGTTACGATGAACCAGGATCCGCTGAAAGTCACTGTTAATTCAAAAGCGCCGGTTTATATAAATCAGGATGAAAAAACCGGATTTCAAAAGATAATTGAAGATGATAAGTACGATGTCCACTATAATCTTTTCGTTGAGTAGGTGAAGTTATGCTGATATTAGCCCGCAAAAACGGAGACGAAATAATTATTGATTCGAATATAGTTATCAAAATTATTTCTGCATCCGACGGATACGTAAAAATCGGTATTACCGCACCGGAAGAGATTGAAATTCTAAGAGGAGAGATTTATTCCAAGGTAAAAGAGAGCACGCTGAAAGCATCTGAAGAAAGCAGACAGAAGCTGCAGAATATTTCAAAGCTTAAGCTAAATAAATTTAAAGAATGATGAATACACGGACAGAAAAATTAACTGTGCTGGTTGTTGATGATTATTACGTTATATGTACTCTGCTGAAAAATTTTTTAAGCGAATACCAGTTCGATGTTATAACCTGCTCTAACGGAGTTGAAGGCATTAAAAAAGCTTATCAGGTTAAACCCGATCTCATTTTTCTCGATCTCCTTATGCCCGATTTAGACGGGATTAAAATGCTTCATGTTATTAGAAGCATTGAGCAGCTTAAGACAATCCCGGTTATTGTAGTAAGCGCCAATACAAACAGGACTAATGTTTTAAGCGCAATTGAAGCCGGGGCCGACAGAGTACTTTCTAAACCGTTGAGAAAAGAAATAATATTGAAGAATGTAAAAGAGCTTTTAGGAATTGAGATCTTGAAAGCAGATGAAAATGAAGTTAAGAACATTGACGATTACGAAATGATCAAGGAGCTGCGCCATGATTTTCTCACTTTTTTTAATTCGAGGAGAAACGAATTTGTAGCTGCGCTTGACAAGAGGAGCAGTGATTCGCTTAAAAGGATAATCCACGATTTAAAAGGAACCGGCAGCGTTATAGGTTATCCGCAATTAACTTCAATTAGTGCCGAAATTCAGGATGATCTTTTAGCCCGGGAACCGGACTGGAATTTTATAAAGTTAAAGTGCGGCAAAATTCTATCTATTGTCAGCGAGATTGAAAACGGAAACAGGCCGAACGGATAACTTATGTTTGTAATTGTCGGTTTAGCTGCTGTAATCGTTTCAATAATAGTAGGATTTACCTTCGCCGGCGGCAATTTACTGCTGCTCTTACAATGGTCGGAATTCCTGGTAATCGGCGGAACCGCATTAGGAAGCGTACTGATTGCCACGCCTTTATCCCTGCTGAAAAAGATAATTAAAGAAATTACGCAGATTATAAAGCCGAATCATAATTCCAAACAGGATTATCTCGATATGCTCAAATCCTTTAATGAACTATTTTTAATTGCTCAAAGAGATGGTCTTCTTTCAATCGAAAAACATGTTGAAAATCCTGAATCGAGCAGCATACTTGCCCAGAACACAAAATTCATTGAAGATGAATTCGTTAAAACATTCTTCTGCGATACAATGAAAGTCCTCTTATCCGGCGGCATTCCTCCCCATGAGCTTGAAGGATTAATTGATGCGGAAATCAAAACTTTTGAGCTTGAATCTAAACCAATCTCTCACACTATTTCAAAATTAGGCGATTCCCTTCCGGGTCTGGGAATTGTAGCAGCGGTTCTCGGAATTATCATCACTATGAGTTCAATTGATCAGGGTGCCGAGGCTGTTGGACAACACGTAGCGGCAGCACTGGTGGGCACTTTCCTGGGTGTTCTTTTAGCTTACGGGTTTGTCAATCCTCTTGCCGCAAATATAGAACATAATATGGAAAATAGAGTAAGATATTTAGAAACAATTAAGACTTGCATAGTATCCTATGCAAAAGGTAATCCGCCGATACTTGCCGTAGAAATGGCAAGAAGAACAATCTTTTCTGTTGTCAGACCGACTTTCTCCGAGCTCGAAAATTATGTGAGAGGCAAGAATGCCAAATAATGACGAAACCTCTCCCATTATTATAAAAAAAGAAAACAGGTCGGCCGGGCATCACGGAGGTGCCTGGAAAGTTGCGTACGCAGATTTTGTTACAGCAATGATGGCGTTGTTTATAGTTCTTTGGGTACTTAGTCAGGATGAAACAATGAGAGAATCGGTAGCCAAATATTTTAAAGACCCGATAGGATTTTCAACTCAAGGAAAAAATTTATTAAAAGGAGACACCGAGAATCTTCTGAATAATAAGCAGAATGAAAATCCGTCCAGGGAATCTGAAATGTGGGAATTAAAAAAAATGGGAGATAAGATAATTACCGAAATTTCTTCAGATCCGGAATTTTCCAATCTCTCAGGCCAGATCAAAATTGAAATAGTGGAAGAAGGATTAAGGATAGAATTAAATGAATCGAATGAAAATATTTTTTTTGAAATAGGGACTGCAACACTAAAAGATAAAGCCCGGCACTTATTAGAAAAAATAGGTAATTATCTCAGCAAGCTGCCCAATAAAATTATTATTGAAGGACATACCGATTCCAGGCAGTACAGCGGAGATGGATCGGGATATACTAATTTTGAACTCAGCGCAGACAGGGCTAATTCTGCAAGAAGAGCTTTGGCAGTAAGCAATTCATCATTAACAAATCAGATTGTTGAGATAAGAGGTTATGCCGATAAAAAATTAAGAGATCAGAAGGACCCATTTAATGTTGTAAACCGCCGGATCAGCATAATTGTGAAGTTTACGCAGGAAGATAGGAAAGGAATAGCATAAGTTTTGATTCACTCCGGTAAAATATTGATTGTTGAAAATAATGCCGAGACTTTAACACTTCTAAAAAAATTATTAACCATTAATAATTATAACACTATTGAAGCTAAAACCATTACCGAAGCACTTGAGTTACTAAGGGATGAAATTCCGCAGATGATAATTTCAAGCTGGTCCCTTCCGGCAATAAACGGACCCGAACTCTGCAGTATTATAAAATCAAATGAGAATTGGAAAACAATTTACTTTATTATTTTATCCTCCAAAGCAACTCTTAATGATCGTATAGCAGGATTGGATTTTGGAGCCGACGATTTTATTGTCAAGCCGGTAGAAAACCAGGAACTGCTTGCGAGAATCAGAACAGGTATCAGGGTGCATAATCTGCAGAAGGAATTAAAAAAAATTGAACATGAAAAAGCTTTACTGGAAATGGCATGCACGATCGGGCATCAAATAAATAATCCGTTAAGCAGTCTAATGTGCGCATTAAACAGCATAAAAAACGAGTTCTTGAAAAACGAACAAAATGAGGATTTTATTTTAATTGAAAAGTCAATTTCCCGCATAAAAAATCTTGTTTCCGATCTGATACACCTTAAAGATCCCAAAATGGTTGATTATATGCCCGGGACAAGGATGATTAAGCTGTGATTAATGAACACAGCTAAAATTAATCTGCTTCCTTTCGATAATAGAAAAAAGAAGCAGAATGTTAAACAGGATAGTAAATATCACCTCCAACTCAGGGTTCAAAGAACCTAACGGGAGTTCTTCAAATTCTCCCAAGAATTTGGCCAAGGAAAACGTTGGTTCAGAAACCAGCGATAAAATAGAACTGTCGCCCGCATTAAAATTCTTAAAAAAATTGGAATGGAATTTAAAAGAGGTTAAAGTACTAGAAGATAAATACTACATTTCATTCACGTTTTTAAACTTTGAATTTAATACCAGTTTTAGTCTATCCGAAATTAACTCCATCTCATATTTAGACTATAAAATAATACAGCTTTCTCCCTCCCCTTTTGAAGATAATGCAAGGATGTACGATTATTCGAAACTCCGTATAGAGCTTAATCTCTCGATACGATTTCATAAAAGAAACACCGGATTTCTCGGAATAATCGGCAGGGATTCTTCCATGGAAAATTTTTCCGACTCAAATTATACAAATTCAGTAAATAAGCTGAAATCATTATTCGAAAAATTGTTTTTAATCTATATTGAAAATGTAAGACGAGATTCCGAAATATTGAACGCTTTAGTGGAAGATTCTGTTGACGAACTAATGGGATTAACCAGGATCAATGATTTTGTTATTTTATTTTTAGAAAAACTGACCGGCGAGAAGATATCCCCTAGAATTTTATCCGTTCTGAATAAAAATGAAGAACCTTTAATTATAATTAATGCAGTCACCATAGATAATTTATCCTAAATTCAGGATACTTTTAATAATTCTCATCTTCGTAAACCCGTAGATTTAATTTTCTTAACAAAATTTCTTGCTTCATATGAGACATTATAATTTTCTACAGATTATATTGATACATAATTCAATCTATAATATCTTTCTTTTGTACAATATTATAAATCTAGTTAAATGGCATATACTTTGATTTTTTTATAGAGTCATTGTGTCATTTAATCCTTAAAGCGATAAAAATTATGGGCGGCAATTCTAAGTTTATTGCAATTTTCAAGCGTTTTCTATCTTTATTTTATTACAGCAAATTGGACGAATATTTAACAGAGGGAAATACTAAAAAAGATAGTAAAGATTTCCTCGGGGCTTTAATCGGTTTCAATAAGGCTTTGGTGCTAAAACCCAATTCAGCCGATATTTATTATAATATAGGAATGTGCAAGAAAGAAATTGAAGATTATGATGGGGCAGTACACGCGTTTTCCAAGGCAATCGAGAGAAATAAAAATTTTGCTGAAGCATATTTCCAGAGAGCAACAGTTAAAACTACGATGGGAAAAAATCTCGATGCAGTAAAAGATTGTGTTTCGGCAATAGAGCTGGATTCAACATTATACGATGCATATATAATAATCGGTGATGCTAAACGAAAACTCGGTAAGTACAAGGAAGCGGAAAAAAATTATTCCAGGGCAATTGAAATCAATCCGGCTATACCCGATCCTTATTTCAAAAGAGCGCATGCAAGGAGAAACCTGGAAAATTTCGAAGGTGCATTGGCAGATTATAATAAGTACGTTGAGTTAAAACCGGATGCCGAGAAACTCAGTGTCAACGAGATGATAAGGACACTATTTAAACGCGAATTAAAACTGGCAAAATTCCAGGTATAAAATTTATATTTTTTTTATTAAAAGAAGCTGTAAAAAAGGGCCTGCATTAAACTGCAGGCTTTTTTTATTTGATCATTTTATAAGCAGCATCTTTTAAGTTTTTCTGAGTTTCGCTCTTTCTATAATCCTAATTGCACTCCGACCAAAAAACTCCTTTCCGCTGCCGGAAAGAATTGATTCCCGATTGCATAGGCGGAATAAAAATTATCGAAAATATTATTTATGTGGAAAAATATTTTAGAGGGAGAAAGAGAATTAAATAATGCGAATTCATAACTGCCTATGAAATCCATAACAAAATAAGCTTCGTTTTTATTATCATCATAGCTTACAAATCCGGGATAATTATTTAAATACGAATTTAAATTCGTATCATAATTATCTGAAAAAAAATCTCCGACATACTTTCCGGAAAGTTTAAGATATAGCCCGCTTTTATTATAACTAATCCCGAAGTTTGCAAGGAAATCGGGAAAACCGGTTATTCTGTTCCCGTCAAGCTTTAATTCTGCTACAGCGGTAGAAGTATCGGTCAGGTAATATTCAATAAAAGTACTCCCTTTTTCAATTTCATTCCCGCTGTACGATGTATTTCCAAAAAATTCAAATGAATCGCCAAACTTATAAGTACCGGCAAGTTCAATTCCTTGATGTATTGTTCGTTTTGCATTTCCGGTTATAGGCTGACCGAATCGGTCAAGCTGGCCATTTTTTACTATTTCATTATTGAAAAGCATATAAAAAAAGTTCAGTGAAAGAGAAATATCTTTTGAATTATACAAAGCACCGAGCTCAAAATCATTCATGTTTTCCGGTTTAACAAAAGGCTCGTCAAAATCAAATTCTCCCGAAGGATTCTGTTGAAACTGAGGGACTGCACCGCCGCTTGATTCCGCCGCATCGTAATAATCTTTTAAACGCGGTTCACGTGTTACTCTTGCAAAAGAAAAGAAAGCATTTAGTTCCGGAAAGAATTTATAATTTATACCAAAACGAGGATTAAAAAAAAGATCGCTGATTTCAAAATCGGTTCCCACATATTTTTCATTGTACAGCCTGTATTTATGATAAGCAATTTGGAGCTCGCCGAGAAGGTTTATGTCGTCCGTTAATTTATACGATTCATTGATAAATCCATTTATTATATTTTTTGATCCGTTATAAAAATAATAATAGCGGTTAAAATCGTAACCAGGCGGAAGATTATTTGCATACTGTATTCTTCCCCAGTGATCCGATTTATGCTGCCGGAATTCTCCGCCTATAATTAATTCACCGTTTAAATGTTTGATGCTTAGACGCGGTATCCATCCGTATTGTTTATTCTCAACTTTCGCACGGATCAATGAATTTGAAGGAATAAAACCGGAATCAAAATCATCCTGTTTTAGTCTGAAATAATCATCATAGAAAACAGACCAGTAAGAATCATAATCAAAAAAGCCTTGGCCGATAACTAAAAACAGTGCTGAATTCAATGTTAAATCTTTATTTATTTGATATTCATTGAGAAGTTCAAAATGAGGCTGCGAAAAATTTTCAATTTCTTCAGGCCGCCTTTGTACAATATAAGTAAATGTATCTGACTGAGCGTCTGCACCCCAATCGGAATAATTCTGTTTCCTTAATTCTTTATCCTCTATTGCAAACTTTGGCAGACCGAGATAAGCTAAACCATCTTCAATCGGACCCCCGAAAAAATTCAGCTGCGTTGTTAAATTATCATCATATCTTGCCGCGGAGAGATGGTATGAATTAAACTTTACATAAGAAAGATTCCTGTAGCCGCTGCTTAATATTTGCGAAATCTTTGCATAAACAGAATACTTGTTATTTATCAATCCGCTTGAAAATTCCGCATGATATTTCCTAGTATTAAAACTTCCGGCTGAAACCGAAAGATTTAGTCCCGGTTCTTTGGCAAAGGAAGAAGTAATGATATTTATAGAACCCCCTATCGAGGGATACCCTGATACTCCTGATCCGGCACCTCTTTGAACCTGAATTAAGTCTGTACTAGAAAGGATATCGGGGAAATCGAGCCAGTAAACGTTATGATCTTCAGGATCATTCTGCGGAATACCGTTAATGGAGATAGAAATTCTCCGCTGGTCAAAACCTCTGATGCTTAAATAATTATAGCCGATCCCATTCCCATTTTCGGAGTAAAAAGTTGCCGAGGGGAGAGAGCTGAGAAATTCCGGTATATCCTGAACTATATAATCTTTCTCAATTTCTCTTCTGTTGATTTGGCTAAACACTGTAGGAGTTATCCCTTTTTTACCCAGACTCGCCTGAACAAAAACTGTCTGTGAGGGGATTATTTTTGGTTCCAATTCAATTAAAAAATAGTTTTTGATATTTCCGGAATTGAGTTCTATTCTTTCAGAATTAAATCCCAGAAAACTAATAACTATAACTTCCCCCGGTTTAGCGGAAATTTTAAATTCACCATTGGAGTCCGATGCCGTA
>Ga0105100_10000736_pt1 | contig 19055 bp, 14 predicted proteins | sample PPLLak12cMay2015_2_FD_87033 | JGI IMG/M metagenome (GOLD analysis project Ga0105100, IMG submission 87033) | Freshwater sediment microbial communities from Prairie Pothole Lake near Jamestown, North Dakota, USA - PPLs Lake P8 Core (1) Depth... | ecosystem: Environmental > Aquatic > Freshwater >...
AGCTCCGCCATGACCTTGACGCGCGAGATGACCTGCTCGGCCGTATCCAGCCCGGGCGCCGTCCCCATCATGCTGAGCACGCCGTCCAGCCGATATTTGATCACGAGCTGATTGGCGGCGGTCTCCAGGTGGATGTCGCTGGCGCCAGCCTTCAAAGCATCGTAGAGCGTTGAGTGCACCAGCCGCACGACCGGGCTCTCGTCCTCGCTGATCGTCTTGAGCGACAGCTCTTCCAGCCGGCTGCGGCCGCCCTCCTCCCGCACTGCCTGCGTCAGGAGCGAGTCCATCGCGCGCATGGTCTCGCCGTGGCGCGCGAGGAAGGCAGAGACATCCGCCACGTGCGCCAGCCGCCAATGCACGGCGGCCGGGATGCGCTCTTCGGCCCATGGCCGCAGGCTCGCATTGAAGGGATCGCCGAAGGCGAGGACCAACTCCTCATCGGCACCGTTGCGGAACAGCACGCACCCGCGCGCCAGGGCCTCGGTATAGGGAAGCAGATCGAAAGCCGGGGAGAGCCGATCCATCTCCGCCATGGCCAGCACATCGTAGCCGAGCGTGGCTGCGAGCGCGGCGACGAAACCCTCGGCGGGCAGCCCCACCGCTTCCTCCAGCAGCTCGATGGCCGGCTTGCCGCTCGCCTGCGCCATGCGGCGCGCCCGCGCGATCTCGTCGGGCAGGATATGGGACACCGATTCCAGCTCGCGCGGGTTCACTGCATACTCCCCGCCAGCTCGAAGATGGGAAAGTACATGAGCACGACGATGCCGCCGATCACCACGCCGATCAAGGCCATGAGCAGGGGCTCGAAGGTGCGCGTGAAGCGCTCCACCCAACGCGCCAGCTCTTCTTCGTGGAACGCGGCGATGCGCTCCATCATCTCACCCATCTGGCCGGTGCGCTCGCCCACGCGCAGCATGCGCAGCGCTACCGGTGTGGTGAGCAGCTGCCCGTCCAGCGATACGGAGATGGGCTGGCCCTCGCGGATGCGCTTGATGGCACTGTCCAGTCTCTGGCGCAGCTCCTGATCGAGCAGCCCCGATACCATGAAAAGCGCCTGGGTGACCGGCGTGCCGCCAGCCAGCAGCATGCCGACCGTGCGGTAGAAGCGGGTGAGCTGGTATACCCGCACACGCTCGCCGATCGTGGGGAAGCGCATGATCTGGCGTGCGATCAGCTGCCGCGCGGACGGCTGGCGCAGCCAGAACACCAATCCGGCGGCCGCGGCGACGATCCCTGCCAGCAAGATCCCGCCGCGCGCTTCGACGAACTTGCCCCACACCATCAGCACGCGGGTGAGCCAGGGGAGGTCCCCGCCGATGTCCTCGTAGATGTGGGAGAAGCGCGGCACGACATAGCCGAGCAGGAACAGACCCACCAGTCCGCCCACCACGATCAGGATCACCGGATAGATGGACGCGCTGACGAGGTGCTTCTTCACCCCATCGAGCTGAGTCTGATAGGCCACGTACCGCGTCAGCGCCTCCGACAGGTTGCCGGTGCGCTCGCTGGCGCGCACGGTGGCGACGTACAGGTCCGGGAACGCCTCGGGCGCGCCCTGCAGCGCACTGGAGAACGACTGCCCTTCGCGTAGCTTCTCGAGGAGGCTGGCCAGCACCGGGCCGGAGCTGGCTCGCGAGTCCTTCTCGGCCAGCGTCTCCAGCGCCTCCACCAGGCTGATCCCAGAGCGCAGCAGCGCCAGCAGCTCCTGGGTGAAGAGGACCAGCGGGAAGCGCGCGGCACGCAGGCTCGGCAGGGCGGCCCTGCCGGCGCGCCGGACTGCGAGCACCGTGTAGCCCTGCGACTGCGCCTGCCGGTTGGCGTCACGGTCATCACGTGCGTCCAGTCCGAGCGAGACCACGACTCCCCCGGCCTTGACGGCTTTGACCTCGTAGCGCATTGGGAGTCAGGCGAGGAGGAAGAAGGTTAGAAAGAAGTGTGACACATGACCCGGGCCAAGTGCGGCTCGACACCTCGGGAGTCGGCGCAGAGCACGTCTCTGCCCTATCCTCTGAGTTCGCCCCGGCAGGAGACTGTCGAGGCAGCCGGCGGAGACAGGTCCGCGGCGCAGCGCCGCCCTGTCGGGGCAGCCCGATCGCTGCCCAACGCAGAAGCCGAAGGGTCAGTTGCTGCTGAGGTCGGCATCTTCGCCGGTGCCCCCCGGCTGACCGTCCTTGCCGAGGGAGAGGAGATCGAATTCCCCGCGCTCGCCAGGCTGCCTGTAGACATATGGTTTGTCCCAGGGATCATTGGGCACGGCCTTGCGCAGGTAGGGACCGTTCCATTTGGGCTCGTCGTTCGGCCGCGTGTTCAGCGCCGCCAACCCCTGCTCGGTGGTGGGATAGCGCCCGGTGTCGAGACGGTAGGTGTCGAGCGCCTTTTCGAACGCATCGATTTGCGCCCGCGCCACCTGGATCTTCGACTTGCCCTCCTGGGCGAAATAGCGCGGCGCCACGTAGCCGGCGAGCAGGCCGATGATCACGATGACCACCAGCAGCTCGAGCAGGGTGAAGCCGCGATGAGAGTGACTGGACATGTGCGCCTTTAGAGTATGAGATGTCTGCCAATGGCGACGCCCCGCCAGCCCGGACCTGGCGCATTGGTCCGGACATGCGCGGGGCCGGCCGTTCCTGCCCAGAACAATGAATCAGAGCGCGACTCTACGCAAGACGTGTGAAATCGCAGTTACGGCCACTGTGGTTATGTAACACCCGCTCATTCTGGGCGTCAAGCAGCCTGCCGGGCAACTCTTTAGCAACGGAAAAATTGGGGCGTCCGGGGTAGGCTGCCGGAAAGCGGTCAGGCGATAACACCGGGGGCAGAACGAATCGTCAAGGAAGGTGCGGGCCCGCAGGGAGGCTCACAGTACTCCGCCACCAGTCCCACTCGGGCTGAGACGGCAACCACGTCCGCACCCCGAGCGCTTATAATCGCCGCAATTTGGTCCGCGAACTCCCTGTCCGGAACCGCGGATGGCCGCACCGGGACTAACATGCCAGCGCAACCCGCTGCCAAACAAGAACCCGCCCGCGTGGCCGAGCTTTCGGAGAACCCAATGACCGTTCGCACCACTGTGGCCGCCGCCGCGCTGGCCATCGCCAGCACTGCGCAGGCCGACATGAATGCAGATCTCAACCGGATCCTGGAGGACAACGCCTCCTCTGCTGCATACGCGCGCGTCTGCGACGAGGAGCCGATGTCGGAGCAGCTCAAGGCCAACACGATGATGCTGCTGGCCGCGACTGGGATGGAGCCGCACAACGTGCAGCTCGGCAGCGCCAAGTTCAACGACGTCATGCGGCGGGAGATCGTGTCCCTGCGCGGCAGCAAGAAGGTGGACTGCTCCGCCCGGGTCCAGGAGGCACGTGATCGTCTCGCTGCAACCCAGGGCATTATTCGCGACAACCGCCGTGACAGGGCGTCGGACAACTGAGCGTTCCAGAACCCTGCTCGAATCCTCGCAGCGAGGCCGGCGGCCGCCCGTATTGAGCTAGCCCAGGGCTAGACGATGCCCGCCTCCCGCAAGGCCGCGATTTCGGCGGGCGCCATCGCCAGCACCTGTGTGAGGACCTCATCAGTGTGCTGGCCCAGCAGCGGCGGCGGCAACCGGTAGGTGACCGGCGACGCCGACAGCCGCAGCGGACTCGCCACCAGCCCCAACGGCCCGGCCTCGGGATGGTCCACCTCCATGCGCATCTGCCGCTCGCGCACCTGCGGATCGTCGAACACGGCGGCGATGTCGTTCACCGGAGCGCACGGAATACCGGCAGCAACCAGCCGATCCACCCACTCCTTGACGGTGCCCCGGGCGAACACGGTCTGCAGGAGCTGCGTGAGGGTATCGCGGTTGCGCACCCGCGCGGCGTTGTCCACGAAGCATGGCTCGTTGGCCAGCCCCGGCATTCCAACGGCCTGACACAGCCGGGCGAACTGCCCGTCGTTCGCCGCCGCCAGCATGATGAGCCCATCGCCGCACTGGAAGGACTGCGACGGGGTCACGCTCGGATGCTCGTTGCCGTTGCGGCGGGCGACCACGCCCGCGGACAGATAGGCCTGCGCGATGTTGATCATCGCGGCGACCTGCACGTCCAGGAGAGCCAGGTCCACGTGCTGCCCCTCCCCCGTCGCATCGCGATGGCGCAGCGCTGCGAGGATGGCGATCACAGCGTGGGCAGCGGTCAGGACGTCCACCACGGCCACGCCGACGCGCTGCGGCCTCCCGGTTCGCTCGCCGGTCACGCTCATCATGCCGCCCAGCGCCTGCGCGATGGGATCGTAGCCAAGCCGCTGGGCATAGGGGCCGGTCTGACCGTAGCCGGTGATCGAGCAATACACCAGGCTCGGGTTGAGCGTGCTCAGCGCGGCGTAGTCCAGGCCGTAGCGGGCCAGGTCGCCGACCTTGTAGTTCTCGGTCACCACGTCGCAGTGCTGTGCCAGCCGCCGGACGATCTCCTGGCCTTCGCGGCGCGACAGATCTACAGTCACCGATTTCTTGCCGCGATTGCAGGACAAGAAGTAGGTGCTGTCGCGAGTGGCGCGCTGCTGCCGGTCCTTGAGGAAAGGCGGACCCCAGGCGCGCGTGTCGTCGCCTGTTCCCGGACGTTCGATCTTGATGACCTCCGCCCCGAGATCGGCCAGCATCTGCGTGGCGTATGGCCCTGCGAGGATGCGGCTGAGATCCAGCACACGAATACCGGTCAGCGCGCCAGACATTGGATGCTTACCTCTCACCACGAAGACACGCAGGCACGAAGAAACGCTTGAAGAAGTGCGCGTCAAGGTCGCTCATGCGGTCCTTTCGAATGCCATCAGTATCACCACTGCGCCGCTTGGTTAGTCTTCTTCGTGTCTTCGTGGTGAGCGGTACTGTAGTAGGCAGTAGAGGCTACTCAACGGTGGCGCCCGAGGCCTTCACCACCTTTCCCCATGACACGAGTTCTTCGCGGATGCGCTCCGCGAACTGTTCCGGCGTGCTCGATTGCGGCTCGAAGCCGCGTTCTGTCAACAGCTGGCGCATGTGGGGATCGGCGAGGATCGCGACCAGCTCGCGGTTCAGCCTGTCCACCACCGGCCTCGGCGTTCCGGCCGGCACCAGAATGCCGAGCCAGGACTCCGCCCGGTAGCCCGTCAGGCCGGACTCGTCCAGCGTAGGGATCCCGGGCAGGACACTCACGCGCTGCAAGGTAGGCACGGCGATCGGTTTCAGCTTCTCTGCACGGATGTGCGGCAGCGTGGACGCGACACTGTCGAACATCACCTGCACGCGCCCGGCCAGCAGGTCCAGCACCGCAGGTGCGCTCCCCTTGTAAGGGATGTGCTCCATCTGGATGCCGGCCATCTGCTGCAGCATGACCGCCTCCAGGTGAGACACCGTTCCGGTGCCCTGGGACGCGACGTTGAGGTCGCCGGGGCGTTGCCTCGCGAGCGCCAGCAGATCCTTCACCGTGCCCACGCCCACGGCGGGATTGACCACCAGGACGTGCAAAGCATTCGCGACGGAGGACACCGGCACGAAATCCCGCACCACGTCGTATCCGGGCTGCGCGTACAGCGTCATGGCGATTGCGTAGATCGAGGTGGGCGCCATGATCAGCGTATAGCCGTCGGGCGGCGCCTTGGCCACGATGCGTGCGCCGATGTTGCCGCCTGCACCCGGTCGATTCTCGATGATCACGGGCTGCCCGACGCGCTTACCGAGCGCGTCGCCCACCAGGCGCGCCAGCACGTCTGTTGCCCCCGCAGGCGTGAAGGGCACGACCATGCGCACCGGCCGGACCGGGTAAGGATCCGCGGCGGCGGGGCCGATCGCGAGCCACATCAACAGGACGACACAGCAGCGAACCATCTGCTCCCTCCTCCGTCCGCACTCTAGGCCGGCAGAAAAAAAATGGCAACGCCAGAGCGTTGCCATCCGGACCGTGTGCGCGGGTCTACTTCATCATCAGCCTGAGCTTGGCCATCACCTCGGCCGCGTCGGGCTCGGTCCTGGTCGCGAAGCTGTAGACGTCCTTGCCGCCCGGTGCGATCAGGTACTTGTGGAAGTTCCAGCCCGGCTCGGTGCCAGTGGCCTTGGCGAGATCCTTGAACAGGGGGTTGGCATTCCCGCCCTTGACCGCGCTCAGCTCCATCATCGGGAACGTGACGCCGTAGTTGACCAGGCAGAACTCGCCGACCTCCTTGTTGGTAGCCAGCTCCTGGCGAAAGTCGTTGGAGGGGAAGCCCAGCACCACCAGGCCCTTCGACTGGTATTGCTGGTACATCTCCTGGAGCTTGGTGAACTGCGGCGTGAAGCCGCAGCGGCTGGCGGTGTTCACCACCAGGATAGGCCGATCGGCGTATTCGCACAGGTCGACTTCCTTGCCCTGCACGGTCTTGAACCGGTGGTCGAGCAGCGCGGGGCAGGCGGCGGCGAAAGCGGAGCTGGAAGTCAGCATGGCGGCGATGAAAAGCAGTATGGGTCTCATGGGCATTGATCCTGTCATGGGCACTCTCTTGCTCCCCAACGCCGAGCATACAACAGGCGGCGCGTCCCGGTTGCTCGCTCGACCGGCGGCTGACCTGTCACTTCCCGCCGAAACAAGCGTTCCTGCCGCTGCCGGTCTATGCCTGTGCGCCTATGCCGTTGGCGAGCGGCCTGCCGTATAGTAGCCGCTGCATGGCCGAAACTCGCTCCTACGCCCGTATCACCCGGACCGACCTCAAGCGTCTCATCCGCCTCGCCCGGGAAGAACGCGAGGACTTCTTCGCACGCCATCCGGAGTGGGCCATCCTCTATCGCAAGAGCGTGCTGTGCGCGGCTCTGTGCGGAGACGGCGCATTGCACTACCTCAACGGCATCACGGGCGTGGACGAGTTCAAGGTGGTGACGTTCTATGCCGAGAACTCCGAGGCGCCGTTCCCCCCTCAGCACGTCTCGCATCTGGACTATGGCGAGTCGAAGTTCGGCCGCGGCCCGAGCTTGCCGGACAGCTACAGGGGATTGCGCGTCGAATTGCAGGGGCGCTCGCTGAATGCGACGCCGGGTGAGGATCCCCTCGAAGTCCTGCAGCGCTATTTGAAGGCTCGCGCATCGCCTACGGCGCGTGAACTGGCCAGCAAGGCTGTCGTGCTGCTGGAACCCGATGAGTTCCTCGGGGTGGAGGCGTGGCCGTCGCTGGTGCTGCCGCCGCGGCGGTGATCCCCGAGAACCAGGCACCACCTACCAGCGGCCTTCCCCTCACCGATTGCTGTCGCAACGGGAGAGGGAGGCTTGCCGCGCACTAATCCGCCAGCACAGGCTGCGGCGCGGGGGCCTGGTTGCTGTCGGCCAGCGCAAAGCTCACCGCGTCGTCCACGGTTTCCAGCCAGACAAAGCTGAGCTTCTGGCGTGCTTCCTCCGGCACGTCCTGCAGATCCTTTTGGTTGCGCTTGGGCAGCATCACGGCAGTGATGCCGGCGCGCATGGCTGCGAGTACCTTCTCCTTGATCCCGCCCACCGGGAGCACGAGCCCGCGCAGGCTGATCTCGCCGGTCATGGCCGTGTCGTTGCGCACGGTGCGCTCGGTCAGCAGCGAGGCGAGCGCCATGAACATGGCCACGCCCGCGCTCGGCCCGTCCTTGGGGATGGCGCCGGCCGGTACGTGCACGTGCACGTCGGATTTCTCCAGCGACCCGACGTCGATGCCCAGCGAATCGGCGCGCGACTTCACCAGCGTCAGCGCCGCCTGTGCGCTTTCCTTCATCACGTCGCCGAGCTGGCCGGTCAGGATCAGCCGGCCGTTGCCGGGCGTGCGGCTCGCTTCGATGAACAGGATGTCGCCGCCCACCGGGGTCCAGGCCAGCCCGGTCGCCACTCCCGGAACCGCAGTGCGGGCAGCAAGCTCGGACTCGAACTTGCCCGGACCGAGCAACCCCTCCAGGTCGGCCGCGTCCACCTGCACGCGCTCCACCGTGCCTTCCGCGATGCGCACGGCTGCGCCGCGTGCAATCGACCCGAGCTCGCGCTCCAGGTTGCGCACGCCCGCCTCGCGCGTGTAGTCGCGGATCACGGCCGTGATCGCTGCGTCGCTGATCGCGAACTTCTCCGGCGCCAGCCCGTTCTGCTCCATCTGACGCTTGACCAGGTACTTGCGCGCGATCTGCAGCTTCTCCTCCTGCGTGTAGCCGGGGAGCTGGATCACCTCCATGCGGTCGCGCAGTGGCCCAGGGATAGTGTCGAGCATGTTGGCGGTGGCGATGAAGGTCACGCGCGACAGGTCGAACGGCACTCCCAGGTAGGCGTCGCGGAAGCTGTGGTTCTGCTCGGGATCGAGCACTTCCAGCAGCGCCGAGGACGGGTCGCCCTGGAAGCCGCCGGCGCCCAGCTTGTCGATCTCGTCCAGCATCATCACGCAGTCGCGGCTGCCCACCTTCTTGATCGACTGGATGATGTTGCCCGGCAGCGCGCCGACGTACGTGCGGCGGTGACCGCGGATCTCCGACTCGTCGTGCACACCGCCCAGCGAGACGCGCGCGAACTTGCGGCCCAGCGCCTTGGCGATGCTCTGGCCGAGCGAGGTCTTGCCCACGCCGGGCGGACCGACGAAGCAGAGGATGGGCGACTTGCCCTGCGGATTGAGCTTGCGCACAGCCAGAAACTCGAGGATGCGCTTCTTGATCTTCTCCAGGCCGAAGTGATCCTCGTCGAGGATGCGCCGGGCCTGCGCCAGATCGATTTGCGCCTCACCTTCGATCTTCCAGGGTAGCTCGATCAGCCAGTCGAGGTAGCCGCGCGCCATGGAGTACTCGGTCGACGCCTCGGGCATGCGCTGCAGGCGCTTGAGCTCCTTGCGGACATGCTTCTCCACCTCCTCCGGCATGCCGGCCTCGGCGATGGCCTTTTCCAGCTCCTGGATCTCGGCTCCCCCGCTCTCCTCGCCCTCACCCAGCTCCTTCTGGATGGTCTTGAGCTGCTCGCGCAGGATGAACTCGCGCTGGCGCTTGTCCATCGTCTCCTTGGTGCGCTCGTCGATCTCGCGCGAGAGCTTGAGCACCTCGATCCGGTGCGACAGCAGCGACAGCACCTTGTCGAGCCGCACCTGGACATTGAGAGTCTCCAGCAGCTCCTGCTTCTCGGCCGGCCGGATGTCCATGAAGCCCGCAACCATGTCGGCAAGCGCGCCGGGCGAGGTGAACGTCTCTACCGCCGAGACCAGCTCCTGCGGCGTCTGCGGCAGCAGCTCGAGCACTTCGGCGGCCCGCTTCTTGAGCTGCAGGAAGCGCGCCTCCACGTCCTGGCTTGCGCCCACACCGTCGGCAAAACGCTCCACGCGCGCGACCAGGAACGGATAGCCCGGCAGAAACTCCTTGACGCGGAAGCGCTCCTGCCCCTGCGCGATCAGATGGTGGCCGCCGTCCTGAGTGGTGATGTAGCGCAGCACCTGCGACACCGTGCCCACCTGGTAGAGATCCTCGGGAGCGGGGTTGTCGTTGGTGGCCTCTTTCTGCAGGAGCAGCCCGACGGGTCGCTCGCCCTTGACGGCCTGTTGAGCGGCGGCGATCGAGCCCTCGCGACCGATGGTCAGCGGCAGGATCATGCCCGGGAACAGCACGAGGTTGCGCATCGGCACCACGATGAGCGCGTCCTCAGGGAGTTGGAGCGCACCTGCCGAACCGGAGGAAGGTGCGGGCTGCGACTCGGGGCGAGGCTGATATTGGTCCACAGCGTAAGTCATGAAGGTTTCCTCAGGCGGCGCGGCGCAGGCCGAGAACCAGACAGCCGTTCTCGAAACGTTGCTCGTGCAGCTCGAAATGACCGGACGGAATGGCGATGCGACGCTCGAAGCGCCCGTACGGCAGCTCCAGGCGACGGATGGCCCCCTCGTGGTACTCCGCCGGCAGGGGCCGCTCGCCGCGTACCACCAGGACACCACCCTCGAAGGACACCTGCACGCGCCCGCTCGCCACACCCGGAAGCGCCACCAGGATCCAGGTCGCGCCCCCGCTCTCGACGACGTCTATCGGCGGCTGCCAGCATGGACCGGCCGCACGGGTCGGTCCCGGCTCGAAGAACTGCCGATGCAGGCGATCGGCCTGCTCCAGCATCTCCAAGGCTTGCGCCCACATCCAGGTGCGCGGATCGCGCGATCGCATCGGCTGCTTCCCCTTAGACAGGTGCCGACGAGCTTCGGCACACGTCAGCGATATCAGGGCCGGAGGTGGGATTTCAAGGCGGGCGACCCCCACTTGAGCGGGCTAACGCCTTGAAACACATGAACCGCATATAAGGACGCAGAGGACGCGGAGGAACAGCCAGAACCGAGATGGGCGCCGCGAGCCGCCGGTGAGACCTACAGGTAATGGAACTCCTGTCCGGGACATCGGTCTGGGCGAGGCCTCTTCAGGCCGCATAGCCGACCTCTACCCGGATTCTGGGGTTCCTCTGCGTCCGCGGCGTCCTCTGCGGTTCAAGCTTGAGAGGAAGCGGCTCAAACCCAGACCTGAAGCACGTAATCGAAGGCCGCCTGCGCGTTGGTCATGTCCACGCGCTGCAGCTCGATGCGGTAACCGTCGCTGGTTTTCTTCAGGTGATGGACGTAGGAGCCGGCGAAGTGGCGCACGTTGTCGCGCCGCAGCTCCATCATGTGGAAGCGCGAGCGCACCACCACGTCGCCGTTGGCGCCCACCCGCTCCAGGATGACGTTGCCCACCACGTGGTTGGTGCCCCACAGCGGCCGTTGCGACCAGGCGTCGGGATGCTGCACCCGCCCCATGCGTACGGTCATCAGGTTCTTGTCCTCGGCGAAGATCGAGGGCACGCCGTCCCAGGTCGTGTCCTCCGGCCGCGCCGGCATCCAGTAGACCCCGTCCTCGGTGAACAGGTCGACGTAGTCCTGCCAGCGCTTGCCGTCCAGCAGCTCGGCCTGTCGATAGAGGAACTGCTCGACGGCGTGCTGAGTGGCGGCGCCGTCCGGTTGCGGCGCAGACCTCGGGCGGCGGCTCGCAGCCCCGGACCACTTCGCGGTCGGTTTTGTACGCACTGCGGGCTTTCTTGCGCCCGTGCTGACTTTCCGGGCCGCGGCGGATTTCCTGCTCTTCGAAGTCTTCTTCGCTGCCATCTCACCGCTCCGCCGTCATGAACCGCGACCACGCCTTCATCTGGTTGCGCATCGGCGCCTCGGAGGTGCCCATGCCCGGCGCCGTCTCCACCATCCCCGCCTTCTCGATATCGCGTCCATAGTGGCGGTGGAAGCTCACCCAGTCCCCGCCGTCCGACGAAAGGCCCTGGTGGCACTTCCAGAAGTTCTCCAGGTCATCGGCGTTGATCATGGTCGAGGGCGAGTTGACCAGGTTGTAGTAGGCGAGCGCCCGACGGTAGATCGGTTCCGGAGCACCCTTGAGGCGGAAGTGCCAGATTTCGGTCAGCGTCCGATCCACGCCCAAGGGACGCACCGCGCGCAACTGCTGCAAGGGCGACTGCACCGACAACCCCGGATAGATCAGCACGTGATGGATGTTCACGCCGAGGATCTCCTCCATACGCTGCTTGCCGTAGGCCTTCTCCATCGTGCGCTCATACTCGAGCGTGTCCGGGTCCTTCGGGCGCAGCCCCATGTAGCCGGTCAGAATGCAGTGGCCGTTGGGGTAGTTGAGCGTCTGGAAGGCGTCCCATTTGTCGATGGTCACGGTCGCGAAGGCCGACAGCATGTGATAGGACAGCGGCGCCTTGCCGGTCTTCTTCTCGATGGCGAGCTCCACGTCGCGAGCGGCGCGGCCGGTCGACTGGTGCGTCACCGAGGGATGCAGGGCGTCGAGCTGGTTCTCCAGGAAGATCTTCCAGTTCGAGTTCTGAATCACGCGGAAGCAGTTGGGCACCACTTCCACCTCGCCCTCCGGCGCGCGGTCGCACATGTCGTCGAAGGCAATCCGCGATTCACCCAGGAACTCCTTCAGCGTCGGCCCGCCCTGGGCCAGGCTCGCGAACACGAAGCCGCGGTACCGCTCCACGCGGGCCGCAGGCTTGATGTGGCAGTCCGGGTTGTCGCGGCCCCAGCGCGTGCCGGCGTAGCCCGACTCCATCATCGGGATGTTGCGCAGGCTGCCATCGTGGTGGAAGGTCCAGGAGTGGTAGGAGCAACGAAAGAACTCGCCGGTGTTGCCGAAGCGGTCCCCACATACCATCGCGCCGCGGTGCGGGCAGCGGTTGTAGAGCACCCGCACCGCACCGTCGGCGCCGCGCACCATCACCATCGGCTGCCGGCCGATCTGCACGGTGTAGTAGTCGCCAGGCTTGGGTACCTGCGACTCGTGTCCGCAGTAGATCCACACGCGCTCGTGGATGCGCTCCATCTCCAGCTCGAAGATGTGCGGATCGGTGTAGACCTCCTTGCGCACCCGGTCGGGCTCGACGAACTTGGCAAGATCCGGAATGCGCTCGTGAAGCATGACTGTCTCCTTCTCGATTGGCTCTGGGCCGGCCGGCCAGGTCAGCGGCTCGTGGCCGATCAATGCCCTATGAGCGGCAGGCGGCGGCAACGCTACCCTGCCTCAGGCACGTGCGCAAGTGGCCGCGCCTGTTTTCGGCTGGGCAAATGCGTGCTTCATCGCCCACCGGCTGCGGCCCTGGTTGCGCGCCATGCGCTCGGCGACTCCCCGAACCGCCGCTTGAAGCTGCGGCAGAAGGCGGGGATGTCGCGAAACCCGAGACTTGGGCGATCTCAGCGATGCTATGCCCGCGGTGGCCGGCATCGACCAGCGCGGCGCTGCGCTCCAGCCGCTCGTCTCGAAGCCAGCGCATGAGGCTCGCGCCTTCCGCCTCGAAGGCACGCTGCAAGGTGCGCAACGAGACGCGTTGCAGTCGGGCGATACGCTGCGCCGAAAGGCCCGGGTCTGCGATGAGTTCCCGCGCCGCGCGTTTTGCGCGCCACACCAGGGCGCGGCGTGCCCGATCCCCGCCGAAGGGCGCTGCTGACGTTTCTCCACGCACCGCGAGCAGCGCGAACAGCTCGTCGATCAGGACGCTCGCTTCGGCTTCGTCGAGCTCGTCCAGCGCCTCCGACAGTCCCGTCACGTAGCCGCTCAGCAGCCTTCCGCATCCGTTCGCCGGCGCGAACCGCTCCCCCAGGCAGCGCTCAATGCCGCGTGCCCGGTGCCCGAGTGCGTCGCGGGGCGCCTGGATCACGGTCTGCCGGAACGGCTGCTCGAACACCAGCCGGTACGGGCGGGAGTTGTCGAACACCAGCATGTCCCCGGGGATGAGCCAGGCGCGTTTTCCAGCCTGCTCGACTGCGCAGGTGCCTTCGGCTTGCGCAACGAAGGTGAAGATGTCGCGGGCGTTGGCCGCGGCGATCTGTCGCTCGTTGCGCCCGACGCGTTGCGGCCCGGCATCTACGCTGGACCAGGTGCGGCCGAGGAAGGTGCGGGCTTCCATCCGTGCGTGGAACGCGTTGCGCACGAGCGGCTCGGCATCCATCGGCACGTAGACGGCGCAGCCGACTTCACGCCACAAGCCAGCCCGGTCGCCGGGCGCCACGCCGATCGTATCGAAGTTGAGCCGCATAGTGCCTCCCTCGCCGCCCGGGTGTTCTATGGCGCGTCGGGCAATGTCCATTGTCGCGCCCGGCAAACCTTGCGTGGCCACCCGGATCTAGGATTACATCTGCGCGCCCGGGCTAGCCCGGTCACTGTACTGCAACCCAAGGGAGGCGTCATGCCAGCAAATTCGAGCAAGCGGGTCCTGGGAGGCCACGACAAAGTCAAGGTCGCGATCGCACAGAAGTCGCCGGTCTTCATGGACCGTGCGGCCAGCGTCGCGCGCGCCTGCGGCATTATCGAGGAGGCCGGTCGCAACGGGGCGCAGCTGGTGGTGTTCCCGGAGGCCTGGCTCGCCGGTTATCCGTACTGGACCGAAGGCTGGGACTCGAGCTTGCCACAATGGGCTGGCGGCCGCATCCTGTTTCGCGACAACGCGCTCGTCGTCCCCAGCGACGACGCCGAGCGCATCGCGCACGCGGCGCGCAAGGCGGGGGCCTATGTTGCGCTCGGCTGCAACGAGATGGATGCGCGGCCCAAAGTCAGCACGATCTATAACAGCCTGGTGTTCTTCGCGCCCGACGGCAGCGTGCTCGGCCGCCATCGCAAGCTGATGCCAACTTTCACCGAGCGCATGTTCTGGGGCCAGGGCGACGCCAGCGACGTCGTCGTCTTCGATACCGACATCGGGCGGCTTGGCGGGCTGATCTGCGGCGAGCATCTCATGACTCTGGCCCGCGCCGCGATGATTGCGCAGGGTGAGGACATCCACATCGCCGTGTTCCCCGGCGCCTTCGAGCTGCACACCGGGCCCCAGCTCGAGGAGCCGGAGAAGGCCGGCTGCTTCTGGGGGCATTTCGAGGTGCGCGCCCACGCATTCGAAGCCGGTGCCTTCGTGCTTTCAGGCTGCGCCGTGTTGAACGACGCCGATGTGGCCCCGGATTTCCCCTACAAGGGCAGGATGAACATCGGCTACGCCCATGGCGGCAGTGAGATCGTGGCGCCGCTGGGAATCGCGCTGGCCGGTCCGGCCTACGGGGAGACGGTGCTGTATGCCGAGCTCGAGGCCTGGATGATCAAGGCCACCAAAGCGATCATCGATACGATGGGCCATTACGCGCGCCCCGACGTATTCAAGCTACTGGTGCATCGCGAGCGGGGTTGGACGCCGGCGGCCTCCGCACGCGATCTGTCCGTCATCCGCCTGGCCCTCTCGGACGACGCGTTGCGCCGTTCCGCAGACCAGCGCGACGTCGACGCCGAACCGGTGCTCGAGATGGCGGAAGGCGTGCGACGGGCCTTGGGCTGAAGCCGCAGCGGCGGCTACCCACACAGCAGGAGAGTAACAGTTGGTCCGGGTTGGGCGCCGCCCCAGGCCCTCGCATCCCGGGCTATCGGGGCGTCATACGCCCAGATACCGGTGCCACACCCCGTGGTCGGCCGCCAAGGCGGAGGAAGTGCCCTGCCATACCACCCGACCCCGCTCCAGGATGGTGTGACGCCGCGCGAGCGCGATCAGCCGCTCGACATACTTGTCGATGATCAGAATGGTCTGCCCGCTGCCGCTCAAGGCCCGCAGGCAGCGCCAGATCTCCTCGCGGAAGTAGCTTCGGCGCTTGACGACTCAACAACTTCACGATGCGCATGATGATACGGCTGCCCAAGCCCTTCAACTGCTCAAGGCCCGGAGGGAGGGCGGTGTCCATCCCATCTCGGTCGATTTCGACCGACTACAGCTCCAACCGGTCGACTGTCAGCTTTCCCTCGGCTAAACGGCGCCTTTGGAGCGGTTGCTACGGCGGCTGTGGGTCGTAACCTGTCGTTCACTCAGACGTCTCTCATCTGAAATCCCGATCTGTTCGCAGCGCACGCCAGAGCCTTGGTAATCAAGAAGAGGTCTTACGCTTGAAAGTCACACTGCCGTGGTGGCCGACCGCGAGCGCCCTTTGTGACCCACCAGACCAACCCCACGTCGAGTTGGGCGAGGTCCAGCTCGTTTCCGTCGACGTAGACGGTGCAGGTCTGCCGCCTCTACCGTTTTGTCTGGTGGCAGTACGCCCTTGCTGCCTTCCCACAGGCCAGCTCGGGGAGGGGTCGCGTCGAGCGCTGAGAGCCTGGAAGCATTTGCGAACTCGGCAAGGACTATTTCGACCAGAAGGTACAGGGTCATGACGGCGCCGAAGATGCCTGCCGCTGCGAACAGGACGGAGAGCAACTCAATCATGATGCATTCCCTCGCGTAGTTGGCGAACTGTCGGTCACCTGTGCTCGACCGCGGCTGACTTAGGGAATATCTGATTCGTCGTCATCCCCGCCCCCGATCGGGCCGAGGGCAGGCTCCGGCGGGGACCCGGAAGTGTTCGACTGGCCTGGGCTCCCGCCTTCGCGGGAACGACAACCGAAGGCTTGATCAGAGTCTCCTTAGCTCATCACCGCGACGGCTCGTACTGACGTGCTTGCGTGCGACACTACGACGTTACGCGGAGACACATGCTGGGGCGTGGCTGTAAGTCACTCGCTCCGTGTGACAAATTCACGCTGGCGCACCTCCCGGGGCGAAAGGGTTCCGAAGCGAGGGGGGACGTTGGTGGGTGCTGGGAGTGTTGCGCGAGAGGATGCTTGCGCTAGCCGCGCAGATGCGACGGCCACGCTTGCTGCGCCCACCCAAGATTGCTGCGCTGATCCCCTTGTCATCGCGCTCCACACAGTTGGCTGCACAGGGGCGCGTTTCCCGACCACGCCCTGCGGGCGAATCCAACACCCGCCTTGAGCCCTGCGGGGGCGTGTGATACGGTCCACATCCGTCCTGTCTGTTTCGGCGGCTTCGTCGCGGTCGCTGGGAGCCGATGAGCAAGGCCCGCATCGCAACGAGCTGAAGACGATCCGAGTCGCCATCGCGTCGAGCACGCCGCGATCCGTGGTGGTCGCTTGTTCGTCGCCGACATCTCGCTGATCAACCGCTCGAGAAAGGGGAACCGATCATGCCTCCTTATGAAATGCCGGACGTCGTGGTGTTGCTTCCGGGCATCACCGGCAGCGTGCTGAAGAAGAACGGAAAGGTGGTTTGGGGCTTCTCGGCGAGCACCATCGCCAAGGCGCTCTTCACCCTAGGCAGCAGCATGCAGAAGGACATGGCGCTGCCGCACGACGACCCCGCCGTCGACGACCTCGGCGACGGTATCGTCGCCGACGCTCTGATGCCGGACCTCCACCTGCTGCCCGGCATCTGGAAGATCGACGGCTACGGCAAGATCGCTGAGGCGATCAAGTCCAACTTTAAGGTGACCGAGGGCAAGAACTTCTTCTCCTACCCCTACGACTGGCGGCGCGACAACCGCGTCTCGGCGCGCAAGCTCGCCAAGCTGACTCACGGCTGGCTGTCGGCCTGGCGCCAGGCGACCGGCAACCCGGAGGCCAAGCTGATTCTGGTCGGCCACTCGATGGGTGGGCTCGTCAGCCGCTACTTCCTCGAATGCATGGAAGGCTGGAAGGTCACCAAAGCGCTCGTGACGTTCGGCACGCCGTATCGCGGCTCGCTCAACGCGCTGGACGGCCTGAGCAACGGGCTGAAGAAGGGCCCGCTGGATCTGTCGACGCTGGCGCGCCAGCTGACCGCCTTGTACCAGCTGTTGCCGGTGTTCGAATGCTACGACCCGGGCGGCGGGAAGCTGGTGCGGGTGGGCGAGACGTCGGGCATCCCTAACGTCGACCCAGCCAAGGCCGCGGCCGCGCTCGCCTTTCACCGCGAGATCGAGGCTGCGGTGGCTTCGAACCAGCAGCTGCCGCAGTACCAGTCGGCCGGCTATCGAATCTACCCGGTCGCGGGGGTCGCCCAGGAGACCAACCTGTCGGCGCGGCTCGCGGGCGGGAAAGTGCAGATGCTGCAGACCTACAAGGGCGAGGCGCTCGGCGGCGATGGCACGGTGCCGCGGGTGTCCGCCCTTCCGATCGAGCTGAGCGCCGACCCATCCAGCGCGATGTACGCGGGCACCCAGCACGGATCGCTGCAGAACGCGGATCCCGTGATCATGCATCTCACCGGCCTGCTCTCGGGCTTCGACCTCGACCTCGGAGCGTTCAGGAAACCCAAGGCGCAGGTGGCGCTGGAAGTAGAGGATGTTTACTTCGCGGGCGAGCCCGTGTCGGTGCGCGCCCGCCCGAGCAAGGATGACGTGAAGCTGAGCGCCACGCTCTGGCGCAGCGGCGAGAGCGAGCCCGTGGCAACCGCCGAGATGAAGCCGGCCGCCGCCGGCTGGCTGGGCGCCGAGTTCGCGCCGCCGGCCGCCGGCGCCTACCGCGTTACGGTGGGCGGCACCGACGTTGAAACCGCGGAGGATGCTCTGGTCGTCACCGACGTTGGAGAGTGAAGCTATGCGCTCCAAGCGCGTACGGGCTGCGGGCGGTGGCGCCAAGAAGCCGCGGGTGCGGCCTTTCGGCGGCCGCATCACCTGGGACCGCAGCGGCGCCGTGCTGCAGGTGGCGGCCGATCGCACGCTCGAGAGCGTGCTGCGCCGGATGCTCGAGGAGCAACCGGACTGGGTAGTGGTGGTGCGCCCCCAGCGGGAAAGCGACGCGGTGTACTACTACGCGTTCCGCAGCTCGGAGCTGGAGAGGCTGGCGGCCGAGCATCCGGAGCGCAGAGGCTGGTCGATCGAGCTGGCGATGGACATGCACGAGTGGATGGCGAGCGGTACTGCTCTTGGCGGCTCGCCGTTCGTCGGCAGCGCGGGAGGAAGTTACGGCCCGGCGTCGGCGCGGATCGTCGACTTCGACATCGCGGGCCGGATCGCCGCTATAGGCGAGCGCGAGGACCGGATCCCGCATGCCGCGGTAGTGGGGGCGAGCACCGGCGTCGCGGCGGCTGTGGATGCGGACTCCGGCGACGACTTCGCGACGCGCGGCAGCGGCGGCGGTCGCGACGACACCGACGCTGGCGCTGCGCCGGATTCGGATGGGGGCTACGACCTTGGACCGATGCGCGGTCGGGGCCGAGGCCTCCCTCCGGCCCCAGCGGTCGGCGCCGGGCGTGGATTGCAGCCCGCCGCCGAGATCGAGGTCACGCTTTCCGCCGAGTGCCGCGCGCAGATCGGCGTGGGCGCCAGCGCGCGCGTGCCGTTCCAGATCGAGTTGACCTCGGAGGCGATCCCGCTCGCGGTGTCGCAGCCTGCGCGCGCAAAGAAGGACGTGCCGATCGTGGTCTCGCTGTCGGCCGAGAACGACGCCATCGAGATCGTGCGCAGCCACGAATTCACGGTGGATCCGCCGGGCCTTGGCCAGCCGCGCACGGGCTTCTTCACGGTGAAGGGCGGCCGCCCGGGCGTGTCGCGGCTGGCGGTGGTGTTTCGCCAGGGTGGCAGCGAGCTCGGGGTCATCGGCCTCGCTGTGGAAGTGGTGCAGGCGGGTGCAAGCGCGGAGAAGGCGAAGGGCCAGGCGGTTGCCGCGCCGCGGGACGTCGCTGACGACGACAAGCTGGCGCTGCTGGTCGAGCAGCGCGTCGAAGGCGGACAGGTGTTCTACGAGTACACGCTGCACTCGGAAGCGCTCGGCCTGCCGTACCGCCGCGTGCGCTC
>Ga0105100_10000737_pt1 | contig 19039 bp, 20 predicted proteins | sample PPLLak12cMay2015_2_FD_87033 | JGI IMG/M metagenome (GOLD analysis project Ga0105100, IMG submission 87033) | Freshwater sediment microbial communities from Prairie Pothole Lake near Jamestown, North Dakota, USA - PPLs Lake P8 Core (1) Depth... | ecosystem: Environmental > Aquatic > Freshwater >...
CAATGGAGCCGGGTTTCTTCTTACCCCTGAGGGGATTGGAAAAATTCATTCCTGTCTCCGACATTCCCTCTCTCTCCACGGGCTCTTTCCCAAAAATCCTCTTGATCCTCTCAAATTCTCTCGGCGGCAGCGGGGCAGAACCCGAAGCCAGCAGGCGAATGTGACTAAAATCCCGGGTTTCCTTTTGCAACCCGCCCATCATCTTTACATACATGGTCGGGACACCCATGAACATCGTACAAGCCAGTTCTCCTTCCCGTTGGGAGAGAATATCGTTGACGTGCTCGCTGGAGAACTCATCCAGCATCACTATCTTGGAACCGGCGATTAACGAAGTGTGGAGGGCAAAACACAAGCCGGGAATATGGAAGAGCGGAAGGGCGTGGCAGAGAATGTCTTGTTCGGAGATTTCCCAAATCTGGATGATATTCCGTGCATCCTGGATCAGATTCCGCTGCGTGAGGATCGCTCCCTTTGGTTGACCGGTCGTTCCCGAGGTGTAAATGAGAAGAGCAGGATCGTGGAGGTTTCCCCCGGGAGGGGACGTCCAGGGAAGTGAGGGTGGAAATAATTTCTCTTCGGAGAAAGGGGATTCTGTATCAACAGACAGGATCAGCCTTTTCGCGTCAAGAGTTCGAACGACTCCTTCCTCCTTCTTTCCCACAACGATGACCTTTGCATCCGTATCCTTCAAGAAATAAGCCACCTCATCTCTTTTGAATCCCGGGTTAAGGATCACGGAGACTCCTCCGGCCTTTTGGATTCCCAGGTGTATCATCACCGCCTCGACGCTCTTGGGCATATAGAGGATGACTCGATCCCTTTTCTCCAGCCCCATCTCCTTCAGGCCGCTTGCGACCCGATCAGAAATCCTCTTCAGGGAAGCGTAGGTCACCCGGCTTTCGATGCTCCCCTTTTTCATAAAAAGGATGGCTTCCTTTTGGCCCAACCGGAGTGCCGTTTGATCAAAAAGGGAGCTGAGCGTTCGAATCATTTTATATCTCCATCTGCCACCGTAGATTTTCTTAACAAAATTCAAAGCTGGGTGTCAAATGTAGCACATAAGTAACGCCACCCATGTTATCCGTTAGGCGGGTATAGGTGTCTACTGAAGAAAAGTAGAGTTCTTCCTGAAGTCGTTATTCCTTAGTTTTGCCTCGTAATACAATCTTTCAAATCGAAATCAATAGCTCAGAATAAGAAAATACTGTACTTTTTTGCAAGAAATATAGTATTCACCCTATTTATCACCCTATTTATTCGTTGGAATAATGTTGGTAATTTTGGAAGATGGGAAGGGTGACGTTGAAAACCACCAATGACCCAGCGAAAGGAGGTGAAGTTACATGAAGAAGTGGATTTTTCTTTGCCTTGCATTGGTTTTGGTGATTATTATTGCAGCAATTAGTATCGGGTGCAAAGCCAAAGAAGAGCCGAAACCAGCAGCCAAACAGGAGGCAAAACCACCTGAGGCACCGACTCCACCTGCACCTGCAGAAACTCCGGCTCCCGCCCCTTTTCCTCAGGCACAAACGGAGGAGGAGAAACAATTTATGAAGGTGCATGAGAAGGAGATGACTACGTTCATGGAGAAATGCTCCGGATGTCACAGCCTCCAACGTATCCTTGCGAAGAAGGGTTCAAAGGAGGAATGGGACGAGATCCTCAAAATCATGGCGGGAAAACCCCACGCCAACATCAGTGAGGAGGAACTGAAGGGGATTCAGAAATGGCTCGATTTCATGAGAGCAATTCCCTAATGACCGTGGGAGCTTGGCAACTTTCAATCCATTGAAACGAAGGATGATTAAAGGAGGCAACATGGATATTTGAAAAAGCATTGACTCCTAAAGCATGCCTCTCTTGCAGAGAAGTAGGTGTACTTCGCAAAGAAAGGTAATCTTGACACAATCCGTCAAATCAGGTTCTGGTCACAACAAGCGTATCTACGCTTGCTTATTGGGAATAGTATTGGGGATATTATCAACAAGAGAATAACAAAGGAAACATTAAATGATCCCAGCCGCTGATTTTGCTAAATGGTGGTCCCAACGGGATTCGAACCCGTGTTCCTGACGTGAGAGTGCCTTCCGGGCCTCTTTTCACTGATTCATCTTGAATGAGATGAATTGAGAAAAACGTTGATAGTCAATGGTTTCCCGGCGGAGGGAGTGTTTTACTGACTCATATCGAATCAGACGATTTTAGGCCCAAAATAGTCACTATTTGGACACCGGTTGTTCTCTCAAGGGGCCGGGGGCGGTGGAGGACTGCCAGAGATAAATATTTCTAAAGGCCTTCAGGAATGCGTGATATATTTTTTGGGAGATGACCTTCGCATTGTTTCATGGCATTCCCATAAATCGCCCCGACACTAAAAATGCGTAAGTATCACCATTTCGCCCGGACCTGACCGCCAGATTGTAACAGGGATTGAACTTCCGGGTTTTGTTTTGGCAACGGCGGCCTGTACGTCCTGAACGTCATTTATTATCTTATCCCCGAATCTTAGAATAGCATCTCCCTGCTTTAATCCAGCACTAAGCGCAACGCTGTCCTGAACCACACTTAGAATGATTACTCCCTTCGGCTCTTTCATGCCAAGGATATTTGCGGCGCTTGAGTTTGTGTTTGCTATGCGAACGCCGAATTTAGTCTTTTCCGTAGTGGCATCCTTTTCTATTATGGCGGGCGGCGTTTTCATTGGACCCTTGACGAAATTAACAAAGCTGGCTTGAATCTCCGATATGCTGGGGAAGCAACCAAAACGGTTGCCACACCAAGCATGGAAGCTAATAGAATATATTCCCTTGTCGGTTAAATCCTTTGAGATTTCATAAGCGGCATCGGCGGTATCGCGTGGACCCTCTGTGGTTATGAGGGTATCATTGGCAATCCTTATTTTCCATCTGGAATTATCTTGGACCCAAAGCAAGGCGCGGCCCCATTTCACCTCACAGTCCTGACCTTGGGAACAGGTTATAGGGCGAGAGGCTTCAAGTTGGAGTAGGGCTTCTTGTTGGGGTGTTGGCTTAGTTGTGACTCCAAGTTGGGGTAGGGCTTCTTGTTGGGGTGTTGGCTTAGCTGTGACTTCAAGTTGGGGTAGAGCTTCTTGTTGGGGTGTTGGCTTAGCTGTGGCACAAGCCGAAAGGAAAAGAAGACACAGAATGAATAATATGAGATGCCTTTTCATCTCATTCCCCCACCTGAGAGAAGATTTACGAGCATCGTATTCCTCGTGTTTTAGAATGTCAAGGGGGTAGGTCGCTCTAAGGTCTTTTACCCCGGAGGATATTGACTTTCTTAGCTCGTTTCAGACAACCTCACATTATTTGTTAGTCAGGATTTAACTATGCAGACATTGTCGAGCGTGATGGCGACTTCTTCTTGAAGTCCTCACTTCCTTTGGTTTAGAAAAACGCGTATATTACAACAAGAATTAAACAATGTGGTTGGCCAATGAAAATATTGGAAGCAATATTCAAAGTACTGTGGATTGATCCGCACTCTTTGTAGTCAACTAAACACTCCGTTTTCTAACATCTCCCTCCGAAAAATCGAAAGTTTCACAAAGTGGCAGAGAATCCTTCCCTTTTATTTCACCTCCTCTCCTCCCCACTATATCGGAATATTGCTTAACTTCCCTGGATCAATTATTGAACAATTTCAATACATTGTTAGTATTCTATTTTTGTATTGACAAAACCACAGCTTCTGATAGTATTAATCCGATTGAACTTTCCCTTTGCAAAGGGGTTTGCGAATTAGCGGCAAGGCTTGAACTATAAGCCGGTACATTTGTTCCTGCAATTCTGGGTTCGTTAGCAGGTGTCTTTTTTTAGTGCAGAATAATTACCTCTTAAGGTTCAGAAATATTTTTTTCTTGGCTTAGAATCGAACTTAACATGTTGCTCGATATTGATCATCATGCAGAGAAAAGTACTTTTTTTGTCCTTTACTCCTGCTGATTTCTCCCAGATATTAGAAGATAAATAGAGCACCCACCCTAAACACGATGGAATCAATTGGAAGATATTTACGAGGAGAGAGGGAGCTTCGGAAATTCTCACTGGAGGAGGTTTCCAAATTTACTAGGATCAAGGAACAGTACCTCAATGCCATTGAAGAAGACAGGTATGATCTTCTACCTTCTGCTATTTATGTGAAAGGGTATTTGACCGCCTATGCCCGGTATCTTGGGCTCGATCCGAATGACACGGTGCTTCGGTATCAAAGGTATCTCAAAGAGCTTACCGTCACCGAGGAAAAACGATTGGAGCAAGAAAAACCGGAGCCACCTAGACAGGTTTCATTTTCCACGAAGAGGGCTATGCCTTATCTTGTTTTAGCCATTCTTTCCACAATGATCGTTCTCACTGTATTTTTCGTAAGGCAGATTCTACAGGTATCCTTACGCCCTGCCTTGAATCAGAGAGAACCTGCGCCTGTCGCAATGTCATCTACTTCACAAATCCAAGAATGGGGAAGATCTCAAACAGAGGTGTCCGAGCAAAAAAAGGGGAAAGTGGGGGAGACTGCTCTACCGAATCGTCCTATTTTCAAAGTCATCGAAGCTGGGATCGGAACACTGGTCGATCGTGAGGGCGGTCATTTAACCTTGAAGGGAATATCTAGAGAATTTAATTGTAATAATAAGAAAATTTACTTTCTGACAAAAATCAAAACCCCTGAAGGGGGAAGGATTACTCATGTATGGGTCTGGAGGGGAAAGGAATATCACCGATATGAAATTGAGGTCAAATCTCCAGAATGGTCTGTTTACAGTTATGTTACTCTTCGCTCGCATCAGCGGGGAGATTGGAAGGTTGAGGTGAGGGCTGGAGATAATGTGCTAGCAAGCGAGACCTTCAATGCAACCATCTATGTAGATCTCCTAATTTGATTTAACAGAGAGTGTCAAGATATGTCTCGATTGAACAGTGGAGTAGGCAGGAGGCATTTTCCCCCTTGGCTACTCTACGCAATAAACTATCTCCTTACATCTTCCTTCCTGTAACTTTCCGTTCCATAATCTTTGAAAACAGAGTATACTACTACCACGACACACTACCATTGGCGAAGCAGGCTTGGCCGTCGCTGGGCACGTACAAGCTGGCCACGCTGGCTCAGCACGTAGGGGCGGCGGTGCCAACGCACCGAGCGCTTGTAGATGCCAAGGCCCTGTTGGCTGTGCTGCTGGCCGCTCGGCAGAGCATTGCGTCCGATCAATAGATTGCGAAATTCAAGCACAAGTTACGCCTAACCCGCGCATGCACCGGCCAGTCGAAAGCGGTGCTTTGCTTGCTTTCTCCTGCCGGTGATGCGCTATGTTATCCTTCCTTTCTTCCCGTAATCATCAAGGTTCAAGGCTGGCTCACGTTGCAGATAAGTAGGTGTAAATTGCAGGAAGGGTTATCTTGACACTGTCCGTCACCTCGAGTGCTGTTAAGGACAACAATTCGAATATCGTGCTTCGATATTCGAATTTTCACCTTTCGAGATTGTCTCCCGACATATGGACAAAACCAGTTTCTTCGAATTCATCCCTTTTTCAATTCTTCGGCACGAATAGGTAGTCTCCTGATCCTTTTCCCCGTGGCTGCAAAGATGGCATTTCCCACTGCCGGCGCAATAGGAGGCACCCCGGGCTCCCCCACCCCGCCCGGCGGTTCCTCACTCGGCGTGATGAAGACTTCTACCGCGGGCATCTCGTACATGCGCAGGATTGGGTAATCGTTGAAATTGCCCTGTTCCACCCGGCCTTCTTTGAAAGTGATCGCACCATGGAGGACTGCTGAAAGCCCAAAGACGATTCCGGATTCCATTTGGGCCTTGACGATTTCCGGGTTCACCACTATGCCGCAATCGACGGCACAGACGACTTTATGGACGTGGACCCTTCCTGCCGGGTTGACTGAGACTTCTGCCACCTGGGCGACGATGCTCCCAAAGGATTCATGGACGGCAATCCCCCGACCGATCCCCTTGTCCGGAGGCTTCAGCCAATCCGCCTTTTGGGCTGCAAGTTCCAGGACAGCCTTGCGCCGCGCATGCTGGGTGAGGAGACTGCGGCGGAACTCAAACGGGTCTTGACCAGAAGCATGGGCAAGTTCGTCGATGAAGCTCTCGACGACAAAAGCGGTGTGAGAATGGCCCACCGACCGCCACCATTGGACCGGCACACCAATCTTCGGCGTGTGAAGATCGACAAGGATGTTTGGTATCGCATAAGGAATGTCTGCCGCTCCTTCGACCGACGTTGCATCCACACCTTGTTCGTCGAACATGGCCCCTTCGAAGAGAGACCCCACAATGATCGACTGTCCTACGATCGTGTGCTTCCATGCCACGGGGTTGCCTTTTGCATCGAGCCCGGCGGCAATCCGGTCGTACCAGAAAGGCCGGTAGTAGCCGCCTTTGATATCGTCCTCACGGGTCCAGATCACTTTGACCGGTTTCTTCACCGCCTTCGCCACACGGACGGCCTCGCTGACAAAATCGGACTGAGGGTTTGCCCGCCGGCCAAAGCCGCCCCCGAGAAAAGTATTATGAATTTTGACCTGGTCGGGCCTGAGCCCGGCAATCTGAGCCGCTGCATCCCGATCGGCACTCTGAAACTGGGTGCCCGTCCGAATATCACACCGGTCAGCGCGAAGATCCACCACACAGTTTAGCGTCTCCATGGGGGCATGGGCTAAGTAAGGGACTTCGTACTCGGCACTGATCTGCTGGGTCGCCTTCCGAAGGGCTTCTTCTGAATCGCCCTCTCTTCTTGCAATCACTCCGGGGGTCTTGGCAAGACTCCTATACTGCTCGCGCATGCTCTCTGTCGAAAGTTGGGTACGGACGCCTTCATCCCATGTAATCTTCAGGGCTTCACGGCCGGTTTTGGCGGACCAGAAATCATCTCCGACCACGGCCACTCCCGAGTCAACTTGTACCACTTCTTTTACGCCGTGCACTGCCTTGGCCTTCTCGGCATCAAAACTCTTTACCTTGCCACCGAAAACGGGTGGCCGGGCAATGACAGCGGTGAGCATTTCGGGAACCTTGACATCGATGCCGAAAATGGCCTCCCCGCTTGTTTTCTCGGGCGTATCCACACGGTTCACGGGCTTTCCAACCACTTTAAATTCCCTCGGCTGCTTCAAGGCAACATCCTGCGGAGGCTTCATCCGAGAAGCTTTTTCCGCCAACGCTCCATAGGAAAGTTGCCGGTGGGTCCGCTCATGGACGACAGAACCCTTTTCTGCCCGGCAACTTTTCGGATCAACCTTCCAGATTTCTGCTGCCGCTTGAACGAGCATTGTTCTCGCAGCAGCCCCTGTCTTGCGCAGCCGATCCCATTCGCTCGACACACTGGTGCTGCCGCCGGTACCCTGGATCACTCCCCACTGGGCATGGTAGTATTCCGGACTAACTGGCGCCGCCTCGATGCTTATCTCCGACCAGTCGGCCTCGAGCTCTTCCGCGATGAGCATAGGCAGAGAGGTATAGACCCCCTGCCCCATCTCCGACTTATTGACGATGATCACCACCTGGCCATCGGTCCCGATTCGAATGTAAGGATTTATCGTAAAGAATGGCACGGATTGTTTCGCAGCTACTCTCATTCTCCCACCGCGACCCATCTCGTTCCCCTTGGCCATCATTTCGGCAGCAAGGTGAATCGCCTGACGAATGCGCTGATAGGTCCCGCAGCGACAGAGGTTGCCAGACACAGCGGCGTCAATGTCAGCATCCGTGGGATGGGGATTCTTCTCAAGGAGCGCTACGGCATCCATGATCTGTCCTGGTTGGCAGTAACCACACTGGGGCACATCCACGGCGTTCCAGGCTTTTTTGACAGGATGATCCTCCGGAATCCCTTCGATGGTGGTAATCCTCTTCCCCAGGGCATCTCTCACCGGGATCTGACAGGACCGCTCAGCCTTACCATTGATATGGACGGTACAGGCACCGCAGAGCGACTTTCCACAGCCGTACTTCGTACCTGTCAGCCCGAGATGCTCCCGGAGGACCCAGAGCAGCGGAACATCGGAGCTCGCCTCAACCTCATTTTTTTTCCCATTCACTTCGAGTGAAATCATTAATCCCTCCTTGTCAGGAACCGGGTCTGTCCTCTCATCATTTCGTCGTCACCGAAATCGCCCCTCAACGCGGGGATGCCTCATAGGTGTTGAAAGTCTGAACCCAATATCAGCAAGTCCTCTCATATATTAAGAAAAGTCCATAGAGACGTGAATAGGATGAACTCAGTATTCCAGCTGGTTTTAAACAGTATTTTTGTGGCAAGGGATTGAAGTCCCTGTGGAATAGGATTTCAAAAGCTCGGTCAGGAGGTTAAACTCCGGCCTGCCCATAGACGTCCGTTTTTGGAATGAGAAATATTTTTCTCTTTCGAGAGGGGTAGTTTTGGACTTCACTGAAAAACTTATCCACTTCTGGCCTGCATAAAGATATCGAATTTTACAGAAAATAATGTAGTTACATGAACTTATAATGATATATAGGTTTTGGCATAGGGATTGATACTGAGATAAATATTGGTATGTTCATATCCGGATAAACCCAAAACTTCCGCAAGGCAGAGGAAGGAATAAGGAGCATCTTTCTATGTTTGCAGGGGGGCAGGAAGACAAAAATATGACGTTTAGAACGTTGCTCGTCGAGGATAGCGATTCTTTCAGACAAATGGTTAAGCTATATTTACAGTCTGAGTTCCCTTCTATGTCTATTATCGAAGCAGCGGACGGAGTCGTGGCATTAAAGGAAATCGATTCTCGTCCGCCAAATCTAATCTTTATGGACTTCATATTACCCGGGGAAAACGGCCTTGAACTGACGAGAAAGATAAAAGCCAGTCACCCAAGTATCATCATTCTCATTTTTACGAGTTATGACTTACAGGAAGTCCGAAAGGCAGCGACCCAAGGCAAGCCCGATTATTTCTTTAATAAGGGGTCGATCGCAACCGGGGAGATCGCTGAATTGATCAGATCAATTTTATCAGAAAAAGGGTTTAGAGCAAATGGCTCCATGGAACCACTTGAGTTGCGGGGGGCAGAGAAAATTGCGCCCTGGGTTCTTAAACGAAGAATTTGGTGGGCATCCGTACCCGAAGCAAGCAGCTACGAAGTGTATGTAAGCAGCGACAGAACACTTCTTGAACCTGATCACTTTTTGTGGAAGACAACGCCGGGGGTTATTTCAAAGCGGGTGATCGGGAAGACGGAGCTGATCCTCCCGGATGATTGGCCTGAGTTTCCAACAGAACCTGGAACCTATCATATCGGAATTACTTCCAGAGATGACTTAGGGAATCAAAGCGATCCTTTCTTATTATCGGGAGCCTTCAAATTCTTCGCTCCACCGGCTCCCTCAAGGGGTGGAATCGAAAGGCTGTAATCAAACAGGCCTGTCAATTGAGTTCTACCCATCCCCTTTTCTGAGCATTCCTTCCTCTGTAATCGAGATTTAAAGGTCTCGCCTCGCAATACAATATTTCAAATGTGAATCCCAATTATCCCCTTGACTGGAAGGGGGCAAAGGAGTATTTTGCCAATGGACGGAGGATGTTTAACATCCGGGAGGGTTAGCGCATGAAAAGAGGGTTTGCTTTCAAGGCGTGGGTGTATCTCCTTTGTGTGTCTTTTTTGTTTCTGGCAAGTGGATTTCATACCATGGTTGGAGAGGCCAAGGAAATGGGCCGTCCCCTGGGTGAGATGGTTTCAAGGGGAGAGGTGAAGTTTGAATCGAGGAAGGCGGTATGGAAAAATGTGGAGCTCTCCCAATTTCCAATTTTTCCGGGAATGAGAATAAAGACCGGAAAAGGCGCCTCCCTGATCACATTAGAAGGCAATCGTCAGATTGAGGTAAGGAAAAACAGCTTCCTTTCATTCGATCGAAGCGATGAAATACAACTCACTCAGGGGACCATCGATTTCAGACTTCCTTCCGTGGCCGAGTTGAGTTTCAAAGTGGGGGATTTAACGGTGATCCAATCGAAATCCCTTCAGGCTTCCAAAAATCCCTTGCCCGTTTCTCCAAAGAGCGAAGCGACGATCGGATCCATCTCGGTGCATTCCAACGGGGCGATCACCATCAAGAGCCTCCAGGGTTCCCTCTCCGTTTTAAACCAGGAGCGTGTTGTCCTGGCTGCACTTTCCTCCAAAGACACGGTCACCTTTCCTTCCGTCACGGTGAAAGTCCCCCCAAGAGAGATGTTGGCGCAGGCAGGCAAGAAAACCATTAACCTTGACCCCCATTCCTCGAACTTCTTGGGGATTCCAGACTGGGGATGGGTGGCGATCGTTTGTGGGGTGGCAATAACAGCCAGCGTCGTTATCATTGCGGCGACGGGTGATGGAGGAGGGGATGGATTGAGCTGCCCTTAAATCGAGTTTCATATTTAAGAGCACTTTTTAATCGTCTTTTCCTGCCTGACCCTAATTAACCTTACAACCTACCACCTAACCTCAAGGAGGCGGTGAAGCATGGTAAAGATCGATATCGTTGACAAGATCTGTGACAAGGTGGGCTTCTCGAATAAAGAAGTGGCCAAGATTGTGGAAACCGTCTTCGATATCATCAAAGAAACCCTTCAACGTGAGGATAAGATCTTAGTCTCTGGATTTGGAAATTTCGTCATCCGAAATAAGAGAGCCAGGCGAGGCCGTAAGCCCCAGACGGGAGATGATATCGAGATCTCTCCAAGAAGAATTTTGACGTTTAAACCGAGCGAAGTTCTGAAGGCCAGTCTCAATCGTCCGGGGAATCAATGATGCCTTTCACCCGAAAACACCTTCAAGGAATTTCAGAATAAGCGGCAGTTCATTGTCGGTTACTTCCTCGTGATTTTCTAAGTTCTCCTTCTATACAATCTTTTAAATAGTAATCAATAATTCTTTTTGACTTTTTCAATTAGAATTGGTATTGGCTCTTCAAATGTTCTTATCCGGTTATAGATTCTAATCTTTAACACCTGAAGGAGGACGGAGAATGAGTATCACGGAAAAAGATCGAGAAAAGGCCCAACGTTGCGTAACTTGTCCCGTATGCAAACGTGCTCGGAATAAACAATCCGGGTTGGCTTATTGGTTTGTGAAACACATTGAAAATGGGCTCTGTCCTTATTGCCAAGCCTATGAACGCGTCTACGGAAAAAAGGCGCATGAATCTCTATAACGGAGAGAGATGAGGGGCTCTTTTTCCCAACGGAATAACACAGAGAAGCCCAACCGGCAAATTTAGCGGACGGGGCAATGGGATACGTTATTAGGAGGGAAGATTATGAGAATTGACTGTTATTTGTCTCCAGAATGTGCCTCGGAAGAGGCATTACGGGAGAATATCAATCGAGCCTTGGCCATCGAAAAGGTTGAAGCGGATGTGAGTCTTCAAAGAATAGATGACAACAGGGCTATGGCTCTTGGCGTGAGTGGGTCACCTTCAGTCTTTGTCAACGGAAAGGAGTTACAGCCTCAAGGCTCAGTCGGGTTTTCCTGAAGGCTGTTCAGCGACGAGTCTGGAAGACTTACCAATGTACCCACAGTTGAAACAATTCGGGCTGCAATTAGAGAACATTAGCAATTCAATTCTGCGTTAATGCTCACTTTCAAGTTGTAATCCTCGCCTTGAAGGATCACACTCGGGGTAACATTTGTAGGTGTAACAACCAGTCCACTTATTTGCCTCTTTCTTTCTGAAAGTCTCGGTTGACCAATCTTTACAAAATAGATATATTTCAATCACGAACCCGCAGGGTGGCGGTGTAGATATTTCTTATTGCTCAGCGGTGGAAAATACTAAAACCTTGGGTGGTTGAACGTTCACAGAGAAAAGTGAAGGGTAAGAACATATGAAAGGCCTATATCCGCCGAAGGTCCAAAAGGCAGTTGACGCGCTGTTGACCAGCCCCGCTGTCTGCACGCCAATACTTCGCCAGGCAGTCGAAGCATATGCAGCGAGGCTCTGGGGTGGCAATAGAGAGGCCCAGGAAATACCGGCCGACCTGGTGGATTACATCCGTAAAGTAGCCTTGTACGCCTATAAGACAACGGACGAAGATATTCAGCGACTCAAAGAAGCCGGATACTCCGAGGACGCGATCTTTGAAATTACTCTATGTGCCAGCATGGGGGCAGGTCTCGCCCGTCTAGAACATGGTCTCACGGCTTTGAAAGGAGGCCGGTAGTGCGTCTGCGAATTCTTGAGAAAGGGTTCAGGCCGCTGCAGAAGGCCATCCTGGGCATTTTTAGGGCCATCTCAGGCGGAAAAGTGCCCGGGCCTATCCTGGTCTTATCCTATCACCGCGAGTTATGTGGCAAATACCTTGCCCCCTGCTATCAGGAAGGGATGCGTAAAGCGACCGAGTGGTCTTTGGGAGAAGTGGAGCTCTTCGCCGCTTTTGTATCTAAACTCAATGAGTGCAAATATTGAATGAATGCCCACACCGCAGTTGCGGTTCTTGGGACGGGCGATGATGAATGGGTGGCGGCGGTATTGGAGAACTGGCGAACGGCTCCAGTCAATGAAAAGCTGCGGAGGACACTAGGCTTCTTGGAGAAACTGACCGTTTCACCGAGTGAAGTGAGCCCGGAGGATATCGAATCCGTGCGGTCTGTGGGGGTGAGTGACAAGGCCATCGAAGAGGTGATACATGTTTGCTTTCTGTTTAGCGTGATGGACCGCCTCGCGGATGCATTTGGATTCGATATGCCTTCAGCAAAGGACTTTCAACGAGGTGGGCGCGTGCTTTATTCCTTCGGTTACGGGGCGCTCAGTATCCCTGGTTGAAGCCTGGCCGTTATCCTCTCCTCCAATCAAAAATCGACGGCTCTAGCGTAGACTGATCTCCAAACTTTGTAGGTGTTATTTGCACCGGCTTTCTGAGGTCTTCTCTCCGTATCAAACAATTAATCGATCGACTCGAAAAGTGAACCTTCCGGCTGGTCAGTTATGAGCACTCTAATCTTTTCTTAATTCTTGCCGAAATAGGTTTTTGAGAACAAAACGTCATTGAGAGGCAGGGTCCGGCATGATTTTGTCAATTGATTTCAATTCGTTTTTAGGGGAAATGCTATCATGGTTGACATTTAGGCAAATTCCGTCCAGAATAATTGGAGTGAATGCCAAATGAGGTTAAGTCATCCACGGAGAAATCACGGAGGGGCCATGAAATGGATCGCAGGAATCTTTAGCCTCGCCTTCCTTTTCTTCCCTACTTTCTGCAATGCCTCAGATGCTCCGGTCGGAAGCGTCAGCCGACTGAAAGGAACGGCATCGATTGTTCGAAAAAATCAAGTTATTCCCGCTCAGATCGGCGAGAAGATTTATATGATGGATGCTCTGAAAACCGGACGCGATGGCTCTCTGGGAGTGGTCTTCAAAGATGATACCCTGCTCTCTATTGGACCCCAGAGCGAAATCATCATCAGTGAATTTCTTTTTTCGCCCGCAGAAGGGAAGCTGTCCATCGTTACACGGCTTCTCAAGGGAAGCGCAATCTATTTGACGGGAATCATCGGAAAACTTTCCCCGGAGTCCGTTCGTTTTGAGACACCCGTAGCGAATATAGGAATTCGAGGGACAAAATTCGCTGTTAAAATTGAGGGTGCGACTTCCGGGACTCCTTAAATTTGGAGCCGTTCCTGAGATTTTTCGAATGGGTTTTCTCTTGCAACACAGTTGAACGGTTAGAAGGGGCTCTCATTGATTTATAAGATTGTTTTCATCTGTTGGTGCAGCATTTTTTTGCTGATTTCATGTGCTTCCAAGAAGACTCTTATCGTTCTTCTCCCCGATGATAATGGGCAGGTGGGTGAAATCGTCGTCGAGACCAAAGGGGGGACCCAAGTCCTGTCGGAGCCTCGCCATGCGACTGAAGTCAAGGCCGCAGATGTCTCCCCCACCGCTCCAGTCATCATGAAGGAAGAAGTGGTACTCAGAGTATTCGGGGGGGCTCTTTCCGCGCTCCCTGATCCCCCGATCCGGTTTCTTCTCTACTTCATCACCGGTACCCCGGAACTGACGGCAGAATCCAAGAGACAGATTCCGGAGATTCTGCGCGTCATTGAGGATCGCAACTCGAAAGATATTGCTATCGTAGGCCACACGGACCGCGTCGGGTCAAGGGAGAAAAACCAAACGTTGGGCCTCAAACGCGCAGCCTCCATCAAAAACATCCTTGTCTCTGACGGGGTCGATCCCTCCGGGATTGAGGTTGTCTCCCATGGCGAGGATAACCCATCGATTGAAACGGAGGACAATGTCGCGGAGCCTCGTAATCGAAGGGTCGAAATCACTGTCAGGTAATATGAACCTGCGGTGTGTCTTCTCGGGTTCGCAAAACTACACCACAATAAAATAAGACAGCATCCTGCGCAAACCCGGCAAGTTGACCGATGATGAATTCGAGGAAATGAAAAAGCATACGATCTATGGCCGAAATGCAATCCAGACGGCAGAGCGAAAATTTGGCGAAGGGGTCAACAACCGTTTCCTCCAGTTTGGCAAAGAAATTGCGTATACTCACCATGAAAAATGGGACGGTTCGGGTTATCCCGAAGGCCTGCACGGAGAAAGTATTTCTCTCTTAGGCAGGATTATGGCGATCGCCGACGTCTACGATGCCCTGATCTCCCAACGGCCTTATAAACCGCCCTTTACCCATGGGGAAGCCGTCTCCTTTGTTGCCCGCAGCAAGGGAACCCATTTTGATCCGGATGTCGTAGAGGCCTTTCTAAAGATCCATGAAGAATTCAGAAAAATCGCTTCAGACCTTCCCGACCTCGAAAAATAGGATATTCTATAATGAGTCTAAACTTAATACTGTGGCGGTGATCATGAAGGACAAAGATCTCTTTGATTTGACCGATAAAAGTACGATGATTACGGGTGGGGGGAGTGGGATCGGCAGACGGACTGCCCTGGCTTTCGCTGAATATGGCGCAAAATTGATCATTGCAGACATCGATCAAGAGGCAGCCCATCTTGTCGCTTCAGAGATTAATGCCAAGGGAGGAAGGGCCATCCCTCACCGCGTGGACGTGACTCAACCCCGGGAAGTTCAAGGAATGGTTGACGCGGCTGTTGACTCATTGGGTCGGATAGACATCCTCTTTAACAATGCGGGGATCAGCATCCGGGGTCCTGCGGAGTCTTTCTCCATCGAAGACTGGAACCGGGTCATCGCGGTCAACCTGACCGGGATGTTCAACTGCGCCCAGACCGTAGGAAAAGTGATGATCAAGCAGAGGGGAGGAAAGATCATTAACACCGCTTCGGTATCAGCCGAACTTGGGCATCCGGGTAATGTGGCCTACGCGGCGGCCAAACATGGGGTGGTTGGAATGACCAGGGTCATGGCTGTGGAATGGGCGAAGTACGGCGTCAGTGTGAATTGTATTGGCCCGGGTGTCATCAAGACACCCCTTACGATGAAGGCCCTGGAGGATCCGAAGAAATACCAGGAACTGGTGAGCAAAGTGCCCATGGGACGTCTCGGGGAACCGGAGGATTTGATCGGAGCCGTCATCTTTCTGGCATCGCAGGCATCGAATTACGTGACCGGCCAGACGATCTACGTCGAAGGCGGAAGGATGAGCGACTAATAACGAAACCGCGTCACCGGTCACAGAGGGCCATCGACAGAGGGCGATGGCCTGCCTGCGCCAAGCAGGGTAAAAGAAAAAGTGAAAAACGAGGTGCAGTATGAGTGAGAAAGATCCTTTCAAAGTGGAGCAGGGTGGGCATGTTGCTTGGTTAACGCTGAATCGGCCTGACAACCGAAATATCATGGGTCTTGCCTTTTTCGAAGGGCTTGCAAACCATTTTGAACGATTTGACGAAGACTCGAGTGTCCGTGGGGTAGTGATCAAGGCGGAAGGGAAAAGTTTTACGGCCGGTCTTGACCTGGTGGAATTTGGACCTCTGCTGGGAGGGGGAATCGGGGCAGATACGAGGGAGCAATTGCGAAAAACGATCCTCCTGTGTCAGGAGGGGATGAATGCCATAGAACGATGCCGCAAGCCGGTCATCGCAGCAGTCCACGGCCATTGTATCGGGGGCGGGGTTGACTTGCTCTCCGCCTGTGATATCCGAATGGCAACAAAAGATGCGGTCTTCAGCATCCGTGAGACTAGGATGGGCCTGATTGCTGATCTTGGGACTCACCAGCGCCTCCCCCACATCATCGGGCATGGTTGGTTTAGGGAACTGGCTTTAACGGGTAGGGATTTCACTGCGCAGGAGGCTCTCCAGATGGGGTTCGTGACACGCATCTGCGAGGATCAGCAAGGACTGTACGAAGAGGCAAAAAGGATCGCCACTCAGATAGCGGCCTGTCCACCTCTTGCAGTTCAAGGGGCCAAGGATGTGATTCTTTACAGCAGGGATCACGGGGTCTACGCCGGGATGCATTATGTGGCGCAGAAAAACGCCGCTGCCCTTCCGAGTGAGGACGTCATGGAGGCCGTGCGCGCTTTTATGGAGAAGAGGAACCCCGTCTTCAAAGGTAAATGAAAGGAAGGAGTTTAGAGATAAATCCAAATGTGGACTCCTTCTTGATTGACTCCCAATAATTCAAGCGAGTTTGAGGTTATCTGACTCAGCCTGGCAAGCGACGTCCCCCTATACCCCATGCCTTTCCGAAAAAATAGTTCCTTGCCCTTGTTGTTGTCTTTCGGACGGATCGTGATTACATTAATATAAGATACAGAACCAAATAAAGGGGGCAAGCGATGAAAAAATCAAAACTTATTTTGCTGGGACTTGCAGTGGTGCTATTTCTTCCGAATGTTGTTTTCTCAGACTGCCTTACTTTTGGAGCGGCGGGGCCTATTGGCTGGTATATTCAGAACGAGCGAACAATTGTCTTTTATGATGCTTTAAGGACGGCCCCGATCGCGCAAGTCACTCTACAAACCTGCAGAGTGAATGAGTTCTCCGATATTCGCCTGAGCAAGAAATATCTCTGCGATGCTGACAAAATCATTGTAGATAATAGGCCGTGCAACATTATGACGATAACCTCAGCCTCATCAGGTTCTTTTTAGATGAGACCATGAATTCGCGGCGAGATATTTCCAGTTCTTGGCTTTACGCAGGAGGCATTGCTATATCGGCGATGCTGCCCATTGTTCGGGATATCTACACTTTCCTGCGTAAAGATGATTCTCGGATCGACTTCCACAGCAGGCTGCGACAACCTTGGAGGCTTCGTCCGTCGTGCCGAATTGCTCCCTCTGCTTCGTCTCCCCTCTATCGGCGTTCGAAATGATTTTACTCGCTAGAGCTTATCCTTCGTTGCCCAATGGTAAGATGAGGCGGCAAATCAAGTAAGTTTAATAGGCCATTGTAATCTTTTTTTAAAATAAGATTCTTTAAACCGCCTGCGGGGAATATGTTCACGTTTGCCTGAGGAAGATTCTCATGAACCGTTTTGATAGCCTGATTTAAGGAATCGGCATGCCTGAGACCCAGCCGGACTGGCTGGCTCAATCTATTTGAGTAGCTTTGCCGTCACCTCTTCCAGGCCTTCGTTTCTGACCCCCACAGGGTAGAAGGCAACCAGGATGACACAAAGGAAACTGGGCACGGAGAAGAGCAGGAAGAACTGACTGAAGCTGAACCCCGCCATCTGGATGATTCCGCCAAGGATCGGTCCTGTGACTGACCCGACCCTTCCGATCGCGTATGCCGAACCAAGACCCAGCGAGCGAATACGGGTGGGATAGATTTCACCGGCGACCACATGGAGGGCTGCAGGGATGGAGACGAGAAATACTCCCGACGCCGCTCCCGCAATATACAGGACCAGATCGGAAGTGACCGCACTGAACAGGAGGAGCGAGAGGCCTCCGAGAAAGAAGCTCAGGCAAAGGCCGGGTTTCCGGCCGAAGGCATCCATGAGGCAGCCCAGAAGGTAACCGCCCACAAAGGCCCCGAGGGACTGCACGATTCCGAAGCTGTAACTTTTGACCAGAGAGAAACCGGCATTGGTAAGCAGCGCCGGCAGCCACGTGGAAAGCCCGTACAGGGCGAGCATGCTGAAAAGGTAGGTGCACCAGACAAGGAGTGTCATGGTCCTCAACCCCGGGCGGAACACCTCCCGGAATCCGGCAGCAGAAAGCGGATCGGCCTGCGTGAAGGCGTCCGGTCTCCACGTTCGCGGCTCGATCCGCGCCAATCTCTCGACTCTCTGTATCTCCCGGATTGCGTCGGGATAGCGCTTCTTCATAACAAGAAAACGTACCGATTCAGGGAGGTAAGCCTGCAGCGCCGGAAGGAGGAAGATTGGCACGATTCCGATGAGAAGAACCATTCGCCACCCGAAATGGGGCACCAGCCCCATGGCAAAGAGGCCTGCCAAGGCCCATCCGATGGTAAAGGACCCGCCCGCAAAAGTGAGAAATCTTGCCCGCACCCCGGCAGGAGCGAATTCGGATACGAGAGTGATGATTAAGGGTATCGCTCCGCCGATCCCAATACCGGAAAGAAAGCGAAGCAAACAGAAGATTCCGAAGCTCGAGGCGAAGTAGGCGGCACTGTTGAAAACCGAAAAAACAGCGACGACAATCATGATGGACTTTTTCCGCCCGATCCGGTCGGAGACCAGTCCGAAACCCGCAGCACCGACCATGAGGCCAAGGAATCCGTAGGAGATCATCGTCCCGGCTTTGACTGGAGTCAGCTGCCACTCCCTAAGCGCCGACGGCACGATGTAAGCGATGATCTGCGAATTGTATCCTGCAAAGATGGAGACCAGGCTGGCGAGGATCAGGAGTCGTCTATGGAACCGGTTGAATTTCAGTCCGTCGAGCCAATCAAAGACCGAAGTCGTGGCGTTCGCGTTCATGAATCCTCACGGGGGGTTGGCTGCAAACCGATACTCATTAACGTGAAACGCGTCCGGTGTCAATCCTTCGACTTCCCGGCAGAAGTGCCTGTGCTTGCTCAGGGTTGACCCTGAGGGGCGCTTTCCGTCCCCTCCTTGAAAGTAATGGCTTAGCGCCGTCGAATGGCTCAAGGAGGATTC
>Ga0105100_10000738_pt1 | contig 19014 bp, 18 predicted proteins | sample PPLLak12cMay2015_2_FD_87033 | JGI IMG/M metagenome (GOLD analysis project Ga0105100, IMG submission 87033) | Freshwater sediment microbial communities from Prairie Pothole Lake near Jamestown, North Dakota, USA - PPLs Lake P8 Core (1) Depth... | ecosystem: Environmental > Aquatic > Freshwater >...
CGAAATCACTCCTGATAATAGAACACGACAGAGGCCGACGCCGATGGCGATCTATAAACTGCTTCCCAATACTAACTGCAGGCAGTGCGGGGAGCCAACCTGCTTTTCTTTTGCTCTGAAGCTTGCTGCCTCACTTAAGCGAATTACTGAATGTGCACCGCTGCTTGAAACGCAGTGTGCCGGAAACCTGGCAGTGTTGGAAGCGATGATAAATGATGCGCCCGCGGCCGCTTGAAAACCTGGCTAAGCAGCTCGCTGGTAATGTATGACCGCCAGCAGTAATGTAAACTGGATCAAAACCAGCACAGCGGCGCCGAATTGTAAAAAGTAAAAGAGAAGCAAATCCAGCACGGTCAGCTGGAGCACCAGAGCAGCGAAGCTCCAGCGCAGCCCCTTCGAATAGCGGGAATTATTGGAAGGAGAGAGAGCCGGATCAGGCTGCACCCACTTCCGTCCAAGCCATGTCCAGCCTGCACCAAGCAGCAAGCCAAGCCCGGTAATTCCCAGGAAGAAAGCCAGGGTAAATATCCACCAGGAGTATTCGGTGCTGGTAATCAGACGGGTGAAAAAGCCCACCTCGAACTCTGTTATCTGGATATTGCTGATCACCAGCCAGATTGAGGCCGATAAGCTGGAAAGCCCAAGCATCCCAAGCCCGGCAACCATACCCGGCAGAGCGGCGGGTCTTGCGTACAGCCGGGACTGCCAGGATTGGAACCTGGATTGCAGGTTATCTAGCCAGCCTTGTGAAGGCGGGACTTCGAGGATCGCATCGCCATTCACGAAACCCAGCAACAGGTTTGCCAGGTGGGCCAGCTCCGGTTCCTCATTCTGACTGGCAGCTGATTCCAGGTGCATGGAAAGCAGGCGGCGCTCATGCGGGTCGAGGTCTCTCTCCAGCACCTGCTCCAGGTATTCCACGGCGGCGTACAGCTCGATACGAGCGTTCCGGATGCGAGGCTTGCTGACCTGCAGGTAGACCAGCACGCCGGCCAGAAAGAAGGCGTAGATGATCGGTGCGGCGAAGGGGTAAAAATAATCGTAGCTGTGGGTGATGAATTTCCCTACTTCGTCGATGAACAGGCCCACGCCCAGGCCGGCCAGGATGGCAGTCAGGCGGTAGATGCGCTGGTTGGCGAAGATCAGGGGTAAAAGGGCGGCGGCGAACAGGAAAAGGCCACCCCACAGAACGTGTGAGATGTGAAAGATTTCACCGCCGAAAGTGGGATAACCCGTCAGCCACAGCAGCAGGCGCGTCAGGGTGACGCTCAGGGCGAAGGCCAGCAGGATGAGCAGCAGGTGGTCTTCGGCGCCAGGGCGGCGCACCAGGGAGGTAATTGCAGCACGCAACCGGCTCATATCTCTATGATATCCGACGGCAAGCAGAAATGGTTGTGATTTTCGTCCGGGTTATCCAACCTGCCGGGAGTCACTGTACCTGGTCTGTAATTCCCAGGTCAGCAGCTACAGACCGGGCAGCACTCCGGCTGCGGCTCGTAATGGATCAGGTGGCCGCGCCGGTCGAACTCGAAGTGACAGCACTCCCATAAGTCACGGCGCAGCAGCTCCCGCCCACGCTGAACGCGCGATTTCACACCGCTCAGGGTGATGCCGAGCTGCTCGGCTATCTCCTGGTGGTTCTTGCCCTGGAATTCGCTCAGCAGCACGGTTTCACGGTAGGTGTCAGGCAGGCTCCTCACCATCTCCTCCAGGCTGGAGGCGATCTCCGCTGATCTGCCTCTTTTAGCTCGTCCATGGCGGGGAGCTGCTCCAGCAGGGGTTCCAGGTCGCGTTTACCGCGGTAATAATCGATAATTGCGTTGCGCGTCACCTGGTACAGCCAGGGGGCGACGCGCTCCTGGTCGCGCAGGCCCTCCAGGCGGGTGTGGACGCGTAGGAAGACCTCCTGCAGGAGGTCTTCCGCGTCCTGCGTATCGTTCACTCGTTTGCGGATGAAGCTGTAGAGTTGGCGGTTAAATGCCTCCCACAGCTCACCCGTCGAAGAAGTCATGCCTTGCGCGCTCCTAATGTCAGGCTGAGGATGCCGTATGCGGCTCCCTTTTGAGTTTCGTATTCGGTGGAGCTGTGGATCGTAATTTCGCCAAAGCCAGCTGCTGCGATCAAATCCAGATATTCCTGGCGGTCCACTGCGCCGGCGATGCAGCCAGCCCACAGCTCCATGTCCTGGCGCATTTCAGCGGGGACATCTCCGTAGGTGACCATGTCGGAGATCGAAAACCGGCCGCCGGGTTTGAGCACGCGGTGGATCTCGGCGAATGCCCGGCGCTTGTCGGGCACCAGGTTGATCACGCAGTTTGATAGCACCACATCGACGCTGCTGTCTTCAACCGGCAGGGCTTCGATCTCACCCTGGCGGAATTCGACATTCCTGAAGCTGCTCCTGGCGGCGTTGAGGCGGGCACGTTCCAGCATCTCGGGGGTCATGTCAACACCGATCACGCGACCGGATGGGCCGACAGCTTTGGCCGCGATGAAGACGTCGATGCCAGCTCCGGAACCCAGGTCTAAAACGGTTTCGCCAGGCTGTAAACCCGCGTGCTGCGTGGGTAATCCGCAGCCCAATCCCAGGTCGGCTTCCTTGACCATGTCTCCTTGCAGGATTCCGTAATCCACCAGCTCGACCACGTTCGATGACTCAGTGGAACAGCAACCACTGCCACAACCGCAGCCGTTCCCTCGTTTCTCGGGACGGGCCTGTTCCTGGCGGGCGATGGCGGCGTAGTGGCTTTGTACTTCTAGTTTGATTTTTTGGGCGTCCATGAATAAAGCTCCTTATTTAGTGAGGTAAATCAATATTAAAGACGAAGGGTTGAGAAAAAAGTCGCACGATTTGTAGGACAATTTTCAGATTGCCCTGGTAGTTGGCAATCTAACAGATTGTCCTACAGTCGGTTGACCTGGCAGCGGGCAATCTAACAGATCGCCCTACAATCGATTGTCCTGGCAGGAGGCAATCTAACAGATTGCCCTACAGTCGGTTGATCTGGCAGCGAGCACTCTAACAGCTTGCCCTACCTTTTAACTTACCTGTCACAGACGAATGGGCGCAGGTACTGCCCGGTGTAGGAAGGATCGCAGGCACAGACTTCCTCCGGGGTGCCCTGGGCCACGATTTCGCCGCCGCCGTCTCCGCCTTCGGGTCCCAGGTCGATCAGGTAATCGGCGACCTTGATGATATCCAGGTTGTGCTCGATGATCAGCACGCTGTTTCCGGCTTCCACCAGGCGCTGCAGCACTTCGATCAGCTTGTGGACATCGGCGGCATGCAGCCCAACCGAAGGCTCATCCAGCACATACAGCGTACGCCCGGTGGCGCGGCGGGCCAGCTCGCGCGCCAGCTTGACGCGCTGGGCTTCGCCGCCCGATAGAGTAGGAGCAGGCTGCCCCAGGCGGATATAACCCAGGCCGACGTCCTGCAGAGTTTGGAGGCGGCTGAGCATGGGTGAAAAAGCGGCAAACAGTACCAGGGCTTCGTCTACGGTCAGCTCCAGGATTTCTGCGACATTGAGGTCCTTGAACCTCACCTGCAGTGTTTCGCGGTTGAAGCGGGCGCCGTGGCAAACATCGCAGGGCACGTACACATCCGGCATGAACTGCATCTCGATGCGCAGCTGACCCTGCCCCTGGCAGGCTTCGCAGCGCCCGCCGTGCACGTTGAATGAGAAGCGCCCCGGTTTGTAGCCTCGCACCTTGCTCTCGGGCAGCTCGGCGAACAGCGCCCGGATGTGGTCGAAAAGGCCGGTGTAGGTGCCCGGGTTGGAACGCGGCGTGCGCCCGATGGGCGACTGGTCGATATTGATGATCTTATCCAGGTATTCCAGTCCTGCGATGCGGTCGTAATCGCCAGGCTGGGTGTGGGCACCGTTCAGATCGCGCGCCAGCGCTTTATACAGGATTTCGACCATCAGGGTGGACTTGCCCGAACCGGAGACGCCCGTAATGCACACGAATTTTCCCAGAGGGATGCGCACGTCGATGTTCTTCAAATTATTCTGGCGTGCGCCGAAGATGGACAGGTGCTTGCCATTTCCATTGCGCCGGTCACGCGGAATGTCTACTTTCAGCCGGCCGGAGAGATAGCCGCCGGTCAGGGATTCGGGCGAAGCCAGGATGTCTTCTACTGTGCCCTGGGCTACGATCCTCCCGCCATGCTCACCAGCCAGCGGTCCCAGGTCGATGACCCAGTCGGCGGTGCGGATGGTTTCGCTGTCGTGCTCGACCACCAGGACGGAATTGCCCAGGTCGCGCAGACCTCTGAGGGTGTTCAACAGACGGTTGTTGTCGCGCGGGTGTAGGCCGATGGAAGGCTCATCCAGGACGTAGAGCACGCCCATCAGCCGCGAGCCGATCTGCGTCGCCAGCCGGATGCGCTGGGCTTCACCGCCGGAAAGCGAGGCTGCGGACCGCTGCAAGGTCAGGTAGTCCAACCCGACGTCCACCAGGAAGCCCAGGCGGGAAAGAATTTCCTTGAGCACCCTTTCCGCGATGGCCTGCTGGCGCGCTGTAAGTGGGGTTTCGCTGGAGGAGAGGCGCCTGGCCCAATCCAGAGTCCTGGCCACCGGCCACTGTGTAACCTGGACGATATTGGCATCATCCACGGTGACCGCCAGAGCCTCCTTGCGCAGACGGGCGCCGTGGCAGGTGGTGCACTGCTGCTCGCTCATGAATTCGGAGATGCGCTCGCGTATAGCCTCCGAGCTGGTTTCGTTGAAGCGGCGCTGCAGGTTGCCCACCACCCCTTCGAATGACAGCTGCCAGGAAGCGGTGCGGCCGTCCTTGTTGCGGTAATGGATGGTGACTCTCTCGCTGCCCGTGCCGTACAGGATCAAATCCAGCTTTTCCTGTGGTATGCTCCGCACCGGTGCGTCCAGGTCGATCTTATAGTGTTTGGCCACCGCTTCGAGAGCCTGCCAGTAGTAGCCGCCTTCTTCACGCGGACCGTGCCATTCGGAGGCGATGATAGCACCCTCGCGCAGCGACTGGTCGCGGTTGGGTATCAGCAGGTCGGGATCGATCTCCAGCCTGCCTCCCAGTCCCTGGCACTCCGGGCAGGCGCCGTGGGGCGTGTTGAAGGAGAAGGTGCGCGGCTCAATTTCCGGCAGCACCGAGCCATGCTCCGGGCAGGCCAGGTGTTCGGAGAAGTGCAGGTCTTTACCCTCACCCTCCTCACCCTCACCCTCCCTCGTTCCTCGGGACAGGTCTCCCTCAAGGGAGAGGGGTCGGGGGAGAGGGGGGGAATTGAGCCAGTGGACGGTCAGGTAGCCGTCGCCGAATTTCAACGCCGTCTCGATCGAATCGGTCAGGCGGGAGCGAGAAGACTGGGAATCGGAAGAATCATCCTGGCGCTGCACGATAAGGCGATCAACCACCGCTTCGATAGTGTGGATTTTATAGCGGTCCATCTGGATGTCTTCATCCAGCTCGTGCAAGGCGCCGTCCACGCGCGCGCGCACGAAGCCGGCTTTGCGGATTTCCTCCAGCACGGCCTGGTGGGTGCCCTTGCGCCCGCGCACCAGCGGTGACAGGATCAGGATGCGCGCCCCATCCGGCAACTCTTCGACTGCATCCACAATTTCCTGCGCGGACTGCCGGGCGACCTGGCGACCGCATTCGGGGCAGTGCGGGATGCCAGCCCGGGCGAAGAGCAGGCGCAGGTAATCATAAATCTCGGTTACCGTGCCGACGGTGGAGCGTGGATTGTGCGAGGTCCCCTTCTGGTCGATGGATACGGCAGGGGAGAGCCCTTCGATGTAATCGACGTCGGGCTTGTCCATCTGGCCCAGGAACTGGCGGGCGTAGGCGGAAAGTGATTCGACGTAGCGACGCTGGCCCTCGGCGAAGATGGTGTCGAAAGCCAGGGAGGATTTTCCCGAGCCAGACAACCCGGTGATCACCACCAGCTGGTCGCGCGGGATGTCGACGGAGATATTTTTAAGGTTGTGTTCACGCGCCCCGACGACGCGAATGATATTTTGGGACATGATTCTTTGTAATTAGTCGAATTGTTGATTGGTCGATTGGTCAACCGGGTACTCAGTCCATCAGGCAACCAGGCAAGCGAAGAAGGAAACAGAAAAGTAAGGCAGGCAGTGGCTACCAGACCTTAGATTATAGCACATTTGTTTTATTGTTAGATTTGAGTCAATTCGACTGAGACTGGGAGTATGCGTCGAGAAGCCTGTTGATCGCGTCGATGACCAGCTGGGGCTCGTCCCAGTGCACGTAGTGGCCGCTCTGCAGGGCCTGCACCATCTCGCTGTTGGTGGAGAGAGCAGCCAGCTGGCTCTGGATTTCCTGCCAGGTCTGGGTGTTCTGGCGCTGGGCGGGCGGCAAAGGACCGATGTAGAACTGGTTACGGATCGGGTTCAGCTGTTTGGCGCCGACCAGGACGATCAGGGGTAAGTCACCCAGGGAGGCGGGAGGGGTGGTCTGGCTGAGCTCGATATCAGACACTTCTTTCTCGACCCGAATCCCTATGCAGTAAGAAACGCGGTTCAGCCGGGAAAGAATCTGGCGCTGTTCGAGCGCCGTCCCGGGGCTGCCTTCGATGATTTCACCCATCACGCCGGTAGCACGCAGCACACCCACACCGGCGATGAATTCACAAAAATCCATCATGGTCGAGAAATAATCTGGAGTCGAGCCTTCAGGCTCCGGGTAAAAAGCCATCTCGTTCTCGTGTGCGGAATCAACGAACACCATACCGATCACTTCGTCCGGGTACAGGTGATAAAAAGCGCGGATGTAGACGCCGCCCATGGAATGCCCGACCATGAGATAAGGGGGGTTTTCTCCGGCCTGCTCCAATAAGTTATGCAGGTGCTGGCTGACCTGATCCTTCATGTACCACTGCTCGTTGACCGCGCTCCATCCCAGGGAAGGGCGGTCGTACAGGCAAACCCGTGTCCTGCTGGCAAGCTGCTTGTGGATGTTGAGGAAGCTGTAGCCGGAATTGCCCATACCGGATTCGAACACCACGGTCGGGCTGCCTTCACCCTGGCAGAAGAGATGCATCTGTTTGCCATCGACCTGCACCAGGGTGCCGGGGGGTGGGAACAGGCGGTCTTCAATGGTGGTGGCGATCGCTTGGTAGGCTGCTCCAACCGGGATCGAGAGGATGATAATGATCGGGATAAAGAGCAAGACCCAGCCAATTACTTTTAACGGCTTGCGAGATTTTTTGGGTGGGGTTTTGGTAGGGGCTGACGAGTTCATGACGTTCGATTATACACTGCTTTGTTTCAAGGTTCAACGCGTTACAATTACCTTCGGAGTACGGATTGAGATCCGATACACAGAATTGGATCGCGCTTTCTGAATTTGAAGCAAACGGAGGAAGTGCTCCAATGGTTGAAACAGCACCCCAACTTAAGTCCATAATTCTTCGTTTTTCGGAGGAGCTGGCTTTGAGGGGTATACACGTCGAACGAATATTACTTTTCGGTTCTCATGCTACTGGAACCATGCGAGAAGGGAGTGATATTGACTTGATTGTCATTTCTGAAGATTGGGCTTCTCTCAATGATCGCGAGCGCTTTGAGTTGTTAGGGATAGCAGCAGCCCGTATCCTCGAGCCGATCCAGGCTCGCGGCTTCACAACCCATGAAATTAATTCAAATCAGCTGACCCCATTTTGGACACAACTTCTGAACAAGCAGGCTGTATCCGTTTTCTAAATTTATATTGTAGGAATAAAAATCCCTCTCGCGTTCGATTGATTTTCGATGCGAGAGGGATTTTCTTTTTTGGGAAGACATTTACTATTTCTGAATCATTGACCCGATAAATGTAACACTCTTTTTCCTTATTCACATGCCTGGAATGCCGGCAGGTGGTTGTTCAGGGAGGCAGCCTTCAAGTTGGCATATACTCTCAGCAGGTCGGCATGCGTGGTGGCGGGCATGATCTCATCGTAGAGGGCAGCATCGGCGATCTCGGCATCCACACCCGCCTGGCAGGCTGCAGCCAGTGTCGAGAATTCCGGTAGTTCGCCCAGGTTGTTGGCGTCAGGCACGGCAACGCCGTATTTCTGGGCCAGGCGGACGAGCTGGGAAGCATGCTGTGCTTCCGACAAGACAATGTAATTGAACGGGTAGGCATCGCCGAAGGTGTCCACAATGCTCTGGTATAGAGCCTGAGCCCGGTATTCCTCCTGGATTGCTCTCAACAGCCCATCGATCTCCGTATCCGATAAAGGCCCGAGAACCAAACCGCCTCTGCCGGCACCCTGTCCGGGTTTCACACCACGGCTGTAACCGTACCCTCCCGTGCCTGGAATTGTAGTTCCTGGATTGTTTGGATTGGCTGGAACCCCGGCGGATGCAGCGGATGCAGGCGTACTGGCAGTCACGGCAAATACAAGCGCCAGGAAAATCGCAAAAACTGTTAACCTATTTGTTTTCATTTCTAAATCTCCTTCGAATACCTGAATTATGTTTTTATCCTTATCGGATGCGATAAATATAACAACCCGGTTTGAATAGTAAGTGAAGATGGTTTGAAGATTGAGTGAATTGTTGCTTCCAATTGGAATCCTAATTAAAAGGGGTATTTATAGACATAGAAATCAAAAAAGCGCCGTCTGGCGCTTTTTTGATTGGTGATTAAAAACTACTGGGCAGCTTCCACATTCTTCAGCTTTTCAGCCTGGACGGGGGAGTTCTTCTCCTGCTTGAAAACCAGCGCGTTGGCGGCTTCGTCCACGTCCACCAGGATGGTGTCGCCCTCGCTGAACTCGCCAGCCAGCAGGCGCATGGAAAGCGGGCTTTCAACGTGCTTCTGCAGGGCGCGCTTGAGCGGCCGGGCGCCAAAGGCAGGATCGAAGCCTTCCTTTGACAGCCAGTCGCGGGCGGCCGGGGTCAGCTCGACGTTCAGACCGCGCTCACTCATGCGATCGCGCACTTCGTTCATCTGCAAATCGACGATCAAGCCCATCTGCTCCAGGCTGAGCGGGGAGAAGGTGATGATTTCATCGATGCGGTTGAGGAACTCGGGGCGGAAGGTGCCTTTAAGCGCCTTCTCGATTTTCTCTTGCTCCTGGCGTTCTTCATCGTCGCCGCGAGTCTGCAGGAATCCCAGGCTGCCCGAGCGGCGTACGTATTCGGTGCCCAGGTTGCTGGTCATGATCAACACCGTGTTGCGGAAGTCAACCACGCGCCCCTGGCCATCGGTCAGCCGGCCATCGTCCAGGATCTGCAGCAGGGCATTCCAGACTTCGGGGTGCGCTTTCTCGATCTCATCGAACAGGATGACGCGGTATGGACGCCGGCGCACGGCTTCGGTGAGCTGTCCGCCTTCCTCGTAGCCGACATAACCGGGAGGAGCGCCAAACAGGCGAGAGACGGTGTGCTGCTCGCGGTACTCGCTCATGTCGATACGCACCAGGGCGTCTTCGTCTTCAAACATGAACCAGGCCAGGGCTTTCGCAAGCTCGGTCTTCCCCACCCCGGAGGGACCGATGAAGATGAACGATCCAATCGGGCGGCGGGGGTCTTTCAGGCCCGAACGCGACCAGCGGATGGCATCGGAAATGGCATGGATGGCTTCTTCCTGCCCGATGATGCGCTCATGCAGGCGCTCTTCCATCTGCAGCAGCCTTTCCGCCTCGGTCTCCATCATCTGGCTGACCGGGATGCCGGTCCACATGGCAACAACGCTGGCGATATCTTCTGAGTCGACCACTTCGTCGAGCTCGTGTTCGGCCTCCCACTGGTTGCGCAGCTTGTTGAATTCCTCTTCCAGCCGCAGGCGCTCAGATTTCTTCTGGGCAGCGCGCTCGTAGTCGCGCTCCTGGCCGGACTGTTCTTCTTCGGCCGTCAGGCGGTCGATTTCGGTTTTGCGCTCTTTCAAATCGGGAGGTAACGAGTACAGGGCCACCCGTAGCTTGGCGGCGGCTTCGTCGATCAGGTCGATGGCCTTGTCGGGCAGGCGCCGGTCGGTGACGTAGCGCGAGGACAGCCGGGCTGCAGCCACCAGGGCTTCGTCTGCGAAGCGTACCTTGTGATGAGCCTCGTAGCGGTCGCGCAGACCGTGCAGCATCTGGATGGTCATGTCGACGTTCGGTTCTTCGACAAAGACCGGGGCAAAGCGCCGCTCCAAGGCGGCGTCCTTTTCGATATATTTGTGGTACTCGTCCAGCGTGGTAGCGCCCACGCACTGCAGCTCGCCGCGCGACAGGGCTGGCTTCAACATATTTGAAGCGTCCATGGCCCCCTGTGCTGCTCCTGCCCCCACCACGGTGTGCAGCTCGTCGATGAACAGGATCACTTCACCCTGAGCGCGAATGATCTCCTCCAGCACAGCCTTAAGCCGCTCTTCAAACTCACCGCGGAAGCGCGATCCAGCGATCATACCTCCCAAATCCAGTGCCAGGACGCGCTTGCCGGTCAGGATCTCGGGCACGTCATTGGTGGCGATCTTCTGCGCCAGCCCCTCGACGATGGCAGTCTTACCCACCCCGGCCTCCCCGATCAGTACGGGGTTATTCTTGGTGCGCCGGCTGAGTACCTGGATGACGCGCAGGATCTCGCTGTCACGGCCGATAACCGGGTCGAGCTTGCCTTCGCGTGCCAATTGGGTCAGGTCGCGCGAGTAGCGCTCCAGTGTACGGTAGCGCGTTTCAGCCTGCGGGTCGGTGACGCGCTGGCCGCCGCGGATTTGCTGAATGGTATCGTTGACGCGCTCGCGGGTCACGCCGGCGCCTTCCAAAAGACGGGCAGCGGGCGTGCTGCGCTCGGTCAGGATGGCCAGGAAGATATGCTCGGTGGAGATATATTCGTCTTTGAGCCGGTTGGCTTCTTCGTTGGCTAAATCGATAATTCGCTTCACACGCGGTGTGATGAAAATCTGGCCGGCGCCGCCGCCGAAGATGTTGGCCTTGGGGCTGGTGCGCAGGATGTAATCCAGTCTTTCAGTCAGCGCGTTGGTATCTACCTTTAACATTTCGAGAATCTGGGTGATCACACCCTGGGGCTGTTCGATAAGCGCCAGCAGAATATGTTCGGTGTCGATCTGGTTGTGCCCGTAGCGCTGGATGATCTCGGCAGCCCGCTGAGCGGCTTCCTGGGCGCGCTCGGTAAATCGGTCGAATCGCATCATGGGACTATCCTCATAACGTAGATAGCGCCACCAGCCTGAAAATGAAGAAAAATGGATGATTTCATCCTGGACGAGATCATCTTGAGAAATAAGGCAGGCAGATCCTGCGGGGATGGCTGGTGTGTCGCATCTAATCGGATGAAATTATAACACCCAGGTTATTAACGCCCTGCCAGCGCGGCGTTAGAAATGTATATGAATTGTGAATTTTTGGACATTGTGATCATTCGATAAACCGGCAAGAAGTAGTTTGTTTTAGGAGGGTCTTGATGGAGGAGTGCAAACTATCAAGTTGGGGACGCTGTAATGGTTGGAGAATCTGCTAATGCAGGCGTCAGTGATGGCTGAAGGGTTGGTGTGGGCGTGGAGGTGATGATGATTATATAAGTTTCCGGTATCCACCCGATGCGTCCATCCAGATCCAGGACTTCGACCCAGACCAGACTTTCAAAGATTTCTCGACCATAGAGCACCGTAAGCCTGTCTCCCTGGCGAATCCTGGCTATCTCCGGCCCACCAGGTGTTTGATACAGGCGCAGGATGGGGAAGCCGGTAGTCCAGGCTTTTGCCAGTGCGGGTGTGGGTGTATGAGTGAGCGTGAATGTTGCGGTCGGTACGTCCGTAGGAGTGGAGGTCTCTGTTGGGGTAAGGGTCGGCGAAACCGTTGGTGTGGAAGAAGTTGTCGGCGTCGAACTGGGTCCAGGTGTTGATGTGGGTGTGAATGTCGGTGGAACCAGCGGGTCCAGGCGAGAAGCCAGCACCTGGTTGACGACGACAGAGACGGGTTTCTGAATCTGGTTGGCAATCTCGTTCTGGAGCGCAACGCTGTCTTCATACTGGAGCAATTTACCTGTGCGCAAGGTGATATTTAAATGCAATGTATCGCCGATGTAGGAAGATCGAAAATCCACGAGGTCGGCAGATTCCAGTTTTCCGACTTCTGAATTGATGATTGCTTCAATCCGGCGGTTTTCATTCGCACTCTGGACAAATTCAAAACTCAAATAGCTGAGGGTGCCCAGGAGGATAACAGTCAGGACTGCAGTGATGACCAGGCTTTGGGGAATCCTTTTGTTGTTCTTGATAGCGAGCGAGCGAAAGCCTAATACGAAGAAGACAGCTGAGGCAGCGAATATGATGGCAACCATGTTTGTCAAAAACAGCAGGAATGCGCCGCCGGCAACACTCAAATCTCTAAGGGCCAGGCCGATACCGGCAGTGCACAGAGGCGGCATTAGCGCGGTGGCAATCGCCACGCCTGGCAGCGCCGCGGAAATATTGGGCATAGCCAAGGCAAAGGCAGCCGCCGCCCCACCTGCCAGAGCTACACCCAGGTCAATGGGACTCGGGTGGGTGCGAGAGAGGATTTCCTGGTTGAGCTCGCTGAGGATGACGAAAGGCAGTCTAAGGTTAAACAAGGTGATTAAGGCCGAGATCAGGATAGCAAGCAGCACTCCTCGCAAGATTGCCACCACGGCATCTTGCAATAGGCGGTGATCTCCGGTCAAGGAAGCCAAGCCCAGGCCGATGATCGGCGACATCAATGGGGCGACCAGCATGGCGCCGATGATTACTGCTGGGGAAGCAACCAGCAATCCTAACGTTGCTATAACACATGAAAGGACAACCATTAGAAAGAAATCGAATGTGGGACGCGAGGCTTGGCGGATGGAAACCTGCACTTCAGCGCGCTGTTCGATATCCACCGCTTTAAATGTGCGGCGGAACCAGTACCGCAAACGAACCCGGAGACTGGGATGAGATCCTTGATAGTTCTGGTTTTTGCCAGGTGATGTCATCGCAATGTTTTTCTGAAGGTAACAAACGTCTTATTCTAACTTGATAGTCCTGGATGTGGAATGGAACTTACTGAGCAGGTCATTCGTCTATGATCAGAATATTTGAGCGTAAGTTGAGAGATCAATCTTGCTCTCGAACATAAATGATAGAGAGATATAGAAACTGAGGAGCCTGCAATGCGTAAAACACTGTTCGTTATAATTTCAATTGTGCTTCTATCCAGCCTGATCAGCGGGTGCGCCGGTGTGGCATCAGCACAGACCAGTACCGGGAGCGAAAATCCCGTCACCCGCACCATTTCTGTATCCGGCAGCGGGAAAGCGATCCTGACACCGGATATTGCTTCTATTAACATCGGCGTGCACACCGAAAACAAGAGCGCGGCCGCAGCGGTGAGCGCCAACAATGCCCAGACGCAGACGGTTGCCGACACTCTGAAGGAGTTCGGTATCGAGGCCAAGGATATCCAGACCACCAATTTCAGCATCTACCCGCAGCAACAATATGATAATGAAGGCAAACCCACCGGCGAAATCCTGTATATGGTGGATAACACGGTCTACGTGACGGTGCGCGACCTGGACCAGATCGGCGACCTGCTGGACGCAGTGGTCGAAGCGGGCGCCAATTCGATCGGCGGGATCCAGTTCGACGTGGAAGACAAGACCGCCGCTATGTCGGCTGCCCGCAAGGCGGCTGTAGCAGATGCGCAGGCGATCGCCGAGGAGATGGCGGCAGCTGCGGGAGTCAACCTGGGGGAAGTGCAGACGATGAGCATCTACGGCGGGAGCTCGCCCAGACCGGTGTATGACCTGAGCAGCGGTGTGAAGATGGAAGAAGCAGCTAGCGTGCCGATCTCACCCGGGCAGCTGATCCTGACGGTCGAGGTGAGTATCGTGTATGAGATTCGCTGATTTCAAAACCTGAGATCGAATTGAGAGAGCAAGACCGGCGATGTATTGACGCCGGTCTTGAGTTTTAAATGGTATAAATACGGGGTATGGAGAATGAGGCGGTTTTCGCACCCCATCAGCGCAAGGGAATCATCGTCCATTTGTTGATTATCCTGGCATTGATGGTGGGCACCGGTATGGGTTTTTACCAGGTGGCGATCGCGGAAACCGGGTATGGCTTCGTGCTGTACTTGCTGCTGACCCTGCTCCTTTTGGGACTGCTGCCGCTGGTGATCTACCGTCTGTATGCCCTGCGAAACGCCTCCTATGTGATCGAAAGAGAAGGCCTGCGCCTGCGCTGGGGACTGCGCCGGGTGCAGATCCCGATGGATGAAATCTTGTGGGCGCACCTGGCATCCGATCTAAAGAAACCGGTCCACCTGCCGCAGGTCCGCTGGCCCGGCGCCGTATTGGGCACACGCCGGCAGGCTGACCATGTTGAGATGGAATTCATGTGTTCCGAGTCAAGCAACCTGGTTTTGATTGCCGCTACAGGCCGCAGCTACGCCATCTCACCGGTGCAACCAGAGGCGTTCATCCACTCCTTCGAACGATTTATCGAGATGGGATCGCTTTCACCGCTCCCAGCGGTTTCGATTTACCCGGTCATCCTGGCGCGCCAGATTTGGGAAGATCGGGTTGGGAGGGCGCTGCTGTTCGGCGGGTTGTGGATGGGGATCGTGCTGCTGGTGTGGGTCAGCCTGCTGATCCCCAACAGGCAGCAGGTGTACCTGGGCTTCCGCCCGGACGCCTCTCCCGGCGACCAGGTGCCTGCGCCGCGGCTGTTCCTGCTGCCGATGGTCAATTCTTTCTTCCTGGTCGCCAACACGGTCGTTGGATTATTTCTCTTCCGGCAAGAGGGGAGCCGGCCTACCGCTTACCTGTTATGGGGCATGAACATCCTTACTTCGATCCTTTTCCTGGGGGGAGTGTTCTTTCTCCTGTCTGCTGGAAGTTGACTGGCGTATGCAATTATTATGGGGATTGCTGGTAGCAGCAGCGGTGGGAGCGGCGGCCTGGAAGGCGGGTGCGCTGAGCCGCAGCGGAGCAGCTGCAGCTGTCATCACCGGAGGGCTGATATTCGGGCTGGGCGGGCTGGCGTGGGCGGCTTTGCTGCTGGCGTTTTTCATCTCTTCCAGCCTGCTCTCGCGATTATTCTCGGGCAGAAAAGCAGCCCTGACCGAGAAATTCTCGAAGGGCAGCCGGCGTGATTGGGCGCAGGTGACGGCAAACGGCGGGCTGGGTGCGCTGCTGGCGCTGGCCTGGTCGCTTGGGGACCAGCCCGCATGGGCCTGGGCAGCATTTGCAGGTGCGATGGCGGCGGTAAACGCCGATACCTGGGCTACCGAGCTGGGAGTGCTGAACCCTAAGCCGCCGCGCCTGATTACGACCTTCAGAATAGTGGAGCGGGGAGCCTCGGGAGGGGTCAGCCCATTGGGAAGCCTGGCAGCGGTGGGAGGGGCAGCCCTGGTCGCCTGTCTTGCCCTGGTCTTCACTCCAGGTGGTATGGATACATTCCAGGCTGCCTTGCCGATCCTGGCAAAGGTCACGTTGGCGGGTGTGTGCGGTGCACTGTTTGACTCACTGTTGGGAGCCAGCGTTCAGGCGATTTATTTCTGTCCCACCTGTAACAAAGAGACCGAGCGCCACCCACTGCACACCTGTGGGACCGGCACAATTCATCGGCGTGGATGGCGCTGGCTGAATAACGATATGGTCAACTTTTTTGCTTCGTTGATTGGAGCGCTGGCAGCGGTCGGTCTGTTCTGGTGAGCTAAAAAAACTATCCGCCAATCTCGCTCATAACCCGGTTGAGTGGTATCAAACCTTCTTCGAGGCCGTGCCCCCAGGGTTTGACCCAGATTCCATCCAGGATCAGCTGTCGCAGCTGTTCGAGTGTCGCGCCACCGCGCAGGGGTTTGAGCAGGTCGACTTCGCCCTCGCGCAGCAGGCACAGGCGCAGCCGCCCGTCGGCGGTCAGCCGGGCGCGGGTGCAGGCGGCGCAAAACGGTTGGGTGACCGATGAGATGAAGCCAAGATCACCAGCGGCACCGGGTAAGCGGAAGAGGCGCGCCTCTCCGTCCAACTGGCCATCGTTGGCGATTTGCATGGTTCCCAGGGCTGCCTGGATGCGGTCCTGCATCTCGCCGGCGGTCACCATCTGCTGCTGCTGCAGCTCGGTGGCACCTGCAAACGGCATCATCTCGATGAAGCGCACCTGCCAGGGGTGATCGAGGGTCAGGCGCGCCAGGTCGATCACATCCGTTTCGTTGTAACCGCGCACCACGACGGCATTTATCTTGATCGGGGTCAGTCCGGCCCGGTCGGCCGCTTCGATGCCCTGCCAGACGTCATCCATGGTTCCCCAACGTGTCAGGCGGCGGAACTTCTCCGCATCCAGTGTGTCCAGGCTGACGTTGACGCGCTGCAAGCCGGCCATTTTCAATGGCTCTGCCAGGCGCGAAAGAAGCACGCCGTTGGTGGTCATGGACAGCGAGCGCACCCCTGGAGTACGGGCAATCTCCCGCACCAGCTCGACGATGTGAGCGCGCACGGTAGGCTCGCCGCCGGTCAGGCGCAGCTTGTCGAAACCCAGCTGTGCGAAGAGACGGACCAGCAGGAGGATTTCATCATCCTGCAGCAGCTCGGCATTCGGCCTGAAGACCATGTCTTCCGGCATGCAGTACACGCAGCGCAGGTTGCAGTGATCAGTCAGGCTGATACGGAGATAGTGAATTGAGCGTCCGAAGCGATCCAGTGCCATGGGGAACCACCAATAAGTACATTACCAGTAAAGCGGTTTATTTTAATTAATTAAACCTTAAATATCGATTTCTGTAAACCTTTACTGTGAGGTTATCACCTGAGCTTAAGAATATGTTCGGTGTGATCGCGTTCATGCCACAGCAGACGGCGGACGAGTTTGCGCGGGCTCCACAGCTCTCCGTGTCTTCCGACTACCTGTCCTGAGCCTTCCAGGGATGGTAGGATCTCCAGGAGGTGTGCCCGCACTTGAGAAAGGCGGCTGAAAGGTTTATCCGCTACCTGTTCTCTCGGAAAAGCCAGGTCCAATCGATTCAGATACCACCACTCGGCCCCGGCAATGTGTAAAAGAATACCGGAGATACTCCAGCGTTCGCCCGGATGGCTGGCCTCCAAAGCCTGCTCATCCAGCGCGGCGACCGAGTCCAGCAGTTCCTGGCGGCTCCAGTCCAGCAGCTTCTGAGCATGTTGCAGTTCTGATGCAGTCAGCGGTTTCCAGTCGTGCATGAACCAGGCATTGACTTCGTAATCTCCGTCTGCATTCAGGTCGAGATTATCATCGATGGTATACACCTCCCAGGTACCAACAACCTGCAGCTCGTTCTGAGACTCTACCAGCCAGCTGCCACCGGTATTGTGAGCCGCGATCCAGCGATCATAGGCCTGAAAAGCAGCCCGCATGACGGTCAGTGCGGCGGAAGGCTCGGCTCCATAAGCAAAACAGCCCGGGTGTTCCAGGGCCCAGGCCAGGCAGCGCCCTTCCAGGTTGTTTTCCAGACCGATGAGCAGGCTCATGTCTCTTCCAGCCGGACATCCGCGACCTGCCCGCCGGTGATGCTCACCAGGTCTCGGGGGCGCAGGCGAAAAACGGCGTGCGGGGTGCCGGCCGCAGCCCACAGCTCGGCGTGGTCCAGCAGGTCCCGGTCGATGAAAGACTGCAGCAGCTGCAGATGGCCGACCGGAGGGACGCCCCCGATCACGAAACCGGTCTGCTGCCGGACGAAATCGGCATCCGCTTTCCCTAATGGCTCGCCGATCAGGGCTTCGATCTTGCGTTCGTCCACGCGATTGGCTCCGCTGGCCAGCACCAGCACCGGCTGCAGGCTGCGTTTGGATTTAAAGAACAGGGATTTCACAATCTGCCCGACCTGGCAGCCGACTGCCTGGGCCGCTTCCAGTGCGGTGCGCGTCGAACCAGGTAATTCCACCACCTGCATGGATAATCCTGAAGCAAGAAGAGCTTCCTGGACTTTTTTTGCGCTGGGACTCAGCTCCACTTTTCACCTCCCAAAATCCTTTTGTTCAATTACATCCAGCCTCTGCGGCGAATCCAAAGGAATATCGAAATTGGTACTACCAGGAGTACTGCCAGGGTTATGAGAAAAACCGAAGCTGTTGTCCAGGATCCAAAAATCTTATGAGGGAAAAAGAAGTTCATACCAAAAAAACCGGTGATGAAGGTAATGGGCATGAAAAGGGTGGTAATGATGGTCAGTGTTTTCATGATTTCGTTCATGCGATTATTAAGTACAGAGAGATAAGTGTCCATGGTGTCGCTAACCAGGTCTCGAATATTTTCTGCGATCGAGTAAAGGCGCACCAGGTGATCGTACACATCGCGGAAATAGACCTGCGCCTGCTGGTCGATAGTCGGGTAATCGTCGCGTGCCATCTTATTAAGTACTTCCCGTTGTGGACCAATCATCCGTCGCAGGTGCAATACGGCTCTTTTAACTGCGAAGATTTGTTCGACAATTTCTGGTTTGGGGTAATTAAAAAGCTGATCTTCGATTTGGTCGATCCATTGGTCCAGGGTTTCAACGACCGGCATATAGCTGGCAACCAGTTCGTCTACGACACGGTAGAGCAGGTGATCGGGGCCGTTCCGTAAATGGCGTGAATCGCGTTGGATATTATCCCAGACCCGGGTAACTGCTTCAATTTCTTCGTCATGGTGCGTGACCAGGTAGTTTTCGCCAAGGAATACATCTAATTCTAGTGTGTTAACCTCATGGTTTTCACCTGCCAGTGCTGAATGAAGGACAATGTAAAGATATTTTCCCCAATCATCAATTTTCGGCACGTGGGCTTCTTCCAATGCATCGTCGATCGCCAGGGGGTGGAAGCCAAAGGTTCCACTGAGGATTTCCTTGTCTTTTTCGGGGGGATTGCCCTGAAAATCCACCCACAGCAAGCCTTCCATGTCCTGAAGCAGAAAAGCGATTTCCATCACATCCAGGTCAGTGCGCAGTGTTTCCTCTTTTGAAAAATAGATCGCACGAATCATAATGCCTCCATCAATATTTTCCCGAAACTAGTCACCCCAAGCACGTTCGTACCAGGCGGGATTCTGGACCGCCCAGCCTTCGGTGTGGTCTTC
>Ga0105100_10000739_pt1 | contig 19003 bp, 9 predicted proteins | sample PPLLak12cMay2015_2_FD_87033 | JGI IMG/M metagenome (GOLD analysis project Ga0105100, IMG submission 87033) | Freshwater sediment microbial communities from Prairie Pothole Lake near Jamestown, North Dakota, USA - PPLs Lake P8 Core (1) Depth... | ecosystem: Environmental > Aquatic > Freshwater >...
ATACTGAGTTGTCCAGATCGGGTTCTGCCCCTTCAAGCTTAGAATTAATTTCCTTATTTGCAGACCTTCTCCATTTATGACTACAAATCTTTTTCAGAAATGGGCTTAAGTGCTTCACCCACTGACTATCTCTATATACACCTTTATTATAGATATTTTTCATTTTTTCTTTTTTGGTTGTGACCACAGTTTTCGCATTTGACCAGTTTCTTTTCGGTTGTGCTGTTTTGCCTTGTCATTCGAAAGATAAAAAAAGTATTGATCATTACATTTTTAAATTGATTATAAGTCTGATATAAGCTACAATCTACAACCATCAATTAGTGGGCATGGTATTGAATTTTTTATAGTCATGCCGGCTCATCAATTATTCATTGCACAGCAGAAAAAAAGAAATTCACCTTTAGTAAATACTATAACCCCGTTCAAGATCCCAAACAATGAGATTTTCGTACATGCCTCCCGAGACAGCTTTGCTACCATCAGGCAAGATCCGGACTGCAAATACACCGGCTTCATGTCCTGTAAAGGTTTTCAGGATTCTCCCGGATTCCACATCCCAGCATCTGCATATATTATCATTGGAACATGATACAGCATATTTGCCATCGGGTGTGATGTCAAAGTCATTAATGTATGATGAATGACCAACCAGCAATCTGTGAGGTTTGTCCGACCATACATCCCATATGATTAAACCATTTTCGTGCAAACCTGATGCAATAGCCCTTTTGCCATCGGGGGTTATGGTCACGGAACGGATAATTTGTCCCCTGGTCCTGCCATCCCAGTCTTTTCTGAAAGAATCAAATATTTCAAGCTTTCTCACGGGCTGACCGGATTCCAGGTCCCATAACTTCATCTCTCCCTTATTTGAGCATGAAATTGCTTTTTTGGCATCCGGTAATATCTTAATATCCGTTATCCTTTCCTGATAATCCCCCCATGGGATCTGCTTTGCTTCAAAAGGGACCATCATTAAAGGTTGTCCCGATTTCAGTTCCCAGAGTATCATAGGTCCATTATCCGAACTGGTAATGGCCTGCCTGGCATCCGGGGTGATACATAAAACGCTGAAAGGCATGTTTCCATGAATGCTTCGTGAAATAATCCAGTTTTCCATATCAAACAATATCAGGGCATTCTCCTTTCCGTCCATTAAAAGGTACCTGCCGTCAGGGGTCATACTCACAGATCTTATGCTGTGTTCAAAATCTGCTTTTTTTAATGCCAGGCCGGATTCCAGGTCCCAGAGAATGATGCTGTCTTTATGGAAACCAGATAGTGTCAGGGCTCTCCGTCCGTCAGAAGTGATTTCTAACCGGTTTGTCCTCTTGTCAATTTCTTTTATGGTTTTAAGTTTTATGGGAAAGGGTTTCCAGTATGAGCGCGAAGATGGGTCAGGTATCGCGTTTTCTTCAAAAAGACCTGCTCCGGCAGATTCAGCTGCCTTTTCAACCGGCCCTCCCTGTGCATAATTCAAAGCCAGCCGGATGGCCAAACGAGAAAATTCATGGGCATGATTATGCAGATTATCAGCTTCCTGAACAAGGAAACGCAGGAATTCCTTCAGCCGGTCCGACCGTGAAAGATGTAACATCATCCATTCGGTTTCCATATAGGTTTTATCGCGTGACCAGGGGGTGAAACTTTCCGGCAATTGCAGTTCATCAATTGGTATCTCACCCTTGGCACAGGCAATTAAATCACGGGTATATTTTTCCATCCGTAACCGCCTGGTTTTTTCCTGCAGTATATTTTCAGTATTATCAGGGATCATTTCCAAAACATCATTGAAGTCCCTAATCAATTCATAAGTCATCTTAGCAGCAGTTTTGGCCTGGATGAATTCGAAGATGCAGAGGGTATCGGTTACTTCATCCCAGAGCTTGGCTTTGGTTTGCTGAAAGGGGAGTTCAGCGCATTTGCGGATATTAGGGTTCCTATGTTGCTCCTCATCAAAGAATAGATATTGGTCAGAGAAAAAACATGAGAGTGTTTTATGATATCTTATTTTTTCCAAAATTTCCAATCAGTTTTAGGTTTATTCTCCTCACCGGCAAAAAATGGAGTGAATTTTAGTTTTTCGTTACATGCAGGGCAGTTGCTGAGTAGGGCAGATTCTTCCCAGGCTTCAGGTGGTAAGGCAAGATATGACATATCTTTGGGATCAATCCGATAAAGGTTAATAATCCTATATATGGTATCTGTGATTCCTGTTTCCGGTTTGAATCGATAGCCGCAAAATGGGCAGTCCACAGAGATTTCATAATATCTTTGTTCCTTTAAATCCCAGATATATCTTGCCGTAACAATTCCCGGATCCGGGCAGAACATTTCACGATTTATATTGATGATAGATATTATGTTACTTTTTTCAATGCTAACAATTCCAAAGGAGAATAACCGGAATTTTTTCATCAAAAAACTGGAAAAGTATACTCCGAGTTTTTCCCCCGTATCTATATCCCAGATTATACAGGAGTTGTCATCGGAACTTGTCACAGCACGTTTGCCGTCCGGCGTAACACTTATTGAATTGATCTTCCCATGGTGCCCCGAAAGCCTTCTAAAAATAAGACTTGTTCTGAGATCCCAGATAATACAGGTTGTATCATCAGAAGCTGAAATTGCTCTTTTACCGTCGGGAGTGATGACAATTAAAACAACTCTTTCAGTATGTCCTTTCATGATATTGAACACCTTCTCCGATTTAAGGTTAGTCAGAAAGCAAGTATGATCTGAAGAACCTGAAACAATCATTTCTCCGTCGGGAGTGATGGCAATGTCATAGACCCAAGCAGCACTATTCTCCAGGGTATTTATTATCTGTCCGGTATTCAGATCCCAAACATAACATTTACCATTTATTGTAGCAGAAATGGCATATCTGCCTTCAGGGGTTATCTTTAAAGAACTGATCCAACCGACAGGATTGGTGAGTATTTTTTGTACCATACCATTCTCAAGATTCCATAATAGACAGGTTTTATCACTAACTGATATAACATGTGTGCCATCAGGTGTAATGCTTATTGCTGATACCGGGTATCTGTGCCCTTGAATAGTTTTTAATGCAAGGCTGGTTTTTAGATCCCATAATTTGCAAGTTGTATCCTTTGAGCCAGACACAGCATATTTACTATCGGGAGTTGATTCAATGACATCTATGCCTGATGTATGCCCTTTGAGTAACAGCTGTTCCTGCCCATTTTCCAAATTCCAGAGGATGCAAGCATTATCTGCTGATCCGGAAAGAGCATATTTATTATCCGGGGTTATGTTTATAGTAGTGATATTATCAGTATGCCCTGAAGTTGATTTAATTGCTTGGCCTGTACTCAAATCCCACAGAATACAGGTTTTATCCTTTGATCCGGAGACAGCGAATTTCGCATCAGGGGTCACACATAATGCAGATATTGAATCAGAATGTCCGGTAAGTGTTTTTAATGCCAAACCTGATTCCAGGTCCCACAGAATACAAATTTTACTGTTATGCCCTGATAAGGCAAATCTACCATCCAGAGTAACAGTCACAACATTTACCTGATCATCAAATTCCTTATTTGGCCGCCATTCTTCCTCTTTGACAAGCTTCTTCAACAATTGACCATTCTCTGAATCTGAGATGCATATCCCTCCATAAATGCCGGATATTATGTACTTTCTGTCCTGAGTCATGGTTACAGCTTGTCTTACGGATTCTCCCTTTATTGTTTTCAATGGTTGGACAGCATCCATGTCATAAAGAATCCAGGTATCACCAAGTGAGACAAAAATAGCACGCTTCCCGTCCGGAGAAACACCTATCGCATCAACTAAAAGAACATTTTTAATTTTCAAATACTGACCTGTTTCGAGGTCCCAGAAATAAGCATATCTATCATCAGAACGGGATAAGGCATGCCTTCCGTCCGGTGAAATAATTATATTGATGATTACAAATGGTAATTCTTCGAACCTTTTAATAGCTTGACCACTTTCAAGATCCCATAAAATACCTGTCTTATCATCAGATCCGGATATGGCACGTTTTCCGTCTGGTGTCAGGCTTACCGACCTGACTGATTTAGTATGTCCGGAGAGTATCTTAAGTATCTTGCCGGTTTTCATGTCCCAGAAAATGCAAGTATTATCTTCTGAACCGGATATCATATATTTCCCATCTGCAGTTATTGAAATCGCGGTGACAGCACCAGTATGCCCTTTCAATATATTGACAACCTGAGGGTAGGGATTCCAGGTTGGACGAGTAGTATCTTTGTTAATCAGCAAAGACTTGTATTTTTCCGGAGTTCCTATATTTGCTGAATTACCTACTGGTCCGCCACCTGCATAATTCCATGCCTGCTGGATGGCAAAATGAGGAAATATGTGGGCAAAATTTTGAAGGTTCCCTGCTTCCTGACCAAGGAAATTGAGGAAATCTCTTAGTTTATAAGCCTTTGTTGGATTTGTTTTCATCCGTTCAATTTCGGCTTCAATTTTTTCTTGTGGCCAGGGGGTGATGCTATCAGGGATTTCCAGCACAGCGATTTGACCTTTAGTATAGGCAATCAGATCGCGGGTATATTTTTCCAAACGTTCTTGTCTGATTTTCTCTCTTAATAAGTTTTCCGCATTTTCAGGAATTACTTCCAAAACATCATTAAAATCCCTGACAAGATCATAAGTCATTTTTGCGCAAGCTTTTGCCTGGATGAATTCGAGATCGCAGAGAGTATCAGTTACTTCATCCCACATTTTGGCTTTGGTTTGCTGGAAGGGGAGTTCCGTGCATTTGCGGATTTGGGGTTTCTTCTGCTGGTCGCCATCAAAGAAATGGGGTTTGCTGGTGAAGTATTCAGCGAGCGTTATATGGTAAAATAATTGTTTTGTTGACATAATCAACATATGTAAACTTCATTTTTTCCGATTTTTCCCTCTATTCATTCAAACCCAACCGCCCTGTTACCATAATACAACTGTAAAAAGCATACATGGCCGTTATGCTGAGAAATAATAACACGGCCGTCTTTTTTTAAAAATCTTGCATAACATTCAGATTCACCATGCCAAACTAAATCTCCCATTTTCTTGTTCTCATATTCCCGAACAATACAGTAATTACTTTTATTTAAAAGAGCATATGTTAAAACACATTTTTGAACCCTACAGTATTTTATCCTGTATTCTGGAATTTTTTCTAATCCTTCCTTTATCGTATATTCCTCTAAATATTTGCCATTGTTGTCCCATAATCGGAGAATTTTTCCTTTCCCCTCTTTCTCCTCTCTTATTCTTCTTCTCTCATTGTTTTCAAATAGCGTTATGAATTTATCCTGGGACCATGAAAGAAACTTTCCATCAATAGTTTCCAAAACACCTTCGACATCATCAGTATGACCCTCAAGTTCTGCTAAAGGTTTACCGTTATAGTTCCACAATCTTATAGTGCGATCTTCATAATTGGACCATGATAAAAACCTGCCATCCGAGGTTTCAAACACGCCGATTACTTTTGAAGAATGCCGCTTCAACACTGCTAAATGTTTCCCTCTTTTATTCCACAATCTAAGGGTATTATCATCAGACCAAGAAAGGAACCTGCCATCACGTGTTATCATAACCCCTTCTATATAATCAGAATGCCCCTTCATCTTTTTTATTAATTTGCCATATCTGTTCCATAACCGGGGGGTGTTTTCACACCTTGACCATGACAAGAAATTGCCTTCACGGGTTTCTAATACTTCATTTACTCTATCTTTATGCCCCTTTAAAATTGCCACTAGTTTACCATCTTTATTCCATAACCATAGGTTTTCTGACCATGAAATGAATTTGCCATCACGGGTTTCTATGGCTTTAAAACCTTCAAACACCGCTAAAGGTTTGCCCATATTGTTCCACAGCCGGACGGTGTTTTCATCCCATGAAAGAAACCTGCCATCACGGGTTTCAATGACACCTTTCACTTCTTTGGTATGACCCTCAAGCAATACTGAAGATTCGCCGTTGTTATCCCATAACCGAATGGATTTATCTGCTTCTGAAAAATTTTCACTATCGGAGGCCCATGATAGGAATCTGCCATCACCTGTTTCGATAGCGCCTTTGACACAATATGTATGCCCTGCTAATTCGGCTAAGGGTTTGCCATTATAACTCCACAACCGGAGAGTACAATCCTGTGATATTGTCAAAAACCTGCCATCACTTGTCTCTATGGCATCTAAAACAGGTGCAGTATGTGCTTCCAATGTAGTAAACGATTTGTTAATATTACCCCATAGCCGTAATGTTTTATCCCAGGACCAGGACAAGAACCTCCCGTCATGTGTTTCTAGGGCACCTACAATACTCGAAGCATGCATTCTCAATACTGCTAAAGGGTTGCCTTTGTTATCCCACAAACGGAGTGTCCGGTCATAAATGCCACTCCATGACAGGAACTTGCCGTCGCGGGTTTCCAAAGCACCTTCCACGAAATAAGAGTGCCCTGACAAAACTGCCAAGGGTCTACCATTATTATCCCACAACCGGAGAGTTTTATCGTGTGACGCTGAATAACAATCGTAATATGTCCAAGACAGGAAGTTGCCATCACGGGTTTCCAATACACCTTTTACTTCAGAGGTATGCCCCTCCAGCGATGCTAACGGGTTACCATCTTTATCCCATAATCTTAATGTTTTATCGACTGATCTTGACAAAAACCTGTTGTCACTTGTTTCTATGGCCCCCCAAACAGAAGCAGTATGCCCCACCAATATTGTTAAACAGTTTCCACTCTTATCCCATAACCTCAGATTACTATCACACGACCATGACAGGAACCTTCCGTCACGGGTCTCCAAAGCGCCTTCTATCCAATCGGAATGCCCCTCAAACACTGCCAATGAATTGCCATTGTTATCCCACAACCGAAGGGTATTATCACGAGACCAAGATAGAAACATGCCGTTATGAGTTTCAAAAGCGCCTGATATATGATTCGTATGTCCCTCCATCACAGTTAGAAGATTGCCATTGTTGTCCCACAGACGAAGTGTTTTGTCATAAATACCACTCCATGACAAGAATCTACCGTCACGGGTTTCCAGGGCACCACGTATTCTGTCAGTATGCCCTTCCATTACAGTTAAGAGTCTGCCATTATTGTCCCATAGACGGAGGGTTTCATCCCATGACCATGATAGAAACCTGCTATCATGGGTTTCTAAGGCTCCTTTAACCTCTTTTGTGTGTCCTCCTAACACTGTTAAAAGCTTACCATTTTTGTCCCATAATAGGAGGTTCCCGTCTTCTGCCCATGACAGGAACCTGCCATCACAAGTTTCCAAGGCACCGTTTATATAATTAGTATGCCCTTCAAAAACCGCAATACAAGGGCTTATTTGTACTTGTGGTAAACGTTGGTTTCGTTTTAGCCAATTCCAATTACATATTCCTTCTTCAAGCCATTTTTCTGCGCCAATTGTTATGAGGCTATCATCGGCATGTTCCATGGCAAGTTGTAAAAGAATTTTATAAGCAGGCCATTGATCGTTTCCTCTTCTTAAAATATTAATTCTTTCTCGAATAAATGCTTCCCAAATTTCAAGTTTTAGCTTCGTATTTTGTGGAGCATTTTTAAAAACTAGTTGGTAATCCTCATAAATCCCTTCAGTAAGTACTTGTTTGGATTTTCCCATCAAGAATTTAAAATCAGTTGAGATTTTTTCAACCTCATTCCATTCCTGAGCCATGCAAAAGTGAAAAATCACCTCAGAAAATCCTCTTTTATATTTACCAGTCCATTCATTTTCCTCACCAAAGGCTTTGTACTTGAAATAATGACCTAACTGTGAGTTGTATAATTGATATCCAACACTTGAAATTTGCATTCTTTTTGGTACTTAGTTTTCAACAACCTCATCAACCAATTCATATCTCTCCCTCAGCACCTCATTGAACTGCCGGTGGAAAAAGGTGATGATGGGCACGCCATCGGCATCGCGCTCGGTAAGGTAGGGTTCCAGGTCGAGGTACAAACGCGACCAGTAAACAATGGGGATCCTGGTCATGTCTTCCAGTTCCTTGCGGTAATCGGGGTGGGTGCGGCTGATAAAGGCTTTTTTATCTTCCGGGTCAAAGACCAGCACCTCCAGTATTTCATTCTCGGCCAGACCCTGGTAGCGGCCGCACAGCATGAAACAGATCACATCCTTTACAAATGCCTTGGTGTGCTCTTCTTCCAGCAGGTCGATGTAATTGTTGATAATTCCTTTGACATCTTCCTGCAGAGTGAATCCTGTGGTATAGGAATTCCATTTCCTGGCCCTCTCGAATGCCAGCTTCAGGTAAATGGGCAACCCGGTTTTGCTGAACTTGTCCAGCACATCTTTTTGTTGCTCTGCAGTGAGTCTGCGGCCAACGGAATTAAACCATCTTTCCAGGATCTTCGAGGCATCTTCAACAGGTAATACCGGTAGTTCTTCGGTGTAATGATGGTTCAGCTGTGGCTTAAGTTCGGAAAGAGAAGAAACCACCATGCGTGCATGTTCGGGTAATTCCCTTGACAGCCAGAAAAGCGACCTGGCATTATCGGAATCGGTGAGCTGGTCGAGGGCATCGAGAAACAACATAACAGGTTTTTCTGCCGTGCCCAGGGCAAGGCATTTCTTTAATATTTCCGATAGTCCGTTCAGATCATACAAGGCTTTATCCCTTCCTTCCCCTGCAAGTGCTTCCAATGTTGTTCCGTATTCCCGTGCTATTTGACCGCACACGCTTTGCAGCAGCGAAATGATATTGGATGAGCGGGAACTGGTGCCGATAAAACGATACACCATGGCTGCATTTTTCTGACTTGCCTCAACTTCCCGGATGGCTTTTGCCAAAACGCTCGATTTGCCCGAACCTGAATCGCCGGTCAGCGCCATTATTCTTTTTTCTGTGATGTTATCCAGGTATTTTTTAAGGATTTGAAGGATTTCTTCCCTGCCGCAGAAATGCTCGGTGAGCTTTGTTTTGAATTCGGTATGGAACCTAATTTCCTGGTCAATTTCATCGGGACTGATGACTTCCTTCAGTTGTTCCGATATAATTTCTTTAAGAAAAGCGAATAGGGTATTTTCGAAAGCCTCAGGATCGTTCATTTTCGAATGGTTGTTTTCCCATTTAGCGTTATAGTGAATGCAATGATCTCCTATTTTGGCCTTTAGCTGATCTTTTAAATGATTCAGATGTTTTCTGCTGTATTTATCTGGTTGTCCATTTGTGAGATCAACGAAACCAACAGCGGAACCATCAGCAGGCAATCCCGGTATTTCGCGGATCATGGCAAAAACATGATCTTCCGGCTTTTCTTTGACATTTACCGGGTTCAGTGCACCTGACATGATCTCCTGGTGGGTGGCGGAGGTGAAGTATTTTTCACGTTGCTCTGGTCTGAATGATGCTTTATCAACAGCTTCCCGAAGGGAGGTCTGCAATTCCTTTTCAATCTTGTCCCAGGCGGCATAGTCAGCCAGTTCTTTGCCACGGGGCTGTAAAACATATTCAGGGTGAAGGGCATTGGTATCCAGCCGGTACCATCTTTCAAGCGTTTCTTTATTGCCGGTAACGGCCAGTATTTTATTCATTTCATCTTCGGGGATTCTGGTTGGAACAGGCTGCCATCCGTATTTATCGCCCAGCAGAATGAGAAAATTAGGCTTGGGTGAGATCTTCTGGCAACGTGCAATCTCGTTCAGGCATATTTCCAGGGTTTTCTGGTTGAGCTGCGATTCTTCGTTCACACCCCACCGAAGGTCAACAGCCTGGAACCTGGCTCCGTTTTCTTCGCAGAACTTTTCAAGCCTGGGAAATACTTTTTTTTGAAGTATACCGCGTTCCTCCTGCATATCGGTGAAGGTGGAACTGATAAAAACACGGAAGATTTTGGTTTGTTGGGGCATGGGGTTAAGGAATAAGTGTTATTGAAAGAAGATATTCAGCTTTGAATTTACAAATTAATTCTTAGCATCCTTAAAATATTAATGAAATTTCCTATCCGAAAAGAACTCAACATAAATCCATTACTACCAATAGCAAACTTAAAAACAAAGGTTCGCGCATTTCACTTATTACCATTTTCCAATGCTTTTTAAACGTTTCCGTCACATCGGCTTTCAGCGTTTCATAGTCACAAAGGCTGCTGACCTTAAGAACAATAGCGACTTTTATATAGGGCTCCAGGGATGGGTAAATTTTTGTAAGTATCCGCCAGTCTCTTCTGTGCCGGGTATCAAGTTCTTTCAGACTCAAATGGAAAACCCTGCCCAGGATTTCCCTGAGGGCAACCTGCACGTCCCCTTTTACCGGAAGGGTATCATCGGATAATTCAATGCTGATATTGGCCATAATCTTGTCATTTAAGATTTAAACATAAAAAAACACTGTTGCTTTTTTTATAACAACAATGCAATCAGCATGCCTTAAGTGTTAATGGGGTGAAATATATGGCTTTACAAATTGTGGCCGTTGACTTATCAGGTTGACTTTATGAAAAAACTTATTTAATTATGGCAGTATCCATACATTTATATTGCTGATATCGCTTGAAAGCGCATAACGGCCATCGGATGAAAATCCTACTGAACCGGTCCATTCACCGGTTACTTTGTATCCGCGAAGCTGAGAACCGTTTTTCAGATCCCAATAACGTAAAATGTTATCCGTGCCTCCTGACATAGCTTTTAGACCATCAGGGGAAAAGGCTATGCTGAGGGTGTAACCTTTATGTGCGGCGAAACTTGTAATCTCTTTTCCTGAATTCAGATCAATCAGGCTAATGATTTTATTGCCTCCTGCCAGTATTTTTTTACCATCAGGAGATATAGCAACACACTGCATATTGACTTTAAATCCTTCAATATTCCATATTTCGCTTTTTTTCTGCAAATCCCAAAGCCGGATTGTAGCATCTTCCCCGCCTGTTACTGCTTTCTTCCCATCGGGTGCAACTGCGAGGCTTTGAATTTTTCCTTCATGTCCCATAAAGCGATGAATAACACTGCCTAACTCAAAATCCCATAACAGTAATTCACTGCCCCCGCTGATAGCACGATTCCCTTCCGGAAGAAATGATACACATTCAGTCCAGCCCGCCTGATGGCTGGCCAGTATGTCCTTTGTCTTAACGCTTACCAGATAAATGCCGGATACATCTCCCAGTAAAATTGTCTGTTCGTCCGGCGAGAGATCAATACCATTAGGTTTCCATCCCCGGTTTGCATTTTTTGGTGAAAACTCAAAAAGTTTCTGTTCAGTATTGACATCCCAGATAATAACTGTTGCTGGTTTAGGAGACTTTACTGAAGCAATGCCTCCGAATACTGCGATAATTTTTCGTCCATCCTGAGAAAAAAATGAATCGGTAACAGTACCGGGACCTTTAAAATTTTTAATAATCCCGAAACCCTGCTGTTTATCCAAAAGAGCCTGAGCATTGAGTGCAGCCTGGTTGTCCCTGTCCAGTGCCAGCATTTCAGCAATGGTTTTGCCGGCTTTATCAAATGACCTTTGCTCAAGCTGATCAGACAGGACAACATTCAATTCATCTGTTTTTAGCTGCACATCAGCAGCGGCTGTATTATGTAAGATATTTTCAGCGCCTCTTTGAATAGTAGTCCTGGAACCCGGCAATATCTCTCCGGCATATCCTTTTTTTCCCAAACCTCCTTCAGGCTTATCAGGCTTTTGTTTTACCGGTATGGTTGAAATTATCCTTTTTATTTCAATGGTTAAATTGTGTATGTCCAATGGCATGCGTATGGGATCAGATGAAATATAAATCGCATTAATGGACGACAATTCTTTTATTTTTTGAGGAAGTTCTTTTTTCGGAGGCATTGTGGCATTATCGACCAGAATGGGCACTATATTGACCCCTTTTTCAAAAGCATGTTCGATTTCGCTTACTACATAATCTTTTTCTTCAAAGGATTGTCTTTCTTTCATAATTGTCGACCATTTCCTGCCAATAACCGCAATGAATATCAGGCAATTGTCCAATGCCTTGTCTATTTCATGAGGAAATACTGAACCGGCCGGAATTACCTGCCTGTCAAAAAAAACATTCCCCACGCCAAATTCAACCATCAGTGCATTAGCGATGACAAATGCCATATTGGCTTCATCCTCTCGCCTGTAGTTAATAAAAATTTTCATTCTTCAGGAATAAATTAATAAACGGAAAGTAGTTATGAAAATACCGATACTAATTTATTAAAAAAAGCAGTCTGCATTATTTTCATATCAAACTGGTTTGTTGAACGGATCATTCTTTTTATTACTTTTAATTCCTTCATACCATTAACCATGGCCCTGTTACCCTCCGAAGAGATCATTAAATTCAGCTTTAACCTTCCTCCCCAGGCTTTTGACAGCATGAAGGTTGATATGAGGTTGTTCGGACCCAGGACACGGCTGGCCCTCAAGACCGATCTGAAAAGCAGGCTGGAAGAAAAACGCAGGAGCCATGAAGTGGAAGTGGTGCTGAAAGAATTGCTGGAGGGTTTAGATGATTACAAGACTGCCATATTTAAAAATTTCGCAGAGTACACTTCAGATACAAAAAATTTTAAATCGGAAAAGAATCTTACAGCCTTTTGGATGCTGATGAATTCTTTTTTACTTGAACTGGTTGAACGCCCCGAAAAAGTTGATGCAGTTATCCTGGAAAAACCGGTGCAGGATATATTGTCACCTTATTTTGAAGAGATCGGATACCTGCTTGATTTTTATATCCATTCCCTTTTCTCCGACTGGTTTCCATATTATACGGTCACCGTTGCCAGGCTTTATTCGCGGCAGCAGATGAATGAAACCATGTTTGGTTATCCGCTCAATTATACCCTCGAACATATCCGTTCATTAAAGCAGTCCATCATTTTCGGTGTGTCCAGCTTTTTCGATCCCCGCAGGAAAAAAATCCGGATCGACCACAGCATTGCCGAATATGGGATTCATGGGTCACTCAGGTCGCTGGAAAAGGAAGAAAGTGACTTTGTGGAATCCGTCACACAGAAACCTTATAAGGAAGCGATACTGGAACATGTCTTATTCCATGAAAAAGCCCACTATCTGTTTCATATGATAAAGCAGGAAAAATATTCCGGGCAATATAATGATGCTGACGGTGCATTTAATATTCTGATGTTATCCGAAGCATGGGCACGGCTGGTGACCCTGTATCTTTCCAACGGCGCCCTGATGTATGAAATTAACAGCCTGCTGGAGCTGAAAAATAGCGGTGATCCTGTATATTATGCCACCCATGCGTTTTTAAGCAGGTTCACTCCTGTTTTTGAGCTGTTTGAAAACATAGATACTCCCTTGGATGAAATGATTGTTCGTTGCAGGACCCTTGCATTAAAAAGCCTTATTCAGGTAGCCGGATGGATGGACTCCAATTTTAAAAGCAGATCTGAAAAAAACTGGCATCAGATGACTGAACTGATGAGACAGGCGTATGACCATGATGCTTCTGCCTGTTCTCATCTGGATATTAAATACAGGCCTCCATTGAATATCAGATAACTTTCAAGTACGTTAATAAAGGATGTGCTTTGTTATTACAAGATCTTCCTAAGTTTGTAGTTGTTTTTTCTTAATACATCCAGCGTGGCATTGAGTATGGCATCGTCGAGCCGGACCTCTCCGCTCTCCATGTCAGCCATCCTGGCTATATCCCTGTGCAACAAAACATCATCGTTTGATAAGGCATCATACTCATATCCCTCAATTAAATGACTGCGCAGCCAGATATCATGTTCCATTTCCATCAATTTCTTTCTGTTCTTGCTGACGACTTTATCAATTTCCAGGTCACCGTTTTCCTGCAAACAGGGCGGAATGATATCATAACCGATGCTGGCAAATTTGGCTTTTGTAAGCCTTGCCGTCAATCTGTTATCTTCTTTCCATTCTTCTTTTAGCTTATGGTAATCCATTAACCGGGGATGGGTATACAGTGTCGGGCCATCCATTCTTTTTTCGCCATAAGTATAACGATGATTCCTTTTAATGGTGGGATTTTCCTTTTCCCTTTTCCATTCTTTATGAATAGCCTCGGCCATGACCTCAACTAGGGAATAATCCATTTCTCCCGCGTGCACAAGGCTGATGAAATCATCTGAAGCATGGATCTTAAGCAGTTCATGTGCCGGCAAGGAGGAGGCATCAAAATACCTGTTTTTACCTGTCTGGCTCAACGTAATGATGGATTCCAGCGAGCGGGCGCCATGCAAATACCGTTCAGTCTTTAGCAAAGCATTGACCACACCGGGACTTACGGAAGGAACATTGTTTTTCTCGAAAATAAAGGCATGTTGTTTTTTCAATTTTTCCTGAATCAGCAAGGCTCGACGGATGATATAACAATCATCCTTTACAGCTTTTTTACCGGTGCTGTTATTTTTTACAGCTGTATCATTGGGTCCTTTGATATTGACATATCCGCGAAGTCGGCTGATAAAATCAGGGCCTTTAATAGCTTTCAGCGGCAATACTTTTCCACTGTATTCTTCAAAAGTGCTGCAGGTACCTCCGGCAAAAACAAAAATGGCCCTGCCAAGCGGATGGGTAATACCTCTTTCAGAGAATTCAGCATCCTGCATAGGTGCCAGAAATTCTTTCAGCCATTTGTTTTCATCGTTGTCGAACTCGTCCCAAAAGATCAGCGGCATGGCTCCTTTCACTGTCCTGTCTCGCACAATATGCAATGCCTGGTGCAGATCACCGGCCTCTTTGAACTGGGTAAGATTAAAAACCAGGGGTTCATTGGAACTGCCGAAAATAGATACCAGTAACTGTTTTATGGCAAAGGACTTTCCTGATCCCGGTGCGCCAAAAACGGCAAAGGACAGGGGACGGCTATCAGCGGGATGATTGAGGTAGGCATGGATCAGGTTTTGGACCGAATTGATCCGCTCGATCTCTTCCCGGTCATAAGTCAGGTATTTGCCAAAATTCGCCATGGGCACCTCTTTGAGAGCTTTATCAGGTCCCCTCATGATGATCTCAACCGCTTTTGCATAAAGGAAATGTTCACCACTCCCTGCAACATCCCGGAGAAGATTTGATGTAAATTCATGATCTTTCTTTTCCAGGCCGCTGGAAAGTTGATCATTGTATCTGGGATAGGCGCTGAAAAATGTTTCAGATAGCTTATACTTTTCCTTGTCTTCTTTCTCTGTTGTGGTCTTCTTTAATTTGCGATTACGTGAAAAAACATAGCTGAAGAAGGGATTGATGGCTTTAAAATCCGGATCTTTGCCTGATCCTCCTGCCAGTTTCATGTTTTTCTGTATACTGTTAAGGGCCAGTTTACAGATATAGCTTATCGGGAACTTTTCACCCGTATATAACAGGGTAACGGCAGCTGTCAGCATGGATAAGGAACCGTAAATATTACCCCTGAATTTATCGATAAAAGCACCTTCAAGGTTTTTCCTGTCATATACAAATCTTTCAAAGGCCAGCTTGCCCTCCGGTATATCCGAACCAAGGAATTTCGATTTCAGTGATTCGCCCGTAATGCTGGCAACCCCGCACTTGTCAAACAACACAACTACCCTTTTGCACTTACAGAATGCTAGGGAGGACTGGCCACTGTCAAACTCCCTTGCGGTTTCCTCAATGGTTTTATCCCATGAATAACCTCTGGTAATGCAGGCACCTTTTTCCCTGAGTGAGTCGGCCGTGGTGACCACCGTGGTCTTATTAAGCCATCCTTTTTCTTCCAGTCCTTTCCACAGCAAGGAATCAACCGGGGAGGAATGGGTTTTAAGGATGATGTTTTTTGCAGTTTTAAGCTTTCCCAATAAGGCGTTGATGATTTCAGCGTCGTTAACAAAGCCCAGGCTTAAATCATCTATAACAACTAAATCTGAAGAGAAATCAACTCGTTCCGGGAATGGCAGTTTGTATTTCGTCTTCCTTTTTTCATCGGCGGATTCCTCGCAACCGAGAAAACTATCAATCCTCCATGTCGATTTCTTCTGTTCCTCCGTTTTGTCTTCATTTTGGCTCCAAACCTGGAAGGCTCGGTTTATTTTCAACCGGGTTACTTCGCCTTCCCCAGGGTATTCAGGTGCGTAAACATTCCAATCAGAATTTTCATGGATTAGCCTGATAAATTCGGCAAGATACCATGCCCCTCCCGGTTGGGATTTTATCACGGTTGAGGTCAAACTGTCCCGATATCCTGCCGGGTTGAAGGGATGCTTGATAATTTGAAAATCCCGGATAAGATCACCGGTTACCAGGATTGTTGTTTTTTTTAGAATCTTTGAGGCTTTTTTCATAATGGGATTGTGTTGGCAATACTGTATGCAATGTACATATATTTTGGATTGAGTATAAGGGTTTATCGGCCAAGTTACAGGAAATCAATAAAATCAGAAATAAAACCAAGCAATTGAATATAAAATTACATGGAAAATGTAAATAAATTTTCTGGACCAAAGGCGAAGTTTTAATATAAAATAGTGAAACGAACCTCAACCAAACTATCCTTAATTGTTTATTTTTAATAGTTGAATAATACCTTCTTGCTTTAATATATTCTTCCCATGAAAACTGAAATCATCATTGTACAGCCCGGCAAAAAAGTTTCCATTTCGACCCTGTCTGTCAACCCTCACAACAGGCAGGAGTTGATGAGTTTCAGGGACGAACATGCGCCGGCGGTTTGCCTTATTGCATTGGAGTCATTCCGGTTCTTGAAGCAGGATAATTCGGATCTGTTATATAAAAGCGGCCGCAAGCACAGCGATAAATCACTTAGTGAATATAACCGCAAGCCTGACATGATACAGTTGGTTGACGGGAATCTTTACCGTGAGTTTAGTCAGCTCAACCGCAGCATTAATGATTTTTTCAAAAAAAAGGAAAATAATACACTGAATTTGTTGATTTTTCTGGGAGTGTCAGAAACCATACTGACGGAGGCCAGAAAACAGGTCATGGCTGAACCCGAAATTGTCCAGCACCGGCAAAAGAGATATACCGACCCTGTACTTGATCTGTTGAATCCTTTGAAATATCCGGATGAACTGGATGAAATATATATTGGCAAAAATGAGGCATGTATGAGGGTTAAGCAATTCCTTGCGAAGGCAACCCAAAATGATCTGCCGGTGTTGATCATGGGAGATACAGGAACGGGAAAGGAATTGGTGGCACAGTCCATTCACAGGCTTAGCTCCATGGGCAGGAAAGGTAAACATATGGTAACGGTCAATTGCGGAGCCATACCCGAGTATTTGTTTGAATCCGAAATTTTCGGCCATGTGAAAGGAGCATTCACAGGCGCGATGTATGCAAAAACAGGGAAATGGGAGCTGGCCAACGATTCAACTTTGTTCCTGGATGAAATCGGCGATCTTGCGCTGCATCACCAGGTAAAGATATTGCGGGCCCTCGATGAAAATATTATTTACAGGGTTGGAGATACAAAACCGATTAGGGTTAATGCCCGCATCATTGCTGCAACCAATAAGAACCTGGCTGAGAGCGTCATGTTGAAGAAAGTTAAGTTCAGGCTCGATCTCTACCACCGCCTGGCTGGATTCATTATAACCACACCACCCCTGAGCAGTCACCCGGATGACATACCATACATTGCCCAGCATCTCTGGAAAAAAATCTGTAAAAATCAATCCGTCAGCCTTTCACCCCAGGTGCTTAATCGGTTAAAAGATCAATACTGGCCGGGCAATGCAAGAGAACTGAAGCATTTTCTGGAGTTTATTGTTAACTTATACGGCACACAGGGGATAGGAGTTATGCATATTAACAGCCTGAAAAAAACGGAAATCTGCAATTATATTTCTCCGCCTCACCTTAGAAAACATGATAAAGGAAATACAGAAGGAAAAGACAGTTTCAGCAAGGAAATCCAGGAGATTGAGTCAATACTTAAACTGGCCCGGAAGACAAATGACCCCGAACTGCATATCTCCCTGCTGATGAAATCACAGAAATGGCTGGAAAGGATAATCGAAGATCAATCCAATGCTGATTGACTGATATACAGTTGATTAATTTACCTCAGGTTATTAACAATTGTTAATAACTCCTGTGAAAACCCGGTTTATAGTTACGAGGGGGGAAATTTTATCCCCCTCCCCTCATTTTGTATATTTGATCTACCAGGTGAGCGATAAAAGGCTGCCTTTGCGATGTGGAACTAATTAGGGTTTCTTAGATGAGATCTAAGGTGGTTCTACAGGTTTCCGGATCTGCACATCAAAAAAGGCTGAAGTACGGATAGCAGGATTAACCTCTTATGATTCCGTCAGACCCCTGAAGATCGCTGGTCGTTCTTTCACCGGTTGGGTCACACGACAGAAAAGCAAGCTGAAACCTCAGTTTCAGCAAACTAATCTGAAAACAGGAACAGTCTTTGACAGTAACTGTTTTATCATGCAAACATGCGGATCTTCGGAGATGCAAGTCTGCAAGATTCTGAATGACGCTTCGTCCGGGAAGGTTTTTCTTCGGAAAAACCAAATGGACAGCCGGAGGGTGATGCCCTAAAAAGCACTGCCCGAAAGCCATGGGTTGCAAACCACTGGTCTCTGATCAGCAGGTGCAGCCGGCCACAATAACAGTAACCTGGCGCAGAAGAAAACTACGGTTTTCGGAAGTGGAATGGGAACTATTTGAAAGAATGGTTCCCATTTGTGTTTTATGGAAGCCCCCTAAATCCCCCAAGGGGGACTTATCAATGCAAAATCAATACGAATTTCGAACAAGGAATATCGAACACCGAACCTGCCTGCCGGACAGGAAATATAGAGAAATTCTTACTGGAAATCAATAAGTTCAAAATACGAATAAAATTTTATTATACGAATTATGTATATTAGAACAAAATACGTATATTTGTTTAATATTTGTTTTATACCTGATGGAAAACAAACTTCAGCATAAGAAATACCATGATCTGCTTCAAACCGCCCGGGAGCTATTCTGGAAACACGGC
>Ga0105100_10000741_pt1 | contig 18991 bp, 18 predicted proteins | sample PPLLak12cMay2015_2_FD_87033 | JGI IMG/M metagenome (GOLD analysis project Ga0105100, IMG submission 87033) | Freshwater sediment microbial communities from Prairie Pothole Lake near Jamestown, North Dakota, USA - PPLs Lake P8 Core (1) Depth... | ecosystem: Environmental > Aquatic > Freshwater >...
AAACCGTCTCCTTACCCAACTTTAACCAGGACCAATACTCCCATCCCGACTCCGCTTGCCACGCGTACTCCCACTCTCTCCCCGACTCCGGAATAACAGGCTGCGAATCACTGGAGGTTCAATTGGCTGGCAATATCTGCCGCTAACTCGGCATTGTTTTTAAGTAATGCCAGGTTTGATCTTAAGCTTGCACCAGAAGTCAATGTGCTGACTCTATCAAGGAGGAAAGGTGTGACTTCCTGGCCGCGCACGCCCTGGCCTTCCGCGGAAGCCAGCGCAGTCTGGATGGCATTTTCGACCATTTCTTTTGGAAGGGCAGCGTTTTCTGGAGGAGGAACGACGACCAGAACTGCACTTACCATTCCCATCTCCCAATGCGCGCGAGCTATGGCAGCAACTTCTTCGGGAGATTGTGCTGTAGCCGCCGTCTTCAGCCCACTGGAGGTCGAGTAAAATGCAGGGAACTCCTCGGTCTTATAGCCTATGACCGGTATGGATAATGTCTCCAGAATCTCGATCGTTGCATCCAGGTCGAGTATCGCTTTTGCACCGGCACATACCACGATCACCGGTGTTTTTGATAATTGAAAAAGATCTGCTGAAATGTCGAAGGAATTGCCGCGATGCACGCCGCCAATCCCCCCGGTGGCAAACACCCGGATACCAGCGCGGTGAGCACAAAACGCCGTCCCGGCGACTGTCGTTCCACCGTTTTCTTTATTGACAATCGCTGAGGCGAGATCCCTGCTGCTCAATTTACGCGTACCTACACCTTGAGCCAATAATTCAAGCTGGACGGGAGACGCACCAACGATGATCTCCCCACTAATCACTGCAATTGTAGCTGGAACTGCACCCCGTTTTCGGATGGATGCCTCCATCTCGGAGGCCAAAAGGAGGTTCTCCGGGTGCGGCAGCCCATGGGTGATAACAGTAGACTCGAGCGCAACGACCGGAAGCCTCCTCTTCAGGGCTTCTTGTATCTCGCTCGAAATTATGAATGATGCCTGCGTCTTCATAGGATTTTCCATCAGATCACGAGCGTGTTGTACAGCATCTCGAGACTCAAATCTGGAACGACTGCACCTGGATAGTTCAAAGTCAGTGTTGCAGCTGAAACGCCCAATCGGACGGCTTCGTCAATCGGAATCTGGTTCAGCAATCCAAAGATAACGGTTGCGGTCAACGCGTCTCCTCCTCCAGTCGGATCGACTACTTCAGTAGTGATCCCTGGGATAAAACCATAGGTTTCGGAGGTGGCGTAGCACAAACCGAATTTAGCCAGTGTGATGATCGCAATATCTACTCCCTGGCCGACAAGGCTTTTCGCTGCATCCAGGGTATCCTGGCGATTGGCTGGATTTATGATCCTATCGCATAAGATCCCTGCTTCGCTGTGGTTTGGTGTGATCATCTGTAGTTTTGCCAGGTGAGGGAGGAGTTTATTCGCCAGGCTGATGGAAGTCGGGTTGGCACAGACAGGTATCCCCGCCTTATGTGCCATGTTCACCGCAGTGCGGAGCGAATCCTTGGGCAGGTTCGCATCCACGAAGACCATGGAAGCTGCTTCGATAAGCTCTTTCTGAGAGTTGATGATGGATGGTGTGATCGCAGTAACCGCGCGCATGTCATCCAGCGCGAACTGCAATTCGCCTCTGGCGTTGATCACCGCCAGATAAGTGCTGGTAGGCCATTCGGATGAACGCACGGCTGCATGGGTATCCACACCGGCAGAAGCAGTGAGCTCAAGCAGCTGATCGCCCATCTGGTCGTCTCCAACTGCAGTTATCAGAGAGACACTTTGACCGAGGCGCGCCAAGTTCTCCGCCACATTGCGTGCAACTCCTCCAAATGAGCTACGGATTTGGGAGGGATTCGAAGTATCGCGCTGCAGATCATTCTTCAAGCGGCCGACCAGGTCGACTCCGGCCGCGCCGATGACCACAACCGATGATTCTGAAAAGAAGGGGGCTTCTAAATTCAAGTGCATCGCAGATTTGGATTTATAATGAATTTTCCAGTGGAGCTCAGGCTGTGCGGGTTGGAGTGATTATACCTTTTCACATACACGATCGCTGCTCGAGATTGGCGAGTGATGCTGGATTGGACCTAAGGAGATAAGTGAAATGAAAGACTTTCCTGGGAAGGGGAAGGTTGCTGTTCTAAAAACCACTCCCCAGACAATTCTCGACGACTACGAACGACTGATGCAATTTGCGGGCTTCGAAGCCTGTCTGCCGAAAGGTATTCAGACGGGATTAAAGATAAATATTTCCTGGCAGACATGGTATCCAGCCTGTTCGTCGGCTCCCTGGCAGATTGAAGGGGTTGTCCGTGCACTGCAAAATGCTGGTTATATAAACCTGGTTGGAGTACATAACGATACTGTTGTGGTGAACACTGCCGACGCTGAACGGAATAACAAGCATAAATTCATTACGGATAAGTACGGAGTTCCCTGCATTTACCTGTATAACCAGGATTTTGAATGGCTCGAATACAAGCCCAAATCCCCATTCCTGGTATTGGATCAGGTCTATCCTGATGGGGTCTTCATTCCGAAAGCACTGGTTGGGATGAATATAATCCACCTGCCCACAGTGAAGACACACGTATTTACTACGATCACCGGTGCGATGAAAAATGCCTTCGGTGGTCTACTTCACCGCAACCGGCATTGGACTCATTCCGTAATCCACGACACCCTGGTCGACCTTCTGATGATCCAGCAAGATATCCACCCCGGAATTTTTGCAGTGATGGATGGGACCTTCGCCGGCGATGGCCCAGGGCCGCGCGCCATGCGCTGGCATGAAAAGAATATCATCCTGGCTTCCTCCGACCAGGTAGCTATTGACGCGGTTTCTGCCCGGCTGCAGGGTTTTAATCCGCTGGAAATCCGTTTTATCCGCCGTGCACACGAGCTCGGGCTGGGTGTTGGTGATCCCAGGGAAATTGAAATCGTTGGATACGATATTGAGCAAGAAAAACCATGGGGATTTATCCAGGAGGATACCTTCGCCAGCCGCGGGCAAAAATTGATCTATCATGGCCCGCTGAAGCCGCTGGAGAAAATCCTGCTGCAAAGTCCGTTGGTTCCCTGGTCTTATTTCGCCAGCAATTTTTACCACAATGTTTACTGGTACCCCTTCGTTGGAAGGAAAAGAGTGGAAGCTGCTTTAGAGACACAGTGGGGTAAGTTATTCGCCTCCTATGCGGATGGGAAGGTGGTCATGCCGGGGATGCAGCCGCGCACGGTCACACAGGCGCTGGCCGGGTTCGCTGCGGTGGCGGGATTAATTCTTGGGATGGCGTATTTAAGGAGCAGGCGAAAGAAAGCTTGAGCTAAAGATTTCCAGACTGGTAGTCATTTCTACGCACGGAATTTTTCCCATTCGCGCCTGACAATCAGGTCAGGCTCTCCCTGGAATCTTTCCTTCGAATACAGTGCTGCATTTTGAAGCAGATCTTCCGTCCGAAAGTTTTTCTCAACTTCGACGAAGTTCAAAACAGCATTGATCAGGCTGTCAGTGTTTTGCTGGTCGTAAAACAACCCGGTCTTTCCTACAATCACAGTTTCACAAACGCCTCCTCCTCCATAGGCGATCACCGGAATTCCTGCAGCCTGGGCCTCGACTGCGGCGATGCTGAAATCTTCTTCCCCTGCCATTACATACGCTCGAGCCTTGCTCAAATACTCCTGGACGATATGATCGGGCTGCCACCCGAGAATCCGGATATTTCCGCCGGCCTGCTGGTGGACCCGCTCTTCTTCCCGTCCTTTTCCAATCACCACCAGCGGCAATCCAAGTCTCGTAAAAGCCTCCACCACCATGGCGACTTTTTTATGAGATTCCTGACGCGCAATCGTGATGAAATAATCTTCCCTATCACCGGTTGGTTGGGTCTTATTCACATCGACTGGAGGATAAAGGATTTCTGCCTCCCTGTAGTAGGCTCGCCAGATCCCGCGTGCCACCCAGCGCGAAGCAGCCAGGAAATGATCTACCCTGGCGGAAGCAGAAAAATCCCACTGCCTGACATAGTCCAATATGAACCTGGCAAATATGGAGCGGATTCCGGTCTGCAGTCGCGCGTCTTCCATGAACTGGAAATATTGGTGCCAGGCCTGCCGCATGGGTGAATGCGTATAGCTTATGTGGAGCTGGTCCGGCCTGGCTAATATGCCGTGCGCTAATGCATAGTTAAATGAAAGCATGATGGCATATCTTCTCAAGTCAAATTGTTCGATGGCGAATGGCAGTAAGAAAATGTAGTTGCGGTAGTTCGTGTGTGCGAAAGGCAGGCGGTCGACAAATGATGTGAAGATTTCCTTCCGCGAAATTATTGATTCTGTAAATACGGAAGGGAGGTATACCAGTGCGTAGATAGGAGCATCTGGGAACATCTCGAGGGATGCCTCCAGGACTCGCTCCGCGCCGCCATTGACTACCAGGGAATCGACGACTATTGCCAGGTTAAATTTCATGCGGCAAAACTCTCGAGCACCTGCCAGATTTCCTGGGCTGTGCGATCCCAGGAAAATAGACTGGAACGTTCCAGGCCTCTTTTTTTGAGCTCCTCGCGGAAGGTCGGGTCACACAGGATGGCTTCTATCACTTGAGCGATCGAATCTACACTTTGCGGATCGAAATACAGCGCACTCTCGGCTGCCACCTCCGGCAGCGCGCCGCTGTTTGCGGCTATAACTGGAGTTCCACACGCCATCGCTCCTAAAACGGAAAGTCCGAATCCTTCATAAAGAGAAGGCAAGATATAGGCCTGTGCGGTTGAATACAGGCCTGGCAGATCCTTTTCTTCAACGTAGCCCAACCAGCGCACATTCTCTACAGGTAGGGAAGTATCAATCTCTTTGAAGACGCGGTATTTCCCACCTGCGATCACCAGGGTTTTGTCGCTTAATTTGGATGATATTCTCTTCCAAGCATCCAGCAGGCGTTCAATGTTCTTGCGCGGTTCGAGGGATGCTACCAGCAGTAGAAAATCACCTTTCAGGTCAAACCGCCGGCGAATTCTCGAGATTTCTGCCTCGGGCTGCGAATGGAATTGAAGCGGGTCAACTCCCTCGGGTATGCAATGGATCATTTCGGACTGCAGCCCAAAATATTCCATGATTCTCGTTTTCGAAAAATTGGACATGGTGATGATGGCTTTGACCGAATTAATTAATCGCGACAGCAGAAACCGGTGCCATAAGGCATATTCCTGGCTGAACCATTCTGGATGGTCTATCACACTCAAATCATGCAGACTCAATACCTGGTTGGGAAAATGTAAAGGACCAGAATTGGCAGGCGACCAGAGGGATTCACCCGGCTCAATTAATCTTGGCAGGATGAATTGCTCCCAGAAGTGCCCCCTGATTCCAGAATAAGGACGTCCGGGCCTGACCAGGCGGGCATTTGACTGTATTCGGCTTGATACTTCGTGCGAGTATCGCTCTACTCCGGTCACTCGCCTGGTTTGAAACCGCCCATTGACGACCACGCCCTTTTTCATTGGTGAATTATAACCAATCCTGAATGTTGGATTAGGAAAGGCAGCCTGAAATTGACAAATAGTATCGGAAAAGATATATTTACCCGGGAAACTGATCAGGAAATAGATGGCAAAGTGGCTGGAACCAAATCTCGCGCAACTACCTTTCCTTCCAAATGAGGGCAGGGTAACCGGGGAAGAGAAATCCTTAACCCCGGTTATTTCTTTTTTGGCTTCGATTCTTGCGCGGGTATCACTGGGAGCAGCTGTATTCTTTTTTTCGTTTAGATTCCGGTTCGTGCTGTTTGAATTGACCATCCCGGAGATTTACTCGGATTACACCAATGGTCTGGTATTCATCGCCGATATTTTCATATGCTCCACCCTGCTTTTTTTGGATGACAGACCTGATTTCCCGGCCGCGCAGACTTTTCCTGGCGCGATTGGCGATTTCAATTCCCCTGCTTGGTCTCCTGGTATTAAGCCTGGTAAGTGTCTTTGGGTCGAGTGTCTCGCAAATTTCCTCATATCACTTCTTGAGGATGCTGATACTATCCATTTTCTTTCTCTATTTGTTGAATGGATTTCATGACCTGAAAATTATCCTGGTTCCGGCAGCAGCCAGCACCGTCATTCAGTCTATCATTGCAATCCTCCAGGTCTTGAAGCAAAGATCGATTGGATTGGGATTTTTGGGCGAATATTTATTGGATCCCGCCTGGAGTGGGATCAGCATTGTCTATGCCCAGGGAGTGCGCACACTGAGGGCATATGGGTTGAGCGACCACCCCAACATTCTTGGGGGATGCCTGGCTTTTTCCCTGGTCCTTTTGGTTTCCTGGCAAATACTTAAGAAAAGGGAAACCGGTGCGTTAAATATCACCATAATTTTGATGGGTATGGTAGGGTTGCTGCTCACTTTCTCGCGATCTGCCTGGCTGGCATTCGTCTCAGGCATGGGCGGGGTAAGCCTGATTTTGATACTTACCCGGCGCTTTCGGGAGATATTCAAATTAGTGAACCTCGGCCTGGCTTCACTGGTCGTGCTTCTCCCCTTTGTGGTTTATTATTAACCATTGCTTGGGGTCCGCCTGAACGAGGCGAATGCATTTCAAGAAGTTGAAAATGAGACCAGGGCCTTAGAAGAGAGAGCTGCGCTGAATGCGGCCGGAAACGAGATTTTTGTTGCCCATGCGCTGACCGGTGTGGGAGTTGGAGCTTCTCCGGTAGCCATGCAGGAACAGCGTCCGGTGTTCCCTTACTATTACCAGCCGCCGCACATTGCCCTGTTGGCTGCAGCAGCAGAAACGGGGATATTTGGGGCTATGTTCTATGGCCTGCTGATTGTCACACCCTGGTTTTTGATTTTCCTGCGAAGAAAAAAGATCAAATACAACCCGGCATTCGTTGCACTGACTGGAGCGCTGCTGGCAGTTACCGTAGTGGGATTTTTTGATTACTATACCTGGCTGCTCGCTCCTGGGCGCTTCTGGCAATATTTAATCTGGGGAGCCTGGGGTTCGTTCTATCGGTCTTCACTCATAACTGAAAAATAATGATTGATTTGCTGCTTGTACCCGTGGCGGTCCTGTACCTGGTTGTTGTGGGTGCCCTGTTTGTTTATGGACTGAACTTTTTCTGCCTGACGTATTTATCCTGGCGAAATAACCGCTCACCTGATGTTCCACCACCAATCACCGTATGGCCTCTGGTTACGGTCCAATTACCGGTTTTTAATGAAAAGTACGTGGCTGGCAGGCTTATCCAGACCATAGGGAAGCTTGATTACCCGAAAGACAGGCTGGAGATCCAGGTTCTGGATGATTCGACAAATGAAACCTCAGAAATTATCGATCGTGAAATCGAGCGGCTGAAAGACCAGGGGTTCACTATTGGGTGCCTGCGCCGGGAGAAAAGGTCCGGTTATAAAGCCGGGGCGCTAGCCGAGGGATTTCGCCAGTCGAATGGAGAGTTCTTCGCAATCTTCGATGCTGATTTTCTGCCGCCTCCGGATTTCCTGAGAAGGACCGTGCCACATTTCTTTTACATTGAACATAATTCCAAACAGCCGGTTGCATTTGTCCAGGCTCGCTGGACCCATCTGAACCGGGAATATTCATTTTTAACCCGGCTCCAGTCATTGGCGATCGACGCCCATTTCCTGGTAGAACAGGATGCCCGCAGCCAGGGCGGATACTGGTTCAACTTTAACGGCACGGCAGGAATCTGGCGTCGAGAAGCAATTGAAGCTGCTGGCGGTTGGACAGCAGATACCCTGACCGAAGATTTGGATCTTTCATACCGTGCGTTTTTAAATGGGTGGGGTGCCCTTTACATGCGGGACCTGGAAGTACCGGCAGAAATCCCGGTAAGTTTTACGGCTTATCGCAGGCAGCAGTACCGCTGGGCTCGCGGCAGCCTGGAATGCGCACAGCGCCTGATACTGCAGGTGTGGAGGTCACCGGTTTCATTTTTGAAGAAATTGGAAGCATCACTGCACCTGACAGGGTACGCAGTCCACATCTTGCTTTTTGGGTTGAGTATTCTTTACCCATTTGTTTTGCTGCTTTCGGTTCGCTACCCTGCATTAATCTCCTTGTTTGGAATTGCGCTGGTGTTCAATTTCACCGCTTTTGCCCCCACTGTATTCTTCGTGGTCGCGCAGATGCAGTCCGGCAGTAAATGGTGGAAAAAACTCCCCATGATACTGTTTATAACTGCCCTCGGTGCCGGAATGATGATCAACACCATGCGTGCGGTTCTTCATATCCTGCTGGGTAAGAAAGGTACATTCGAACGAACACCAAAATTTGGGATCAGTCACCAGGCACAGGATTGGAAGGGAAAAGTGCACCAGCTGAAGTTAGATCCCCTGGTGTTCCTCGAAATCCTGATGGCATTCATCAATGCGTTGACAGTCTTCATGGCACTTCGGCTTGGTAATTACATGATTGGATTTTATGCAGCACTTTTTTCTATCGGTTTGTTGTTTACTTCTGGTTTGACAATCGCGCAGAACATCAGCCTGGCAGCCAGGCGCCGTCACAGGTTAGAAAACCAGCACCAGGCAATTATCTGAAACGAGATTATCGGTCAATTAACCACATGCTGGATGTTTCGCTGACCACCTCGGACCAGGCAGCCTTGAAACGGTCGATCATCGAGACCCTGACATACGCGGATATCTTTGACTACCCGTTGACCCTGGATGAAATTCACCGTTACCTGGTGGAAGAACACGCCACGATAGAGCAAATTCACGGAGTCTTATCTTCAGATAGTCTCGTCTCTGAGAAAATTGTAGAAAATTGTGCATACTATGCCTTGCCTGGCAGAGAACAGACCATTGAAACCCGCATACTCCGGTCGAAAATTGCTCTAGATCTTTGGCCTGCAGCGATCAAATACGGAGAGATGATGGCACGCTTACCTTTTGTACGCATGGTTGCCGTCACTGGTTCGCTGGCGGTCGACAATGAAAATTCAAACGATATAGATTATTTGATTGTTACCAAAATCGGAAGGTTGTGGATGTGCCGGGGTCTGGTAATCCTGGTGGTGCGTTGGGCACGGCTTCAGGGGATAGTGGTTTGCCCGAATTACTTAATTTCAGAAAACGCTCTGCTCATCAACCGGCGGGATTTATATGCTGCCCATGAATTAATCCAGATGGTGCCGCTGTCCGGATTCGATATCTATAAATTGATGCGCGCGGTAAATAACTGGACGGATAAATTCCTGCCAAATGCCGGGGGATTACCGAGAACCAGTATTCGTCCCCAAGAAAGGATCGCCCAAAATCCACTGACCAGATTTGCAGAGTGGATTCTCTCTTCCCGGCCAGCCGGATTGCTTGAGAAATGGGAGATGAAGCGCAAGATCCGTAAATTTAAGCAGCTCATGCCTGCCAGCGAGGAAGCAGATTTTTCAGAGGATTGGTGCAAGGGTCATTTTGGTGAATACGGTAAACAGACTATGAAGCGATACGAAGAGCGCGCCCAGGTGAGGCATGACATCGTTGAAATTCGGATGTGATGTTCTGCTTGGCCAATCGTATTACCTGCGATTCGACCAGAAACTCTGGCAGGCCATGCAGCCGTTTCCGCCTTTAGGGACGCTGTATGCCGCCAGCTTGCTGAGAGAGAATGGTTTCCAGGTGGTGCTTTTTGATGCCATGCTGGCTGAGGGTGAATTTGAATGGGAACAGGCCCTGGAAACACACCGGCCAGAATTCGCGGTTTTGTTCGAGGACAATTTTAATTACCTGTCCAAAATGTGCCTGCTGAGAATGCGCCAGGCAGCCTTCACCATGATCGAAATGGCACGCAAGAAAGGATGTGTGTTGATCGTCGCGGGAGCAGATGCCAGCGATCATTCACGGATGTACCTGGAAAACGGCGCACATTATGTGTTGTCAGGTGAAGGAGACCAGACCCTCGTCGAGCTGATCAACAAATTGAGAGGGAAGATGGTACAAGAATTGGATCAAATCGAGGGATTGGCCTGGAGGGATCCAAAGCATGCTTCTCCAGGGGTCGAGCTGCGCCAGACTGAACGCCGGCCGGATATCAGCAACCTGGATGAGTTGCCTTTTCCTGCCTGGGACCTGGTGGATATCGATAGATACCGGAAGGTCTGGCAGAAGAAGCACGGATTTTTTGCCATAAACATGGTGACCACGCGCGGCTGTCCATTCCACTGCAACTGGTGCGCCAAGCCCATTTGGGGGCAGCGCTACCACGTTCGCAGCCCGGAAAATGTTCTCGGCGAGATTCAGTGGATCATGGAAGCGATTACCCCGGACTACATCTGGTTCGTGGATGATATTTTTGGCCTGAAACCAGGCTGGATAGCTCAAGTTTCGGACGTGCTATCGTCTGCGGGCATAAAGATCCATTTCAAGTGCCTGAGCCGTGTAGACTTGTTGTTGCGTGAGGGAGAAAAATCCAGGCCTTAAGGTCAGCAGGAGCGGATATCGTCTGGGCGGGTGCGGAATCTGGATCGCAGAAAATCCTGGATGCCATGGAAAAAGGGACGCGCGTCGAACAGATTTATGAGGCAGCCAGTCTGCTGCACCAGGCGGGAATGCGAGTGGGTTTTTTTCTCCAATTTGGTTATTCAGGCGAGACTCGCACCGATATCGAAAAGACCCTTCAGATGGTGAGAGACTGCCAGCCAGATGATATTGGCATGTCGGTCTCTTACCCACTACCGGGAACAGGTTTTTACCGGGCAATAAAAGACCAGTTGGGTTCCAGGAAAAACTGGTTCGATTCTGATGACCTAGCAATGCTTTATCAGGGTCCATTCTCTACTGAATTCTACCGGCAGCTGCATGTCACGTTGCATCGAGAATTCCGCCTGCGAAGAACCCAGGATGTGATTTGGAAAAGTGCTGGAAAGAAAGATTGGGAAGCGCCCAGAGGAGGATCAGAAAACCCAGTAAAGCTGATAGGAACCTGGTTCTATTACAGGATTCGGCTGCCGTTGGATCGCTGGAAGTTGAACCGTCTGAGCCGCGCACCTCATCAGGGTATTTTACCGGTGAAAAATCAAATGTCTCCGAAACAAGCAGCACAGCCAACCCCGCAGGGTGAATGAGCCAGTAATGGGGTTATCCTGATTAATTTGGAAACTCAGGGATTGTTCATCGACGATTTTCACCTGGTCTGCCCGCAATGCCGGTCGGAATTGTCCGCTGGTGGCGAAGGTGAATACCGCTGCACGCAGGATGGCGAAAAATATGCTTGCGTCGACGGGATCTGGCGCTTGTTACCCGCTAAACGCCAGGTTTATTATTCCGAATTTATGGATGAATACCAGCGCGTCCGCCAGAGTGAAGGCAGGACACAGCGCGATCCCCAATACTACCGCAATCTACCATATACTGATTCATCCGTTGAAATGGCTTCAGCCTGGAGGATCAGGGCTGTCAGTTTCAAAGCCTTCGTCCGTGAAGTCCTGGCTCCAATGGAGCACGAAAATAGAGAACCTTTAAAATGCCTCGATTTAGGAGCCGGAAATTGCTGGTTATCTAACCAGCTGGCACGCAGGGGTCACAAGGCTGCTGCTGTCGATCTGATCACGAATGATTGGGATGGGTTGGGAGTAAATGTTAATTACACGATGTCTTTCCTGACTGTCCAGGCAGAATTCGATCATCTGCCATTTTCTGATCATCAGTGCGATCTTGTTTTATACAATTCGTCCTTCCATTATTCTGTTGACTTCCAGCTTTCACTCACAGAAGCTATGCGGGTCGTGAAACCCCAGGGGAAAATTATAATTATCGACACACCGGTCTACCATTCGTCTTTGAGTGGTCAAAAAATGGTTGAGGAAAGAGAAGATTTGTTTTTCCAGCGCTATGGATTTCGCTCCAACACTCTGCCGAGTGAAAAAATTTTGACCCATTCCAGGATTAATGAGCTTTCTGAAACCCTTGGAATTAAATGGAGAATTATCAAGCCTTATTACGGGCTCCGGTGGGCTGTGAAACCGTGGGTATATCGGTTATCAGGTAGACGAGAACCGGCAGCATTTTACGTTTTGATCGGAGAGCTGCCACTGTCAGGTTAAGAGGTTTTCAATTGTCTCTATACCTTCGGTAAAAGTATTGCCCAGGAAAGTCCCAGCCATTTTCAGCCTCCATTGGGGCTGGATTGTGAATGCTCTGCCGCCATATCCGACCAGCGGTCTACCGGATTGCAGGATTTCTGGAAGGTACTGCGGCCAATCAACCAACTCAGCTGCTGTCTTTTCCGTCATAGCCAATAATACGACCATCGACGGCCTGATATCGCGGATAAAACTTGAAAGATCCGTCAATGGAACTGACTGGCCGAGATAAGCCACGGGCCAGCGGCGGCGGCGCAGCAGCGCCCCGAGGATTAAAAGGCTGCCCTCGTGCCATTCATTTGGTGCACATGCCAGGATAATCGGGTTTATCGACTTGGGAGGTGGACCGCTGAGCATCCACATCAGCAGGCGTTGGCGCAGGTAATTGGTGGCCAGGTGCTCGGATGCGACGGATATCCGTGACTGCTCCCAGGCATCCCCGATTTCCGACAGCACTGGCCCGATCACCTCCAGGATCAGGTTTTCTGGTGAAGATGCAGCCAGCGCCTCACCCAGGATCGTATCGGCTGCAGATAATTCCCGGTGAATGAGCGCATTGAACAACTGGCTTTCATAATTCCGTAAATTTGACTCGCCTGCCCTGATTGGAACAAGTTTGGTTTCCTGAACACCGTTGACTTGCTCGACCAAGGCCAGACCTCCGGTCTCTTCCTGGTGGCGCAAGGCATTTATGGCATGCGAGGCCTGCATCCCATCATCGATCCGGCCTTTAACCCATCGTATATACAGCACATCTCTCTCTGAGTACAGCCTGTGCCCACCGGAAGTGCGTTCAGAATCGGGAAAGCCATAACGCCGCTCCCAGGCTCTTAAGGTAGCCATAGAAACACTCGTCATCCGGGAAACCACACCGATGTTGTATAATGGTTTGTCACTCCCGTGCACAATTTCAGGAAAAGAACTCATAATATTGCTCCAGGCAGAATTCGCGCGTCAAAATATAATTTATTTTAACATCATGTCCTGATATTGTCAATAACTATATACAACAAATATACAATATATTGACATTTTGTATGCTTTGTGTATAATTTACCGGGATGGTAATAGTGAGCGAAAGAGGGAACCAATTATGATAGCAGTAACAGGTGCCTCGGGTTATCTGGGCAGCCACCTGACGCGCCGGCTGGTAGGATCAGGGTATCCAGTTAAAGCTCTTATTCGGAATCGGGCAAAAGCGGAGCAGGAAAGCCGCCTGCTTGGAGTAGAGGTTGAATGGGTGGAAGGAGACGTTACCTCTCCTGAAACACTGGCGGATGCCTTTAATGGAGTCACAGCAGTCATCCATACAGTGGCAGTCGCGATTGAGAAAAAACCCGGCAGCTATGAAGAGATCAATTATCGAGGTACGCTTAATGTCGTCGATGCCGCCAGGAAAGCCGGTATCCGAAGATTCATCTATATCTCGCAGCTGGGTGCATCTGCTGATTTACCCTACCGTTTCCTGGCTTCAAAGGGAATGGCTGAAAATTATGTAACTGCTGCTGACCTGGATTGGACGGTCTTTAAACCCGCAGTCATCTGGGGACCCGAGGATGAATTTGCCAATTCATTTGCTCGTTTAATTCCAATTACCCCCTTCATCTTCCCAATCGTGGGGGACGAAAAATCGCTGTTTCAACCGGTATGGGTGGAAGATGTGGTTACAGCTGTCCAAAAATCTCTGGGAGATTCCTCCACTATTCGTCAAATTTATGAATTGGGCGGACCTGAAGTCCTGACACTCGAGGAAATCGAGAGAAGGACTCTCAAAGCTTTGGGCAGGCGCCGGTTGTTAATTCCCTTCCCGATGGCTCTGCTGCGGGCTTTCGTCAGTCTACTGGAGGCAGTTTTGCCGAATCCGCCTGTCACTCGCAACCTGCTAGAGCTCCTGGCAGTAAGCAATGTCACAACCCACAATTCGACGTCCAGGTTTGTCGATAAGCCGGAATTTTTTTCCTCTGAAAACGCGGCGGTCTACATGCGGCAGTTTCGCGTTCGAGATTCAATGGCGCAATATCTCAACAAGCAGTAAGCTTGTCTTCCAGATTCCCACAAATGGATTCTCAACTTATTCCTCTTGGTAAATCAGATGTTTATGTCTCCAGCCTCGGATTAGGCGCCTGGTCATGGGGCGACCGCCTGATCTGGAGCTTCGGCAGGACTCATACGAAAGACGATGTAATTGACGCATTTCATTCCAGCCTGGAAGCCGGAATAAATTTCATCGATACCGCAGAATCTTATGGTTCGGGTCGCTCGGAGCGTATCCTGGGTGAGCTCATCCCGTCGTCTGGCTCGCCGCTTGTATTGGCTACAAAATTCATGCCCTTTCCCTGGCGGCTTGGCGCCAAGAGTATGCGCAAGGCGCTGGAAGCCAGCCTGGAGCGCCTGAAACTCTCCTCGGTGGACCTGTACCAGATTCACTTCCCAATGCCTCCGGTATCCATCGAGACCTGGGCTGATGCATTGGCAGATATGGTATCCCTCGGTTTGGTGAGAGCAGTCGGCGTGTCCAATTTCAACGAAATTCAGATGCGCCGTGCATATACGACCCTGGCAAAACGCGGCATTCCCCTGGCCTCCAACCAGGTAGAATACAGTCTCATCAAACGGATAGTTGAATGGAATGGCCTTCTGAAATCGTGCCAGGATCTTGGGATTTCTGTTATTTCTTACAGCCCGCTGGCAAAGGGTGCCCTGACTGGAAAGTATTCTACTGAAAAGCCGATGCCAGGAATTAGAAGCACATACTATCCCCGCGCATATCTCGCGAGGATCCAGGGCCTGATTCGCCTGATGCGCGAAATTGGGCAGGAACATGATGGGAAAACCCCTTCTCAGGTAGCATTAAACTGGTGTATCCAAAAGGGCACAATCCCAATCCCCGGAGCCAAGAACCTCAGGCAGGCACAAGAAAACAGCGGCGGGCTTGGATGGAAATTAACTGAACATAATGTTTCCGTGCTGGATAAAGCCAGTGAGGCGCTGAATTGACCACTTCCATCTGGTGGATCCGGCGTGATTTGCGCTTGGCGGATAACCAGGCGCTCAACACAGCACGCTCAGAATCCGACCAGGTGGTTCCCGTTTTCATCCTGGACGATAGACTCTTACAGTCACAGTATGTTGGAACAAAGAGGATTGCGTTTCTTTATGCAGGATTGCGCCGCCTGGACGAAAACCTGTGTAAGAACGGTGGTTACCTGGTCGTACGGCGAGGCGAACCCATCGCTGAGCTCTCCCGGCTGGTCCACGAGTACCAGGTCGAGGCTATTTTTGCGGAAATGGATTTCTCTCCATTTGCCAGGCGTCGCGATCTGGAAATCTCCCGGGATCTGCCGGTCAGGTGGATAAACGGTGCGGTAATCCATCCACCGGGGAGTATTACCAAAGCGGATGGGACACCCTACACGGTCTTTACACCTTTCCTGAAAGCCTGGAAAGCCTCACCCTCTCCGGCAGAGCACTCCTTTCACAAAGCAGCAGGCAAGATTAACACCCCTCCAGGAATTGATACGCTTCCAATTCCGGAAAAACCCGCCCTTACGGATTCTGTTCCATTCACTCCTGGTGAAGCCGAAGCTCGTCACCGCCTGGACGACTTCATTTCTGGCTCGCGAAATTCATGGAATGACCAGGGCAGGATCGAAGGGAACGATCTTCAACCCGTTTACCGCTATGCGCTGGGACGAAACGAGCTGGCGAATGACGGCACATCATTCCTTTCACCATACCTGCGGTTCGGAATGATTTCGATCAGGCAGGTGGTTTCCGCCGCGCACAGGGTTATTCGGGAAGCCCCCGGCGCTTCAGCCCGACAAAGTGCTGAGGTCTGGCTCAATGAACTGGTGTGGAGGGAATTCTATTACCACATCCTGCATCACTTCCCGCACGTCAGGGAAGATAATTTTCGTATGAAAGGAATTATGTGGCAGAACCGTGAGAGCGATTACTCCGCCTGGTGTGCCGGCCAGACCGGATATCCGATCGTCGACGCTGCCATGCGCCAGATGCATTCGTCTGGATGGATGCACAACCGCTCCAGGATGATTGTCGCCTCCTTCCTGACCAAAGACCTGCTGGTTGATTGGAGATGGGGGGAGAAGCATTTTATGCAGCATTTGTTGGACGGCGATCCAGCTTCGAACAACGGTGGCTGGCAGTGGACCGCAGGGACTGGCACAGACGCGGCACCCTATTTCCGGATTTTTAATCCACTGTCTCAAAGTAAGAAATTCGATCCCGCCGGGGTCTACATCCGGAAATGGCTCCCGGAGTTGGCAAATGTCCCCAATGAGTTCATCCATGAGCCGAGTTTAATGTCAGAAGAGTTGCAGGCAAGGGTGGGGTGTAAAATCGGATCGGATTATCCACCACCGGTTGTGGATCACCACATGGCGCGGGAAAGAGCGCTCCTGGCCTACCGGCAGGGAAAATAATCGATGGTTTACAAGGACGTTCGTTATTTCCTATGCTCGACTTCGGGATGAAACCTTCCCTGGATTTTCGTGAGGAGACTACAGTCAATCATGGGATCGAACGGCTTCATCACTCTTGAGAACCTGGAAAAGGAATACCAGGAAGGAGACCGCACCCGGCTTGTACTGCAGGGTGCGAGCGCCAGTTTTAGCCGGGGTGAATTCGTCGCAATTTTGGGTAAAAGCGGGAGTGGGAAGAGCACCTTGCTCAACCTTATCAGCGGTATCGATCTGCTGGATAAAGGTACGATATGCATCGACGGCCAGGATCTGACTGCCCTGGACGATCGGCGGAGAACACTCTTTCGGCGAGATAAGATTGGCTTTATTTTCCAGTTTTTCAATTTGATCCCATCGCTGTCCGTCGTAGAGAATGTAACCCTGCCGGCAGAATTGACGGGATTATCGTCTCAGGAAGCCCGTCGGAAAGCTGGACCGCTCCTGGATGAGGTGGGCCTGGGCGATCGAACAGGCACCTTTCCCGACAGGTTATCGGGCGGTGAACAGCAGCGCGTGGCCATCGCGCGTGCATTGATTAATGATCCGATATTGGTATTGGCAGATGAACCAACCGGAAATTTGGACGAAGCGACCGGTCTCCAGGTATTAAAATTACTGGACCGCATAACCAGGCAGTCTGGCAAGAACATGCTGCTCGTAACTCACAACCATGAGGCAGCCGCTTTCGCCGATCGAATACTTTACTTACGCGCAGGAAAGCTGTGCAACGAACCAGGTATTTGATCCAGAACATTTTGTGATTTCTGCTACTGGTTAATGCGTTGCTATCTGGGAATCAAACCATGTCATTTTATTGCTGATAATGCAGACAGGAGGAGATATGTTAACAGTTGAGAAGGTAGATACCAGCGCACGCAAACAGGTAAACCGGTTTATTGAAGTGCCGTTCCAGTTTTATAAGGACTGTCCTCAATGGGTCCCACCAATCCGGATGGATGTGGCCGCATCCTTGAATAAAACGAAACATCCCTTTTTCGAGCATTCAGACGGTGATTTCTTCATCGCGGTTAGAGATGGGCGCGCGGTCGGTCGAATTGCGGTCCTTGAAAACCGCAGGTACAACGAATTTCACGGCACCAGGAGATCTCAATTCTATTATTTGGAATGCGAAGAAAACCTGGAAACCTTACAGGCGCTGTTTGAAAAAGCCTACGATTGGTCGCGGTCGCGCAACCTGGATACCATCATAGGTCCCAAGGGTCTCGGTCCTCTGGATGGCTACGGATTATTAGTGGAGGGTTTCGAACACCGCCAGATGATGACAATGATGAATTACAACCATCCATACCTGCCCCAGTTCCTGCAGAAAATGGGTTTTGAAAAAGAAGTCGATTTTATCTCCTGCTATGCATCCACAGCTGCTTTTGTGATGCCAGAACGCATCCACCGCATTGCAGATCGGGTGCAGGAGCGCGGTACTTTGAGGGTGAAGAGATTTGCGACCAAACGTGAGCTGGTCGAATGGGCTCCCCGTATCGGGCAGGCCTACAACAAAGCGTTCACTCAGAATTGGGAATATTACCCGCTCACCGAGCGCGAGATCGATTTTGTAGTGGGAAATATCATGACGGTCGCCAATCCCAGGCTGATAAAAATAATCATTCACGGCGAAGATGTCGTCGGCTTCTTATTCGCATTTCCTGATATCTCGGCAGCGCTGCAGCGCTCAGGAGGGCGGCTTTTACCTCTGGGTATTTTCGACCTGCTGCTCGAGCTGCGTCGTACCAAATGGGTCGCGGTGAATGGGACGGGTATATTATCCGAATTCCAGGGACGCGGGGGAAATGCCCTGATGTATTCGGAGATGGAAAAAACCGTGCGCGGCTTCAATTTCGAGCATGTTGACCTGACCCAGGTGGCTGAAACTGCCGAACAGATGCGCAGCGACCTGGTGAACCTGGGTGGAAAACCTTACAAGAACCACCGTGTATTCCGCAAGTTAATTTGAGGCCACATTTTCACTCAGGATCCTTGTTCCTGCTTCCTGGAAAAGGTCGAATTGGAATCGACGTTTCAACAGCTGAGACTCAGTTGCGGATTGCCAATTTGCTCTTAGCTCAACATGAATGATGTGAACAAGGCAAAAGCAGTCACCAGGGTAGGCTGGCGTTACCTTTTGCATCACCCATGGCAGGGTATTCTCATGATCCTGGGGATTGCTTTGGGAGTGGCGGTGGTTGTTTCTATCGACCTGGCAAATGCCAGCGCAAGTCGCGCATTTGACCTGAGCACAGAAGCAGTGGCCGGTAAGGCAACCCACCAGATTATTGGAGGACCGGCAGGACTCGATCAGCAGATTTATGTCGATTTAAAAACAAGAGCCATCCAGTCCCCGCTTGCGCCCGTCATACAGGCTTACGTAGTTTCCGACG
>Ga0105100_10000742_pt1 | contig 18980 bp, 19 predicted proteins | sample PPLLak12cMay2015_2_FD_87033 | JGI IMG/M metagenome (GOLD analysis project Ga0105100, IMG submission 87033) | Freshwater sediment microbial communities from Prairie Pothole Lake near Jamestown, North Dakota, USA - PPLs Lake P8 Core (1) Depth... | ecosystem: Environmental > Aquatic > Freshwater >...
CCCATGAAGTCGTAGCGGTGATCGTCAGCGAGGATGAACACGACGTTTCGTGGCTTTCGTCCGGGGATCGTGTTCAGCCTACCGGTCTGCGGCTCCGCGCTCGCGTGCGCCAGACCCAGAGCCAGTGAGGCTGCACCGGCGGACTGAAGGAAATCTCTTCTATTCATCGTGCCCTCGTTTAGCAGAGGAAGGTGTGCGGTGCACACCCTACATGTTTTGTCATGGGCGTTACACGCCGCTGAAGGCGGAGAAGCCGCCATCGACGGGGACGGTGATGCCGGTGACGAATTTTGACGCGTCGCTGAGCAGCCACATGACGGTTCCGATCAGCTCGCTGGGCTGGCCGAACCGGCTCATTGGCGTGTGCTCGGTGACGGTCTTGCCTCGCGGCGTCAGGTCGCCGGTCTTGGCGTCGGTCAGCAGGAATCGGTTCTGTTCGGTCAGAAAGAAACCCGGCGCGATGGCGTTGACGCGGATTTCCTTCGAGTAGTTCTGGCAGATGTGCACGGCCAGCCACTGCGTGAAATTGCTCACGGCGGCCTTGGCGGCGGAGTACGCCGGAATCTTCGTCAGCGGCCGAAGCGCGTTCATGCTGGAGATATTCAGGATGACGCCTGAGCCTCGCTCGGCCATCGCTTTGCCGAAGGCCTGTGTCGGCAGCAGTGTGCCAAGGAAGTTCAGGTCGAAGACGAACCGGACCGCGTCGGCCGGCAGGTCGAAGAACGATACCTCCGGCGAGGTGGTCGCCTCTTTCTTATTGCCGCCGGCGCCATTGATGAGCACATCGACCCGGCCGAACTCGGCAACCACCTTCTTGTGGGCCTGCTCGATACTGGCCTTGTCGAGCACGTTGCACGTCACGCCGATAGCCGTTCCGCCCTTGGCCTTGATCTCATCGGCGACGCGCGTCGCGGCCGCCTCGACTAGGTCCAACACAGCGATCTTTGCCCCAGCCTCGCCCAGCGCCCTCGCCATCTCCCCGCACAGAATCCCACCGCCGCCGGTGATGGCAACGACCTTGCCCTTTACAGTAAATAGGTTCTTCATCTCTATCCTTTCGGCACTATCATGCAATCGTTGTCGTACCTGATGTCTTGTCACGAAAGAAACGTCTCGGCAGAATATACACCATTCGTGACGCAGCTTCAACCTGCCAGGCCCGGATGGATTCCTGCTTGCGCAGGAATGACAGAGTCGTACCTGGAGCACTGTACACCATGGCGAACTATCTCGTTGCTCATTTCGATGACATTGAGGCGGTGAGATGTCCCTGTGGGTTCGCCCGCCGGGCGTTCACGCTGCCCGACAACGACACGGCCACTGTCCACATCGTGGATATCCGACAGGATTCGCAGGTGCACTACCACAAGGAGCACACGGAGATCTATCTCGTTCTTGAAGGCGAAGGCTACCTGGAACTCGACGGCGACAAGGTCCCCGTCCGTCCGTTCAGCACGATTCTGATCAAGCCCCTATGCCGACACCGGGCCGTCGGCAAGCTCCGCATCGTCAACATCTGCATCCCGCCCTTCGACCCCGCCGACGAGCGGTTTGATTAGATGGAATGTCGCGGCGACCATGGTATAATGCGGCTATGATTCGCAAAGTTGTACAAATCCATCATATGGACAGCTATTCGGAAATCAGGCAGAACCTGGAGTATTGGCTGAGCCGCCCGCCGGAGGAGCGCCTCGCGGCGGTCGACGAGCTCAGGCGCGAGTACTATGGAGATTCGCAACGACTTCAAAGAGTTGCTCGAGTTGTTCAACAAACACAAGGTTGAATACCTCATCGTCGGCGGCTACGCCCTGGCGTTCCACGGCGCGCCCCGGTTCACTCAGGACATCGAACTGTTCGTACGTCCGACGGGCGAAAACGCCGAGCGCGTTCTCCTTGCCCTCAACGAATTCGGCTTTGGGTCGATCAACCTGTCGAAGGAGGATTTCACCACGCCGGGTATGATTGTCCAGTTCGGGGTCGCTCCGGTACGAATCGACGTTGTCACCAGCGTCAGCGGGGTCTCTTGGGAGAAAGCGGACGCAGGAAAAGTCGCTGGCTTCTACGCCGACACGCCGGTGTTCTTCATAGGCCGCGAGGACTTCATCACGAACAAGCGAACCACGGGCAGAGCCAAAGACACTGCTGACATTGAGGCCCTGGGGGAGTGACATCTCTCTGTTCGGATGATGCACCACGTTCCGTGATCTCCCGCAAACGGCTGCAATAGGTATCCGTATGTCTCGACTAACGAGGTGACGAGATGTAGGGCGTCGCGACGAGAAACATGTCAGTGAGAGGCATGGGAATATGACGATTGGGTGTGGACTAACAGGCCGACACGGGGGCCTTGTCATGAGGATAGTCGCCTTCTGGTGTGTGTCACTGCTATTGTGGCAGGCCAGCGGGCTGGTGGCGGGTGAGAAGCAGGAGGCTCGGGTTTCCAGACCCGGGCAGTATCAGGGATATTCCCAGGCGGTTTTCGACGGATGGCAGCGGACGTCGCAGTATGTCACTGTCCGCGACGGCACGAGAATTGCTGTCGATATCCTGCGGCCGACGAAGGACGGCGTGGTGCATCAAGAGCCTCTGCCGGTCATCTGGGAGCACCGTCGCTATCACAGGGCCAGCATCGATCGAGACGGCAAGGTGTCCTCGCAGCTCGACCGCGGGGATCACCCCATGAGGAAGGTCGTTCTGTATGGCTATGTCTTTGCCGTCGCCGACGTGCGCGGCTCCGGAGCCTCGTTCGGCACACGCGTGGACCCGACTCCTCCACAGGAGAGCCTGGACGCGTACGACATCACCGAGTGGCTGGCGGCGCAGCCGTGGTGTAGCGGCCGTGTGGGGATGTATGGAATCTCCTACTCCGGCGCCACCCAGTTGATGGCCGCCACAACGTCGCCGCCGCATCTCAAGGCCATCTTCCCGGAGATGGTCATGTTCGATCTTTATGATTTCTGCTATCCCGGTGGGACCTGTCGCCACGCGTTCATGGAAAAGTGGCAGCAGCAAGTCAAGGCCCTCGACCTGCATCAGGACCGCAAAGCGGCTCCCGTGGATGAGGATAGGGACCAGGTCCTGCTCAACCAGGCCCTTCAGCAGCACCATGGCAATTTCGACGTGAGCCGGGCGACGGAGATGTCATGGCGGGACACGATGCTCCCGCAGGTGGGGCGGATCTACGTGGACAACAGCCCCGCGACTCGCCTCGAGGCCGTGAACAAGGCCAATGTGGCGGTCTACTTGCGGGCCGGGTGGTTCGACATGTACCCACGCGACATGCTGCTGTGGTTCTGCAATCTTCGCACGCCGAAGAAGATCGCGATCGGTCCGTGGGACCACTATCAGAGCCAGGGTCTGGATCGCGCCACGGAGATGCTGCGCTGGTTCGACTACTGGCTCAAAGACATCGACAACGGGATCATGAGGGAGCCGCCGATTCTCTACTGCGTCATGGACGCCCCGCAGGACAAGATGATTCGCACGGCACAGCAATGGCCGCTGCCGCAAGTCAAGCCCGTCACGTACTTCTTCTACGGCGGCCCATCGGGGTCCGTCAAATCGGTCAATGACGGCCTGTTCGGCCCCGTGGCGGGCACGCCCGGCGTCGATTCATACGTCGTGGACTACAGCACGACGAGCGGCCCGAGGTCTCGCTGGACCGGCGGCCCCGTTGCCTATCCGGACATGACCGCGAACGATCAAAAGGCCCTGACCTACACGACGGAGCCTTTGACGCAGGCCGTCGAGGTCGTGGGACATCCCGTCATTCATCTGTGGCTACAATGCTCTTCGCCGGACATCGACGTATTCGCCTATTTGGAGGACGTCGATGAGCAGGGCAAGTCATCCTACATTACCGAAGGCTGCCTGCGTGCCTCGCATCGAGCTACGTCCGAGGCGCCCTACGCGTCGCTGGGGCTGCCTTATAGACGTCACTACGAGCAGGACGGGAAGGATCTACCCGCCGAGCCGGTGGAACTTGTCTTCGACCTGCTCCCAACGGCCAAATACTTCGGCGCTGGCCACCGAATCCGCGTCGCGATCACCTGCGCAGACAGGGATAGCTATCAGACTCCCCAACTCGCCCCGACGCCAACCGTGAAACTACTCCGAGACGGCCGGCGCGCCTCCCGGGTGGTTCTACCCATCGTTAATTGACCGCAATGTCGGACTTCTTGACACTTTGGCAGCATTTTTTGTCCTCACGGCGGCTTTACAGAACGCCACAAGTCTGGTAAGCTACACGCTTTCGCCGATGTAGCTCAACGGTAGAGCACGGCTTTCGTAAAGCCGGGGTTGTGGGTTCAAGTCCCACCATCGGCTGTTCTCGTTTCTGGTAGGGTGTGCCATGCACGCCGCTTCCATTGACAGAGGAGAGACGCCTATGGAATCGCACGACACAGCGGCTCCGCAGCCTGAGAGCCATTCCAGAACCGTCCGGCATAGGCGACTACTTGTCGGAGGGGCCGTCGTCCTGGCGTTGATCGTAGTTGTCTTCTGGACCACGGGTCGTGGACGCCAGCTTGTCCAGCGGGTCCAGTACGCTCGTACGGCAGCAACGTTCTCCGGAGACTCACAGAAGCTCAAGCAGACGGTGATTGTTCCGACGCTGGACAGCCCCTGCCCGCCCGGCAAGAACGTCATCTGGTGCTCGTCATTCCAATTGGCCTGGAACGAATTAAGAGACAACGTCATTGGTGCGCCGCTGCAAGTGATTGGGGCTGAGGAGATTGCCACCCGGCTCAATGCGGCCAAACAGTCCGCCTTGGACCTGGAACCACGCGCTTTCTATGCCACCGGCGGGTGGATAAGAGACGGAGTCGTGGAGAAGATCAGAAAGGATATGGCGGCCAAGTTCCCCTCGCATGTTCTGCCCGAGTTCGGCGGTTTCGACGGTGGTATTCTGGCCTACTCCTATCTGGCGGCCCGAGTGCCGTTCAAATACCCCTTCCGCCAGGTAGATAAGGGAGTGACGTTCACCGATTCGCAGGGCATCCAGACCCGAGTTGCGGGCTTCGGCCTGTGGCGGGCCTATCTGCGACGGTACAAGAACATCCGCGAGCAGGTGGAGGTCCTCTACGTTGAGTTTCGCGATAGGAGCTTCGAGGTCCGAGAATGCGTCATCGACTTGTGCAGGCATAGCCAGCCTTATCAGGTGGTTGTCGCCATGGTCGAGCCCGAAAACTCACTGGCTGAGATGCTCGAACACGTGCGCATGCGGATCGCCGATTTCGAGAAAAAGCCCGAGCGCGCAGGGGATCGTCGGTATGGGGCAAATGACGAACTGAGAGTCCCGGAGATGTTTTGGCGGATCGACCGTCGGTTCAAGGAGTTGACCGGAAAGACGGTCGCCAACGCCGGCCCGCCGATGCCGATTGTCGAGGCCCTTCAGACAATCGAATTCCGCCTCGATCGCTATGGCGCTGTCGTGGAGAGCGATTCAAAGCTCACTGTTTTGGCGGCTCCACGCCACTTCGAGTTCAACCGCCCGTTCCTCGTCTACGTGCAGAAGCGCGGGGCGGAGCAGCCGTTCTTCGTGATGTGGGTGGACAACGCCGAACTGCTTGTCCGCAGATAAGGGCTCCGAATACTCGCGCTTGGGGGCGTTCGCATTCCTTATTATAATGAGGACGGAGGTTCTGTTGGGCTGAAGACTGCCTGAATGAAACGATTTTCGGCCGAGCAAGGGCGGAGGCTCAAACGTAGGATGGGCATGACGTTGACAGCAAAGTATGAGGCCCTTCAAAGGATTCTGAGAGACTTGCGCCGGGTGGTCGTCGCCTATTCGGGCGGGGTCGATAGTACGTTTCTGCTCAAAGCGGCTGTGGAGACGCTTGGAGCGGACAATGTTCTGGCGTGCATGAGTGTCGGGCCGAGCGAGCCGAGTAACCAGTATGAGAAAGCTCATAGCATGGCACAAGGCATGGGTGTTGAGATGATGACTGTCGAGGGGGGGGAGTTGGAGGACCCGAACTTCATCGCCAATAACGCTGACCGGTGTTTTCACTGCAAATCCCATCTTTGTCACATGCTCCTGGACGTCGCACGTCAACGCGGCTTAGATCATGTTGTGTTCGGAGTCAACGTGGACGACCTGGATGACTTCCGGCCGGGCAATCGGGCGATGAAGGTTCACGGTGTCCGCTCGCCGTTAGCCGAGGCGGGATTGACGAAGAACGATATTCGCCAGTTGAGTCGGCAGGCGGGTCTGCCCACCGCCGATCAGCCGGCATCGCCGTGCTTGGCCTCGCGCATCCCGTATGGCCTGGAGGTCACAGAGCAACGGCTCCGGCAGATCGACCAGGCGGAGACGTTCCTGCGGTCGCTGGGCTTTGTCGAATTCCGTGTTCGTCACCATGATTCCATTGCTCGCATTGAAGTACCTTCGATGGAACTCGCGAAGATTATGGCCGAGCCGGTCCGTTCGAAGGTGGTTGAGTATCTCAAGTCGCTGGGGTTTCAATTCGTGACGCTGGACATGCAGGGCTTCCGCTCAGGCTCGCTGAACGAGTCGCTGTCCGAGGGTCAGAAGAAAGCCGGCATGTCGCAGGCGAAATAATGGTCGTGAATGGGAGGTATCGATGTCCCCATTGTCGTTGATTCGAGCGTCTGTCTGTGCGTTGTTGTTCACATCAGGCTTGGTTTGTCGGGCGGGTGAGCCGTCGGCGGATGGGCCGGAGCTGCTGGTGATGACCTTCAACATCCGCTACGCCGCGGCCAAGGACGGCGACAACTCCTGGGACAACCGAAAGGACCTTGCCTTTGACGTGCTGCGCAAGCACAGCCCCGACGTCGTGGGTCTGCAAGAAGCCTTGCGGTCACAGATCGACGACATCAGGGCAGCACTGCCCGGATATGCAGAGGTTGGAGTCGGTCGCGACGACGGCAAAACCGGCGGCGAGTACTCCGCCATCCTCTACAAGAAGGACCTTCTGGCGGTGACCGAGTCCGGGACCTTCTGGCTCTCGGACACGCCGGAGGCCTGCGGCTCGATCACCTGGGGCAACGACTGCACCCGCGTCTGTACTTGGGGCCGGTTCGTACCGAAGTCCGCGGGCAAGCCTTTCTACATGTTCAACACGCACCTCGACCATATCTCGCAGTATTCGCGAGAGCGCAGCGCCATCCTTCTCTCGACGCGCCTCCGCGACCGGGCACAGAAGGACCCCTTCATTCTCACGGGCGACTTCAACGTCGGCGAGGACAACCTGGTGGTGAAGTACTTCAAAGGTGTGCAGGAGCTGCGCATCGCAGGCGACGGCCACTCCCAAAATCCGGTCCCGCTGATCGACACGTTCCGCGCGCTGCATAGCGACGCCACTGACGTTGGGACCTTCCACAGCTTCAAAGGAACCCGCTCAAACGCCAAGATCGACTATATCTTCACGCTGCCCGGCACGGAGGTGTTGCAGGCCGAAATCCTTCATGACAACAAGGACAGCCGCTACCCTTCCGATCACTTCCCGGTGAAGGCGGCGATACGACTGCCCGAGCGAACGAGCAACTGAAGGCGCCAGTCCTGGAAAACACATAGGACGAACGCAGGCTTGCGGTTACGGACGCCTGTTCCCGGGAGCTTTACCGTTCCTGATTTCCGGGTTTGTCACCCAAAGCGGGTCGATGACGTTGGCAGCACCATCGCTTTGGCAGACAACGATGGTTCGGCCGCTCGGGAAACGGCCATGGATTTATGATGCTTCGAACCGGCTCAATTGTCCTGCAGCCTGCTCTACGTGATGTCCTTTTTGTGGTGGTTTCTCTTAGCTGGCCGTTGGCCGTTGAAGTCCAGAGAGACGATCAGCAGCGGCTCGATGAACATGGAGGAATCATCCGGCTGAACGACAATGATCCGGCGTTTGCCGACAGCAACGAAGTCGGGGTGCCGGACAGGCACCCTGCGGCCGTCTGCCAGACAGATGTCGAACGGTCTGAACGGCTCTCGATGCAACGCCTCACGAACGCCTTCTAAGTCCATGTCTCAGTCCTCAGATCAAAGATGTCTCTGTCATCCAAGCCATTACCATGGTAACCGTCATTGCCCGAAAAGGCAAGCGCAAGGGGGGAAAAGGGCACTGTTCGTTCGATAGGTTGGACATCCGCTGGCCAAAACGTGAAGGCGATTTCTGTGCCCAGGACGTTGGCGGTAGACCAGCCATCATGGCGTTCGGCTCTGTTCATGTGGAACACGGTCCAGGTCGTGTCCTTTCGCAGGGGCAAGGACAACCCTCCGATCACTTCCCGGTGAAGACAGCGATCCGCTTGCCTGTCCAACTGGGCAATTGAAGGCCTCGACCTGAGAGCGCTCGTTTTCACCCCGGCGCCAAGAGCACGAACGGCCACGCAGGGATGTTGCGCAGAATGGCGTAGGCGACAAGAATCACCAGCGCGCACCAGGGGAGCCATACCTGTTGGCGTCCGGAACGCCGCAAGTACAGAATCGTCAGGATAGGCAAGGACACGGCCATCAAGGGGTTCATGGCGCAGGCCTCGACCAGATGACCGTGCAGCAGAGCGTGAGTGGCTCGGAGAGATCCGCATCCGGGACAGTACAGGCCCGTCGCCATGCGGAATAAGCAAGGCGGGAAGATGCGAGAGACCGCCGGGTCGAAGTGAAACAGAGCGAGGAGAGCGATAACCAGGACCGCCGCGACGACGGTGATTCTTGCCACGCGCGTCGCTCTTACTGCGTCAACGCAGGTTCCCGCTGGCCAGACTGATGACCATGAAAGCGGCATACAACAATCCCCATGCAAAGCCGAGGCCGAAGCCAATCCATGCCCACATCCTCGCTTTCCGGGAGGCGTCCATGGCCCCCTGAATATCGCCGGCCTGAACCTTGCCGTTGACTTGGGCCGAATACACGATGGCCACGATGCCAAAGGGGACGCAGCAGCACAGGGTGACCAGGATCGATTGGGCCAGGTAGTTTGGAATCCTCTGAGCCGGCGCGACGGGACCGGCGATGCGATCCAGCGTCTCGCCGCACTGGACGCACCTGTACGCGTTGTCGTCATTCTGGAGGCCGCACTTGCGACAATACATGGTCGTTCCTTTTCGCTCAGACTGTCCGTGTGGCGATTCCGATGGACATCGCCGGCACCAGGATGTTCGCCAGAGCGCACAGCGAGCCCAATACGATGCCTATCCAGGCATGAACCTTCCCTTGTGTATCGGGATTTTGCCGAGCGAACTTCAGTCCTTTTATGCCGAGCACGAGGGCGACAATGCCGAGCGGGAGACCGAGACATGGAATCAACGAGAATACGCCCAGGTAGTAGGCCCATAAAGCATAAGGATTCCTGTGGGGAATCAGTCCTCCCAGAGTGCCGTCGTCCACGGCTACATACTGCGGTTGTGGCGGGCCGTGGAGGACGAAGCCGCACTGCGTGCATCTAAAGTTGTTCTCCTGGTTCTTCTGTCCGCATTTCGGGCAAAACATCGTATCGCCCGGCCTTTCCGTAGGTGTGGCAGGGTCCGCCAGCGGCGCTGTCACCGTCTCGAGACATTTGGGGCACTTCATCTGGCGACCTGACATCGACACGTCAACCGACAGTCCATGTCCACATCGCGGGCATTCAAAGTCAATCTCCACGTCAGCCTCCCAGGATCATCTACCGGTCTCCAGGTTGGAGACATCTCTGTTATCGCTCGTGCCGCTCGTCATTATAGACAGATGCGAGGAGGAAGCAAGACGAGAGCAAAGGCGAGGACAACCTGGTGGTGACGTACTTCAAAGGCGTGCAGGAGCTGCGCATCGCGGGCGACGGCCACTCCAGAAATCCGGTCCCGCTGATCGACACGTTCCGCGCGCTGCATAGCGACGCCACCGACGTCGGGACTTTCCACAGTGTCAAGGGAAGCCGCTCAAACTCCAAGATCGACTACATCTTCGCCCAGCCCGGCACGAAGGTGTTGCAGACCGAAATCCTTCATGACAACAAGGACAACCGCTATCCCTCCGATCACTTCCCGGTCATGGCGTTCTTGCGTCTCCGTGGCCGAGCGGACAACTGAGAGCCTCGACGTAGACGTCGATGTCGGGCGATGCGGCCGCTTCCTGACGACAGCTTGGCGCTGACTAGCCGATTCAGGCTGACGTTCTCCTCTGTGGCTTCAATCGTGAGTTGACGATGGACCTCTGGAGGCACGCGGACCACGAACTTGCCACTGTATCGGCGGGTGGTCAGTGGTTCAGGCGCTGCTTCACTGTTGGCCTCCATATCTTTCACAACATCGGCAACCACCTTGCGGATCCCCCGCAAGGCTTGCTCCGGCGTAGGAGCGAGCCAACTCAGGCTTGGGAACTCCGCGCACAATCCTACGGACTCGCCATCTTCTTCGGACCAGATCACGCGATATGTATAGTGGTCAACTCTTGCTGGAGTCTTCATGCTGTAACCTCTCAATAGCCTTGAGTACCTGTCTGACTTGATAGGCCTTGGCCATGCCCTTGTCGTTCCGGATATTCACGCGCGGATCGCCCGGCCAAGGGGTCTTGTAGACGCGATGACTCGTACCCTGCTGTCGTGGAACCCCGAAACAATGATCACAGACTTGGCATAGGTCCGCAAAACGTATCCCTTTGGGATTTCCTCGCATCTGAGCCAGAATGTCATCAATACGTGCCACATCTAAATAATATCACTATTAATACTATACGTCAAGCGGCTGCACAGGTTTTATCGAAGATTTCCAGGGTGAGTATTCTGACGGTTCAGAGATGGGCCATTAGAATTTGAAGGCCACTTCGGTGCCGAGGACGTTGGCGGTGGACCAGTCATCACAGCGTTCGGCTCTGTTCATGTAGAACACAGTCCAGGTCGTGTCCTTTCGCAAGGGCAAGGACAACCCTACGGCGATGCGGTTCTGGTTCACCTGCTCGACCGTGAAGTCATAGAACACCTCCCCTGAGATGAAAGGTGTCATAGTAAGATCGCCGACCTGAATGGGGCGTTTGAGGAGAATCCGTTCCCGGATTCGCCAGCGGTCCTGATCGTCCTCCAGGTCTCTGTATTCAAGCTGGGTGCGCAGTTGCAGCAACCACGCCTTGACGGTCCATCCGACGGTCAGCGGAAAGAGGAGTCGGTTCTCCGTCGTCCATGAGTCGTCTTCCTCCCTCCTTTCGCGTCGGTACCCGGCGCCGAGGGACACGTCCTCCGTGAGCTTCGCCGTGGGAACGATGAAGACATTGTACAGGAAGAAGTCCTCGGCATCGTCCTGCCATTTCTGCTCGGACGCGATGTCGAGAGCGACCTTGTCGTTGAACTCGTGCTTGAAGGCCAGTTGATTCCAGTACTGCCAGTCATCGGAGGCCCGGGCCGCGGAAATCAGAGCCAGCACAAGGCCCATGACCAGGAGAGGCCGGAAACGGTTACACGTGCGAGATTCCCGTGCGGGTGCCGGACGAACACGATGCCTGGGACGATGGTTCATCGCTCAGCGGTCTTCCACCGACTTTCGCAGCTCACGGCAGGAGTCGAAGAACTCCTCGGGCGACATGTCCCGCAGGAAGACCAGGCCGCGGGTCGCGCGGATCAGGGCGCTGGGATGACTGTAGAACCACTCGCGGCCGAGACAGGTCTTGATCTTGCGGTACTGGTCGACCTGGATGCGCTGCGCCAGTTGCGAGAACGGCCCGTCATGCTCGGGACTCGGGAAGGACGCGTCCTTCTGCGTGATGAAGGAGTTCATGAACGCGTCGTGCATCGTGGAGAACATCGCCAAAGTCACCGGCACGAACTCATTGGCCTCGGAGGGATCGAACCGGAACCACACGTTGCGGTAGCCCCAGATCCGCAGGTCGTCTTTGCCGCTGGTCTTGAGATGGATTCGGATCGCCTCGGCAAGGGCCTGCATCACTTTGTAGTGCGTGTCCGGTCCGCTGCCCTCCGGATCGAATGCGACGGTGACGATGTCCGGGTCGATTCGCTTGAGCTCGGCGACGATGGGCGGGACGTCCTTGGTCATCGTGGGCTCTTCAGTGAAGATGTCACCGGTATAGAAGCCCAGTCGCAGATGCCGGACGTTTTGGCATTGCCAGCCGTAGTAGCCCCAGAGGCATTCGGCCTCCCACTCGCGGCACATCCCCTTGAGCTTCTGAATGTGGGGCGGATCCTTCTTGCCGGGATAGGTCGTGACGAAGTACTCCTCCAGTTCCGCGATACGGCGCTCCATGTCCTTCAGGAAATCCTGGCCGAACAGGTCGATCAGGCTGCGCAACATCCGGCGGGCGCAACCCTCCGCCTTCTCGTCCTCATCGCGGGCGGCGACGCCGTCGAGGTACTGCCACACGTCGCGGTTGCGTTCTGTCCCGTCGCCCGGGGCGAAGTAGCCTTGCTCCAACAGCATTTTGAAACCGGTGGTGTTGAGGAAGCGGCGAAGACAGACCATCTGGTCGCGCATGAACTCGTTGGTCACGGAGGTGAAGCCGCTGGTCAGCGTGGCGAAATGGTGCACGTTGTTCGCCCGGCGGAAATGGCGGACGGCCTCGGCGAAGTAGCCGAGCATGATGTCGTCGTGGTGCGGCTCGGTGTGCAGGAAGCACTTATTCTTGTAGACGCGCACGCCGTGCTCGATCTTGTCGGCCAGCCGTGAATGGACCATCGTAGCCAGCTCGTGCAGCGACTCCACGCGGTTCCGCAGGATAATCGAGACGGCCCGGTTGGCCTGGCAGTCGGCTTCGGTCAGATCGAGCAGACGCTTGCGCTTCTGCACGGCCAACTCGACGAAGACTCTCTCCACATCTGCGTCGGTGACGACCTCCGCTCTTTCGAGGATCTTGATCTGTCGCTCGACAAGGTGGGCGGCCGCCCCTCGCGTCAGATAGAACCTCGCGTTGGCCAACTGCTGAAGGCACGTGGCGGGTGTGTCGATGTTCGCCTCCGATTGGATGGCCTGGGCAGCCAGCGCCGCCTTCGCCTGGCCGGCGGCGATGACAATCGCGGTGCAGTCCGGGTTCCGCGTGATGGTCCGCAGGCCGACGGTAATCACCAGTCGCTGGCGGGCGATCTTGATTCCGCCCAGGTCGCCGGCCGCTGCCGCCTGCGTCTCGTAGTTGATCGGGCATAGTCGCGTCGTCGAGTTGTGATCGGAACCGCGAATATTGAAACCGATGTGCCCGTCGGGTCCGATGCCGCCGAGGAAGAAGCCAAGCCCGCCCAACTCACGGATTCGCTGTTCGTACTCCATGCACCACTGATCGATGCGTTCAAGCAAAGCTTTCTGTCGGCATTCAAGCTGGCTGACGGTTTGGCGATATCGCAAGGTCAGGTCCACACGCTTGTCCGGCCAGACATCCTTGAGGGTCTCGCCCGGCTGCAAGCCGATGGCGGCCGAGTCGATCAGCAGGGCCCCGGCAGGGTCAAGCCCGAAGCCCTCAATGTAATAGTGTCGCACATAGAAGTTGAAGCTGTTGTGCTGTGACGAGTCCATCGGATAGAACTCGTCGATCTGCACGAAGTGCAGGCTTCGCATATCGGGCTTCTTGGCCGGATCGACAGCCGCCTGCTCCAGGGTCTTCTGCGTGTCGGGGGTGTCCCAGGCCCGGAGTAACCGTCGGACCCATTTGATGAAGTGTTCCGGCGTCTTGCCCGTGGGCAGGGCGATCACGCCGCCGGGATGCGTCTGCACCCACTCGATGAATCGCATCGCCGCCAGCTTGCCCAGCGCCGGGAAGTTCTCCACGACAATCGTCGGGATCTTCTCTGTCGGCGGATACAGCACGTCGAACGACGACGTACGAACCGCGGCCTCCTCCACCGGCGTCAATGCCACAGGTCTACCATCACTCATATCGTCTGCACTCACGTTCTGTGTTGCTTCAAGGCATCTCAGGAGAGATCGAATCGCTGCTACGAGCTTGAGGTAGCGTACCAACGACGACTCACACACGCAAGTCCCGGCCTCAGGACGTGGCAGACAGGGCTGGTTTTCTCTTGCACTGGTACGAGGCGGTGACTATATCTGACACATAGGACGAGTGACCGAACAAACGGTGGCGAGTCCTGTGTCTCAGCAGCATTGGAGGCTGGTCGAGCATGGACATCATTGGGGCGTTCAAGGCCCGAGCGAGGGGGCGGAATCTCTCAGTGGTTCTCCCTGAAGGCAGGGACGAGCGAATCATTCTGGCGGCGAACCGGTTGCGCGAAGAGAGAATCGCTGAACCCATTGTCCTTGGGACGCCGCAGGAGATCGAATCGGCTGTCGCCAAGGCCGGGGCCGGTCTGGATGGCATCCGGACGATCGACCCGCGGACAAGCGAGAGACTCGACTTCTACGCCGAGCGATACAGCTCCCATAGGACGGGTATCCCGCCGGAGGTGGCCCGGCGAATCGTGCGCAAGCCGCTGTTCTATGGGGGCATGATGGTGACCTGTGGCGACGCGGATACCGCTGTTGGCGGCGTGGACAGCGCGACCGCCACACTGATTCAGGCCGGTGTGCTGACGGTTGGGCTGTTGCCGGGCATCAAGACCCCGTCCAGCTACTTCCTCATGATCATTCCGGACTTTCTCGGCGAGAAGGACAAGCCGTTTATTTTCGCCGATTGTGCCGTGAACATCGACCCTACGGCGGAGCAGTTGGCTGACATCGCTCTGGCTTCAGCGGTGAGCGCCCGCAGGATTCTCGGCGAGGAGCCTCGCGTGGCCATGCTCTCGTTCTCCACGAAGGGCAGCGCCTCGGCACCGAGTGTGGACCGAATCAAGCAGGCGGTGACGCTGGCGCGAGCCCGCGCGCCGGGCTTGGCCATTGATGGAGAATTCCAGGCGGACTCCGCTATCATTCCGCGGGTGGCTGCCAAGAAAGTCAAATGCGAAAGCGCTGTGGCGGGAAGGGCCAATGTCATCGTCTTCCCTGACCTCAACTCGGGAAACATCGCCTACAAGCTCACCCAGTACCTTGGCGGAGCCCAGGCGATCGGTCCGTTCCTGCAAGGCTTCGCCAAGCCCATTACGGATCTGTCACGCGGGGCGACCGTGGATGACATTGTGGCGACCGTAATATTGACGCTGGGACAACTATTGTAGGTGCCCGAGGACGAGAACAGCGATATTTGTGAGGAGAGACAGGCGCGATGAAGGTGCTCGTGATCAACGCAGGCAGTTCGTCGGTCAAGTATTATCTGTATCGGATGCCCGAGGCGGAGGTCCTCGCCAAAGGCGCGGTAGAACGAATCGGGGAGGCAGAAGCCCAACTAACTCACAGCACGAACGGGCAGACGCACACGAGTCAGGTCACCGTTTCAGACGTCAACGACGCGCTGGGCCTGGTGTTTGACACCCTGGTCCGCGAGGATATCGGCGTCATTGAGGACATCTCGGAGATCGGCGCGGTGGGACACCGAGTGGTTCACGGCGGCGAGGAGTTCACCGGCTCCGTGATCGTTGACGAGCAGGTGATCGCATCGATTGAGAAGTACGCAGACCTTGCGCCGCTTCACAATCCGCCGAACCTGGCTGGCATCCTCGCCGTTCAGCGCCGATTAGCGGATATGACACAGATTGCCTGCTTCGATACCGCATTTCACGCTACGATTCCTGAGGTAGCGTACATGTACGGCCTGCCTTACGAACTGTACCAGAAGTACCGAATCCGCCGGTACGGGTTTCACGGAATCTCACACCGGTACATCGCCCGCCGGGCGGCTGCCCTGATGGGCAGGGGCAAATATGAGATCAATGCCGTCACCTGTCACCTGGGAAACGGCTGCTCGATCACGGCGGTGAAAGAAGGCAGGTCCGTCGATACGTCTATGGGTTTCACTCCGTTGGAGGGTGTGCCCATGGGAACCCGCTCCGGCGACCTGGACCCAGCGATCCTGTTCTATCTTGTGGACAAGGGATACACCGCGCACAAGTTGAAGATGCTCTGCAACAAGGAAAGCGGCCTGCTGGGCATCTCAGGGCTGTCGAACGACATCCGCAGTCTCTTGCAGCTTGCGGATGAAGGCCACAAGCGGGCCCAACTGGCCATCGACGTCTTCTGTTATCGCATCCGCAAGTACATTGGTGCCTACGCGGCGGTCCTTGAGCCGCTTGATGCCGTGGTCTTCACCGGCGGCATCGGGGAGAACGCCGCCTGCTTGCGGAAGCAGATTTGCACGGGCATGAGTCAGATCGGTGTTCGGCTCGAGCCAGCGGCGAACCAAGCCGCCTTGGCCGCGGAGACATTGATTAGCGCCGCCGATAGTCCGGTGAAGATCTTTGTGATCGCCACGAATGAGCAGCTCGCCATCGCCAACGACACATACGAGCTGGCCAACCACAGGCATCCCATTGCAGTCAAGTGAGGGCGGATGCGACTATACGATGTCGTTTCCAGGCCGCCGGTCAGTTGGTCAGACCGGCGATGGCGGCGCCGATCAGCGTGGCGTTGTCCACGTTGATAATGTCGTAATGGATGTCTTTCTTGTTGGTAAGGTACTGCGTGAGATAGCACTCCACGCGGTGCTTGAGGAATCGCAGGTGGTAGAAGGTGGTGCCCTCGGCGACGATGCAGACGGGCCGGCCGGGGTTGTGGCCCTTGCCGCACTTGATGGCCGCTGAGGATAGATTGATGGCCGTCAGTTTCGCCGCACGCTCGACCAGGGCCTCCACCAGGTAGTACAGCGTCACGACATCCTCCTCCCGTTCGCCGGCCAGGGCCTTTGCCAAGAGATTGTCGCTTCCCTCGGGCAACGTCAGGAAGTCGCTGATGTCCTTTGTGGTTGCCGCCTCCACCGCTCTCAGCTTCCTTGCCGCAGACCCTGAGAACAGGCCGCTCCGGGCGGCGACGTGTGCCGTCTTCAGGCACAGCGGCCCCAGGTACGCTCCGGAGATCATCTTCTCAAAGACGTTGACGCCTGGGGAGACGGAGCCGGCGTCGAACTCCTTGTCGATGTCGCCGCGCGGGGCCTTGCCGAACCCGCCGGACTCGATGTTCACAATCTGGCTCTTGGCCGGGTCGATGTCACTGGCCTTGATGATGTTGCTGTTGTGCTCGACGTAGCTGGTGTTGGTGCCTGTGCCCAGGATGAAACCGATGTAGCTGTCATAACGGCGGCCAACGGCGCTGCCTCTCCCGGCCAGCAGCGTCGCCACGGTATCGTTGAGCAGGATGACGTGCTTCTTGCCGCTTTGCCCCATCCGGCGGATCGCCAGGTTGAGGCTCTCGCCGATCATCCGGCCGGCCGCCTCGGGGGCTTTGATCTCTTTGGAGAAGTACAACGCCCGGCCGTCCTTGCTCGGGAACATCTCAATCGGATAAGAGAAGCAGAAGCCGATATTGCGGCTCTCGTCCAGAACGTTCTCCACGTAGCCGGCCATCGTCCCGAAGAACTCGTCTTTGCCCACTTCCTTCTTGATCCCGGGCATCGGATAGACGCGGAAGCTCTCGACCACCGCGGCGCCATCGGGTGCGAAGGTGACCGTCGCCACGCGAAAGTTCGTGCCGCCGGCGTCCATGACGATGACGGACTTGTTCTTCGGAATCCTGCGCTCGATATCGAGATAGGTCGGCAGCATGGCCAGCGAGCTCTTGCGTCCGGCCAGGCCGCGATCCATCTCCCGCAGAAAGGTCCGGCAGGTCGCCTCCATGTCGATATCGGCGTGGTACATGCCGTGCCTGGCGAGGAACTTCGCGACGTTCTGCTTGATCTTGTCCACAGCAAACCCTCTCTATCTATGATTTATGATTCTTGATTTATGATTTATGATTGAGAGTCGATGCCGCTGTCTCTCGATGTCTCAGGCGCGCTGCACAAGCGGCAAAATCATAAATCAAAAATCATAGATCGTCAATCCTCATACCCGTTCGGGTGCTCGCGGTGCCATGCCCAGGCGGTGGCGACCATGTCGCGAAGCTGGGACTTACGCGTGACCCACCCCAGCTCGCTGCGGGCCCTGGTGGCATCCGAGGTCAGCACGGCGGGGTCGCCGGGCCGACGTGGAGCCTCCACCACCTTGAAGTTCTTGCCCGAGACCTCCCGGACGGTGTCGATCACCTGTCTGACCGAGTAGCCCTGCCCGTTTCCGAGATTGTAGACCAGCTCGGCTGCAGCGTCCAACTTGTTCAGCGCCAGCAGGTGCGCCTGGCACAAATCGTCGATGTGAATGTAGTCGCGGACGCACGTGCCATCGGCTGTGTCGTAGTCGGTCCCGAAGATGCTGACGTGCGGCCGTTTGCCCAGGGCCACCTGGATCGCCAACGGAATCAAGTGAGACTCGGGACGGTGGTCCTCTCCGAGCGTGCCATCATGTCCGGCCCCGCAGGCATTGAAGTATCGCAGCGCCGCGTAGCGAAGTCTGCCGGTCTGGCTCTGATAGTGGCACATGCGTTCGACAGCCCACTTCGTCTCGCCGTATGGGTTGATGGGCTGCTTGGGGGCGTCCTCGGCGACAGGGACCTTCGCCGGCATGCCATAGACCGCCGCTGTGCTGCTGAACACGAACTTGCGAACACCCGATGCTTCCATCGCCGCCAGCAGAACCTGCGTGTTGCACGTGTTGTTCGCATAGTACTTCAGCGGCGCCTGCACGGACTCGCCCACCTCGATGAAGGCGGCAAAGTGCATCACCGCTTCGATGCCAAAGCGCCGCAGAGTGTCAACGAGCTTGTCATAATCGGCGAGGTCGCCTTCGATCAGGCGCGCATCTCGCACGGCGGCTCGGTGACCTTTGGTGAGATTATCGAAGACGACAGGCTCATGTCCTGTCGCCGCCAGCAGCGCGGTCATGTTGCTGCCGATGTAACCTGCCCCGCCACAAACCAGTACCTTCATAGATCTATGATTCACCATTTATGATTCAGTTGTGCGGCCTTCCGCGACACACGATGCAAGATCGTCAATCCACGCGTTGCAGCCGCTTCGCGATGCTCCTGAGGACCCTCTCACCCAGGGCCCGGTCCTGTCCGAGGTCGATCCAGACCAACCCTTGTCACTGCTGGGGGGTCAGTTGCAGTCGCTGACCGGTAGGGGTGCTCGACGAGCGCGACTGGAA